>Ga0210040_10010047_pt1 | contig 10918 bp, 8 predicted proteins | sample CryGeyCG12114_NA_FD_185462 | JGI IMG/M metagenome (GOLD analysis project Ga0210040, IMG submission 185462) | Groundwater microbial communities from aquifer - Crystal Geyser CG19_WC_8/21/14_NA (SPAdes) (version 2) | ecosystem: Environmental > Aquatic > Deep subsurface > Groundwater | place: USA... | reverse complement strand
CAAAAATCGTGTACTTGGCAAAAAATCTTAATGGTTTTCATGGCTTTGCTTGTTTAAGGTTGGCTTCCACCTCTTTTTACTTGCAAAGCCTTGTTTTTTGTTCCACTCTTAACTCGAACTCACGTTAATGTAGCTTTTTCTGTCATTTTGGAAAAATCTATTGGTTAGAAGACCTTACAAGCAACCACCAGTAAAACGCATTTTGCCTACTTTACTTTCTAAACAATAGTTCCTTCTGGAACCAAGGTTCTGGAATTCTGCGAATTCTACAGGATGACAACATGAAGTGTTATGGAAGGTTGTTATTACTATTTGGTATAAGTAGGTTAACAGGAAGGGAACTACTAAAAACAAGAAAGCCTCCTGTTTCATTTTCAGGAGGCTTTACAAGTACAATTATCTAAATATTATTTTATATTCTTATCGTATACATAAGTATCGTTAACTGCGCCATTGGGCGACGAGGAAGAATATTTTACGGTTAAGGCACCCGGACCTTTAGCATTATCCCAAACTTCGGTAGCGTTTATTTTCATTTCATTGCCATCACGGCTAAAAGTTATAGCCGAAACAATGGTCATTACTTTCTCATCCGCCGACCAAGTGGCAGTAGACTTTTTCTTCAGCATACCATCAAAAAAGGTGTTTTCCGATTCTTTTCCATCCAAAGTAATTTTTTCCTCGGTAGAAAATTCCTGACCATCGGGGCTTTCACCGGTGCGGGTAATAATAATGTTATTGGCGTCTTGGGTAACTTTCATCTTGTTGTACACAATTCGCATTTGTCCTGGAGCCATGGTGCTTTTTTCTTTGCTTAATGACCAATCGCCGGAAAAATTGGTTTTGGCAAAACGAGCTGATGTTAACAGAAAAGTTAACATCAAAGCTATCAAGCAAAAGCCGGTGTAGCCCGACAAGAAAAAACTTTTGTTATTTTGGTTCATTTTCATATAAGTGGTGGATTAATATTTCAGAAAATGTAGATATAAAATCTCTAATAAAATAATGAGCATTAGAAATTATATTAAAATTATTTCACTTTTAGTGGAAATCATCTTATTTACTCTGAACCGAACAAAGTAATATATATAGTTTAGCTGTAGTATAAACTTACTTCAGCCTATAGTAAAGCTTAGCTAATTCTATAATTTTCTTGCTTACAGAACAGCATAATAGTTATAGCAACAATGTATCAACGCGATGCGCATGCACCATTCCTTCGCACGGCGACCAGGAAAAGATGGTAAACCGCCCGTCCTGCGAGGCAACCAACGCAAAAGCTTCGCGCTGATCGTGCACAAATTGAGCGGCAGAGAGATGACGAGTGCCCCCATTTCGGGCCGGATGAATAAAGGTAGCTTTGTTGCCCACCACCGGTTCTGTTACTACCATTTGCTGTACGGCTGCATTACCGTCCGGGCGGCCTATTTTAGCCCCAAAAGCAAGCAATTCGTACTGATCGGTAATAATGGTAGCGCCATCTACAGCTGTTAGCCCTGCTATTCCTTCTACAGATGCGCGTAAAGCTCCTTGCCAGGAATTTTTACTTCGTTTGCTTGCTTCTTGCTGCATTAAACTGGCTAATCCCGCATAGGCAGGGGCAATAGCATACGGAATAGGATGTATGATCGAGTCGCGCCAGGTACGCGTATTAGCCGGTACCACTAACAAGGTGCCACCCCGGCCGTGGTCGCGCATCGAAACTGCTATTTGTACCAATACATTGGTAGTGTTATTTCTGGTGGCCGGCGAAGTAAAGCCAAGCAGTAATGTAATTAACTCGGGGCAGTCTGGCAAACTAGCACTGTCCTCGTCCACCACTTTTATTTGGTCGCCTTTAAGTACCGCTACGTTAGCAAATTTGCCAAACCCATCGCTCCTACGATGTTTAATTACCAACAACCCAGGCTCTACTACTTCGAGCACAAAACACACGGCCGGTACTGTTCTGGTAGCGCCCCACACGTATAAATTATCTCCTTCGCCCCATACACCCAAATGAATACCTGGTCTTTCTACGGCTGGCGCAAGCTTGGTAAGAGCATCTGGGGTAAGTGGCAGCCGTTGCCCAAAAAGTACAGGCTGTTTAGCTTGTTCGGGTGATAAATAAGCTAAAGATATTTTAGGTGAGCGCCCTTCTTCGCGCCGAAGGCTGGCCCAAAAAGCAATATCGATTATAATTTCAAGAGCAGCAATGGGTGGTATTGGTGCCAGTTCCTGCTCTCCATGCTGACGCGCCATGGCTTGGTAATGGTGTAAGTGCGTTTCGATGGCGGCCGATACCGCCTGGGCACCCTGATAAGTTGTTTTATCTATCATATACTATTTGCGCGATTTCTCTGGTATGGTTTGGGTTATGTGCTTTTAACAATCCTAAAAAATTAAAGTTTGTAAGCCAGATTAAAAGCAAACCAAACTTAACGCTAAAAACGAACCTAATAAAATAGAATCAGGAAGGTAAACTTACTAATTTATTCTGCTTTCCAGAATAAATTAGTTCATGTATCAGTAGCTTAATATACTTGAAATTCTATTTACTTAGCCAGAGAGGTTTGCTCTATTATTATACTTAACCCCACTATTTAGTTTTATCAGTTTATACCTGCTGAACTGTTGCGGATTGCTTAATTTAAATTATATCATTTTTCTAATAATTCTCAAATGCATCCAGCAATAATCAATTCCTAAATTAGTTTAATACTTTATAAAATTATGTTTGTTAGAATATTTATATATTTATCGCCCATAAACTTTATATAAATTTATTTTATTATAATTGTACCAATAAATAAACAAGTTGTAATATGAAAAAAATTCTACCTTCATTAACGTTATTTTGTATCATGCTGGTTGCGGTGTTGTTAAGCAGTTGTGAAAAAACCAATACCGCAGAACCAAGTATGCCCCTGGATATGTACAATTGCACTTTAAATGATTTTGATTATGCTGGTGTTAAATACCGGTTTACCTATCAGCAAAGAGAAGATTTACATTTACTGATGAAAACGGAGGAACTGAATAACTGGGGCGAATTAACAGCCGTGCGTAAGTATGATTATGACGAGTACGGACGGCTTACTACCATGATTATTGAATACATGAATGATGACTCGGAGGGAGTTGTAGATGTGTACAGTACTTTTGCCTACGGCGATAATAATAATTTAATTCATGTTCAAACAAGCTTGATTAATGATCAACAAGTAAGCCAGCGGCGAGATTACCAGTATATGTATAATAGAGAAAATCAATTAATGGAGCAAAAAATTTACCGGGATTTTGACTTAGAGGCTACCCATAAATACATTTATCAAAATGAAGAATTGAACCAGGAACAGGTATATAATCCGGAAGATATCTTAACCTTCACTTACAAATATTCTTACGACAAAAAAAATAGCTTTATGGCGGCAAGTAAATATTTTACAAACACCTTAATGGAAGATGACCAGTTTGGTTTACCTTACCGCATTGGCTTTCCGGTTAAAAATAATATAACTAAAATAGAAATAAACCCGATGCAACCAGGTACCACAGCGCAAGTAATTAATTACAATTATCAATACGGCGCCGAAGGTTACCCCACCAGTGTCGAAAAAGTATCTGGCGCTACGAAGGAACAAATTAAATTATCTTATATCTGCACTCAAAATTAAGGCTGCCTGTAATTATATAGCTCTTAGTTTATAATTAAGCTAGGCCGAATTGTTCTCAGATGAGCAACCGTAAGTTTAATCTTTTAAAGGTAAATGCGTTTCCTAATCAATAAGTAATGAGACAAAATTAGATTAACACACAAACCTTAAAGAGTTATTAATCTGTAACTAATTGAGAACTTAAAACTTTCCACTTACTTATATTCATAAAGTTTAAAGCCAGGAAAATACATATTAATTAGGGCAAATTAGCATAATACCAGTACATTCGGTCTTAATTATGCTAATTTGCTAATGCCCATTAAAATTTCAGGTAAATGGTTCTGGTTCTTAGGCACTTTACTTTTGTGGAGTTGCGATATCGATTCTCAAAAGGGCATCGATAATGGTTTTAGCCGTTCCAAAAAGGTTACAGCAACTATGTTGCAGGAAGGTCGCCGGTTGGCGCAGAACCGTTGTGGTACCTGCCATGTTTTTCCGGAACCAGATTTATTAGACAAAAACAGCTGGGAACATTATGTATTACCTACCATGGGCTACCGCCTGGGTCTTTACCACCGCGACCCTAGTCTGGCAAATGGTATCCGGCGCGACTTTATAGAAAAAGGGTTGGCCGGCGAGTTGGTAGAACAGGCCAATATTTTCCCCAAAACCACAACTATTTCGCCAGCAGATTTTGGAAAAATTATTGATTACTACCTTACGCTAGCGCCGGCTAAACCTTTGCGGGAAACTGAAAAGAGAATTATATTACCGGAACTACCTCAATTTAAAACTCATTTCCCGAACCTGCCTTACCGACCTGCTCAAGTTACCCTGGTCAAAATAGATACGGCTGCACGAAATATTTACCTCGGTCTGTTACGGCCTAATAGTTTACTCCGCTTGGATGCTACTGGTAAGCTATTGCAAACTTTGCCTTTACTATCAGCGGCCAGCGATTACCTGGTAAAACCAGCAGGAAATTATGCTCTTAATATTGGTAGTTTTTTCCCTTCCGATGCTCCGGCCGGTAATTTATCTTTTTATCCTGAAGGGCAGATACAACCTAAAGTTTTACTCAAAAATTTACAGCGCCCGGTTCAGGTTCAGTTAACGCATATAAAAAACAAGCACCAATACGATTTTTTGATTTGTGAATTTGGTAACCAAACCGGTAGCCTGAATTGGTACGAATGGCAACCTGGCAATACTTACGCCCGGCACATTTTAAAAAAGGCACCGGGTGCCGTGCGGGCCTACGTACAAGATTTAAACCACGATAATCGGCCGGATGTGATAGCACTCATGGCGCAGGGCAATGAAGGCATTTTTATTTTTTATAACCTGGGCGAAGGGCAGTTTCGGGAAGAACAAGTATTACAATTTTCGCCGGCTATGGGTTCGAGCTACTTTGAGCTAATAGACTTTAACCACGACGGCCACCCCGATATTTTGTATACGGCCGGCGACAATGCCGATTTTACCCCGGTTTACAAACGTTATCATGGCATTAGGCTGTTCTTGAATAACGGGCAGAACCAATTTAACCAAGCTTATTTTTTTCCGCAAAGCGGCAGTTACAAAGCCACCGCAGCTGATTTTGACCAAGACGGCGATTTAGATATTGCATCCATTGCTTTTTTTGCGCGCTTTGCGCAAACTCCCCAGGAAAGCTTTGTGTACCTGGAGAACCAAGGCAACTTTAAATTTAAAGCCGCTACCTTCCGGGGCAGCCACCGGGGCCGCTGGCTCACTCTTGATAAAGGCGACATAGACGGCGATAATGATACTGATTTAATCCTGGGTTCCTTTGTTTTACCAACCCAACTGGCTACGCCGGAGCAAAATAGTAAATGGGCAACAGAAAGTCCAGCGCTGGTTATATTGGAAAACAAAATCCGATAATTAACAGCCGCTTTTCATAAGTAAACTCTAATTTTCTGTAATTTCTTTAAAAAGAAAATACGGGCTATTCTTCTACAGACTTTTACTGGCTATAAGTTAGTGAATAGTCTTATTAAATAACCTCAAAGCAAATAGCTTACGCCGGACAAGTTCTGAATTAATAATTTTTAATACCGGCACGCCTACAAGTTTAAAGTTTTAATATTTACCTAATTTTTAAACTAGGAAGCAAGCCTTTTATTCTAAAAAGAAAAACTACACAGAAGAAATTGCATGGTTGTTTGGTAACTGCTCGAATTCCACGGCTTACGTCTAAAATAAACCCGAACTACTAAAATTTAAATAAATCGGTACGGTCGTAGATAATTATAATAGCAATTGTCGCTAATGAGTTAAATGCTAAAATCAGGAGAGTCTGTTACGTAAGTAACAGACTCTTTTTACTTATGACGGCAGATGCAGTATAAGTCTAATCTTTAGCAAAAACAATTTTTTATCTTTTGCTTTTGTAGGCTAAATTGCAACCTGAGCGCATTAGGTTAGCTTAAAACAAAATGCTCTTGGCTTATTTGGGTAGTTGGCATTCTGTTGCAGAATGCTTAGGTTTACCCCGGCTCTTAACCTTTTTTACAATGACCAAAACCATTTTTATAGCTACCGCCGAACCTTACAGTGGCAAATCGATTATTGCGCTCGGTTTAGTGAACATGTTGCTGGGTAAAGCGCAGAAAGTAGGTTATTTTAAACCCATCATCAATATCGAATCGCGGGATAAGCGGGACGTGCATATTGAAACCATTATATCACATTTTAATTTACCGATTGATTACGAAAATACTTACGCCTTTACCCGCCAGGAAGTAATGAGCCTGATCGAGACAAACGGTCAGGGAGAAATTATTGACACCGTTATAAATAAGTTTAAAGAACTGGAAGAAAACTACGATTTTACCGTAGTAGAAGGCAGCGACTTTCTGGGACAAGGCATTGCTTTTGAATTTGATGCCAACGTTATGATTGCCAAAAACCTGGGGGTGCCGGTAATAATTGTCATATCAGGTGAAGGAAAGACCACGGCCCAGGTCATTAACACGGCTGTAACCGTGCTGCGTAATTTCGAAGCCCGCGATGTACAGGTATTGGCTTTAGTCGCGAATAAAATAAACCCGGCCCAGGTAGCGGATGTACAGGAATTGCTCCAAAACCAATTACCTCCAGATATTATTCTATCGGTTATTCCGGAAGATAAAGGATTGCTGAACCCAACCATGAAAGATATTCACGAACACCTGGGCGGCAAATTGTTATTTGGGGAACAGCAGTTATCTAACCAGGTCGATAATTTTGTGACGGGTGCCATGCAGGTACCCAATTTCCTGAATCACATTAAAGATAATTTACTTATTGTTACTCCCGGCGACCGGGGCGATATTATTATTTGTGCTTTACAAGCTAATTTATCGGTAAATTACCCCAAAGTAGCCGGTATTGTGCTCACGGCCGGTTCCGAACCCGAGGAACCTATTCTGCGACTAATCCAAGGCCTGCAAACAGTGGTACCAATAATTGCGGTTGAAACCGGCACTTTCCACGCCACTACCCAAATAGGTGCCATTAAATCCCGGATTACCGCCGACAATACCAAAAAAATACAACTGGCACTTAACACTTTCGAACGCTACGTAGATGTGCAGGCCCTCGATGAAAAAATAATTACCTTTACTCCCGAAGGTATTACCCCGCACATGTTTCAGTACCAATTGGTAAAATGGGCCAAAAAGCAGCGCAAACACATTGTGCTACCCGAAGGCAACGACGACCGTATTCTGCGGGCGGCCGCTCGCCTGATTAATCAGGACATAGTAGATTTAACCATTCTGGGAGAAGAAGCCCATATTGTAGCCGCGGTAAAAAGATTGGGCTTGCACGTAGATATGAGCCGCCTGCGCATCATCAATCCATCACAATCGGCCTATTACGAAGAGTACGTACAGACGCTTTACGAACTCCGGAAAAACAAAAATGTAGAACTCGACATGGCCTACGATCTCATGACGGATGTATCGTATTTTGGCACCATGATGGTGTATAAAGGGCACGCGGACGGCATGGTTTCGGGAGCAGTGCATACTACCTTGCACACCATCCGGCCGGCATTGCAATTTGTAAAAACCAAGCCCGGCGTTTCTATTGTTTCATCGGTTTTCTTTATGTGCTTACCCGACCGGGTTTCGGTGTTCGGCGACTGTGCCGTTAACCCTAATCCTACGGCCGAACAGTTAGCCGAAATTGCCATCTCCTCGGCCGAAAGCAGCCAACGGTTTGGCATTGAACCCCGAGTGGCCTTACTCTCCTACTCCTCCGGCACCTCCGGCGAAGGCGAAGAAGTAGAGAAAGTGCGCCGCGCAACCGAACTGGTTAAGCAAAAAAGACCCGATTTAAAAGTAGAGGGCCCTATTCAGTACGATGCCGCCGTAGATCCCACAGTAGGCAAGCAAAAGCTACCCCATTCGGAAGTAGCCGGGCAGGCCAGTGTGCTTATTTTTCCGGACTTAAATACCGGCAATAATACTTATAAAGCCGTACAACGCGAAACCGGCGCCCTGGCTATTGGCCCCATGTTGCAAGGCCTGAATAAGCCTGTGAACGACCTGAGCCGTGGTTGCACCGTAGATGATATTTTTAATACCGTAGTAATTACGGCTATTCAAAGCCAAGAATAAGCTAAAAAATATAATCTGTACTATTACTTGGGATTGATGCAGGAATTAATTTTAGCAGTTAATAAAATGCTGCTAGTTGTTCCGAATAGCTTCTTTCCATTCATAAAACAAATTACCACCATCTGTTAAAAAGTCACCTATTACGGCAATGAATATATTTGTAGTGAACTCCGGTAGCAGTTCTATTAAATACCAATTGTTCCGCATGCCAAATTCCCAGCCCATTTGTAGTGGCCTGGTAGAACGCATTGGGCTAGAAAATGCTATTATAACGCATAAAGTTTATCAGCACGAAACCGAAAAAGTTATTCAGCGCACCTTAGATTTACCCGATCATGAAGCCGGCTTGCAAGAAGTAAACTTGTTGTTAACTGATGCCGAAATAGGTGTTATTCGCAATCCTGCCGATATTGAGGCCGTGGGCCATCGGGTGGTACACGGCGGTGAAAGATTTGCCGCTACTACTGTAATTAATGCGGCTGTAAAAGCCGATATAAAAAAGTTGTTTCCGTTGGCTCCCTTGCACAACCCCGCCAATTATTTAGGAATAGAAGTAGCCGAGAAAATATTTACCCAGGCGCAACAGGTAGCAGTATTCGATACAGCCTTTCACCAAACCATACCCGACAAAGCATTTCGCTTTGCCATACCCAATTCTTATTACACCGAACAAGGCATTCGGGTCTATGGTTTTCATGGTACCAGCCATAAATATGTAGCGGGACAAGCTATCTCTTATTTAAACAAACCGGAGGCAAAACTAATAACCATTCACCTGGGCAATGGCTGCAGCATGGCGGCTATAAAAGACGGACAATCGCTCGATACCAGTATGGGTTTTGGTCCCTTAAGTGGCTTAATTATGGGTACCCGTTCCGGCGACATCGATCCATCGGTGGTTTTTCATTTAATTAACCAATTAGGTTACGATCCGGAACAGGTAAATAACTTACTAAACAAACGCAGCGGCATGCTGGGCTTAACTGGTTTTAGCGACATGCGCGATATTACCCAGGCCATTGCCGCTGGCGATACTAATGCCGATTTGGCCTATGAGCTATATGCTTACCGGATAAAAAAGTATATTGGTGCTTATGCGGCCGTGCTTAATGGCCTGGATGCACTAGTTTTTACGGCCGGCGTAGGCGAAAACGATGCTACTACCCGGGAGCGGGCCTGCCATGATTTAGATTTTCTGGGAATAAAACTAGATAAGATTAAAAATTTAGTTCGTTCCAAAGAATGCAGGGAAATAAACCAACCTGATTCGCCGGTGAAAATATTAGTAATACCAACCAACGAAGAATTAGAAATTGCACAACAGTGCTACACTTTGCTAAATCAAAAAAACTAGCTAACATCAGTAGCTAGTTCTAAAGTTTTCACTTAAAATAAACCTGTAAACTGTAAAACTGACTGGGTTTACTTACAAACTTAATTCTAAATTAGATTGTATAATTAACTTAAAAGCTGATGGTTGGAATGGAACGGCGTAGCTTAAGCTGATTCGGCGGAAGCTATTGTTCGTAGTTTTTAGATCGTACCAAATAGTAAATAAAGAATTCCATAGCCAAACAGACCAACCCCGTCATTCTGGAAGAATCTTCTGGGTTACCTAATCAGAAGATTCTTACAGAATGACGTATTTAGGTTTGATAAGGTTGGTAAGTTTAAGCTTTCAGTTTGCTATGAAATATTGTTAACGCGAAGTGGTATTAGTTTCTCCACTTGTAGCTTTAAGTAAATTTTTAACTAGAAGTGACCTCTACAATCCAGCGATGAATTTTAATACCATATTTTTGATTAAATGCCCAATAGATTAAATAATAAAAGGTAGTTTAGTAATTGATCTATTATTTAGTCGAAAGATTAATGCAAGAAATCGTATACGTATAAATTTTTCTGATTCTGACCGTGCAGAAATTACCTAATAATAGCAATCTCGAAGTATGGTTACGCGGGCCGTTACCAGAAGTACCTCCACTTCTACAACCAGTTGCCCACGCCTTGTTACAAGCCCGCGAAGAAGTAAATAATGTAATGAATGATTTCCCGGAACATTTGCTTTGGGAACGACCCGCACAAGTAGCATCAGTAGGCTTTCATCTGCAACATTTAACTGGCGTTTTAGACCGCTTATTTACTTATGCCCGCCAGAAATCCTTAACTGAGCAACAATTAACTGCCCTTGCAGGTGAAGGCACTGCTGTACCTACACCCGCCATTCCGGATTTGGTAAATGCTTTTAATAAACAGGTTGATACAGCTATAACAGAACTAAAGGCCACTGATCCGCAAAACTTAACAGATTACCGCAGTGTGGGCCGGGCTCAACTGCCTTCTACCCTCCTAGGTCTTTTGGTGCATGCAGCCGAACATACCCAACGACATGTGGGTCAATTGCTGGTAACCGTTAGAGTTTTGCAAAGTGCCGCTAATAACCGGAAAATAGATTAATTCAAGACTAAATCAGAATTATAAAATATATTTAAAGTGGTAAAGGATTCAGGTTTGCTTAAATACCCTATTTAACATAATATTCTCAATAAAGCAAATCTGACTAGAAACCATCAGATACAAGGAACACATGTAAATTCTTAAAAAACTATTTATCCCAACATCAACTGTCAGACTTCATCTTTTCTTCCACAT
>Ga0210040_10010046_pt1 | contig 10920 bp, 4 predicted proteins | sample CryGeyCG12114_NA_FD_185462 | JGI IMG/M metagenome (GOLD analysis project Ga0210040, IMG submission 185462) | Groundwater microbial communities from aquifer - Crystal Geyser CG19_WC_8/21/14_NA (SPAdes) (version 2) | ecosystem: Environmental > Aquatic > Deep subsurface > Groundwater | place: USA... | reverse complement strand
TTTTTTATCTTGCACGTTTTTTTTTACACTCCAGCACATTATATACAAAAATTCGGCGCTATAAAATGCAAAACGGAGCTTAAAGTCTCCCCGTCATTGCTAAACATAACAAAGGAATTCCATAAAACTGAAAGATTCAAAAGATACGAATGTAACGCACATCTTTTAGTACGCAAAGTGTTGAATTAAAACTAAAGGACTCTATACATAAATACGGCACACATAAATTCGAACGTAGCTTATTAGCTTTCTGTTCTACAGGCAGTCTAGGGGCGAATAGTCATGAATCTATTACCATACAAATGGAAATATGGAAGCGCATCACATCGCCAGAGAACAATTTAAACTTGAAGTGGAGCATACGTGCTCTATTTGCAAACTCCAGTGCCCATCGTCTGCATTCTAATCTCATCCTGGTTCCTATACGGTTTCCGTTTCTTTCTTTCCCCAGGATTATCTGACTTCAACTGTGCTTTAATAAGCACTGCTGGGAATGCATATGTCCTGTTTCTCAAACATGAAACAGAAATCACAACCAGAATTATGAGCAAGCTCAAAGACACTGGGAAATGGAAATTTCACAGCCATCTGGAATTTTGTAGTCATCATGTGCACTGTGCAGTGCAAAAAAATGTAGGGCTCTCGAAACTTAATTTGCCGCAGCTTTTCTTAAGCTTGGGGATGTGAATGAACTTTCATTTCACGCTTCAAAGCAGAACTAGAGACATAAAATTGTTCTTTTGGTCCACATCAGTTCGCTTCTACTAAGCAATTTGTAAATGAACCTTGTTTTGCTGTACACAAACTATATTATAGTTAAATAGCTAGCTTCCAAATAGTTTTGCACAATAGATTGCTTTAATTTAGATTCGTTTTCCTGATTTGGGATCAAAATTACTACAGTACAGCAAATAAAAAAAGACAAGGAGGTTGTGTTGCAAGAAACCTTTGCCCTTCTGCATGTACGAGATGAGAATTGGAAAATCCCGTGTTGTCACATGCCTTTAGGTTCAAATTATACCAAAAAGAAGGAAAGTTAACCAACAATCCTAAACGAAATTGAACAAATATTTAAATGGATATATGGAGCTATAGCTGTGATCCAAGTGAGGACAATGTCTACATTTTAAATATAAACAAACTTATCGCGCGTAGCATTCTGCATTCGGAATCTGTAAGAGAAAATTCAAACGAGGCACAATATCCTAATGGAACTCCAAAGTAAGGCACTCTGAATTCCTTAGAGTTAGTACATCAAAGTGGAGAAAGCCATTGAAGCTTATTCTTGGGGAAACAAACAAGTTAACAAAATTGCCTTTTCTTCCCACAATGGACAAAAATTAGACAGTCTATGCAATAATATCTCGTATTTGCAAAAGTGGCACATGTTTCTCTGTAAAATTATATTTGTCAAATAAAGAAAGGCTTTTAGTTTTCTTCTTTTCGTTAATGTACTTCCTATCCGTCAATTCTTCACGGCACAAAAGTTGCTTTTTTTATTCGGCCACAAAAGGTAGCACTAAAGCTTTATGTTTTTTACAACAGTTTTGATATAAACTCTGGGGATACTCTCCCGTTAAATTTAATTTTGCATCTATGTACCTATAATTTTTGCATCCCTTGAGACATAAAAATCAATCGATACTTTTTGCTGCCAAATCATAATAAGCTTTCGGGATCTCGGAAATTGAATAAACACTCTGACGCACGGTGAAACTAAAATTCAAAGGAATCAAGCGCCTTAACATTAATATGTTACGAGTTTAATGCAATAAAACTCCTGTTGGACACCATGAGACAATTGAAGCATTGTTACCTACTAGGACTTCGTCAAAATTCAATAACTGTCACGTTGTCAACAACGTGCATTACTAGTGTACATGCGGTTGGCGACAAAACTTTCTGACTGAGTAATTGAAATTGAATTGACAGGGTGGGGCTACGCAGTTTTATTGTTTAGAGGCCGCAAAAATTCTAGACCATCTGTGCTCATTGGCATTCTCCAAAGTGAAGAAAAAAGAGCCTTCAATCAGACGAAAAGTAACTATTACTTTTCAAGTAGTTTGGTGAGACTGGGGAAAGTTAAGATCAAACAAGGAGTGCTTTCGCCATCTACTTATCCATAGGAAATGGGAAGCGAAAGTTTAATTAATGTAATCTTATATTCATTCAGACGAAATCATTGAAAAGATAAAAGAACAAAGACAACGATGTAATTTGAGGCGGATAAAAGAGCAAGAACAACTTTTAGCTTCTCATAAGTAATCTGCCCTACTTGGGCAAGTAAGTACTTTCTTTTGAACAAAAGTAATGACTCAAGCTACTTGGCCCATTAATCAGTAAAGAAATTACTTCTTTGTCTAACCACAACTTAAATGCAACTATGGCCGTATGGCGCAGCAAATGCCGTAGTTCATTTGATGCCTGGGTGAGAGACAGAGTACAGGACTTAACTACCAGTTTAACTCAATTTGGCACCAAATATTTTATCAAAACTGATATGAGGTTAATTTAATATAGCAGTATCATTTGTGACAAAAAAAAGTAACAACACCCAAGTTACTCATGCGTCATAGAATCATAATTTTTCAATTCCCTTGAAAATCGTCCCACCACATGAGCATTTTCCATGAATTTGCATAAAGCAAGGGGATTGCAACCAAGCGAGAAAATATACGCGACGCATATTTCCTTCATTTCATCATCTTAATAAATTTAATAAAAAAAGTGACACTGCCTGAAATATAACACAGTTTTTAGCAAAACTCCACCGTTGGCAAATGATAATAATGCTTATTTATACCTACTGCGCTGCTACTTTTTCATTTGCTGTTTTGAACTAAAAAATAGCTGTATCTTCGGGAATCAAATTAGTAGTACTTTCCCTGATTCTGCTAAACTAAAATCTAGAACCTCCCAAATAAAATCAAAATAATAAAAAAAATCAGTAAAATCAATCCAAACGAAACCATTCTCATTGATAGCATATGCACAAACTTTCGTTCAACTCACCATTGCAGTAAAAATGACGGTACGTCATTTGACATTCTAATTAACAGCGCAGTAAAACAACTAACCAAATACAATTACGCATTTCTCAACACGGTCTTTAATAGACTGACCGATAGTTCATAAAAAAAGTTTACTTACGCCTCCAGGCATCAGAACAAACTTTCACCACACACCGTAAGGATAGCTCACTAACTAAACAAGCTAGATCATAGCATAATAATTTATTTTCGCAAATAATTGTGATATGTAGAAGATTGATGTGAATATTAAGTTGGAAGACTAATCTCCTGTCAATTGGTATGCACGGCTAGATCTGGATTCATCATAAGATAAAACCTTGAGAAAATGGTCACCCCTACGGCACAAAAACATAGTGTGAAAACGTCATGTGAATTTGCGCATACCACGATCACCAAAACGTAGGTATTCATAATAAACTGTAAACAGTTGGTGTCACTACACAGAACCGACTAGAGAAAAACGTTGCATTGAAATAAGACGACAGGTTCAGACCGTAACTCCCAAGTTATGTAAATAGTACGAACGAAGCGTATACAGCAGTCAAATGATAACACTAGTGACTCCTACAGTCACAAACCAAGCCGCATTTGTGTCATTTCGTTTTGAATTATGTCCAAAAAGACATTCCACAAACTAATGTAAGCAACATAGAACGACGGACTAGAAAAAAAATTTAAAGCATGCGAATTTTTAGTGGGCCAGTGGCTAATAATAGATGCTGATCATCTTCGTCTTCAAGTCCCTGTGAGAATTGGAAGCAATGCAGACGCCATGTACAGTTTCACGCGCTTTTTTGTAGCCAAAAAACGTTCCATCATATTTTCCATCATTTTTTTTTTGTCTTTAGGGAAAAACAGAACTAGAAACTACAGCCATATGTATTTCAAAGCCAGCCAGTCAGAAATACAAAAAAAATCGTATATCGCACAATCATTCCGCTATCCTCTTTGAATTTCAAATACTCAGAAAATCGACACTTCACTCTCATAAACTATATACCTGATGATATATGACAAAGATGCTGCTATAAATTTCTAGTCTGCCAGACTGAATTATTAAAAGAAATGGAATTCATGTACAGAATTCATCATCTATATAATATCTCCTTTTTACAAGGTGGGACAAAGATACTGAACCATTACAGTATCTACACATAAACTAGTTACAAGTTCCAATATGGTTTGGTTAGGTTCACTAACTTTCCCATCCATCCTTGACTCATTTTTCCCCATTAAAGAATAGTTAGTTGGTTACAAAAGCTATAAATTTTTTCTCTAAAGCAAAAAAAATTATTTTGGCCGCTCACAGTTCATACTTCCTTAGTTAGCTACTTTTAGTGAGTTACAAAATCAATGACTATCTGTTATAAAAAAGCCATTAGCTCTCCAAACTGAAATAGCTCTCCAGCGTCAACCTTTTCTTCATTCAATTTTGCACACAATAATTAAATACATAGGGGCAGGCAGGCTGTACATCAGTGGAGCGAGAGTAAGAGGCTCTTACTCGAGTCTATTTTGCAACTCAAAGGGAAGGACCCACCAGGGTTCCTTCTCATTGTTATTCATCATCGTGTTGTAATATAGTTCAGCAGTCACCAAGAGTTCAATTTGACTACGCAAGAGCTCCACTACGCAAAGCTCCTGATGCGCAAATCAGGAGTCAATTTGTCAATCAGATTGAAAAGGTACTTGCAAAAAGGTATTTGTGAAAATGGTATTTAGAGAAAATAAGTAGTGTTGGTGACGACTAACTACCATTATAGAAATTCGCTACATGAATAATGTATACAGTAGTGGGCTAAGAGTCAGAGTAAGTAAGTTACCGTATAGGAAACATATAGTTCAAGCAGTTGTGTAAAACGAGATGTTATGTAAGTCTAGGAATTACTGTACATAAGTCGCTTTTGTCAGCTCAACACACTGTGTTTCTCACGGTAAATTGCCATCAGGAGGGTATGCCAATCTGAAATAACTGCTGAAATGATGATCAATAAAAACTATATATTCCCATTTACAGCACAAAGTTACGGTCACAGAGAGCAAGGAAGGAAGATAAGTGAATGAGTGTACTCCATTGTTCGATTAAAGCATACGGCGTAATTTCAGAAACGGCCGCCTTTATAGCCAGTGCTTTATGAATTTGGGTTTAGTACCAGCAGTAATAGTCATGCTCATTGTTTTTATAACATTTGAGAATTATGATCCCGTCCAAATGTGCGTTCTAAAAAGCTGTAGCAATTAAAGTGATATTGGATCCAGTCGGGTAAAATTTCACAATAGAGCAATACACTTTGACTTGACACGAGCAATGAAACATGATTCTACATACATAGGCAAAAAGAATTGACTTTTTACACTAAGCCGAAGCCGACACACCAGCAACAGCAGATGATACAATTCTCTACGGAACTGACAGGAAAAATTCTTGCGAATAAATTTTTGTTCATTGAGATCAGAATACCAACTAACAAACAGCAACCAATAAAGGTAAAGATTATGATTACATTAGTCTTGCAAAAGAGACTTAATCCCTATTGGCGCTCTCAAATAAATATATTATAATGCGTACTAATAAATTCACCGTTGTGCAGGGTTTGATAACAGCGAGATGCACTGACAAGGAAGTAAAGCCAGGATTAATAAGATAAAATTATTTATCAAATGTACTTGTTGATTGGTTACGGAACAAAGTAAAACCCAATCATCCATTATTCATTTATCGATTTGCTATGTTGCATGGTCAACCTATAACACTATTGATTATCTATGACAGTAAAAACCAAAAAGACTACGGCTAGAAATAATATTTCTTTTGATTTCACACTTGGACTCCAGTGCCACATTATTTGTTCAGTCTTCACATCAACATCATAATAAATAGACCTAGAATATTTATCAGTGGAATAAAAACCTTACACGCAGTCAATTTATCACTATTCTACTCTAATATTGATCTAATTAAAACTTTGGAAAAGCAATTTGACGCCTAAAGTGAATAAATACGCGGCACATAAATAAAGTTCATAAATATTAAAATAAGCAAGACTGTATGTAACCACATTAGGTTTATCTCTTTGACCTATGATTTATAGTAAATACATATACATATAAAATACAGCCGTTTTTGTAGAAACTGTGTATGTATACATGAGTCTACACAGCGTGGACAGACGGATGATTATGCACGAATAAACAGTACATGTGTCTGATGCAGCTATAACATTTGCATACCACCGCAACGTGTACACAATAATATAATGTGTACCATCGAAAGTAAAGTTCAAAGCATGACCTTCTGCAAGCTTTTTTTGTCGTAAATTTTATGCCGTTTCGCTCATTAGTCCATGATGATTTGACTGATAGGAAGGAATTTAAAGTCCAGAAAATGTTAACGCAAAATAGTATCTCTATACATACCCATAGACCCATGAATGTCTTCTCCGTGGACAACCCGAGGGCACATTTAGTAGAGGAGCTCTTGAATCTACAACTGGTTCAGCACTAGCACCCTCCAAATCTTCATTAGATTCAGATAAAATTCTTAGCTCAGGAATTGATTTCTTCGGTCGAGCCATCATTTTGAAAAGTGCCGATAATGCTTTCGACACAATAAAAACAAATACATACAGCTTGAATACAATGTAGTGTTACAAACATGAGTAAAAAAAAAACTCACAAGGCTGGTTCACACTGCCTGTTCAGTTTTAGCAGAAAAATGTGTTAAATGGAAAAAAATACTCAACATTTTTTTGAGGATACAAACTGAATGCAAACTTATTTTTCGACTGCAGAACAACAGTCATAAGTATTCCACTACTTTTTCGTTAGTAGTATTATTAATTAAACATTGCGGATTACAATAAACCTTTGATTTGAACAATAGTTACTCAAACAATCTTTTAGTCCACAACTTACTTATCATTATTGAATTAATGGATTCACTGTCCATACAGTTTGGCAGAGCCCAACTCATTCCGTAGACAAGTCTCACATTCCTCACTAAAATTCCTTTTCAGAGATAGTGAGCTGCATAGAGAGTGTGGCTTTTGAGCACGTCCCTTTTCTTACAAACCACTGAATCAATTCTAATCATCAGCTTATAAACTGACTTCATACAACATAATTGATGATATGAATTTCCGGGCCCGTCACCACTTTTTTTGTGCTAAACAACTAACCGTAGAATGAACCGTCTCAGTCAGCAAAATTCACAAATATTTCTCTCTCATTTGTCTCACATACACTCTACTCACATTCCATAATACTCATTGTTCCACTCTAATAACTTTCATGATTTTTTGAACCAGCAATTGATGTGTAACTGGAACAGTTGAAACATAGAGTCTGATTTCACATTGCCACGCAAACAATTTACGAAGTGTTACTTATATCATACCGTTCATTTCTTGTAGTTTTTCCAGCAAACTTTTGTATACGCTGCCTGCCTGCACAGCAGACGCAGAATGACTAGCAAATGTGCAGCCGCTTAAGTTTAGATGACTTGAGCAGCACGCTCTGTGTAGATTTGAATGGAAAAGCGCTCCTGAGCGCTCCTAAATATATATCCTTTTGCCACAAGCACAGAAAACTGGCTCTTCTTTCCAGCAGCATGCAGTGGAGAGCCAACATGTACAACCAACCTACTAAGAGCTGAACCTAACTGATGAATTGACTGGTCCTTATGTGTGCGTATAGTGCATACAGAAGAGGTCTGGCCACTACTTGTTTCGTGAGAAACCCAAACCCATACTCAACTATATAAACTAATCATTTGCAATGACTTCACATAACACTACGACCAGCATTGCACATAAATAAGAATTCATTTTGGCTGACAGTATACACGGGATAGGGAGGGAGTACCAGTTGGAAAACATAATGAAATGGCACATGTGTTTGTCAATACGTATTATAGTTTAGTTCGTTGTGGCGGTGAGAAACTTTTTCCTTGTTCAAGTACTGCACAATAAGCTTGTAATGTTTGTTTGTATGTGGGATGGGGATGGGGGTAAGTAGCAAGTATACTACAACAGACAACTTGGAGAAAAAAAAAGTTGTAAAAGACCTTGTCTTTCTAGTTTAAAAAAATTCTTCGAGCAGTCGCCCTGTTGATGTACAGTCTTTTGCGAAGGCATGTGTGCTGCCAGCGAAGGGGAAAATGGCATTAAATCTGTGTGCTTTCTGTAAGTAATGGTGACTTACATTGAGAGCAAGAAAAATCTAATTTTTTCTACAGGCAATAGCATCTTACGAATGTTGCATGATATTTGACTCCGAACTGTACATGCAAATGCAAAGTCCGTCGTCTAACATGACTAGAATGCCCAATTCAAGTGGGTAGTTATAATAATGAGTACCACTTTTGACACTGTGATTGTAAATGTGACATGACAAAATCTATGATTTGTACAATATTTTCTTCCTTGGGTGTATATCTAATTGTATACGCAGTTAACACAATAGGGACGTAAATCATCATTACAGTACACAGGGGAAACTAGTTCCAAAGCTTCTCATTTTATGCCATTACACTGTAAAGTAGGTAATTATGCATAAAAATTAAAGGCAGGCAGTCCTTGTACTGTGTATCGTTTGATATTTGTCGTTTCACACAATAGTCCCGTCATCACATAAATTTGGATTATAATCATTTTAGTAGTGACAGGTGCATACCAAATAGTTTCTCAGCCCTCAAGTAAGTAATTACACCATTCTTCTATTTTTTATAATAAAATTTTAGCACCAGCTTGCGAAAAACAACTTTGAAATATTTGTGTAGTTTCATTAATTTTACCCTAGTTGATTCTGTTGTTCTCCAAACTTAAGCTATTACAAAAGCCTACATGGCAAGTGTAATAAAAACTTTACGTGGAAACTGGGAACATGAGAAAAAGGCATGAAATTGCAACAGCCGCAAATGTAGAACCCATTAATTACATTTTAAGTTGGCAAAAAAATTACAAGTGCTCAACTCCAAACTTGGGCATTCCTAATGCTATTATTTTCACGCACCACTTTATTAAATTCTGTTTTGCATTTATTCTACAGTCCATGCAAACAATCATGTGTAGCATGGCTCCAATCGACCACAAAAACAGCGAACATATGCAGAAAACAAAATTTCTAACATACTCTGCACGCTAAATACATTCCAATTTCCACCATTTACTTTGATTAACTAACTAATTCCTCCGCTCCAAGCAAATGATTGAGCAATAAGTGACTAACTAACTAACTAACACATGTGAAAATCCAGTCCATATATTCCCAAAGATGGCAACCACTAGCCACTGCCTAACTACCTGAACAAATTACAATTTTGTCCCAGTCAAATGACTAACCCAATCTCTGTTTTGCCAACTAGGGTAGACCGTTCCCCTCAATTTATAGCATAAAAGGAATCAAATGTCACACAGATTTCTCACTACAAAGTGGAATGCGCAATCCAAAACACAGCATCATTCGTTACAACAATCCATTTGATTTCCCAACAACGTTATGCAACTGCCCTACAAGCGTCCCTATTATCAGACATCGTTTGCATTCTACATGATTCAATCCCCTGTGAAATCAGCACGGACTTACAATATTCTCAGTTTGTGTTCAAAGAATTGCACATAGGGTTGACATAGTGGAAACTATATGCACAGAAAATCCGGCCGTTCCACGTCCCACTCCAGTAATTTTGATGCGCAATAATTTCAAAATACGTAAACTTTGCTACTCCATTCATTTTCCTTCTTGTCTCGTTTTCCCAGAAATTAATAGCTCCTCTCCTGTGACGTACCCAACCTTCACATTTCTCACTCACTAGGGCAATCCCATTCTCTCATGCTAACTAGCTAACGGAATTTATGAGTTTGATAATTTTAACTAACCCAGGGAAAACAGGGTACCTAAAACACTGTTGAAACAAGCTATGACAAAGAGGACTATGTTGTGTACGTGGCAGCATTGAAGTTACAAACATTAAAGGCTTGCAGTCTGCTCTTGGCATCATGTCGTGAGAATGAGACGTTTATGTATAAAGATTCTAACGAAAATTATGATTATAGCGAGAGGAAATCATATCCAGTCATATAGGATAAGTGATCAAATAAATTGCTAGGTTCAATATGCTTTCTATATCATGAGACCATGTCGATGTCGAACTAGAACTAGCTCCATATAACAATTGAGCTAGTTTTTCCTCTCAAGGAAAACGGTGTTTCGTTTTATCTTTGTACATATTTCATCGCAGCGAAACCTTTAATTCAAGAAACTCTTCAGCATAAGGAAATTCATGATATCAAGTACACAGTCACAAAAGTTGCATGCACAAACTCAAAGGATAAACACAGCGGGTAAATATGAATTTGATACACAGATCCAGTATGCATAGCTAAAATCCAAAAAACTGTGTTCGAGTGAGGAAGTCCAAACTTGAGTCACACTTGGATGTCGATAAATAAATGTGGACGTGGACAGCATAATAAATTATGGGAACCTTATACAGTCAGCTAGAGAAATTGGGGCTTCAAACACAGCATAGCAAGAGCCAACCAATCCTGGCCATTGCAGATGTGCAGAAAACTATGACACTTTATCAACATCAAAGAAAGAGCCTAGAGCAGGAAAATGTGCACTTCAAAAGCACATCGTCCACCACATCTTATTTGATCACTCACTTTCACGATCACCTGGTTTCCCAGAAATAATTTGCTTTGTTTTTCTGCACAAGAAAATAATATCGAAGGCCGGGAATAAAAGTTTCAAAAGAGTCCCGTAATTACAGACATTTATAAAACCCTGTGTGGCATACTTAAACATTCATGGTATAATCATTTACTTCGCATGCTAGTTCACGACTCACGAGTTCACCACACTGTGACTTTTAGTCAACTATTTA
>Ga0210040_10010044_pt1 | contig 10921 bp, 13 predicted proteins | sample CryGeyCG12114_NA_FD_185462 | JGI IMG/M metagenome (GOLD analysis project Ga0210040, IMG submission 185462) | Groundwater microbial communities from aquifer - Crystal Geyser CG19_WC_8/21/14_NA (SPAdes) (version 2) | ecosystem: Environmental > Aquatic > Deep subsurface > Groundwater | place: USA... | reverse complement strand
TCGCGGCCACGACGCAGAACACCGTGATCAAGTTGAAGATGAGCGCTTCGACCTTCACGGCCGCTCCTCCTGGTGCTGCGGGGTGGTCGGGTCAGTCATCGGAGGCAGCAGCCTGCTGGCCGGCCGCCGGGAGCGGGCGCGTGCTGGTCGCCTCACCGGGCTGGCCGATGCTCTCCAGCGCGTCGTAGGTCGACAGACCGTCCTCGCGGGCGCTCAGGTAGGCGTCGAAGTCGGCCTCGCTCACCGAGCGGACCTCGAAGTTCATGTACGCGTGGTAGGTGCCGCACAGCTCGGCGCAGCGCCCGACGTAGGCGCCCTCCTCGCGGACGGTCACCTCGAAGACGTTGTCGCGGCCGTTCTCGTTGCCCGGGATGACGTCGAGCTTGAAGAGGAACTCGGGCACCCAGAACGAGTGGATGACGTCGGCCGAGGCGAGCTCGAAGCGGACCGTCCGGTCGACCGGCAGCACCAGAATCGGGATCTCGTCGGTGCTCCCGACGGTGGACACCGGCTCGCCGCCGTTGGCGTCGGTGGTCTCGGGGTAGACGAACTGCCAGTTCCACTTGAACGCGTTCACCGCGACCGTGACGTCGGGCTCGTCGCTGCGCTCCTGCACCCGGTTCTGCGTGCTCACGGTGAAGAAGAACAGCACCGCGATGATGACGAACGGGACGATCGTGTAGACGACCTCGAGCGGCAGGTTGTACGCCGTCTGCCGCGGGAGTTCGTCCTCACTGCCCTTGCGCTTGCGGTACTTGATGGCCGCGTAGGCGATGAGGATCCAGACCGCGATGCCGATCACGAGCGCGGCGACCGTCGAGCCGATCCACAGCGAGTGCATCTCGCGGGCCTCGTCGGTGATGCCCTCGGGCCAGCCCCAGCTGAGCCAACTGCCCGTCACGTCGCACCCGCTGAGCGTCAGAGCACCCAGGAGACCGAGCCCGGCGACCTTCGCCAGCTTGCTGCGTCGAGCCACTGCTCGCTGCCTCCTCATCCTCCGCGTGGCGGCACCACGCGGTCTCACCGGCGAGCGCTCCTCGGTTCCCCGACAGGTGCTGCCCACCCCGACCACAGTCTCGCCGAGACTAGCCGACCCCGCCTCTCGTCCCCGGAGCGGGAGGACGCTCCCGGCGGGTCGCCGTCCGCACTGGTCGGGGACGCCGTCCGCCGTCCAGGGAGCGGGCCGAGGTGTGCGCTCCGCCTCCTCCGGGACGGCGCGGTCCACCCCCGCCCGGCGGCTAGAGTCGGGGCGTGTACTCCCGCCTGCTGACCGTCCGGTGGGTGCTCCTGCACCTGCTGGTCGCGGCCCTGTTCGTGGCGACGTTCTTCCTGGGCAACTGGCAGCTGGGCAAGGCCGAGGACGGCGGCGGCCCGGTCAACTGGAGCTACGCGCTGCAGTGGCCGCTGTACGGCTTCATGGGCCTGGGCTTCTACCTGCGCATGTGCCGCGACGAGCTGCACCGCGACCCGGCCGAGGACGAACCCGGCAACTCCGTCGTCCTCTACCAGCGGCCGCGGATCGACACGACCGGCGACCCGGAGCTGGCCGCCTACAACGCCTACCTGGCCGAGCTGAACGCCAAGGCCCTCGGACAGGAGACGCCGCGTGGCCGCTGACACCACCACTCTCGCGCCCCGGGTGGCCGGCGCGCTCACCCGCTACCGGGTGATGGCCTACGTGGTCGGCGTGATGCTGATCGTCCTGGTCTTCGTCGCAGTGCCGCTGAACTACCTCGCCGACGTCCCCGAGGTCTCCGCGGTCGTCTCGCCGATCCACGGCTTCCTCTACATCGTCTACCTGCTGACCGCCTTCGACCTGGCGCTGAAGGCCCGGTTCACGGCGAAGGGCACCGTCCTGGTCCTGCTGGCCGGCGTCGTCCCCTTCGTCTCCTTCTGGGCCGAGCGCCGGGTGACCGCGCGGGTCCGCGCCGGCCAGCCGCTCTGACCGGACCCACCGCTCCTCCCCCGTCCCCCACCACCTGGAGACCCTCCGCATGTGCGGCCTGCTGGCCTACCTGTCCACCGATGCCGCACGGGTCGACGAGCAGACGGTCTCCGGGGTGCAGCACGCCCTGCGCTGCCTGCGGCACCGCGGCCCCGACGACCGGGAGATCTGGTCGGACCCGCACGCCGTGCTGGGCTTCAACCGGCTGGCGTTCATCGACATCGAGGGCAGCCCGCAGCCGATGCCCTACGCCGAGGGCCGGTACCGGATCGTCTTCAACGGCGAGATCTACAACTACCTGGAGTTGCGGGAAGAGCTGAAGGCCGCCGGCGCGACCTTCGCCACCGAGGGCGACACCGAGGCGATCGTGGCCGGGTACCACCTGTGGGGCGAGGCGGTCGTCCCGCGGCTGCGCGGCATGTTCGCCTTCGTGATCTGGGACACCCAGACCGGGACGGCGTTCGGCGCCCGCGACGCGTTCGGGATCAAGCCGCTGTTCACCGCGCGCCTGGCCGACGGCGGCCTGGTCTTCAGCTCCGAGAAGAAGGCGCTGCTGGAGCTGCTCGGCGGCAGCGCCGGGGCCGGCGGCGTCGACGGTGCCTCCCTCCAGCACTACCTGACGCTGCAGTACGTGCCGGAGCCCGCGACCCTGCACCGCGGCATCCGGCGGATCGAGAGCGGCACCAGCTTCACCGTGGTCGACGGCGAGCTGCACGCCTCCCGCTGGTTCCACCCTCGCTTCGACGCCAAGCCCGTGACCCCCGGGTCGGAGCAGGCGCTGTTCGACCGGATCGCCGAGGTCCTCGACGACTCGGTGGCCAAGCACATGCGCGCCGACGTCACCGTCGGGTCGTTCCTGTCCAGCGGGATCGACTCCACGGCCATCGCCGCCCTCGCTCACAAGTACAACCGCGACCTGGTCACCTTCACGGTCGGGTTCCAGCGGGAGGCGACCTCGGAGGTCGAGATCGCGGCCGAGTCGGCGGCCATCCTGGGCGTGCGGCACGTGCCGGTCGAGATCACCGCGCAGGAGTTCGCCGACGCGATCCCGACGGTCGTCTGGTACCTGGACGACCCGGTCGCCGACCCGGCCCTCGTGCCGCTCTACTTCGTCGCCCGCGAGGCCCGCAAGCACGTCAAGGTGGTGCTCTCCGGTGAGGGCGCCGACGAGTTGTTCGGCGGTTACACGATCTACCGCGAGCCGATCAGCCTGGCCTGGGCGTCGAAGCTGCCGGCTGCCGGACGACGGGCGCTGGGCGGGCTGTCCCGGCTCGTCCCCGAGGGGGTGCGTGGCCAGGACCTGCTGCGCCGGGCGTCCATCCCGCTCGAGGAGCGGTACTACGGGAACGCTCGCAACCTCAACGGCGACGAGCTCGCCCAGCTGCTGCCGGGCCGCGACCCGGACCTGTCGCACGTCACGGTCACCGAGGCCCTCTACCGGCAGACCCGGGAGGCCGGCTACGACGACGTGACCGCCATGCAGTACGTCGACCTGTTCACCTGGCTGCGCGGCGACATCCTGGTCAAGGCGGACAAGATGACGATGGCCAACTCCCTGGAGTTGCGGGTCCCGTTCCTGGATCCCGAGGTGTTCGCGCTGGCCAGCAGCCTGCCGCTGGAGATGCGGGTACCCCGCCACGGTGACGCCACCAAGTACGCGCTGCGGCAGGCGATGCGGCAGATCGTGCCGCCGAAGATCATGAACCGGCGCAAGCTGGGCTTCCCGGTGCCGACGGCGGAGTTCCTGGCCGGCCCGCTGCACCAGTGGGCCCGGGACGTCGTCACCTCGAGCCAGACCGACGAGTGGCTCGACCGTGACCACGTGCTCGGCTTGCTGGACCGGCTGCGCGACGCGGACGTGCCCAGCAAGCGGATCGCCCGGCAGGTGTGGGAGGTGCTGGTCTTCATGATCTGGCACGGCATCTTCGTCGAGGAGCGGATCACCCCGGCGATCCCCGAGCCGGTCTACCCGGTCCGGTTGTGACCCGGCGGCGGGCGGGGGCGCTGGCCGGCTGCCTGGTGGCGGCCGCGCTGCTGACCGGCTGCTCCGAGGCGGACGACCCCGCCCCCGCGCCGGCGTCCACGACGCCCACGCCGCGGACCCCGCCGCCGATCGCCCCGCGGGAGACGGTCCCGCTGCCCTCGGGATCGACGCTGCCGGAGACGCCCCCACCGACACCGTCGCCCAGTGGCGGCGTCCCGATCCCGATCCCCTCAGCGCCGGAGAACTGACGCCGGCCCAGCCGGGCACGAACGCGAGAGGCCCGGTCCCCCTGGAGGGAACCGGGCCTCGTCGGCGTTCAGCCGGCGATCAGTGGAACGAGTCGCCGCAGGCGCAGGAGCCGCCCGCGTTGGGGTTGTCGATGGTGAAGCCCTGCTTCTCGATGGTGTCGACGAAGTCGATCGTCGCGCCACTGAGGTAGGGGATGCTCATCCGGTCGACGATGACCTCGGTGCCACTGAACTCGAAGGTCTGGTCGCCGTCGAGGAAGCGCTCGTCGAAGAACAGCTGGTAGCGGAGGCCCGAGCAACCACCCGGCTGCACCGCGATGCGCAGCCGCAGGTCGTCGCGACCCTCCTGCTCCAGCAGCGTCTTCACCTTGATGGCGGCGGGGTCACTGAGGATGACGCCGGTGGCGCCGGGGGCCTGCGTGTCCTGCACGGTCATGTTGTGGTCCTCCCACACTCGAGGGGTGTCCTGCTCGGCCCGTCGCGAGCACGGGCCACCGGGACGTCCAACACCGCCGTGGCGGAGCTGCTTCCCACTGTACGGCGCTGATGCACCACTAGTCAGCGGCCGCACCCCTCGGCGGGAGGACGACGCCGGTCCGGACGGCACCGACCGGGGCGCCGGGCCACGTAGACTCCCCAGCCGTGAAGCTCCGCCTGCCCGGCCGCCGCGCCGACACCACGACGTCGGACGTCGCGACCGCCGTCACCCCGCACGGGTCGACGGCGGTCGGCGCGGGCAAGGGGCGCCCGACCCCCAAGCGCACCGAGGCCCAGGGCCGCCGCAGCGGGCCGGTGCCCCCGCCGCCGACCACGCGCAAGGAGGCCTACCGGCGGACGCGCGAGCAGCAGGCCGCCGGCCGGGGCAGTGCCCGAGAGGCGGCCGCCCGCGGCGACGAGAGCTCGCTGCCGGCCCGCGACCGCGGCCCCGAGCGCCGACTGGTGCGCGACCTCGTCGACGCCCGCCGCAACGCCGGCAGCATCTTCCTCGTCGTCGCCGCGCTGGTGCTCGTCGGTTACTTCATCCCGAACCCGGCCGTGCAGAGCTACACGGTGTTCGTCTGGTTCGCCTTCTTCCTGGTCATCATCGGAGACTCGTTCATCCTGGGCCGGAAGATCAAGAAGGCCGTGACCGAGCGGTTCCCGAACACTTCCCAGCGGTCGCGCAGCCTGATCTGGTACGGCATCAGCCGGGCCACGATGATCCGCCGGTGGCGGTTTCCCAAGCCGCAGGTCGCGATCGGCGCCGACATCTAGCACGAGGAGCCGTCGAAGGAGGCCCCCGTCCTCCTCGGGACGGGTCCCTCGAGGGCCACCGGGTCGTGAGCGCCGCTCACGACTAGCGTCTGTGCCGTGCAGACACGACGCCTCGGCCGCTCTGGCCTCACCATCTCCGAGATCGCCTACGGCAACTGGCTCACCCACGGCAGCCAGGTCGAGGAGGACGCCGCGCACGCCTGCGTGCGGGCCGCCCTCGACGTCGGGATCACCACCTTCGACACCGCCGACGTCTACGCCGGCACGAAGGCCGAGTCGGTGCTCGGTCGCGCGCTGACCGGCCAGCGCCGGGAGGGCCTGGAGATCTTCACCAAGGTCTACTGGCCGACCGGGCCGGGCGCGAACGACCGCGGCCTGTCCCGCAAGCACATCACCGAGAGCTGCAACGCCTCGCTCCAGCGGCTGCAGACCGACTACGTCGACCTCTACCAGGCGCACCGCTACGACTCCTCTGTGCCGCTGGAGGAGACGATGACCGCCTTCGCCGACCTGGTGCGGCAGGGCAAGGTCCTCTACCTGGGCGTCTCGGAGTGGCGGGCCGAGGAGATCGCCGCCGCAGCAGAGCTGGCCCGCGAGCTCAAGGTGCAGCTGATCAGCAACCAGCCGCAGTACTCGATGCTGTGGCGGGTCATCGAGGCCGAGGTGGTGCCCACCAGCGAGAAGGAGGGCGTCTCCCAGATCGTCTGGTCGCCGCTGGCCCAGGGTGTGCTCACCGGCAAGTACCTGCCCGGCCAGCAGCCGCCGGCCGACAGCCGGGGCGGCCACGCCACCGTCGGCGGGTCGATGAAGAACTACCTGACCGACGACGTGCTCACCCGGGTGCAGCAGCTGCGTCCCATCGCCGACGAGCTGGGCCTGTCGATGGCCCAGCTCGCCGTGGCCTGGGTGCTGCAGAACCAGAACGTGGCCGCGGCGATCATCGGCGCCAGCCGCCCCGAGCAGGTGCACGACAACGTCAAGGCCGCCGGCGTCGAGATCCCGACCGAGGTCATGACCCGGATCGACGAGGCCCTGGGCGACGTCGTCGAGCGGGACCCCGCCAAGACCAGCCGGGGCTAGCGGAGCCGGCCCTCCGGACCCCCGCTGCGGGCGTGCCAGCGGTGGGGGCAGGACGGCCCTTCGTCAGCTCGCGGCCAGGCCCATGGGGCCGTAGACCCGCTCGCCGTCCTGCTGGAGCGTGACCGTGGCGACGCCACGCTCCAGCAGGTCGCGCCAGGCCTCGCCGAGCCAGGACTCGGCGTCGCCCTGGTTCTCGCACTCGGGCACCTCCACCCCGAGCGTGGCGGGGTCCACGGGCGCACCCGTGGGGTCTTCCAGCTGCCAGCTCCAGCTCATGGCGGGAGGCTAGCGAGCATCCCGCCACGGGGACGACCTGGGGAGACGCGATCTTGGTTTACGCGGTATTGCAGCCGGGGCATGACGGGGGCACCGCCCGCTCCCGAGACCGCGGAGAACCCATGAGCCAGCCCACCCCGGGTGCATCCGACGCTGCCCGTCCCCGGGACGCGAACGCCATCGAGGCCGACATCGAGGCGACCCGGGACCAGCTCGCCCGCACCGTCGACGAGCTCGCCGCGCGGCTGGACGTGCGCTCCCGGGCCAAGGAGCGTGCGCTGCGCGCCCGGGACACCGTGGTGGAGACCTGTCGGGAGAGCCCACCGGCCGTCCTCGGCGGCACCGCGGCCCTCGTGGCCGCAATCGTGGGGATCGTCATCTGGAGGAGGAAGCGATGAGCAAGGGCGCCAAGATGGCCTACCGGCCGATCGGACTGATCGGCAGCCTGGCGGCCAGCGCCATCGCCGCGGCGGTGTTCCAGACGGTGTGGAAGAAGGTCGCCCACGAGGACGACGCCCCCACCGCCATGCAGAGCGAGTACCGGATGCGCGAGATCCTCCTGGCCTCCGCGGTCCGGGGTGCGCTCGTCGCCGTCGTCAAGGCGCTGGTCAGCCGCGCCGGCGCCCGCGGGTTCACCAAGCTCACCGGCAGCTGGCCCGGAGACTGACGCCGGCGGCACCGCCGCCCGCTCCACCCGCACGCCCGCTCGACCCACACGCACACCCCGGCAGACGAGGACCAGCACGATGGCGGACACCAGACGGCCGCAGAGCGCCCGGGAGCGGATCCAGCAGCGGGTGCAGGAGAAGGCCGAGCGGCGGGCCGCCGCCCGGGCGTCCACCGACCGGGCCACCGACCCCACCCCGCGGACCGGCGCGACCACCGCGACCGTCGTCGACACCGAACGACGGGACGCAGAACGGCCGGCCCCGCACATCCCCAGCGAGGCCGAACTGCCGGGGGTGGATGCGGAGAAGCCCACCCAGATCCCGGCCAAGGGGTGGCTGCAGATCGTCAAGCGGTCGTGGGCGGAGAACAGCGCCGACAACATGCCGATCATCGGAGCCGGCGTCGCGTTCTTCGCCTTCCTCGCGATCTTCCCGGCGTTGATCGCGGCCATCTCCTTGTACGGGCTGGTCGCCTCCCCCGAGACCGTCTCCCGCCAGATCGAGTCGTTGTCCGACCAGCTGCCGGAGAGCGCTCAGTCACTGCTCGCCGACCAGCTGACCAACATCACCCAGAACAGCGGCGGCGCGCTCACCGTCAGCCTGATCATCTCGATCCTGGCCGCGCTGTGGAGCGCGTCGGGCGGCACCGGCAACCTCATCACCGCGGTCAACCTGGCCTACGACGAAGTGGAGACCCGCGGCTTCGTCAAGCGCAAGGCCCTGGCGCTGGGGCTGACGCTGGGCGCGATCGTCTTCGTGCTGATCACCGTCGCCCTGATCGCCGTCGTCCCGGTAGTGCTGGACGCGCTGCCGCTGGGGATCGTCGGCACGATCCTGGCCCAGGTGCTGCGGTGGGTCCTGCTGCTGGGCGTGATGGCCGGCGCGCTGTCGGTGCTGTACCGGGTGGCCCCGGACCGGGACGCCCCGAAGTTCCGCTGGGTCAGCCTGGGCTCGGTCGTCGTCACGGTCATCTGGGCGGTGATCAGCCTGCTGTTCAGTCTCTACGTCGACAACTTCGGGTCCTACGACAAGACCTACGGCGCGATCGCCGGCGTCATCGTGCTGATGCTGTGGCTGCAGCTCACCGTCTTCCTGGTGTTGCTGGGTGCGGAGATCAACTCCGAGACCGAGCACCAGACCGCGCACGACACCACCGAGGGCGACCCTCGGCCGATGGGCCACCGGGACGCCACCATGGCCGACGAGCTCCCCGACCCGCCGACCCCCACGAAGGAACAGGAGCAACACGCCTGAGGCCCCGTCCCGAGGCTCGCCCCGAGCTTGCGAGGGGTGAGGAGGACGGGGTCCTTCAACGAGGCGTGGGGGGAACGGGGTCCTTCGTGTGGGAGGGGACGAACGGGGGACGACGGACGACGACCGGCTGAGGCCGGCCGCGGACGTCGACGGCGACCTCGTCCCCCTCCCCCACACCGGCGGCGGTGTCCAGCAGCGCCAGCGCGATGCCGGTGCGCAGCGTCGGCGAGAACGTCCCGCTGGTCACCTCGCCGATCCGGGTGCCGTCGGCGGTCAGCACGGCCATGCCCGGGCGCGGGATGCCGCGGCCGGGGGCCTGCAGGCCCCACAGCTGCCGGGCCGGGCCGGCCGCCTTCTCCGCCACCAGCGCCTCGCGGCCCCAGAAGGCGTCCTTCTTCCAGCCGACCGCCCAGCCGGAGCGCGCCTGGTTCGGGGTGATGTCCAGCGACAGCTCGTGGCCGTGCAGCGGGTAGCCCATCTCGGTGCGCAGCGTGTCCCGGGCGCCGAGGCCACAGGGCCGGATCTGCTCGGGCTCGCCGGCGTCCAGCAGCGCGTCCCACAGCTGCCCCGCGCGCTCGGCGGCGACCAGCAGCTCGTAGCCGTGCTCGCCGGTGTAGCCGGTGCGGCACACGGTCACCTCGTCGCCACCGGCCCCCGGCGTCTCGGCGAAGGACATGTAGGACAGCTCGCCGGGCAGGCCGACCGCGGCCAGCACCTCCGGCGACCGCGGGCCCTGCAGCGCCAGCACGGCCACCTCGGTGTGCCGGTCGGTGACGGTGACCCCCGCCGGGGCGGCAGCCGCCAGCCGGGCGAGGACGTCGGCGGCGTTGGCGGCGTTGGGCACCAGCAGCACGTCGTCCGGGCCGTGCAGGTAGACGATCAGGTCGTCGACCACGCCGCCGGCCTGCGGCGACCCGTCGGCGACGCAGCACAGCGTGTACTGCGCCTGCCCCGGCCCGATCCTGGCCAGGTCGTTGGTCAGGCAGGAGTTCACGAACTCCGCGGCCCCGGGCCCGCGCACGGTTGCGGTGCCCAGGTGCGAGACGTCGAACAGGCCCACGCCCTCGCGCACCGCGGTGTGCTCGGCCAGCACCCCGCCCCCGGCGTACTCGATCGGCATCGACCAGCCGCCGAAGTCGGCGAACTTGGCGCCGGCGGCGACGTGCCGGTCGTGCAGGGGCGACAAGAGCGGGGAGGTCACCGGCAGCACGCTAGCGCGGCCTCGCTGCAGGGTCCCGCGCCGAGCCTGCGAGGCGTGGGGGGCAGCGAGGCCCTTTGATTACGATCGACCCGTGCCGCCGACGATCTCTGCCACCGACCGCCCGCTCGAGAAGCTGTCCGCCGACGCCGTGGTCGTCGGCGTCGGCAAGGGACCCGACGGGTTGCTGAGCACCCCCGGCGCCGACGCCGTCGACCGGCTGCTGGGCGGGCGACTGCTCACCGCGCTGGCCGACCTCGGCGCCCGTGGCGGCGAGGACGAGGTCACCAAGCTGCCGACCTTCGGCCAGGGGCCCTTCCCCGTGGTGGCGGTCGCCGGCCTCGGCGCCCCCCAGGCCGGCGGCGGCTACGCCCCCGAGGCGGTCCGCCGGGCCGCCGGTGCGGCCAGCCGCGCGCTGACCGGGCGCAGCGCCGTGGTCAGCCTGCTCGCCGCCGTCGGCGGGACGCCGGACGCCGAGCGGCTGCACGCCGTGGGCGAGGGCGCGCTGCTGGGTGCCTACGAGTTCACCGCCTACAAGTCCGATCTGCCCAGTGGCCGGCCCGCCCCGCCGGCCTCGGTCGAGCTCGTCGTCCCCGACACCGGTGCCGCCAAAGCGGCGCTGGCCCGGGTACGTGCCGTCGTGGACGCCGTCAGCCTGGTCCGCGACCTGGTCAACACCCCGCCCAACGACCTGTACCCGGCCGAGCTGGCCGCCCGCGGCGCCGCCGCCGGCAAGAAGGCCGGGCTCTCGGTGGAGGTGCTCGACGAGAAGGCCCTGGCCGCCGGTGGCTACGGCGGCATCCTGGCCGTCGGGGCCGGCTCGGCCCGCGGCCCGCGCCTGCTGCGCCTGGAGTACAAGGGCAAGAAGGCCAAGACCAGCGTCGCGCTGGTCGGCAAGGGCATCACCTTCGACAGCGGCGGCATCTCGATCAAGCCGGCGCTGAAGATGGAGGACATGAAGAGCGACATGGCCGGCGCCGCCGCCGTGATCGCCACCGTGTGCCTCGTCGCCGA
>Ga0210040_10010043_pt1 | contig 10921 bp, 10 predicted proteins | sample CryGeyCG12114_NA_FD_185462 | JGI IMG/M metagenome (GOLD analysis project Ga0210040, IMG submission 185462) | Groundwater microbial communities from aquifer - Crystal Geyser CG19_WC_8/21/14_NA (SPAdes) (version 2) | ecosystem: Environmental > Aquatic > Deep subsurface > Groundwater | place: USA... | reverse complement strand
CGCCCCCAGCAGGTGCCCCAGGCCAATGAGGAGCACGCGCGATTCGTCAGCCTCTTCCGCGATGCGGACGGCGACGCTGTCGTCGAGCTGACCCTGCAGCACCTGCGGGCCACGCTCGAGGCGATCGAGCAGATGCACGGCTGACGCCCCTGGGCACGGGTGGAGGACCCTTGGTGGCGAAGTGTTCGGCATCCCCGACGACCGGTATCCAGGGACGCCGACATCAGCGGCAGTCGGGCGCCTTGCGAGCTGAAGGGTGTTCCCGCCGGACCGGCAGGACCACACTGCTCGCCATGCGGACGCTCGAGGCCACCTGCACCTGTGCCGCGGGCTGCCACGACGCCGACTGCGCTGCGGCGAAGACGTGATCACCGCCGCGTTCCTGCTCTACCTGGGCGGGCTCGGCGCGGCCTTCGGGTTGCGCACCTGGCTGCAGGTGCGACGCACCGGTACATCTGGGGTCAACGGCATCTCCGGCCCGGCAGGCTCGCTGTCCTGGTGGGCCGGAGTGCTGTTCGTCCTGGCCCTGGCTCTGGGCGTCGCCGGGCCAGCCCTGGCCCTCGCAGGCCTGTTCGAAGCTCCTCAGCCCGCGGGAGGTGCCCTCGCCATCGCTGGCATGGTGGTGCTGGTCCTCGGGATCGCGGGCGTGCTCCTGTCTCAGACCGGGATGGGGACCTCCTGGCGCATCGGTGTCGATGACGCCGAGCGCACCGAACTGGTCACCCGCGGGGTCTTCGCGCTGATCCGCAACCCCATCTTCACCGCCATGGTCCTCACCCAGATCGGCATGACCCTCCTTGTGCCCACAGCGGTGTCCCTCGCCGCCCTGGCCTGCCTCGTGCTCGCCGTCGAGCTGCAGGTCCGCGTCATCGAAGAGCCCTACCTGCACCGCGTCCACGGCGCTGCATACGCCGACTACGCCGCGCGCACCGGCAGGTTCGTGCCCGGGCTCGGGCGGCGGAGAGACGCCCGACCGGTCTCCCCGTAGCTCTCGAACGGCGGCGGGCGTGCGCGCCGCGATCCACCGCTGTGGTGCCGCGGTCCCCCGTCCCCGCATCGCCCTGCGAGGTGGTCACGCTGATCAACGCGACACTCCTGGTGCTGGCCAGGCGGGCGACGCCCGGACGCATCGGCGTGGGCGCAGGGACTAGCGTCCATCCGGAGTCGGGTGTCAGCGAGCGAGGGGGAAGCCGTGGCTCGAGTCACCCTGCAGACCCTCGCCGACGACATGGGCGTGTCGCGGGTGACGATCTCGAACGCCTTCAACCGGCCTGACCAGCTGTCCGCCGAGCTGCGTGAACGCATCCACGCCCGGGCGCGCGAGCTCGGCTTCTCGGGGCCGGACCCCTTGGCCCAGGGGCTCCGGCGCGGGCGGGCGGGCGCGGTCGGCGTCCTCCTCGACCAAGGGCTCTCGTACGCCTTCGCGGACCCAGCCGCTGTCGTCCAGCTCGACGGTCTGGCCAGTGAGCTGTCCGCCGGCGGCTCTGGCCTGCTCCTGCACGCCGGTGAGCGGGGGGACGCCGACCTGGTCCGGCGGGCCGCTGTTGACGCTTGGGTGGTCGCCGCGCTGCCTAGCGACTCTCCGCACGTGCGCGCGGTCGTGGCCTCTGGCCGGCCTCTGGTGGTCCTCGACCAGCCCGAGCTCGAAGGGGTCCCCACCGTCGGCATCGATGACGCTGCCGGGACCGCCCTGACCACGCGGCACCTGCTCGACCTCGGGCACAAGCGCCTGGCCGTCCTGAGCACCGCGCTGCGTCCGGACGGCCACCAGGGGGTCGCCGACGCCCAGCGCCAGCGCTGGAGCACCTACCTCGTCTCCGCTCGGCGGCTCGACGGCGTGCGGCGGACGGTCGAGGCAGCGGGCATCCGGTGGGAAGCCGTCCCAGTCGTGGAGTGCGCGCGCAACGACCTCGACTCCGGCGCCCTCGCCACCTGGGAGCTCCTCGACCGCGCCGACCCGCCGACCGCCGTCGTCGCATTCAGCGACCAGCTGGCGCTCGGGGCGCTGCGAGCGGCTCAGGAGCTCGGCGTCGACGTCCCAGGACGGCTGTCCGTCGTCGGGTTCGATGACGCCCCTCCGGCAGCGACGGCACAGCCGCCGCTGACCACGGTCGCGCAGCCGCTGCGTGAGCGCGGCCGGCTCGCCGCGGGCCTCGCCCTGGCTCTCGCGCGCGGTGAGTCGGTCGTGTCCCCGGCTCGCCTGCCGCTCGAGCTGGTCGTCCGCGAGACCACCGCCTCCCCCTGAGGGGGTCGCTGGACGGGTGCGGGCCACGGCCGGAGCACCCCGGGAATACCTAGCCCTGCTACGCTCTTAATCGATAAAGAACAGCACAGCGAGGCAGCGTCGCCTCCACCCCACCAGGAGGAGACCACCCGTGAAGAACCGCATCGCTCGCATCGTCGCCGCGCTCAGCACCTCTGGCGCCATCACGCACATGCTCCCCTACGAGGCCCGGCGCGACGCTCGGCGCGCCACTCAGAACAGCTGAGCTGCCCAGTCCCACCCCTGCGCCTCCCCGCTCTCCACGGACGGGGAGGCGCACGGCGTCCGAGGCCCATAGACGCTTGTCGCGGCGCGGCTCCGCCGGTATTGGCTAAGCCGACTCGCGCACCACCAGCGTCACTGCCTCCGAGCGCGGCGGTCGCGAGAGCTCTTCGCCGGCAATGCTCTGGAGCACCGCAGCCGTCAGGTATGCGACCAGCGCGTCGATGTCCTGGCTGACCGTCGTCAGCGGTGGACTGGCGAACGGGGCCAGAGGGACGTCATCCACACCGATCACCGCCAGGTCCTCGGGTGCCGTCAGGCCGCAGGCGCGCATCCCCGCGAGGAGGGCGAAGGCCACGTCATCGTTGTAGGCGCACACTGCTGTCACCGCCGGGTCCTCGTCGCGCCAGGCCGAGACGGCATCAGCAGCAGCCGCGAGGTCCATCGGCACCACGCGCACGGACGGCTGATCCAGACCGAGCTCGAGGGCAGCGCTGCGCACCCCGTCCAGACGCAGGTCGCGGAAGACCGCCACCCGGGGGTCGGCAGGGGCGGCGTAGCCGATGTGCCGGTGACCAGTGGCGGCCAGGTGCTGCAGCTGGAGCCCGCCGATCAGTGCCTGGGAGACCGTCAGGACGCCTTCGCCGGTCGGCCGCGGCCGCAGCAGAGTGCTGATGACCGAGACGCCGTGCTCCTTCATGGCGTGCACCTCGTCGGCGTCGATCCCGTCGAGGCTCACCACCGCCGCCGGCGCCAGGACGCGCCACAGGTCCGCCAGGGGCCGCGCCGCGCTGGTCCGGCGGGTCAGCAGGGAGAGCCCGTGCGCCTCCAGCTCCTCCGTCAGCCCTTCGATGATCGCGGCCACGGCGGCGCCCAGGGGCCAGTCCGGCAGCACGAACAGCACCGCGTCGCTGCGTCCGCGACGCAGGGTGCGGGCGGCGGCGTTGGGGGCGTAACCCAGGCGGTCCATCGCCGCGCGCACGCGCAGTCGGGTCTGCTCGGGGATGGTCTGACCTGGGGTGTCGTTGAGCACGTAGCTGACCGTGGCTTGCGAGACCCCGGCCTCACGCGCGACGTCCGTGGCTGTGACGCGACGGGGCGCCGGGCGCCCTTCAGCCGCAGCAGGACGGGCTCTTGACGTCGCCATGACTGTCACCCTAACCTCTCACTGATACGAATCAGTAACACAGTGTCGGGACGCCGTCCCGGTCGACGCAACGAAGCGACGAGGAGAACCGCATGAGTTCTTTCGGCAGTCCCTACGGCGAGGTGCCGCCCACGCCCAAGGCGGCCGGGGCGCTCGACGTCTTGAGTCCCCACGACCACCACTGGTTCGCCGAGCCCACGGAGCCGGTCGGGCGGAAGTTCACCGTCGCCCTGGTGCTGGCCCAGTTCCTGTTCTTCGTGGCCCTGCTCGGGCCGGCGATCGTCGGCATCGCCGTCAAGGTCAACACCATCGTCCCCGAGGCGGAGCGGACCTCCGCCCTGGCCGTCGTCGCCGGCCTCGGCGCCGCGGCCGCCTTCATCGCCAACGTGCTGTTCGGACGGCTCTCGGACCGCACCACGTCCACGTGGGGACGGCGCCGGCCATGGATCGTCGGCGGCACCGTCGTCATGACCCTGGCGTTCGTCGTCATGGCCTTGGGCACGAACGTCGCGACCGTCGCGACCGGGTGGTTCCTGGCGCAGGCCGGGGCGAACGCTGCCTTCGCCCCGTTCGTCGCCACGCTCGCCGACCAGGTCCCCAAGCTCCAGCGGGGCAAGCTCGCGGCGGCACTCGGGATGGCGCAGAACGTCGGCATCTACGGCGGCACCCTGGTCGCGCAGTTCTTCCAGGACGACCTGCTCCTGATGTTCGTGGGTCCCGCCGTGCTCGCCATCGCTGCGATGGCCTACTTCGCGTTCGTCCTGCCCGACCAGGTGCTGCCCACGAAGCCTGCGCGGATGTCGGGGCGCGAGTGGATCCAGACCTTCTTCGTCGACCCCCGCAAGCACCCGGACTTCGCACTGGCGTGGTGGTCCCGCTTCCTGATCACGCTCGCCACGTTCATGTTCACCACCTTCCGGCTCTTCTACATGGAGGACCGGATCGGGGTGGACGGCGCCTCGGCGGTGGCCGCGGTCTCGACGGGCGTGCTGATCTACACGGTGGTGCTCATCGCCGTCGCCCCGATCGCTGGGTGGATCTCCGACCGCACCGGTCGCCGCAAGATGCTCGTGGCGAGCTCGACGCTGGTCTTTGGGATCGGCACGGTGATGCTGACGCAGGCCAGCGACGTGTCGCACTTCTACGCCGTCGAGGCGATGCTCGGCCTGGCGTACGGGATCTACGTCGGCGTCGACCTGGCGCTCGTCATCGACGTCCTGCCGAACCCGGACGACTCCGGCAAGGACCTCGGCGTGTTCAACATGGCCAACGCCATGCCGCAGACCCTGGCCCCCGCCCTGGGCGGAGTGCTGCTGGCGGTGGGCAGCACCCAGAACCAGAACTACGACCTGCTGCTGTGGGTCGCGGCGATCGCCTGCCTCGTCGGGGCGCTCGTCATCCTGCCGATCAAGCAGGTCCGCTAGCTCCACCCCGTCAGCGACACCCCGCCGCGCCGGTCGACGGTGCGGACACCACTTCACGAGGAGCACCGTGAGCCCAGCTCAGACCCAGGACGACAGGGACGACGCCGCGATCCGAGCCCGGGTCGAGGATCTGCTGTCGCAGATGACGCTGGCCGAGAAGGCCGGCCAGCTCACCCAGTACTTCTCCCTCGGTGCACCTGACGCGACCGTCGGGCCCTCGCCCCAGGCGCCCGGCGAGGTCGAGGAGGCGCTGGCCCGGGGTGGGGCGGGCTCGCTGCTGTTCGTGACCGACCCCGCCGAGACCAACCGCCTGCAGCGGCTGGCGGTCGAGGGCAGCCGCCAGGGCATCCCGGCGCTGTTCGGCTTCGACGTCATCCACGGGCTGCGCACGATCTTCCCGGTGCCGATCGCGATGGCGGCGTCGTGGGACCCCGAGACGATGGAGCGCGGCCAGGCGGTCGCAGCCCGCGAGGCCCGGGCGGTCGGCATCCACTGGACGTTCGCCCCGATGGTCGACATCGCCCGCGACCCGCGGTGGGGACGCATCGTCGAGGGCGCGGGCGAGGACCCGCACCTCGGGGCCGCCGTGGCCGCTGCCCAGGTGCGCGGCTTCCAGGGCGAGCGCCTCGGGGCGCCCGAGCACGTCATCGCGGGGCCCAAGCACTTCGCCGGGTACGGCGCCGCTGTCGGCGGCCGGGACTACGACGAGGTCGAGCTGTCGGACTCGCAGCTGTGGAACGTGTACCTCCCGCCGTTCAAGGCTGCGATCGAGGCGGGCGCGGGCAACGTGATGACGGCGTACATGGATCTCAACGGCATCCCCGCCTCCGGAAACCAGTGGCTGCTCACCGACGTCCTCCGCCAGCAGTGGGGGTTCGAGGGGTTCCTGGTCAGCGACGCCAACGCCGTGCGCAGCCTCGTCACCCACGGCTTCGCCGCCGACCTGGCGGACGCCGCGGCGCGGGCGGTCGATGTCGGGCTGGACCTCGAGATGGCCATGAGCGACCCGGCCTACACCCGCCTGCCCGAGGCGGTCGAGGCCGGGATGGTCAGCGTCGAGGCGGTCGACGCCTGCGTGCGGCGCGTCCTGAAGGCCAAGCTGCGGATGGGCCTGTTCGAGCAGCCCTACGTCGACGAGGAGCGGGCTCACGCCGTCCTGTCCGACCCCGCCCACCGAGAGGTGGCGCGGGTCGCGGCCCAGCGCTCCGCGGTCCTGCTGCGCAACGAGGGCGGTCTGCTCCCCCTGGACGCCGCCGGCCTCGGCTCCGTCGCGGTGCTCGGACCGCTGGCCGACTCCCAGCGCGACACCCTCGGCCCGTGGGTCTTCGACTACGACCTGGACGAGACCGTCACCGTGCTCAAGGGGTTGCAGGACCGGCTCGGCGGCACCACCGAGGTCCGCTACGCCCCCGGGGTTCGCCCCGCCCAGCGGGTCTTCCCGTCGATGTTCGACATGTTCCCCGGCAACACCCCACCGGACCCGGAGGGCTTCGACGACGACGCCGAGCTGGCGCGGGCCGTCGACCTCGCCCGGGACAGCGATGTGGCCGTCGTCGTCCTCGGGGAGTGGCAGCAGATGATCGGGGAGGCCGCCTCGCGGTCCTCCCTCGAGCTGCCCGGGCGCCAGCTGGAGCTGCTGCAGGCCGTCGTCGCCACCGGCACGCCCGTCGTGCTGCTGGTCATGAACGGGCGGCCGCTGGACCTGCGCTGGGCGGTCCAGCACGTGCCGGCCATCCTCGACATCTGGTACCCGGGCTCCCAGGGCGGCGCCGCGGTCGCGGACCTGCTGCTCGGCGACGTCTCCCCCGGCGGGAAGCTGCCGTTCACCTGGCCGCGGAGCGTCGGGCAGGTCCCGATGGTCTACGCGCACACCACCTCCCACGAGCCGGAGAAGCAGGCGACGCGCTACTGGGACGAGGAGAGCACGCCCCTGTTCCCCTTCGGCTTCGGTCTGAGCTACGCCCGGTTCCGCTACTCCGACCTGGTGCTCGACCGGCAGGTGCTCCCCGTCGGCGAGAGCCTGACCGCCTCGGTCACCGTCACCAACGAGGGCGACCGCGACGGCGACGAGGTGGTGCAGCTCTACCTGCACCAGCGACACGGCTCGGCGTCCCGGCCCGTCCGGGAGCTCAAGGGCTTCCAGCGCGTCCACGTGGCCGCGGGCGCGTCGCGGACCGTGGAGCTCACGATCGGACCGGACGAGCGGCGCTACTGGAACGCCGCCGCCCGAGACTTCGTGCTCGACGCCTCCACGTTCGACGTGTGGGTGGGTGGCGACTCCACCGCGGCACTGGCGACCACCTTCAGCAGCGAGGCGTAGGCCACGCCGACCCTCCCTGCCGGGCGGCCGCGCCAGTCAAGAGGCACCGGACTGGCGCGGCCGCGCCGGACCACACCGGATGGGAGTGACGTCAGGCTCGGTCTGCTCCCAGCGCGGCGGTGAGGTCGGCGGTCTGGGTGGTGGTGGCGATGTTGGTCAGCGCGAAGCCGAGTGCGGCGTCCTGCCACTGCTCGCTCAGGCTGGAGGTGGCGTCGGCGACGACGGTGACCTCGTAGCCGTGGTCGGCGGCGTCCCGCACGGTGTGCTCGACGGCCATGTTGGTCCACGCGCCGGTAACGACCAGGGAACGTGTGCCGAGGTTGCGGAGCATGCTGTCGATGCCCGTGCCGTTGAAGACGCTCATGCGCGTGCGGTCCAGGACGACCTCGCCGTCCTGCGGCGCGAGCTCGTCGACGACGGCCGCGCCCCAGCTGCCGACCTTGAAGGTGTCGGGGGCCAGCATGCGGAAGATCGGAGCGTTGTCGCCCCCCATCCCGGGGACGGGGTAGACCACGATCCGGCTGTAGAAGACCGGGGTGCCTGAGGCGCGTGCCGCGTCGAGCACGGCCCGGGTGTTCGCCACGACGTGCTGCGCGGCGGCGTGGGCCGCGGCACCCGTGCTCGCGTAGGCGCCTTCGGGGTGGACGGTGTCGTTCTGCATGTCCACCACGAGGACGGCGGTGGTGGACGGGGACAGGTCGAGTGCAGTCATGGGTGTAGCCCTTCTGAGGTGCTGCGAGCAGGTGGTCGTGCTGCTGGGTCGGCGAGGTGCGCCATGTCGCCCGAATGCGCCCGCGACGGGCGCTCGGACGCGTCCTCCGTTCAGAGGCCCTCGGTTGCACTCACCTCCAGCAGGCTCGTCCAAGGGTCCCGGAAGCGCAGAGTCCGCCCGTCGTCATGCAGGGGCGTGCCGTGGCGGTGGAGGCGGTCCGCGAGGGCGTCGAGGTCCTCGCGGCGAGGGACGGCGATCGAGACCTGCCCCAGGCCGATCGTCGCGGCGCGGGCGCCTGCGCCCCTGCTCTGCCAGGTGTTCATCGCCATGTGGTGGTGGTAGCCGCCGGCCGCGACGAACAGCGCACCGTGCCACTCGGCGGTGATCTCGAAACCCAGCGCATCGACGTAGAAGGCTCGCGCCTGCTCGATGTCGCCGACCTTGAGGTGCACGTGCCCGACATCGGCGGCGCTCGGCTGCTCACCGGCGAGGTGCTCGCGCACGAACGCGTTCGGGTCCAGCGGCAGGGTGTCCATCTGCACCTGGCCCTCGTGCCAGGTCCACGCTTCGCGGGGGCGGTCCCAGTACAGCTCGATGCCGTTGCCCTCGGGGTCGGTGAAGTAGAAGGCCTGGGAGACCAGGTGGTCGGCGGCACCGACGTAGCGCGAGCGGGGGTGGCCTGCGGCGCGGGCGACCACGGCGGCGAGGGCCGCCCGGTCGGGGAAGAGCAGCGCGGTGTGGAACAGGCCAGCCTCACCCGGCTTGGGTGCGGGCAGCCCGGGAGTGTGCACGAGGACGACGAGAGGCGCCCCCGCCCGGCCCAGGACGACCGAGGCGCCGGCCTGGCCGGAGGGTGCACCACCCACCGTCACGGCGGCGTCGGTGGCTGTGCGAGCAGCGTCGCCGTCGAGCTCCTCCAGCCCCAGCGCGTCCCGGTAGTAGGCGCTCATGCCGGCCAGGTCCGCCACGTGGAGCGTGACGGCGTCCATCGACGCACGGGCTGGCAGGAGGAGGCCGGCATCAGCGGCGGCGGGCGTCTGAGCGGTCTCCGGACGGACAGTTCGGTCCATGGTGGTCTCCAGTGCGGTGAGCGAGGCGGCGGTCGTGGTTCGTCGTGATCGGGGCGATGCACAGGGGGCAGGAGCCGAGGGACTAGACGGCCTCCGCTGCGAGGTCGAGGCTCCCCAGTCCGCGGATCTCCGCTCGGTGCACCGCCCCGGGCCGCACCGGCACAGCATCGGTGAGGGCGCCTGCGAGCACGACGGCCCCGGCGGGCAGTCGCTCACCTCGCCGCGACAGGTGCTCCGACAGGTGCACCAGGGCACGCAGCGGATGCCCGAGGATCGCCGCTCCCGTTGCGGTGTGGACCACCGCGCCGTCGACGGAGAAGGCGCACCCCGCAGTGGCGAGGTCCCCCGCTCGTCCCGGTAGGACCCACGACCCGATCTGGAAGCCCGCGGCACTGGTGTTGTCGGCGACGACGTCCGGCAGCCGGAAGCCGAAGCCCGCGTACCGCGAGTCGATCACCTCGAAGGCGACGGCGACCGCATCCACCACTTGGTGCGCCGCCCAGGGAGCGAGGGGGCGGTCCAGGTCCCTGCCCAAGAGGAAGGCGATCTCGGGCTCCACACGAGGCTGGGCGCACAGCCCGAGGATCTCCCCACCGGCGTCGCCATCGAGCCGCATCGCCTCGGTGAGGAAGCCGACGACCGGCTGCGCGACCCTCATCGTGCGCTGCTTGGCCCGGCTGGTGAGGCCGAGCTTGGCACCGACCAGGCGCTCGCCGACGTGGAGGCGCTCCGCCCGGTCGAGGTCCTGCACCTGGTAGCCCCAGTCCTCGTCGAGCCCGGGGTCGGTGTCCGTGAAGGGCCGGCGCGGGGCTCGGGAGCCCCGCGCGTCCCGCAGTGATCGTGCAGCCGAGGCGGCGGCGATCACTGCAGCGCTCCTGTGCCTGATGCGCGCAGGGACACCGATCCCAGCGCTGAGCCGGTGGCGGTCACCACGTCGCCGGCCACGAGCGGGACGGAGGCGTGCACGGCGCCGGGCAGCACGACCTGACCGGCCCTCAGCCGTTCACCCTGCTCGGCGAGCTGATCCGCCAGCCACGTGAGGGCGAGGACTGGGTCGCCGAGCACAGCCGCGCCCGCACCGGTGGCCTCGACCTCCCCGTTGCGCCGCAGGACCAGCCCGATGGTGCGCAGGTCTCCGACATCGGCCACGGGGACGGGCCATCCGACGACGACGAAGGCGCACGAGGCGTTGTCCGCCACGGTGTCCTGCACGGCGATCCGCCAGTCCACGATCCGGCTGTCGACGACCTCCAGAGCGACCGCCACGGACTCGACCGCCGCGAGGAACTGCTCCCGCGTGGCTCCCGCCGGAACGTCCGCGCCGAGCACGAAGGCGACCTCCGCCTCGACGCGCGGCGCGATCAGCCGGTCGACGTCGAGGACAGCGCCGTCGCTGAGCACCATGCCGTCCAGCAGCACCCCGGAGTCGGGTTGATCGACCCCGAGCTGCTCCTGCATCGCCACCGAGGTCAGCCCGACCTTGTGCCCCACCACCTGCTGCCCTCCACCGGTCCACCGCTGGACCAGCGCTCGCTGCACGGCGTAGGCCCCGACGAGGTCGAGGTCGGCGACGCGGGCGGTGAGGGGCTCCACCGGACGGGCCTGCTCCGCCGCAGCGGCCAGCTCGTCCGCGAGCCGCTGCACCAGCGCGTCGCCGATCACGCGCCGCGCCCCGCGGCCCAGCCGTGGCCCGTGGCCACCACGCCGACGACGATCTCGAGCTCCGCGGCATCACGAGGACCGAAGAGCATGACCATGCCCGG
>Ga0210040_10010042_pt1 | contig 10923 bp, 12 predicted proteins | sample CryGeyCG12114_NA_FD_185462 | JGI IMG/M metagenome (GOLD analysis project Ga0210040, IMG submission 185462) | Groundwater microbial communities from aquifer - Crystal Geyser CG19_WC_8/21/14_NA (SPAdes) (version 2) | ecosystem: Environmental > Aquatic > Deep subsurface > Groundwater | place: USA... | reverse complement strand
GGAACACAAGCGCACCAAAGAAAAGCTTTGACAGCCAAAAAGTCTTCTCGAGTCCACACCTCATGAGCCGTGGTCCTTTCAATTTCGCTTGTGAGACTGCCGAGCTTCAGAAATCCCACTTGCCACCCTCTCCACCGGTAGATATTCTGTGCCAAGATCTTCCATGCATTTACCTAATGATACCTCCATGAGGAGAACCCAGCAGCATGCGCAACTGATGTAACTGGCCCGTTCTGTTCGCAGTGGCTCTACTTCTCTTTCCGGTAATGTTCTTGAACACAAAGCCCGCTCGGGTACCGGCTCTTTCGTGCCACTTAAGCTAGCATCCCTACGTTGCGCAAAGTCAGCTCCGTCAATACAATAATAGTCTGAAGACTGACGTCCCAACCTCTCAGAGTGAATAGGACATACGTGATCGCCGTACCAAGACAAGCTAAGCTTCTCATAGCGAGCAACACCGACGCCGTTATCGGTAAGATGACGATAGACACATCGTGGTTATTGGCCTGTTGAGTCTGGAGTCGCGGGAAATCCAAGGGACCCAGCTTGAGCTATCCCCACAAACTGGCCATGCTTGCTTGACACTCCGGAGGGGGATCTCCACATACGCCACGACGTCGTCTGATGCTACAATGGTAACTTTGAGGAACGCGGCCCGTCACACAAGGGTCAAAGTCATTGACACGAAGCATTGTATAAAGAGATTGCGTGTCGCCATGTGGCCCGAACGTGCTTGACCTACATCTCTTCTTCACCTTCCATCGATATCCATCAATCCCAGGAAGAACCGCCATCATGGGGCTCACAGGTATCACCACGAAGCTCCCTCACATGCCCAAAACTTACAACACCTACCTGGTGGCCTTCGTGGCCACTGTAGGTGGCATGTTGTTCGGTTTCGATATCTCCTCTATGTCCGCTATCATTCTGTCGGACCAATACAACGACTTCTTCGGCACTCCGTCCGGCATCGTGCAGGGTGCCATTGGTGCCTCTTTGGCTGCCGGGTCCATTCTTGGCTCGCTGATAGCTGGACCTGTCTCAAACAAAATCGGCCGACGTGATGCGGTGTTCTTCGCCGGTCTCTGGTGGTTGGTCGGCACTGCTGTCCAGGCTGCCACAACCGGAGTTGGATCTCTGATTGCTGGTCGTATCCTGAACGGCGTGTGTGTCGGTATCACCAGTTCTCAGGTCCCTGTCTACTTGGCAGAAATTGCCAAAAAGGAGAAGCGTGGTTCTTTGATTATCATCCAGCAACTGGCAATCGGTGAGTTCCGAAATCTCACAACGTCGACGGAGAGTATCTTGCTAACTTGATGTGCAGAATGGGGTATCTTGATCATGTACTTCATCGGCTATGGCTGTACATTCATTCCTGGTCCGGCCTCCTTCAGAACAGCGTGGGGTATTCAGTTCGTACCCTGCGTTTTGATGTTGTGCGGTCTGCCATTCCTGCCACGGTCACCACGTTGGCTCGCTAAGGTTGATCGAGTCGAGGAAGCTATAGATATCCTCTCCAGGATACAAGCAGGCGGAGACAGGAACGACCCCCTTGTGGTGGCCGAATGGGAAGATATCACGCAGACTCTGGCCCTCGAGCGACAAGCCCCCAAAAGCTGGCGCAAATTCGTCTACGGCGGCATGTGGAAGCGAACTGTAGCCGGTTTCACTGTGCAGATGTGGCAGCAAAATTCTGGTGCCAACGTCATGACCTACTACGTTGTGTACATCTTCTCGATGGCTGGTCTGTCTGGAAACATCAACCTCATCGCTTCTGGAGTGCAGTACGCTCTCTTCATCATCTTTACGACGGTCATGTGGTTCTACATTGATAAGACTGGCCGTCGGCCTCTACTGATCTACGGTGCGCTCGCTATGGGTTTCTGTCACTTCGTCGTTGGTGGTCTCCTATCAGCCGGGACGAACATCCCCGGCGGCGTTGGAGGCAACCCCAACATCCCTATCCAGCTTACTGGAGGCAAGGCGAACACTGTCATCGCCTTCAGCTATCTTCTGATCATCATCTACGCATTGACTCTTGCCCCGGTCGCCTGGATTTACGCCGCCGAGGTCTGGTCGCTTGAGACTCGCGCCGTCGGCATGTCGATTGCATCTCTCGGCAATTGGTTGTTTGTAAGTCAGTCCCCCAGTCTTGTCTTTAACTACTAACGGTCTTCTAGAACTTCGCGTTGGGCTTATACATCCCTCCTGGCTTTAAGAATATCAAGTACGGCATGTTCATTGTCTTTGGCATCATGTGCGTCCTTGCAGCCATTCAATTCTACTTTACATACCCGGAGACCGGCGGCAAATCCCTGGAGGAGATCGAAATACTATTCTCGCCCGACGGTCCGAGACCGTGGCAAACCAAGTTTGGTGAATCTAGACTGGATCAACTTGTTGAGGAAGCCAAGAACAAGCGATACAGTGTGGACGATGTCAACGCTGGCCGAGTCGGATCGATCACTGACATCCAGGGTGACGGTAAGCGAGCCAGCGCAGCACAAAACATCGAGAAGGTGTAAATTTGTGACCCCTGAGCGGGGTGTCCTGTCTTACGCTTTCGAGGGTTGGCTGTCATGCATGGTCGTTAAGCGCACGGATATGTTACATCGGAACCAAGCACAGATGTCAACCGGGCGCTGTCGCTTAGGCCTAGACCAATACATTTGATTCTGCCCTTGACGTACCGTCAACCTCTCTCGCATCATGCACAGTTCACCTCTGGTGAGAGATCTCTCTTCTCCGACAACCGTAGTCTGCTGAGACGGAATTTCGCTCTCCATTGTCTTTCCTCTCGGACTGGTGCGTCGGCCAATTTGAGGGCCTGCTTAAATGAGTTGCATCGTAACGACTCATGGCCTGCACTACCATCTTTCTTGTGGACACACATCTCGGTCCACTTGAATAGCTGACAGAATGTCATAACCGCGTGCCTTACTAGCCAGAGCTCGAGGCCGAAACGTTTCAACGTAAGGATGGGCAGCATGCAATGGTGTAGGTTAGTCCGGTGGAGCTTGAGTTGGCGGAAGCTGGGCGGGTGTGGTTGTAAGTTGGCATTAGGCTGACACAGATACAGAAGTGTTCGGTGTCGACGTCAAGTATGTGGTCTGAATGAAGCTGGAGACACTATAGCCATGGTCCGTTCAGGCTTTTGCACTATACGAGGCGAAGGAGAAGGTGGATTCCAGGGTTGGGATTACTGGCTGTAGGAATGGTACATCTGCTGCTGATTGATTATCTGTCCATCATAAGAGACCGTGGGTACACTGATGCACGTGTCTGTCAAGGTCTTTTGATATACATATGAAAAGGGGAGAGTCAATGGAGATACTTGTGTAACAGGGGAAAGAGTCCGAGTCTCTAGACACACCACTAGAACTCCCTCCAATTGTACCTTTCTCACCTCCTTTACTGCCACTGTCACACCCCAGAAACTTTACGTCCTGCTGTCTCCCACGTAGGAGGTCCACCACCATGCTCCTCAAGGACTCTGGTGCTCTCTAAGTCCTCCGCTCTCGCAGCGCAAGAGTCTGACCTCGCCGAAACAGAGTCAGTCCATGCTACAGAAGAACTCTTGCAAGCTCAGCCAACGTCGCCTGCCACAATCCAGAAATCAAAACTCCAGCACAAAGACAGCCCGTGCGATCACCCTAGCTCTCAGCTACATCAGCTCCTCGCCAGCACATTCCCTTGTCGTGACCCTTGATGCGCCGAAACGATCCTACCGCACCTTTGCATCCGCAGGAGCCGTACATGACGATCAGCTTGTAGAGGTCCGCATATGCTCGTCCATATGCAGCCGGTGCGAGATGTGGCTGAGGTGCTTCGATAGCTAACACGTGCTAATTCGAGTCTTCATTCCAGCCTAGGACACACATTCGAGTGTCATCTCATGTAGTAAAATGGGGTTGTCAGGCAGCTGCAGTAGTGCTTGTTCCCCCCATATGCTTATTGCTTCTTCCTGCCTCTCATCCTTCAGCCATCGGCTCCCCCTGTCTCCCATTGTCCGTCGTCAAGCCAACAGCCGCATCCGCACCCTTCTGCGTATGCGCCTCAGCTCTGAGCTCCTTGACTCTTCTCTTGTGGTTCTTTCCTCTTCTGTGGCTAGCCAGGTTGTTCTCACCCTCGAACCACTTTGCGCACTCGATACAGTAGAACTCGCCTAGGCCTGGTAGGTCTTCGGCTGCTTTTGTGGACTTGTATTGTGTCAGGTGCCTGGGATTAGCAAGGTCTGCTTTGACTTGGTCGAGGCCTCGAGTCAGGCGCTTGGTTTTGATGCGGCGGATGGAACCCATTGTAGTTCGCTCGAAGAACTCGATGTTTAGCGGAATTAGATCGGATGATGTGCAATTTTCAAAAAGACGTACGGGAAACCTACATGAAAATTGTGCCCACATGCAGTGGGCGGGAACAATCGATAAGCCTGGGGCTCGAAGGCAGGTGAGCCGAAGAAGAGCACAACGCACGCAGATTCGAGTCCACGAAGAGTATGTGAGACTTCGCTGTATTCGACACGCCTGGCCCGCCGTGCAAGAGGCTGTCATGTTAGTAGCTCGATAATAGTCGGATGTTCCGAGATTGCATAGCACAAGCAGGACAAGTTCGAGACATCGACGAGACTCGTAGAGTACGGAGAACGGAGTACGTCTTAATCCCGCAGATATGTGCCTATTGTCTTCATCCGAAGATGATCGGATCCATCCGATCACAGCACATTGAGGGAGAGCGGGTATTTACAAGTTCGGTTCAGGCTCTTCAAGGGAAAAGCATAGCCTCGCCTCGAACGTTGCTCTCGCACCATCGGAAGTGATCTCGGCGACAAGGCTTTTGCAGTCTCTTCGTGGGCAGCTTCCGAGCTGTGGCCAATCATCGTAGCCAGAAATAATGTTAGCAAAATCAGTGCTCCCAGCAGACCACGACCATCCAGGGGCGTCTGCCGAAAGTCTCCAGGACGCGTAAAACAGAAGCAAGGGCTGCCTAAACTCACTCACGACTGGACGCTCGAACGAGCTGCAGAGCATGGAGTGGCTTGTATTCTGTCATATCGTGCACACCAGACATCATTGCAAGCTAGGATTATCACTTTAGGTCTATGCTGATTGGTTGAACCGACGATAGCGAGCTTGGGTTGTTATCGCTGCAGCTGTTGCTGCTTGTGGACCGAGGGCAAAAGAAGTTAAACGGAAGATCGGCCATCGAGCAGCGCCGCCAAAAGCATGTGAGCCAGCCAATCATAACGCTCACAGACAGGCCTACAACCCACTGTGCAGAGGGTTAGTAGTCCAAGCCCAGAGCTCAAGCCTCGTGAGCCGCTCCAATACGCTGGAGGCAGTTGACACACTTGCAACCCACCCCATTTCTACTTCTACCCGCAGCTTCATTCCATACCTTGCTATTTTACCATCGCACCTACATCCTCTCCACTCATTGTGAACCTGCAGCTTGGTCTGCGGCGAGAAGGTCACTGTTCTGAGCGAGCTTGAGAGATTTTGCAGCCATCATGCTGTCCTCCAAGCTCTTCGGGCGTGTGTGCTCGGTAAGTTGACATCATACCAGATCCCGTATCAGCTCCCCAGCATGACTCGGCGACGAGGTCAAATATGCTGCGCAGCGCCTTATGGACCCTTGTACATCGATTGAGCATGCACATGGCTAACAATTGTGTTATAGCAGGGAGCCCGAATGGGCAGCGTAAGCAGCAATTGCCAGCAAATCTGCGAGCTGAAATAGCTAACGAGTCCAAGCCTCTGACGAGCCGAGCTACATATGCTACTGTCAGCAACCCTCCTCTAGACCAGAAGGTCGAAATGACGAACTGGGAGAAGGTGAGCGATGAGGAGAGCACCAGTACAAGATCACCGCTAACCATGAGCAGGGTCATTACATCAACTACAAGTAAGGATATTGTCTCTTCGGGACAAAGCAAAGACCGCGGATTCGGAGAATGAGGAATGTCTGGGCGGGGGCTAACGGCGCAACAGGAAGATGTCCGAGAACCTTGCGATAGTAAAGAAGAGGCTGAACAGGCCACTCACATACGGCGAGAAAATTCTATACTCACATCTTGACGACCCCGAAGGTCAAGATATCGAACGAGGCGCTTCATACCTGCGACTTCGACCCGATCGAGTGGCTTGCCAGGATGCCACTGCTCAGATGGCTATCCTTCAGTTCATGTCCGCTGGCATGCCATCCGTGGCCACCCCCACCACCGTCCACTGTGATCACTTGATTGAAGCTCAAATTGGTGGCGAGAAGGATCTGGATCGAGCCAAGAGCATCAACAAGGAGGTCTACGACTTCTTGTCGAGTTCATGCGCCAAGTACAACATTGGTTTCTGGAGACCTGGATCTGGTATCATCCACCAGATTGTGCTCGAGAATTATGGTAAAGAGATTCTCCCTATTCATGTTGTTACAAATTTGCTGACGTCTTACAGCTTTCCCCGGTGGTCTTATGATTGGTACTGATTCGCACACTCCAAATGCGGGAGGACTGGGCATGGTGGCGATAGGTGTCGGCGGTGCTGATGCTGTCGATGTCATGGCCAATCTTCCGTGGGAATTGAAAGCTCCCAAGTACATTGGTGTCAAGCTCACTGGTGAAATGTCCGGATGGACTGCTCCCAAAGGTGAGAGCCTACGAAAGGACATGTCAAATGACGACGCTAACTGAATTAGACGTCATCCTGAAGGTCGCCGGTATCTTGACTGTCAAAGGTATGAAACTCCTATCTGGGCTGCCGAAGGGTTGCTAACGTTAATAAGGTGGCACTGGCGCAATCGTCGAATACCACGGTCCAGGAACGAACAACCTGTCCTGCACTGGTATGGGCAGTAAGTATTCCTGAAGTGCACTTCGTATTCTGCCAACTAATGTTTAACTAGCTATTTGCAACATGGGTGCCGAGATTGGTGCTACAACATCGCTCTTCCCATTCAACGACCGTATGCATGATTACCTCTCAGCCACCAAGAGAAAGCACATTGGAGACTTTGCTCGCCAGTACGCCCACGAATTGCACGAAGACGAGGGCGCCGAGTATGACCAGCTTATCGAGATCAACCTGTCCGAGCTCGAGCCACACATCAACGGTCCATTTACTCCAGATCTGGCTACACCAATCTCAAAGTTCAGTCAAGCTGTGAAGGACAACAAGTGGCCTGAAGAGCTCAAAGTCGGTCTGATCGGTTCTTGCACAAACGCCTCGTACGAGGACATGACTCGAGCGGCCTCCATTGCTGAAGACGCCATGAGCCATGGCCTCAAGGCCAAGTCTTTGTTCACTGTCACTCCCGGTTCTGAGCAGATTCGTGCTACCATTGAGCGAGATGGTCAACTGAAGACCTTCGAGGATTTTGGCGGTATTGTTCTTGCTAACGCATGCGGTCCATGTATTGGTGAGTATTACTGCGTAGACCAGTTCGAGTCGCCGGTACAGGCTTACTAACTTCTATCAGGCCAGTGGGACCGCAAGGACGTGAAGAAGGGCGAGCCAAACTCCATTCTGTCCTCGTACAACCGAAACTTTACCGGCCGAAACGATGCAAACCCAGCCACCCACTCTTTCGTCACTTCTCCCGACCTAGTCGTTGCTTTGACCATCGCTGGTGACCTCAATTTCAACCCAGTCACCGACAAGCTGAAGGACAAGGATGGCAACGAGTTCATGCTCAAGGAACCATCAGGCCAGGGTCTCCCAGCGAACGGATTCGACCCAGGCCAAGACACCTACCAAGCGCCACCAGAGGATCGATCTTCGGTCGAAGTCCAGGTCTCTCCCTCATCCGACCGTCTCCAGATTCTCCAACCCTTTGATGCATGGGATGGCAAGGACGCTAAGGATCTTCCTATCCTAATCAAGGCCCAAGGCAAGACCACAACCGATCACATCTCCATGGCCGGCCCATGGCTGAAGTACCGAGGTCATCTTGACAACATCTCTAACAATATGCTTATCGGTGCCATCAACGCTGCCAATGGCGAGGCCAACAAGGTAAAGAATTTCGAGACTGGCGAGGTCGATGCTGTCCCAGCTACTGCCCGACAGTACAAGAAGAATGGCATCAAGTGGGTCGTTGTTGGTGACTGGAACTACGGTGAGGGCTCATCTCGAGAACACGCTGCTCTGGAACCAAGACATCTTGGCGGTCTTGCTATCATCACTCGATCGTTCGCCCGTATCCACGAGACCAACTTGAAGAAGCAGGGTATGCTGCCCCTTACCTTCTCCAACCCAGAGGACTATGACAAGATCAACCCGGACGACAAGATTGACCTTTTGTGCACAAAACTTGAGGTTGGCAAGCCCCTGCCAATGGTAGTACATCCCAAAGACGGCGAAGCATGGGAGTGCCAATTGAGCCAGACCTTCAACGCTCCTCAAATTGAATGGTTCAAGAACGGTTCTGCGCTCAACACTATGGCGAAGCACGCAGAAAGTAAATAGACCGTTCGACGTCAGTCAGCGATGTAAGTATAACAGTGAAGGCAAGACACGCTCCGATCTGAAGGATACACGGCCACCAGGAGGATTCATCACGACTGGGGATGTGGACATGATGGCGTGGAGACGAGATTGTGGCAGAGGTTCGGGATGTGAATCTCATCATACCCTATAGCATGAGCACGTATTGGTACTGAGGTTGTTTTGCTTAGCGACAATTGAAAACACCTGGAAACAAAGTCCCTGCTTGGTCGACGTTTTTGGCTATAGCCCACTGATGGACGGCGTCCAATGCTGTGTAACCCTGCTGCCATTGATTAACGTGAAATCGTGTTTAGCTTGCACTGCATTTGAGCATGAGGCGCCTTGAGCAACTGTTGCTAACATGCCCATACTTGTGTCACGGTAGAGCTAGCCATTGTCCTGCAAGTAGTTTGAGATACTAAAATATCGCGAATACATTACGCTAGTAATGATGCTATTGATCTACACAGTGTATCATATAACAGGTACTAATTCACGAGCCTGGCTGAGCGCATAGCCCATCAGTGGCTAATATATTGGAAGACAGCGCTCACAGCGTCTTCTGATGCTTCTTGTCTCAACAACAAATCCTGGATTTTGCCTAGTTGTCCCTTCTCGCCACTGTTGACGAAATGATTCCAACTGCTTGTATCTCCATACAGCATCGCCGGCGCCTTGATGGTCTGGGTACCATCTGGCTTGCAACGCTTGCATTTGAAGGTATCATGTGTGTCGCTCGTGGTCGATGGCTTGAACTGGAACAATTCGCGGAGAGACTCGGCGGTGAAGTGTCGTTCGACATCTTCGGCCGAGTCGACGACGGTGGAAGACAAAGCTTGCTTATGAGACTGCCGTTGGAAGATCTTTTCCTCGATCGTTCCGGTACCCATGAACCGGTAAACGAAACAATCCTTCTTCTGACCATCACGCCAGACACGAGCCAAGGCTTGCTGGTCAGCAGCGGGATTCCAGTCGGGATCGAAGAGAATCAGTCTGTTTGCACCAATCAGGTTGATACCGCATCCTCCTGCCTTACTGCTTAACAAGAAGACGAACTCTTCTCCCTCAGGGTCATTGAATTTATCGACCAGCTTCTGCCGCTTATTGACGTTCATTGTCCCGTCCAAACGTAGGCAGCCATATGATCGAGCCCTACACAACTTCTCAAATACGTCGAGCGTCTGAGTATAGTTGCTGATGAGTACGATCTTGTCATTTGTGTCTTGTCGAATCCTTGCAAGCATTCTCGCCAAGACCATGAACTTGCCCGAGAAGGAGGCATTCACATCGCGATCGCGGCCTCGTGCCTCTTTAGGTACGTAGCTGTCAGGCCAGCAATTCTCACTTCCAGGGAGGTCTGTCGACAGATCAAGCAGATCCGGATGATTGCATAGCTTCTTCAAGATGCCGATAGCCTTCAGCGGCTGGCTGGCCTTGCCTCTCAACAAACTTTTGATGTCGGGACTCTGAATGAAATGGTTGTACAGTGCCATCTGAAAGGGTGATAAGTTGCAGAAGACGACATGCTCGTATTTGCGCGGTAAGTACTTCGATAGAATGTCGTTTGTTCTCCGAATGATGAACTTCTTAACCAGTCCGCTCAACTCAGAGTTGGCTGCTACTCCTTTTGACTTATCTGTGTCAGAGCCGCCAGCGTCTCGGCCCCTCAGAATTGGCAACTCGAACTTCTTCCGGAAATCTGCTTTGGTGCCCAGGTAGCCAGGATTGGCGAAGTCGAGTAACGAGTAGTATTCAGTCAGATCATTCTGGATGGGTGTCCCGGACAAGATGACTCTCCTGTCCACATTGAGGCCGGTGAGCGCGACATAGGTATTGCTTTCAGCGTTCTTGAGTCGGTGGCCCTCATCACAAAGCAGTAGACCAATCTTGACATCTTTCAGCTCGTCGATGTTGAGTCTCAGGGATTCGTAGGAGACAATGAGGACTGGCCGAGTCACTTGCCGGCCTGATGCCATGGCCCACTGCCGCAGCTGTGCAATCAGCTCCTCTTTTGAAGCTTTGCCATCGATAGCAAAGGGGGTCGGCGCGCTTGGCCCGAGCCATTTGACAAGCTCATTGGCCCAGTTCTTTACCAAACTCGCTGGGCAAGCAATGACACATTTCTGGATTGTTCCCTTCCCAGCGTTGGGTGATTGCTTCAGCAGCGTCCACATCAGCGCGATGCACTGCAAGGTTTTGCCCAGACCCATCTCATCTGCCATGATACAGCCCCTGGCATTCTCGTCGATCAGACCTGTGGCGCACCTGTACAAGAATTTGACACCCTCGACTTGATGTGGTCTGAGTACTTTGGCTAGACGAGGATCGATGACGACCGGCACTTTAGGCGCCTCTCCTTCGACCTGCTTCTTGATGCCGAGTATTTCTGCAAGACTCTTGTGCATAATTGGTTCGTCCAGCTTGGGCTTTTCTGTCTCCGGCTTTTCTG
>Ga0210040_10010041_pt1 | contig 10923 bp, 11 predicted proteins | sample CryGeyCG12114_NA_FD_185462 | JGI IMG/M metagenome (GOLD analysis project Ga0210040, IMG submission 185462) | Groundwater microbial communities from aquifer - Crystal Geyser CG19_WC_8/21/14_NA (SPAdes) (version 2) | ecosystem: Environmental > Aquatic > Deep subsurface > Groundwater | place: USA... | reverse complement strand
ATATATCACTCATAGAATTTTAACTACACATAATTAACAACATGTATAAAATTACAGATGTGAGCAAAGTAACCACTTGGATTTCAGAGAACACACAAGACAGCCAATATTGCAAAATTCGGACCAAAACCAAGAAGAAACCCCTGAAATCAGTACCCTCTGGTTTACCTTATCCCAATTAATTTCTTTTGAGATCTGTTGATTGTTGACCTATTTATTGTTAATTGCTATTGTTATTATTTAATGAAATAAATATGGAAGCAAGAATATTGATATTGAAAATTTGTGTAAATTGGTAATACATTCTGATTCTACAATACCACTTTTATAATGCACGCATATTAGAATGATTAAAAGCTGGCTCGATATCTACACTTTACACAGACACACTGCACTACACGCACATTCAATGCTGCGTGCAGCACGTGTATGGAATACAGCGGTAGTTCAACATTTTGTTTATGTGCACTCGGCTCAGCTGCACAATAAATATGTTTAAATTTACCGAGAAAATAATAACCCTTCATTTTTAAGAATTGACAGTGCATTTTAGTTGGTTCCGAGTTTCCGAGTCTCAATGGAGTTGATTGTTTTTTAATTGATTCAGTAGAGAAAAGGCGAACAAGATTAAGTTAAAGTAAGGTAGTCAGTTAGTTACTAAGATAGTAGAACTAAGTTTTCAATCAAGGAAGTTTCTATTGCTAAGCAGTGTTTCCGTACACTTGTTCGTCATCAAGAATCAAGAATTAAATATCCGTCGCGTTGTTAAATACCCATTCAGTGGATATTATTCAGATTTTCAAGATTTAAAGTTGTATTTAACCCCCTAGATAGCTAACTATGGGTCCAATCCGTGGAGCAAGAGGAGGATTCGGAGGTATGCCTTTTAATTATTTAATGTTTTATTCAAAATTTACAGCTATTTTTGATTGATAAGAAAAGTAACCGAAATCGACTTAACTGCTTATTTTTCAACCTTTTTCACCTTTTCCAAGATCTACTAAACGTAGCAATCAGGGCCGGTTGTCGGTTTACAAACCAACTTGTTAGTTTCTCTATAGCACAAGCTTAACTTTTTAAACACTACATCGATTAGAAAACTCCATTAAGCGATCATTGCATCAAAGCTCCGTTAATTCCTAACTAACTAACTGACCAACAATTTTTACAAGTATAACTTTAAAATCTTCATGTCCCTTTCTCTTCTCATTCTGACTGTGCCTACTGAAAAAAAAGATGCATGTACTTTGTAAAGTGGCACCTACTGCTCATTTCTATGTCTCCTACCTATTTAGTTACTCTAACACATCTAAATTAATCACAGTTAAATACACTTTACAGCCCATTTACTCCATTTTAATTCACTTTTAATACAAAATCAGTGAGATAACTATCCCATCTTGCACATAATTTAGTTAATCTTGATAAAAAGTTGTAGTAAAACAGCAATTTTGTGTGGACAAACTCACAGTCGTATGGACATTCATTTGTACACGCAGTAGCTTATTGCATATCAGAGAGTAGAGTTAGCTTTGCGCAGTGGCAGTATCGTAACCGATGAGGTTTTACCGAGGTGCGATTATTGCTAGTTGAAAACTTTAACCAATGCCCCGCCTGGCTGGAGTGAAATACCTCCGGCTATGGCAATTTTTGGAGACCCGCAAGGGTCATTAAATTAATGAAAGGAAATTAGTTGAGAAATCTGTCTGAGTGGCAGAGACTGTTGAATTCGATTGTTGATAGATAGGATCGTTTTCATTGTCCATTGCATATCTACTTCCGGTAATCAGTCCATTTGCTTCAAAAATGCAAACGATATTTTAAGTAGACTCTCGCGTGCCTTCCTTGTAGATATGTATGTAAAGTGTCCGTAAAATGTTTGTGAATGATTAATGCGATGTAAGTTATCACATGAAAGCTCTGCTTGTTGTTAAAGTTATAGGATGCTTTTATGCATGCTGTTTTCTATGATGGGTGAAAAAAAGTTTGTTATGCCACTGTTATTTTTTTGTCGGAATGAACGAAAAAATAAAGAGGTGATGAAGAGTGATAGTGATGCATAGTGACTAAACTATAATTTATAACAGGAGGGGGTAGAGGTGGTCGAGGAGGAGGCGGCCGTGGCGGCGGGAGAGGAGGCGGCTTTGGAGGACGAAATTTTGATCAAGGACCACCAGAGACTGTCATATCCCTCGGTCATTATACTCACCCATGTCAAGACAGTTTGGTGTGCAAAGTGACATCAGTTGATGTACCATTTTTCAATGCCCCAATTTATTTGGAAAATAAGCAGCAAATTGGGAAGGTTGACGAAATTTTTGGAACGCTCAAGGACTTTTTTATATCTGTTAAGCTTAGTGATGATATGAAAGCCACGTCGTTTAAAGAGAAGGATCCTGTAAATGATTTATTTATGTTTTCCACATTTTTTTGCTGTAAGTGTCGAATATTTAATGATATTATAATCATAAATCGCTCTTGTTGTAGGTTTACATCGACCCGGCTAAACTTCTTCCAATCTCAAGGTTTTTACCAGGAAATGAAAAACGTGGAGGAGGAAGAGGACGTGGTCGAGGTTTATAATTTTAACAAATGCTATTAGGTCTGGTGTGATTTACTCTTGGTATTTATATTTTTTGTTTTGTCTAAATAAAGGTCGTGGAGGTCCCAGGGGAGGTGGTGGACGAGGTAAGAGTGGAAAGTATTGCTTATTGAGGCATAATGAAAAGAAAATAATGACATGCAAATAAATAATGAGTTAATATTAAATCATAAAAATGTTATAAACAGGAGGAGGATTTTCTCGCGGGGGAGGAGGTGGTTTTGGGGGCCGTGGAGGACGAGGTGGTGGTGGAGGATTCGGTGGACGTGGAGGCGGTGGTGGTTTTGGACGAGGAGGTATTTACTCATCATAAAAGAAGGAATATGTATCTCAAACATTAAACAATTAAACTTACTATTTGAATGCTAGGTGGAGGAGGATTTCGTGGAGGCGGTGGTGGGGGATTCCGTGGAGGTCGAGGACGGGGATATTAGTTGTCTACTTTTTGTTTTTCAACTAGATTTTTATAACAAAAATTCTATTGTTGTTCGAATATTTTATAGTCTTCTTACTATCTTTTTGAATGATGCTGTCAATAAATCTATAAAAGTGAAATACTTTTGATCAAACTGATTTGTGCTACGTCATTTTAAGCTTCAAGTATACTCTTTAGCTGTATGTCGGCGTAATTAGTGAGAAAAACCCTTTCCGTGCGGTATTTTGCATTGAAATGAAAAGAAATTCATGCATATTTCATTGGACACGCTGCTGCAATGCAGCATGCTACCATCGATTGAAACTGACTGAAGCATAAAGAACGTCATGTGCTGAAATGGAACAAATAAAGTTTTTTGTTTCTGCTCTCACTCTTCTGGATGAACTAGATTTAGAGAGTTTTTGTTTTGTTTGTTTTATTCTACTGAAGAGCAAAAAGTTTTAAAGGTTAAATACTTAATAGGTTTGTGTTTACTATGCTATTATTAATAGTAAATATTTAGTAGGTAGAGCTTGGATTTGGATTCTAGTCAACAATCCACTCCAAACGAGTAACGAGTTTTCTTTTCAGGTATGGGATTTACTTCGTTTTGTCATTGGTTTTAGAATTAGAAAAGCAAAATGGGCGTGCCTGCAACATTTTCAATGTTGGTTCCTAAATGAAATTTTGAAATGATGTCTAAAACTGAAGAAATGAATTTTATCCACATCGGATATTTGCAGTTTAAATTCTTCCTTGCAATAACATCCCTCAGCCGCAGCCTCACAGAAGTTTTAAATGGAGTGAGAGGACTAGCCGTGTAATCAAATGCTAATTAAAAATTGAAACTGAACAGCCCATCACTCAAGAAAACAAAAGGGGTATCCGATAAAAAGTTGGACCGTCATTGAAAATTGAAGAATTGATGATAAAACCTCTGGGAAGGGTGGATGATTTTTCATCATAGTGCAGAAATAGCAATGTTTGTAACCATCAGCAATACTGATTGTTTTTAGATTTTTATGTGTCTGACGACATCAGCCTGATGTATGATTTTTTGATAGATTGACTACTGAGCTGATGCTTTGGTTGTTACGGGATGCGTGATTCCAGTATGTAAGTTTAATTTTGAGTTCTATTCATTGAATTTCAAATCACTTCACGATTTTGTTGAAATTACTGCTATAACTGGATCTTGGTGTCATTTCATTCCGTCAATCCTTGGTCCAGTTCTGGGAAGGGTGGGTTTAAACAACTTTTATTGCGAATAAAGTTACTTCGTATATAATGGAGTTTATATAATTCCGAAGTACTTTCGATAAACTAGAGAACCTTTGAATATTATTTTAATGCTATTACTATTGCTGGCTTATTATACTTCACTAATGGATTTCACTCTTGAGCACTAATTTACCCTCAGATAGACTTAAGCAAATTAAACTTAGGTTATAATAATATATATCATTATTCACTCTTTTTGAACGTATTCGTGAAGGAAAAGCCATTTCATCTTAATTATCTTTTGTGTTTTTAGACAGCCTATTTGATGAAAACAAAGTTGTAGATTTCCTGAGCTTTCAGGAAGGAGGACTAGAGAAGACTGTATCTATTTTCTGTAACATGTCAATGCAATATGTTGTAAGTGAAATTAGACGTTCAGTATATAGCACAAAATATATTTATATCATTGCACTGTATTCGTAGTGCTAGTAGTTTTAAAGTATTTATTAATCAACTAACAGCTTACGTAGCTGTCAATAAAAACTATAGTTTAGTTAGCAATCTTTTAGCCCAACCAGGGCTTATATAGAATCACTCTATTTTTTAAATTGTTAGTTGTGTTCTGCTTTTATTTTTTCACTTTTAGACTTAAGATAAATCGTTAAATCAGATCTTTTTGAAGCATATAATTTTTTCCCTACGTGTGAACACAGAAAAAATGTGATTGCACAATGATGGACTGATTTTTTATAACTTCTTACCCTGTTGTTTTCAGGACTAGATTATTAATCGAAGAGGACGTGCATCAACCAGGCATGCGAAGAAAACGAATAGCCTTAAGTCGGGATCGATTTTTTTGGCTGACTTTAGTGTCCTTAGTATTTATTCTTGTAATTTATGTTTACTCTGCAAACTACGATGACAAATGGAGGCCTGCCCTTCCATCTCCCCGATCCAATTCTGGTCATATGTCTCCTTATGATGTAGCAGTTCCGCAAATTCCTTTGGTTTGTTTTCTTGTTGCCCTCTTTATCTTATAGTACTAAGATAGCGTGTAGATTTTTGTCAATTTTAAATATTTGCGTAGGAATGGTACGAAAAGATGTGCTATCCCGAGATAAAAGACTTAAAGAGAAGCATTGATGACAGTTACCAGAAATTGGAAACGATGAAGAAGTCCCATATAAAAGAGTGTCAAGAGATATGGTCAATTTTCAACTCTATGTTTATATTCCGTGTGATCGATGCTCCTATTAGCATCCCCAAAGGGTTTATACCTGAAGTAAAACAATGGCTTGGTAATGATCCTAACCTCATGTACCAATTTAACCATCAGGTATGATAACTTTTTCATATAATTTGAAAACATAGAACTTTGCTGTTGCTTTAAAAAAATAATAGCCGAGTTTTTTTATCCGCATTTTAGAAAGTATATAAAATTGTGAACCGAGACTCATTTGAAGAATCTGTATTCAATCCATTGCGTTCTAAACGCCCTTCCTCTAAAGATGCAATCAACCCTCAGGATTATATTAAAAATCTTTCTTTGATGACCCAGAAAACTTGTGATTTTTGCGATTTCAGGGAACACACTGCGACAGATGTATTCGGAAGGTGCGTAAGACTATTAAGTCATGATTTTTCTCCTTTGACATTTAAAAAAAATATATTTCATCATTACAGAATCGATAATGAATTCTCAGCCAGTGCATCTAATTCTTTTAAGCTGGCCAAATTCCATGGGCTGTTCTTCCCTAAATCTCATCATCCCACCAATATCTCATACGAAGCAATGGCAGATCTGTTTCTTAATACCAGTGTACAATGGTTTACAAAGGCTCATGAAGTTGACGTAAATCAGATGTAAAGGGACAACATTGATTTCGTTCTGATCCATTTTGTATTCGTTACTTGATGCTAATTGTCATACTAATTCGGGTTTAGATATCCGTCTCTACTCTGGGACTCATTGCCACATGCTGGGGCTAGTCAAGTGCATCCACATGTGCACGGAATTTTAGATGAACACCAGTATGCAGGGTCTTTAGAAAAAACCCATGAAATAGCTCAACAGTACTACAAACGACATGCTCGTTCCTACTGGACCGATTTTGTGTTAGTGCATTGGGCCTTGGGCTTAGCACTTTCAAAAGGAACAGCAGTAGCAGTAGTACCAGTGGTAAGTTAATGTTTTTTTGTCATCTGAATGATTAAAAAAAATTATGCTCTTAAATGGCAATTAGTTTGTATTTCAATTTTCTTTTAGAATGCTCGAAAGGACCATGAGTATTTGCTGATATCCTCAAAACTAAACACAGACATGATGAAGCTATTGCATCGAGTTATTGAAGGGTACAAGAATAATTTAGGCGTCTTCTGCTTCAGCTCTGCTGGGGCCTATCCTCCATTTATAGATGAGTTCTACTCTAGTCCTTCACATGAAAGTCCTGGATTACCTGCCATGTTTAGAATCGCTTCTCGCGGTGTATGTACGTCTGTTAGTTCTGATGTTAGTTCTTTGGAGTTATTCACTGTAAGTTGAATGGAGGGGTTATATAGTGAGCAAGAGGTTGCCATTATGGTGTTGATTTTGTGATTTGATTATTTACGTTGTCTTTGACTTCCAGGTCAATAATATTAACTCGGATATGGACAAAACGTTCAGCAGCATAGCCTCGCCGGATGAGGTTTAGTAACGAGAAGATACTTGAAGTTTGCCTTTTATTAATTTTTTAAAACTCTTGAAATACTGTATTGTATTCTATATTTAACAAAACTTTGTTACCACCAAAAAACGTACATAATATATTTTTGCAGTTAGAAATAAATTTTTCGCACACTTGATCAATTGAATATTTAAAAAATATTTGCATGTCATGTCAGCTCGCTCACATGCTGTAGTTTAAGACTGCTTGGCCGCATCTAAACCAATAAGTTGCTAGCTACATATACTAATGCAATCATGTGTTTAAACTATGCAACATTTTAAACGCATTTGCTTTTATATTTCTCTAAACGAACGTAATTAGAACCAAACTCTCATACCAAACAACTTGTGTGTTTAAAAAAGGCCTTCTTCAATCCATACATCCACACAACTAATGAATCCACTTATACTCGAAATACAGGCTCAAAATGAATGAACGTATAGCTAAACGATACAATGTGAAGGATAAATACACTAGCGTGTCCATTTCGTCTTAAGGATCGCACCTGCACACACAACAGGACGGAAAGAGAAACCAATCCATGAAAATTCCTTTGCAATCATTGTCTGGGTCATAGGCCAGTAGTCGATGCCATTTGTATTTCTGTTCACAGCCGCAATCCCCAGTGCATCTAGAAGTGGCTGTTTTGGAGCAAACTTCTTGATGAATGGCTTGCTCAAAATGCTTCGTATTCACGATAGCTCTTACTTTTCCAGAACTATTGGCAGCCCAGTATGGAGTCACGATTTCCGTAGTAGATTGACACGAGTCGATCCTAGGAAAAAAACCATGAATCAGTACACAATTCAGTGTGTTTAATTTGTATATAATGCGTGAATAAACATAAATCGATTGAACTACGCAAAAAAATGTACACGAGTGCAAAAAATACATAATTTTTCTTTGAGTAGTAGTTATAAAAGGAACTAGCCGGGCCCACTGGCCTTTAGCCAGACTCACTCTTACGAGCAAAATCTATAACCTGCAAAATATTCAATGATCCACAAATTTTTTGACGCAAAGAAATTTTCTAGAATGTGATAAAGCAAAAAAGAATAATTTAATAAAACAGAATCGCTTTATCAAATTCTAGAAAATTTCTTTGCGTCAAAAAATTTGTGGATCATTGAATATTTTGCAGGTTATAAATTTTGCTCTTAATTTAATTTCATTTCTTTGAGTAGTAGTTATAAAAGGAATTAAAGTTTTTTACGCACTTGTTAGACTTGGGTTTCTGAGCTGGCCCTCCATTGCGAGTATTCACAGTTTGCCTTCTGGTCCGCTTGTGTGTACCATTTCCATCCCTCATGTATGAGAATTGATGGGAATCTCCAAAAAAGGAAGGAACCTCATCTTCATAAATGTCATGAGTGTCCCGAGCACTTCTCCTCAGTACATTTCCTCCCACTGAGCCAGTACCAACTCCAACATACGAGGTGGGAACGGGGCCACTTGGAGCTGGACCAGGACTCATTATGAACTCTCCATACATTCTTTTTGTCAGTGCTTTGTTGTCATCAATAAATCGCTCAATTCGGTCCCTACAGATTCGCATATTCATTTTCGAACATATTTACGAAGGTTAGTTTCAGTTAGTTAGTAAGTGGATCACTCACAACAAAGAACTACAAAATAACATGGTTGATAGGTTGATGAATGTCATTATTTATTCATGTCTCTTACGAAGGATAAGTAGAACCAGCAGTAGGACAAAAGAGCTGGTTAAGCCGTTTTATACATGGTAGCCCTCTGAGTATTTCACCGTGCACTTCTAATCCTAATGCGTATGAGAGTGCGGTCCAAAAAATCTAAGGATTAAAAAAATCAACACTGCAGTTAGTTAGGCAAAAAAATCCAGTATAGTTGTACTTAGGTCTCGTCAATCTCGAAATCTCAATACGCACGTTTGTATTGAGTTCACTTTTTTGGATTGATTTGTATTAATAACTCATCTAGTTTTTACCATCATATAAAACAACAAAGTCATTGTGTTTATATTTTTGGGATGATAATTTATGACTTGCAGATTTTGAACCAAAGATTATTATAGTGATTGCACAAACGAACTGAGCAGGGATGGAATATTTTACACAAACTAGGCAATACTTTTTTAAGGCATTTACTTCATTATTGTAAATAAATTGTTAAATCCTCTTGCAAATTAGAAATAAAGTACACACAAATTGATACTATACTACACACACGAAACACAAATGCTGCTTTTCAGTTTCCACTGCATTGTATACATATTTTGAGCTGTTCTTCTTCAGAAAGAAACTGAACAGTATTAAAATGCACACTAGAAATATTTATTATGTGAGCAGGTTTTGTACGCTCTACCACACTTCACTAACCTGGAGTGAAACTGAAGATGTGCCCAAATTTGTTGCTAATTTGTATGCTCTTTTTCTACGTGGTTAATTGTATATTTGGATACCAGATACCACATCATGGAGGAGGGTTGAGGAAACTGTCACTTTCAATATGATGGAAAGAAATTACAAATTCATCTCCAACGCATTTCGTACAGCTATTTACATATTCATGGAAGCCAAACTACTCCTTTTTTAGACTCACATGCCTACACACTTTGAATTTTTGTCTCAATCTAAAACAACTCCTGTTAGTCATTTTTATTTCGCACAGGGTGAGTGAAGCTGTAGTAAGTTGTAGGTGTAGACAACAAAATATTTTTCACGTTTTCAATATTTCTCCATTCATTGCTCTCTGAATGTAAACTTATAGACACGCTTATGATTTTAAAATGCAATAACCCCAAATTCTAAGAAATTAGAAACAACAAACTCTTCTTCAAAAGACGTATTAATTATTGCACACTGAAATAGGCAACATGAAATTGATGAAATATTCCAAAATTGCTAGCTACGCATGGCTGATGTACCAACAATAATTAAACATATTCCATACATTTCATTTCACGGTTGGTAGTAGTTTCATCAAATTCAGGAAAACATATTAGAAAAGAGTTAAGTGGGCGTGGAGAACTGAAAACCGTACTGTAAATCCGGTAATAAAACACCTGCGGTGTTATATTATTTTGTAGTCCTCTTATACCCTGGAGTAGTAATTTAAAGTAAAATTATGATATATGTGCTGGACTTTTAATATAAGATATGGTTCATAAAAGTCAGTCTTTTTTCCAAAGATACTAACTATTTGAGGTCAAAAATCCTTGCAACTAGCCATTTTATGCTTTCAAACTATTCATTAATAAGTGCATGAGGTTTGTGGATCAATTACATAGATATCATTAAATTGATTTATTTTCGAGCTTTCGGATTACAGGATTTCATTGTTGGAAAACATTCCAGATTCCAGCTCATTATAATCATGAAGTTATCATGCTCATAACACCATGGTATACGGAGTTATATTTTATATGGAGGTACGATTTAGGCTGAGTCTTTGTCATTTCCAGAAAGAAATATAGAGTGAATTTATGATTTAGGCTAGAGTTTTAATATCAGATAATTTGCGGTATTTGTGTTATTTTATTAGCAAACGATACCAGAATCAACGGGATACACAGGATTTTTCGTAGGCTTATGAATAGCTTTAATAGCCGTTCGCTAACTCAATTTCAGCATTTATGGTTGTATTGGCCTCAAAGCATATGATAATTACTATCATTGGAAAATCCAGTTTAGTGCACCTTGTTTTGTCCAGCTCAGAGAAGTGAGTTGGAAAGGGGTAGCAACTTACTGTAATATATACTTATATACATAGTATAGAAAAAGTTCAAAATTCATGACCTGGACCATTTTCTCAACTTTTTGATAATCTTCACAGTCGTTTGAACGTTACAAGTACCTATACGACCTACCTACCTAATTTATTGTTGCTATACAACAGATTATCTTAAAAAACTCAGACCATTTTAACTACGCTTTACTTTTGTGGTGAATCAATAAGTTATAAGTAAAATGCTTAAAGAATCCTGCTACGTCACATCCCTC
>Ga0210040_10010040_pt1 | contig 10924 bp, 7 predicted proteins | sample CryGeyCG12114_NA_FD_185462 | JGI IMG/M metagenome (GOLD analysis project Ga0210040, IMG submission 185462) | Groundwater microbial communities from aquifer - Crystal Geyser CG19_WC_8/21/14_NA (SPAdes) (version 2) | ecosystem: Environmental > Aquatic > Deep subsurface > Groundwater | place: USA... | reverse complement strand
GGCTTCGAAGCAGCGGCGCGCTTCCTGGCGCTCGAAGACAAGCCGACGGCTGTTGTCTGCTGGAACGATCTCGTCGCGATCGGTTTGATGAACGGTTTGGCCCGCGCAGGCCTGGTGCCGGGCGTCGATGTATCCGTGACGGGTTATGACGATCTGCAGGAAGCGGCAATCGCGACGCCGGCACTGACCACGGTCTGGAATGGCCAGCGCGAGGTTGGGCGCCGGGCCGCTCGTGCTTTGCTTGACCGCCTCAACGGCGCAACGGTTCACCTGCCGCAAGACCTGATCATGCCGGAGCTTCATGTCAGGCAATCGACGGGGCAACCCACCGAACGGCCCTGAGGCAGCAAGTTGATATCTCTAAGATAAGCATTCAAGCGCACAAACGAAAACAGCGGGCCGAAGCCCGCTGTTTCGCAAATCATAAGCCGAAGCTTATCACATTGGCATTGCGTTGACCTTGCGGCAAACGTTCAGGGTCGACTCTGGCAGATCGCGCTGCTGAGCCGTGAACGTGTCCGAACAGCCGTTACGAACAGCCATCTGCTCATCCGCCGTCAAGCCACCCCAGTAGGTGTTGATTTCGTCGTCGGAGCGCATCGTGCCCATTGTCGAGTCGGTGTAGAAGTTGCCCATCACGGCATTGCTTGGCAGGGCTGGTGCGACAGCAGTGCCTTCTTCGGTGCCAGTGGTTTCGCCTGGCAGAGTCGGTACGCCGCGGTTCGTGTTTTCAGGCGTAGCTTGCGAGCCGCCCGACTGGGTCGGGGTCTCGACTGCGGTCTGAGCGTAAGCAGCGCCAGCGGTCATCGAAGCGGCGAGAGCAAGTGCGAAAATCTTGGTTTTCATAGAACTATCCTTTTCATGATCTTTGTTGACCATCGTAGCGGACGATCGACAATAGAACGTCGATTACCCGTCAAAGTTCCCAATCTACCCAGCCAGGAAACAGAGTCTTTGCCTTTAGCGACGCATTCTGGAACAGATCTTTCGCCGCTGAGGAGTTTGCGTCCATGACCAATGATCGTCCGTTGATCCTCATCACCGGCAACCTGATCGACCAAGCCGTGATGCGCATCGGGCAACGCTTCGATCATCTCCAGATCGCTGCTTCGGATCCACAACAGGTGTCGTCTGAAGACAGGCTGCGCGTTCGTGGTCTGGCGGCCGGCATGACCGGCGTATCCGCCGACGTCATCGACGCTTTTCCCGCGCTCGAGATCATTGCCAGCTATGGCGTCGGCTATGATGGGGTGGATGCGGTTCATGCCGCCAGTCGCGGCATCATGGTGACCAACACGCCGGATGTGCTGACGGAAGAGGTTGCCGATACGGCGATTGCGCTGCTCTTGAACACTTTGCGCGGATTCAGCCGCGCAGAAACCTGGTTGCGTGCCGGACGATGGGTGAAGGACGGCGCTTATCCCTTGTCGCCTGGAACCTTGCGCAACCGACGGATCGGCATTTTCGGCATGGGTCGCATCGGCCTGGCCATTGCCCGCAGGCTGGAAGGCTTTGATGTCGCCCTTGCGTATCACAACCGCCGCAAGGTGGAGGACGTCGACTATCCTTATTATCCGACGCTGCAGGCGCTCGCGGAGGCCTGCGACGTGCTGATCAATGTGGCGCCCTCAACACCCCAAACGGCAAAGGCCGTTGATGCCGGGGTGCTGCAAGCGCTTGGGCCTGATGGTGTGCTGATCAATATCGGCCGGGGTGCCACCGTCGACGAGGCTGCGCTCATCGAAGCGCTTCAAACGAAGACGATCTTTGCCGCAGGGCTCGATGTCTTTGACGATGAGCCGCATGTGCCGCAGGCATTGCTTGAAGCGGAGACTGCGGTGCTACTGCCGCATGTCGGCTCGGCGTCGGTTCACACCCGCGTCGCCATGGCGGACTTGCTTGTGGACAATCTCGAAAGCTGGTTCGAGCACAATCGCGCTGTCACACCGGTTCCTGAAACACGGGACGTCAAGCGGCGCGTTTAGTCCTTATCCTGCTGCCGGCCGACCTTAGCGGTTTCGCCCGCATAAGCGCGCACGGCATCGCCAAAGGCGCGGAACAGGCGTGCGGAGGCATCGTCGCTTTTCGCCCAATATTCGGGATGCCATTGCACGCCGACGGCAAAAGCCTTCGCATCACGCACGGACACGGCTTCGATCGTCCCATCCGCTGCCACGGCTTCGACCTGCAAACGGGAACCCAGCCGATCTACGGCTTGGCGGTGTACGCTGTTGACCTGGATCTCGCCGGCGCCGAACACATCCGCCAAACAAGAGCCGGGCGTCAGCGCCACCGTTTGACGGATGCCAAAGCGTACATCGCGATCGTCGCTTTCGGGTGCGCGATGATCCATCGCCCCAGGACGTTCCTGAGTCTCGGCAGCCAGAGTGCCGCCCAGTGCCACATTCAGTTCCTGGATACCGCGGCAGATCGCCAACAACGGCACACCGCGTTCGATCGCCATGCGGATCAGGGGCAGGGTGGTTTCGTCACGGTCGCGATCATAGGGTCCGTTCGCCTCGGTTGCTTCTTCGCCATACAAGGACGGGTGCACGTTTGAGCGCGACCCGGTGATCATCACGCCATCGACGCGGGCCAGCAGGGCCTCGATGTCGAGTCGAGCGCCCATGGACGGCACCAGGATCGGCATGACGTTCGCCACGCTCAGCGCCGCATCCAGATATTGCTGCGGTGTTGCTTGCCAGGTGGTGTTGTCGAGCTGGCGCACATCGGTGGGCACGGCAATCAGCGGCAAAGCCATTACGCAGTCTCCATGCGACGGGTATTCGATGCCGTCTTGGATGCGCTTTTAGGCAGAAGCGCATCCGTTTCCAAGATCCGGCGATCCTGTTGTTCAGGAACTGAAGAAGGAGGTCAGTCCCTGACCTGCGGCAAAGGCTGCGTAGAACAGGGCGGTGAAATAGATCACCGTGGCGATCAAGGTGAGATACCCAAGGATCACGAAAACGCCGTCGCGCTGCGAAATGCCCAGGCACAGAAACAGGATCGCAAAGGCGGGCAAGGTGTTGGAAAACGGGATCAGCCCGAACGGAAAGATCAGCAGGATGCCGCCGGCCATGATGGCGAAGCCGTTCAGGCGATTGATCACGGCGCCGTCCGTCAGCTTCTTGATGCGGGGGCGGATTACCGTCTCGATCTTGGCGACGATATCGGCGCCGCGCTTGAGAATGCCGTTGAGCTTTTCGGCGTCCAGCGGACGGTCCATCAGTCTTTCGGGCAGCCACGGCGCCCGGTTCGTGATGATGCCGATGCTGATCAGGATGATGGCTAAACCGAACACGGTGGACACGCCGGGGATCGATACGGGCAACAGAAAGGGGATGGTCAGCAATGCGCAAAGCAGCAGAAGTCCCTGCTCGCCGATCAGCCCGATCAATTGGCGCAGCGTGACGTGCTCGCCGCAAATCTGGTTGATAGTGTGCAAAAGCGTGTCGCGCAGCGACGCCGAACTGTCTTCAAATGTCATCACGCTCTTTCTTGATCTGCCGGATGCCTGCTTGTTGTTATGCATAAAGCCACAGGGCAAGCTAATTTGTGGTTACGAGATCGGCAAAGGCGCGACGGAGCCATTCTGACGCTGGCCGCTTTGACGCTAAGTGTTTAGGCCGCGCTTCTGGACAGGTGGGGCTTGGCGTGTATCTATGCCGCTTCCAATCCGGCGGCCGGTTTGGCCGCGGAGGGTTCGAACATCAAATTAGACGATGGCGGAGGAAAGTTTCATGGATCGTCGTTCCTTTATCTCTAAAGCCGGCTTTGCCGGTGCGGGCGCTGCGGCAGCCGCAACCACGCTGGCCGCGCCGGCTCTTGCGCAAAGCAATCCGAAGGTCACGTGGCGCATTGCCTCGTCCTTCCCGAAGTCGCTTGAAACGATCTATGGCGGTGCTCCCGACCTCGCCAGGATGATGAGCGAGGCCACGGACGGCAATTTCGTTTTGCAGCCTTTTGCGGCTGGCGAGATCGTGCCGGGTTTGCAGGCGATGGATGCGGCTTCGGCCGGCACTGTCGAGGTTGCCCACACTGTTGGTTATTACTACGTCGGCAAGAACCCGACCTGGGCGTTGGGCTCAGCCGTCCCGTTTGCGCTGAATGCGCGCGGCATGAACGCCTGGATGTACCATGGCGGCGGCATGGACCTTTACAACGAGTTCCTCGGCAAAAGCGGGTTGATCGGTTTCCCTGGCGGCAACACCGGCACCCAGATGGGCGGCTGGTTCCGTAAGGAGATCAATACGGTTGCCGATCTTCAGGGCTTGAAGATGCGTATCGCCGGCATTGCCGGTCAGGTACTCACCAAGCTTGGCGTCGTTCCGCAGCAGCTGGCCGGCGGCGACATCTATCCGTCGCTTGAGCGCGGCACGATCGATGCCGCCGAATGGGTCGGGCCTCACGACGACGAGAAGCTCGGCTTCCAGAAGGTCGCGCCGTTCTACTACTATCCAGGCTTCTGGGAGGGCGGTCCGACGGTGCACTTCATGTTCAACAAGGCAGCTTTCGAAGGCTTGCCGGAGAACTACAAGTCGCTGCTTCGCACGGCCTGCCAGGCGACTGACGCGAACATGCTGCAGAAATATGACTACCTGAACCCGATCGCGATCCGAAAGCTCGTTGCCAATGGTGCGCAGCTTCGTCCGTTCAGCCCGGAAATCATGCAGGCCTGTTTCGACGCGACAAACGAGCTGTTTGCCGACATCGAATCCAGCAACGCGGATTTCAAGAAGATCTGGGACTCGATCAAGGCCTTCCGCAAGGAAAACTACCTTTACACCCAGGTTGCCGATTATCCTTTCGACAGCTTCATGGTGTCGCTCCAGCGAGGCAACAAGCTCTAAGCCGCCATACCCGAACCGTAAAATCAAACCCCGGCGACGCGCCGGGGTTTTTTGTTGGTTTCAATCAGGAAAGCGCACCGCCCAATAAAACCCCGGCGCTGAGGCCGGGGCTTTCTGTGCTTCGTTAGTTGAAAGAGGGCGGTTGTGAGAAGTCCGGCGCCGGTGCGGGCTGCGCTGGCTGTGCGCCACCAGGATCAACTGGTGGCGGCGCCCCGAAGGATGGCGGCGTGCTCAACGCCGGCAAATCGAAGCTCGGCAACCCGGTGCCCCCGCCTGGAGCCGCAAATCCGGGGATATCGATCCTGATGGTGCTCGGATCCACCGCCTCGACATTGCCCTTGTAGTGCATGACCATGCCGGGGAAGATGATCACCAGTGCTATCATGAAGATCTGAATCCCCAGGAATGGGATCGCGCCGCGATAAATCTGGCCTGTGGTGATCGGCTGGATCGTTTTGCCCGTGATCCGGTCGAGATAGGGCACACGGGCTGCAACCGAGCGCAGGAAGAACAGCGCAAAGCCAAATGGCGGATGCATGAAGCTCGTTTGCATGTTCACGCCGAGCAGTACGCCGAACCAGATCAGATCGATGCCCAAAGCGGTCGCGGCAGGAGCGAGCAACGGCACGATGATGAAGGCAAGTTCAAAGAAGTCGAGGAAGAACGCGAGAAAGAACACCAGGATGTTCACCGCGATCAGGAAGCCGACTTCGCCGCCAGGCAGGGACGTCAGGAGATGCTCGACCCAAAGATGCCCGTTCACGCCATAGAAAGTGAGCGAAAAAACGCGCGCACCAAGCAGAATGAACATCACGAAGGCGGACAAGCGCGTCGTCGACATCAGGGCGCCGGTTACCACATCCAAGGACAAGCGCCGCTTGAAGCCGGCAAGAAGAAGCGCGCCGACCGCGCCCATCGCGCCGCCTTCGGTTGGCGTCGCGATGCCAAGGAAGATCGTGCCAAGCACAAGAAACACCAGAGCCAGCGGCGGGATCAACACGATGATCACCTGCTGGGCCAAACGCGACATGATGTTTAGGTTCAACGCGCGATCGACAATGGTGAAGACATAGATCGTCAGCACGCCGACGACGCCGCCGAGAATATCGGCATTGGTACCTTGGGTCGCTGAAAGCAGAACATGGGCGCCGTAGCCGATTGCGCCGCAAACCAGAAGCGCAACGAACAATGAGGTGACGCCGTGGCCCAACGTGCGCGCTTCCAACGGCAAGGCCGGCATGGAATTCGGGCGAAGGATCGACATCGCGAAGATGTAAAGCAGATAAAGGCTGGTGAGGATCAGACTGGGGTACAGCGCGCCGGCATACATGTCGCCGACCGAGCGACCGAGCTGATCGGCGAGCACGATCAGCACGAGCGAAGGCGGGATGATCTGCGCCAATGTGCCCGACGCGACGATCACGCCCGATGCAAGACGGCGATCATAGCCATAGCGCATCATGATCGGCAGCGAGATCAGGCCCATCGCGATCACGGATGCTGCAACCACGCCCGTGGTGGCGGCAAGCAACGCGCCCACCAGAACCACGGCATAGGCCAAGCCGCCGCGGATCGGTCCGAACAGCTGCCCGATCGTGTCCAGGAGATCTTCGGCCATGCCGCTTTTCTCAAGCACGATACCCATGAAGGTAAAGAAGGGGATCGCCAGAAGCGTTTCATTGGCCAGCGTGCCCCAGAAGCGGTCGGGCAAAGCATAAAGCAGAGGCCAGGACAGCGTGATCTCGCCCGATGACAGCGGTGCGAGCGCCACGCCGATGAAAAAGAAAAGCAGGCCGTTGGCGGCGAGCGAAAAGGCGACGGGATAGCCCAGGATCAAGAACAGGATGAGCGATAAGAACATGATCGGTGCCATGTTCTCGGCGATGAGAGCCATCATGGGCGGATCTCCTCGACGGTCGGCCGGCCTTCGAGTTCCGCCGCTTCTTCTGCGGAGCCCAAGAAATGGGGATCTGCCATTTGGCCGCGCATGATCGCGATCTTCTTGATGATTTCAGACAACCCCTGCAGACCAAGCATGGCGAAGCCGATCAACAGCAGCGACTTGGCAGGCCAGATCAGTAGGCCGCCGGCGCTCGAGGACGTTTCCCCGTTGCGATAGGAAAGCAGAAAATACGGCCAGAAATAATAGATCATGAGCAGCACGAAGGGCATCAGGAAGAAGATGTGCCCTAGCAGGTCAATCCAATGCTGCGTGCGGCGTGACCACATGCCGTAAACGATATCGACGCGGATATGCTCGTTCTGCTTCAGCGTATAAGCGGCAGCCAGCAGAAAGGCTGCGCCAAACAGATACCATTGAAGCTCGAGCCAGGCGTTCGACGAAACGTTGAAAACCTTGCGGATGATGGCGTTGCCCGCGCTGACGAGAACGGCCGCAAGAATCGCCCATGCGAATGTCTTGCCGATCAGCTCGTTGATGCGGTCGATTGTCCTCGCAAGGACAAGTAAAGCTTGCATGGAGTGCCTCCCAACCTTCGTCGCGTCGCTTTTGCGCACGGTCAGCGGTTGATGCCGCTTGAACCGCCCCCGCAGCATTCGCCACTGGACGCGCGTGCTTGGCGCCCTAGCAGCTTTGTGTTGGCCGGGAAAGTGCAGCGAAAGGATTACGCGTGGGAAGCTCGCCTGCGAAACTGTTTGACGGATTGCCACCAAGCCGAAACACTGGTTTCGTGAATCGACGCCGGCTTGGCTTTCAAAAGCCCGCGCGGAGGGAGACGCCAGAATGACGCTGCACCAGGTGTCGCTGGACGACAAATTCGACCTGTCGAAGCAAAGGATCTTCCTCAACGGCTCGCAAGCAGTTGTGCGCATGCTGCTGATGCAGCGCGAGCTCGATCGTCGCAACGGCCTCAACACGGCAGGTTTTGTTTCCGGCTATCGGGGTTCGCCGTTGGGCGGGCTCGACCAGCAGCTTTGGAAGGCGCGCGATCAGCTTGCCGCATCCAACATCGTGTTTCAGCCTGGCCTCAACGAGGAACTGGCCGCCACTGCCTGTTGGGGGTCGCAGCAAACGGAGCTGCTCGGCGAAGGGCGCTATGATGGCGTGTTTTCCGTGTGGTACGGCAAAGGGCCGGGCGTTGACCGATCGGGCGATGTGTTTCGCCATGCTAACATGGCCGGGTCAAGCAAACATGGTGGCGTGCTCGCCCTGATGGGCGATGACCATACGGCAGAATCGTCCACCATCGCCCATGCCACAGAATATCTCTTTGTGGACACGATGGTGCCAATCCTCAATCCGGCCGGCGTCGAGGAGCTGATCGACTATGGGTTGTATGGTTATGCGCTGTCGCGCTTTGCCGGCACCTGGACAGCGCTGAAATGCGTCAAGGACAATATCGAATCTACGGCGTCGGTGGACGTTTCACTCGATCGGCTGCGGATCGTATTGCCGGACTTCGACATGCCGCAAGGCGGTCTCAACATTCGCCACGAGATCAACCAGCTCGGCCAGGAAGCGCGGCTGCACGATCACAAGCGCAGGGCCATGTCTGCGTTTATTGCGGCCAATGACCTCAACCGCATCATCTATTCCGGCGGTTCAGACGCAAAGATCGGCATTATCACCACGGGCAAAAGCTATCTCGATGTGCGTCAGGCCCTGGACGACATCGGCATCGACGAGCGGCGCGCCAACCAGCTCGGCATTCGCTTGTTCAAGGTCGCCTGTCCTTGGCCGCTTGATCTTGCCCATATCAAGGACTTTGCCCGCGATCTTTCGGTGATCATCGTGGTGGAAGAAAAGCGTTCGCTGATCGAGGTGCAACTGCGCGAGCATCTTTACGGAACGGCCATGCAGCCGGTGATTGTCGGCAAAACGAATGAGCGCGGCGATCCGCTTTTCTCGCCGAATGGCGCGCTCGATCCGAACGATATCGCGATCGGCATCGGCGAGCGCGTTTTGCGCGTAATCGGGCCGTCCGACGACATCGCAGCACGCGTCAACACGCTCAAGCAGTTTCAGGCCATGCTCGCCGACACTGGCGACGTGGCAGGACGGACACCGTATTTCTGCTCGGGCTGCCCGCATAACTCCTCCACGAAAGTGCCGGAGGGCTCGATCGCCGGCGGCGGCATTGGCTGTCATTTCATGGCGCTTTGGATGGACCGCTCCACCGTTGGCTTCACCGCCATGGGCGGGGAGGGCGCGCAATGGATCGGGCAAGCGCCCTTTTCCAACCGCGAGCACATGTTCCAGAACCTCGGTGATGGCACCTACAACCATTCCGGCTCACTGGCGCTGCGCTTCGCGCTCGCTGCCAAAACAAACGTCACCTACAAGATCCTTTACAATGATGCGGTGGCGATGACGGGCGGGCAGCCGCATGAAGGCAGTTTGACGCTCGACGCCATTGCGCATCAGGTTCGCGCCGAAGGTGTGCGATGCATCGCGCTCGTCAGCGACGATCCCGCCAAATACCAGGGGACGACGCGCTTTCCCGATGGAATAACGATCCACCACCGCGACGACCTTGATGCGGTTCAGCGGCGTTTGCGCGACGTCCCGGGCGTCAGCGTGCTGTTATATGACCAAACCTGTGCTGCCGAGAAGCGTCGCCGACGCAAACGCGGAACGTTTCCCGATCCGAACAAACGCGTCATCATCAACGAGCTGGTTTGCGAAGGCTGCGGCGATTGCGGCGTGCAGTCGAACTGCGTGTCGGTGCAGCCGCTGGAAACCGAATTCGGCCGCAAACGCCGGATCGATCAATCCTCCTGCAACAAGGACTTTTCCTGCGTCAACGGATTCTGCCCGTCTTTCGTGACCGTCCATGGTGCGGAAATCCGCAAGGCGGAAGGGGTGGTCGGCACCCATGATTCGTTGCAGGGCGTTCCGGACGCGCCGCGCTTTGCGTTGGGCAGCCAGGGCTGGGCGGCCATCATCAATGGCGTGGGCGGTACGGGCGTTGTCACGGTTGGTGCGATCCTTGGCATGGCCGCGCATCTTGAAGGCAAGGGTTGCGGCGTGATCGACATGGCGGGACTCGCGCAAAAGGGTGGCGCGGTGTTCAGCCATGTGCGGATCGGCCAGACGCCCTCGGACATCCACGCCATCCGCGTTTCCGCCGGCAAGGCCGATCTGATCCTGGGCTGCGATCTCGTTGTGTCCGGCAACAAGAAGGTGCTGACCGCCGCCCGGGAAGGTGAAACGATCTTTGTTGCCAACACGGCCGAGGTGATGCCGGGCGACTTCACCCGCTCAGCTGATTTCTCGCTCCCGACAGAGCGGTTGAAAAAGGCGATCCGCGCCGCCGTTGGCGATACGAAAGCGCATTTCTTCGATGCAACGCGCACGGCGACCGCCTTGTTCGGCAACTCGCTCGGCGCCAACATGTTCATGCTCGGTTTTGGATTCCAGCATGGCGGCGTGCCGTTGTCTGCTCAGGCCATTGAGCACGCCATCACGCTCAATGGCGAAGCGGTGGCGATGAACATTGCAGCCTTCCGCTGGGGGCGCCGCGCCGCGCACCAACCCGATTTCGTGCGCGGGCTGGTGGAAGCGTCGCATACCGGCACGGGACGCGATATCGCGCAAGGCCTGGATGCGATCATTGCCAGACGTGTGGCGTTTTTGACGGAATACCAGAACGCCGCTTATGCCGCGCGTTATGCGGATCGCGTGGCAAGAATTGCTGCTGTTGAGCAAACCGTTGAACCCGGCTCGGCATCCCTGACGGAAGCCGTCGCGCGCAATCTGTTCAAGCTGATGGCGATCAAGGACGAGTATGAGGTTGCGCGGCTTTACGCCGACGGCAGTTTCCAGAAGCAGTTATCGGCACAGTTCAGCAGCTATGAGCGGCTCGAATTCCACATGGCGCCGCCTGTTTTCCCGCGAAAGGATGCATCCGGCAGGCCGAAGAAAGCACGCTTTGGTGCTTGGATGATGCCGGCCTTGCGGCTGCTTGCCCGGTTCAAGAGGCTGCGCGGCTCGCCACTTGATCCATTCGGCTATTTGGCCGAGCGGCGAAGGGAACGGCAGGTTTTGGCGGATTACGAGGCCGATCTCGACTTGATTGCGGCGCATTTGACGCCGGTTCACATGGATGCTGCGA
>Ga0210040_10010039_pt1 | contig 10924 bp, 4 predicted proteins | sample CryGeyCG12114_NA_FD_185462 | JGI IMG/M metagenome (GOLD analysis project Ga0210040, IMG submission 185462) | Groundwater microbial communities from aquifer - Crystal Geyser CG19_WC_8/21/14_NA (SPAdes) (version 2) | ecosystem: Environmental > Aquatic > Deep subsurface > Groundwater | place: USA... | reverse complement strand
CGTCCATGGTGCCGCTCGCGCTGCTGCTCATGGTGCAGGAACAGACCGGTTCGTACGCGGTGGCCGGCGGGGTCTCGGCCACCTACGGCATCGCGACGGCGATCATCGCCCCGGTGCTCGGCCGGCTCGCCGACCGCCGGAGCCCGCGGATCGTGCTGCTCACCCAGTCCGCGCTGTACCCGCTGCTGCTGGCGATGGCTGCCTTCGTCGTGCTCAGCGGTGCCGCCACGCCGGCGATGCTCGCCGCCGCCGGCGCGGTCGGTGCCAGCACCCCGCTGGTGGCCGGCACCGTCCGGGCGCTGTGGTCGCGGGTCGACCCGCGGATGCGCTCCACCGCCTACGCCCTGGACGCGACCGCCACCGAACTCGTCTTCGTCGCCGGGCCGACGCTGGTCGCCCTGCTGGCCCTGGTCGCCAGCCCGTCGATCGCGCTGGCCGTCGCCGGCGTCCTCGGTGTCGCCGGCGCCCTGGGCATCGCGATGAGCGGGCCGATGCGCGCCTGGGTGCCCGCCTCGGGTGAGCGCCGTCCGCTGCTCGCCACGGTGACCACGCCGGGCATGCCGCGGATCCTGCTCAGCGGCACCGCCCTGATGCTCGGCATCGGCGCCCTCGAGGTCGCCGTCCCGGCCTTCGCCGACGCCGCCGGCAGCCCGGGCATCTCCGGCATCCTGCTGGCCGTCTGGGCGCTCGGCTCGGCCGGGGGCGGGCTGTGGTTCGGCGCTCGGATGATCAGTGCGACGCTGCCCCGGCAGTACCGCTGGGGCCTGCTCGGCGTCACCGTCGGGCTCGCCCCGCTGGCCGCCGTCTCCAGCCCGTGGCTGCTGGGCGTCCTGCTGTTCCTCGGCGGGACGGCGATCGCGCCCACGCTGACCGTGCAGAGCTCGCTGGTCGGCTCGATCGCGCCCGCCTCGGCCACCACTGAGGCGTTCACCTGGCTGTCCACCGTCTCCTTCGGCGCCTCGGCGATCGGCGCCGCGGTCGGCGGTGCGCTGATCGAGACGTCGTCCGGGGTGGCCGGTGCGCTGGTCCTGGCCACGGTCGCCGGGGCGCTCGCCGTCCTGGTCACGCTGCTGCCCGGCCGTCGTCCGACGTTGCCCACCGCGCCCCGGCGGGACGTCGTCCCCGTCTGAGGTTCCGGCGGCTCCCCACCCCCGTGGGGAGCCGCCGACCGGCGCTGGTAGCCTTCTCTCTCGGTGGTTCCGGGGTGACCTGGTCCCCGGGGAGGCTTCGCCTAGTCCGGTCTATGGCGCCGCACTGCTAATGCGGTTTGGGTTAATCCCCATCCCGGGTTCAAATCCCGGAGCCTCCGCGCACGACAACTGAACAGTTCTCCGCACCCGTAGCTCAACGGATAGAGCATCTGACTACGGATCAGAAGGTTAGGGGTTCGAATCCCTTCGGGTGCACGTCTGGTTGAGACAGCGCGCGGCCCCGGTCCTCTTGGTGAGGGCCGGGGCCGTCCGTGTTCCTGGGCTTCCGGGCGGCATCCCGCAGCGCCCGATGTCCAGCAGGTCGCCGACGGTTCCCGCGTCAGCGGGGCATCGTCCGGTGGCGTCTGTTCCGTGGCGCCCGGCACCTCACCCTGATCGACGCCGGCTGCCCCCGGCTGTCCGGGGACGTGGAGGAACAGGCCGGCATGGCCGTCGCCGGGCAGGGCGGCGCCGCTGCCGGGGGTCTGGGTGGCGCCACGTGTCGAGGCCATGACGCCGACCACCTCGGGCAACACCTCGTCACCTGATCGTCACGTGGGGTCGACCTGTCGACGCCCAGCGACCGCGTGGTGCGGTATGAGTCAGCCCACAACCGTGACCCGTCCCACGCTTTCCCCGGTGACCTCGCTGCGCGTTGCGAACGCGGTGGCTGCGGTTGCTCACGGACAGTCAGGGGACCGATCCCACCGCTGTGACCTGCGCATTGTTTGCCCGGAGGCAACTTTGCGGCGGACGAGACGGCTCTAGAATTCACCTGCTGGCGTCGACGGGGGATCGGCCGCAGCGCGACACGGGGGACGCCGTCCGCATGACATCGCACGCGCACGTCAACAGTCAGCGCTTCTTGGCCTGGCGACCGCTCCAGCGCTCCACCCGGCTGGCCATCATGGTCGCGCTGGTGGCCACAGCCTCGTACCAACTGTTCCTGCTCGACCCGTCCCACCGTGGGAACACCGCGCTGTGGGTGGCCATGATCGTCGCGGAGCTGCTCACGGCGGCCGGCGCACTCGGGACCTGGTGGACCATCCTGGCTCACGACGACCGGTCCGAGTCCGCCGACGTGACCGTCTGGCGCAACCGGCTGCGCGCCGGCGAGCAGCCACCGAGCATCGACGTCTTCATCACCGCGTGCGGCGAGCCCGTGGCGCTGATCGCCGCGACGGTGCGCGCCGCCCGCGACATGGTGCTCGACCACGAGACATTCGTCCTCGACGACGGCGACAGCGACGAACTGGAAACCGTCTGCGAGCAGTTGGGCGTCCACTACCTGCGACGCCCCGGCAGCGAGCACGCCAAGGCCGGGAACGTGAACGCCGCCCTGCGCCGCACCAGGGGTGACATGGTCGTCATCCTCGACGCCGACCACGTCCCGGTGGACACCTTCCTGCTGCAGGTGCTGCCGCACTTCGTGGCCGACGACGTGGCCTTCGTCCAGGCACCCCAGTACTACGACAACCGGGTGAACATCATCGCGACCGGCGCAGCCGAGGCGCAGCGGATGTTCTACGAGCTGGTGTGCCCGGGCAAGAACCACTTCAACGCGGCCTTCTGCGTCGGGACCAACGTGATGTTCCGGCGAGAGGCCCTCGAGGAGATCGGCGGCATCTGGACCGGCAGCAACTCCGAGGACATCTGGACCTCGCTGGAGCTGCACCGCCGCGGCTGGAAGTCCGTCTACGTGCCCCAGGTGCTCAGCCACGGCCTGGCGCCGGAGGAGATCGATCCGTTCCTCAAGCAACAGCTGCGGTGGGCGAGTGGCGGCTTCGAGATCCTGCTGCGCGGTGGCATCTTCAGGCGCGGCGGGCTGACCCTCGATCAGCGCTTGCAGTACCTGTTCACCGGACTGCACTACACGCTGTCCATCAGCATGTTGATCTTCATGTCCTTGCCGGCCGCCTACCTGCTGTTCGGGCTGAGCCCGATCAACGTCGACGGCTGGACCTGGGCCACGCACTACATCCCCTACCTGGTGATGACCTTCCTGGTGGCCTGGCTGCAAGCCGGTGGGATCCGCGGCTCGGCGATCGTCACCAGCATCGCCGCCTCATGGGTGCACGCCCGCGCGCTGGTCGCGGTGCTGCTGCACCGGCGGGCCGGCTGGTCGGCCACCAACCGGGCCGGCCGCAGCGCCGGCAACCTCTGGTCGGTCCTCCCGCACGCGGTCCTGCTCGTCCTGAACGTCGCCGGCATCGCCGTCGGCCTGACCGTGCTCGCGGACCCAGCGACCACCTACCTGTCCAGCTTCTGGGCAGCCCTCAACGTGGCCCTGTTGGGCCGGATCGTCTGGGAGGGCATCCGCCCGTCCACCGCTGATCTCGACGCACCGCACGGTCCCACCCTGGAGAACAACGTGGTCTTCCAGCCCCGTCGCCCCACCGCAGCACCGACGCCTGGAGTCCTGTCATGACCGTTCTCGACACCCCGCGCCTGCTCCCAGCCCCGACCGACGCCCCGAGCCAGCACCGCGCGGTGGGCGGCTCGACCCGGCAGCGCCGCCGCGGCGGTCGCTCGTGGACGGCATGGCTCGTCCTGCTGGCCGTCCTCGCCGGGGCCGGCTACGGCGGCTACCGGCTCGTCGACCACCGGATCGCCAGCTCCTCGCAGGTGTCCCTGCACAACGTGGTGCTGACCGCGGAGCCGATGCCGGTGGGCTCACCCGACGCCGCGGTCGTCACCTCGGTCTCGGTCACGGCCGGTGAGTCGGTCCGGGACGGAGCGACGCTGGCCGTCATCCGGCTCACCTCATCGGCGGACGGCACCCAGCAGGACGTGACTCTCACCGCGCCCACCGCTGGCCGGGTCGTCGGCGTCGACGCTCAGCCCGGCAGCGTCGTCCGGGCCGGAGAGGCCGTCGTCACCCTCTACGACCCGCAGCAGCTGACCTTCCAGACCGAGCTGCCCATCGACGACGTGGAGAGCCTGGCCGTCGGCATGACCGCGACCATCTCCGGCCCCGGCCTGTCCCGGTCGGTCCGGGCCACCGTCGAGCGCGTGGTCCCGGTGATGGCCGACACGGCCACGGAGGGCGCGACGATGACCGTCGTCCTGGTGCCGGTCGATCCCGACTCCGTCGCTCAGCTCGTCCCCGGGGTGCCGCTGCGGGGCACGCTGGACACCACCAGTGCCGCCGGCGGCTCCGTCCTCGACGCGGGGGCATGACCCGGCACTCCGCAGCGGGTCACCGGCAGCGAGGACGACGCACCGTCGTGGTCCTCGCTGCCGGGGCAGTGCTGCTGAGCGGCTGCACTGGCAGCAGGTCGACCGGTGAGGACCCGGTCGCGGCGCCGACGGCCCAGTCCCATCCCCAGCTCTCGACGCCCACGGTCACCGGCGCCGGCAGCATCGCCGACACCCCGCCCGCTGCCAGCGCGCCCTCGCAGGCGCCGGTGCAGGCCGGTGGTGACCTGGCCGGCACGGCGCTGCCGACGAGCCAGTGGTGGAGCTCGGCGCTGACCGGCCCGCTCAGCCAGCCGCTGTGGGCACATCCACTCGCCGTCCGACCGGACGAGACCGGGCTCTCGTTCAGCTCGCAGGCGGCGACGGTGAGCGCGAACGCCATCGTCACGCCGTTCGTGCCGTCGCTGACGGTGCCCGGTGCCCCGACCGGGTTGAGTGTGACCGGTTATGGCGCCTTCGACGTCCGCTTCGACGTCACCTTCGCCGCGGGCACCGTCGGGGTGACGGTCGTGCAGGGCAGTCCGGTGGCCTGGCTGGACTTCCGTGACGGACTGGACGCCGGCCTCGAGGTACTCGACGGTGCCCAGCTCCGGGACGCCGAGGACGTCGACGGGCGCAGCCTGCAGCGCGTGCAGGTCGGCGAGAGCACCTGGGATCTCATCGCCGATGCCGGGACCAGGTGGCAGTTGGACGGGACCACGCTCGCCCCCGACGGTGACGTCGGCCGGCTCGCGGTGGCCGTGGAGCCGACCGGTGCGGACGCCGACGACTGGGCCACCGCTGTCGTGGCAGCGGCCGACCCGGTGACCGACACCACCGAGTCGACGAGCTACGACGCCGAAGCGGGCACCGTCACCCAGACGCTGACCGTCCAGCGCGCCGAGGGCACCGGGCTGTGGGCGCTGCTGCCGCACCTGGCCGAGGCGTCCACCGGCAGCGGCAGCTGGCCCGACCAGCTCGGTGACCTCGCCCTCGCCACGGGCGACTCGGTCACCACCGCGGTGCCGATGCCGGGGCTGCTCACCGGGGTGCCCGACCTCGGGCTCGAGGGTGCCGACGCCGACGCCGTGGCCGCCGACCTGGCGGCGGACCTCGCGTCGCCGGGCACGCCGGGCGGCAGCTACTTCGGCGCCAAGGAGATGGGGCGGCTGGCCGTGCTGGCTGAGGTGGCCGGCAGCACCGGCGACGACGCCGGCCGCCAGCAGGCGCTGGACACCCTGCGGCCGTTGCTGGAGGACCTGCTCAGCTACGACGGCCCGACCGACGACTCCTACCTCGCCTACGACGGCACCTGGGGCGGCATCATCGCCGTCCCAGCCGAATTCGGCAGCCAGGACTACAACGACCACCACTTCCACTACGGCTACGTCCTGTACGCCGCGGCGGTACTGGGCGCAGCGGACCACCAGTTCGTCAGCGACTACGGCGCCACCGTCGACCTGCTGGTCCGCGACTTCGCCGGAACCGACGCCGCCGCGGGGACCGGCGGGCTGCCGTCGTTCCGGGTGTGGAACGCCTACGAGGGCCACTCGGCAGCCTCGGGCTTCGTCCCGTTCGCCGACGGCAACAACCAGGAGTCCTCCAGTGAGGCGGTGCACGCCTGGGAGGGCGTCGTCCGCTGGGGCCTGGTCTCCGGCGAGTCGGCCACGGTCGCCACCGGCATGACGCACTACGCACTGGAGGCGGCCGCCGCGTCCCGGTACTGGCTGGGGCAGGGTGCCGAGCGTCCCGCGGGCTTCGCACACACCGTGGTCGGGATGGTGTGGGGCGCGAAGACCGACTACGCCACCTGGTTCGACCCGGCACCGGAGGCGGTCGAGGGCATCCAGCTGCTGCCGCTCACCGTGGGCTCGCTGTACCGGTCCGACCCGGCGGCGGCGGCGGGCAGGTCGGCCGGTCTGGACGCCGCGGTCGGTGGCCAGCCGCGCAGTTGGGGGGACCTGTTCGCCGTCGACCTGGCGTTGAGCGACCCGACGGCGGCGCTCGCCCGACTGGACGCCGGGGTGCCCCAGGAGCCGAGCACGAGCGCGGCACTGACCCGGGTGATGGTGACGATGCTGGCCCGGTACGGGCCTCCTCAGCCGGCGGTCACCGCTGACCGGCCGGGGGGCCTGGCCTTCGGCTCGGCCGACGACCCCACGCTGGTCGCCGTCAACACCGGGACCGAGCCGATGACCGTCACCTTCAGGAACGGTGGCAGCGAGGTGGCGTCCCTGGACGTCCCGGCCGGCGGATCGGTGGTCCACTCCGGCGGCTGACCGCTGACGGCACGACCAGCTCGGGCACGCGTCCGCCGCGTGACCGGTGGGACGTTTTGGCGGGCGGGGGGCCGGCCCTGACGGTCTGGCCGCGTTGGTCGGTCCCTCCAGCAGTGGAGGGCCACTCGTACCGGCTTCCCCCGCCCGAGATCCACTGTGACTCCGCTCACAGCTGCACGTCAAGAGTGCATCGGCGTGCCGTCGCCGACCCCGGGGCGCTGACGGGCACAACCGGCACCGGACGCGTCGGGACGGCGCTCCGCATGACGATCCTGTGGCGATCCGGCCCGGTGTGCATCGACCCCCCGGCCTGCCGGGCACCTCAGCTGTCCAGTGGCTCGCTCCCCGTCCGGACGAGCCGACGACGAGTGCCGCGGAGGTGCCCCCATCAGCACGACGTCCCCCCTGTTCGACATGGAGCCCGCGCCGAGCACACCAGCCCGGTCGGGCACCGTCGTGCGCCTGGTCGTGGCGGTGCTGCTGGCCGGCCTGCTCGTCGCCGGTCTGTTCGTGCCCTTCCTGGGGGGCCTGGGGCTGGTGGCCGAGCGCGGCGCGGGGTTGGTGCACCCGCGGGAGACCGCGGTGGTGGACGTCCGGTTGCCGGGCAACACCCGGGTGCTGGCCGCGGACGGGTCGCTGATCACCGAGTTCTACCGCCGGAACCGCGAACCCGTGGCCGCCGATGCGATCGCGCCGGTGATGAAGGACGCGCTCGTGGCCATCGAGGACGCCCGCTTCTACGACCACCCCGGGGTCGACTCGGTCGGCCTCCTGCGGGCACTGGCGCGCAACGTCGCCGCGGGCGAGGTCACCCAGGGCGGTTCCACGATCACCCAACAGCTGGTCAAGCAGCTCCGGCTGCAGACGGCCGAGGACGCGGCTGGCCGAGCTGCGGCGACTGCCGAGACGGTGGGCCGGAAGCTGCGCGAGGCGCAGATCGCCCTGGCCCTGGAGCAGCGGTACAGCAAGGACGAGATCCTGCAGCGGTACCTGAACACGGTCTACTTCGGCAACGGCGCCTACGGGGTGGCCGCGGCGGCGCGCCGGTACTTCGGCACCACGGCAGACCAGCTCACCGCCGCCCAGGCGGCGACCCTCGCCGGCACGGTCCGCAGCCCCACGCTGTACGACCCGGTGACCGAGCCGGACCGGTCCCAGGCCCGCCGCGACCTGGTGCTGCAGAAGATGGCGGAGGAGGGGCTGCTGGACCCGACCGCCGCAGCGGCCGCGCAGGCGAGCGAGCTGGGCGTGATCGACGGGGGCAGCCCACCCAACGGCTGCATCGAGGCTGCGCAGGCCGGCTTCTTCTGCGGCCACCTGCTGCGCGTGCTCGCCGACGAGTACGGCCTCTCGGTCGCCGACCTGCAGGCCGGCGGGCTGACCGTGCAGACCACCCTGGACCCCGTCGTCCAGCGCGCCGGGGATGCGGCCGTCGTCGCGACGCTGCCGCTCGAGGACCCCCGGGCGGCGGTCTACGTGGCCGTCGAGCCCGGCACCGGCCGGGTGCAGGCGATGTCGGTCAACCGGCTCTACGGGCTGGACGGCTCGGACCCCCGGCAGACCACCGTCGACCTGCCGGACGCCGCCGGTCAGGGCGCCGGGTCGACCTACAAGGTCTTCACCGCCGTGGCCGCGCTCCGGCAGGGCTACGGCATCGAGCACCGGGCGACGACGTCGGACCCCTACACCTCCAGCGTCTACACCGACCAGGGCGAGCCCTACTCGGTGCAGAACGCCGGCAACTACCCGCGGACGCTGACCATGGACGGGGCGCTGTACCGCTCGTCCAACACCTACTTCCTGCACCTCGAGGACGAGCTGGGCAGCGTCGCCGGGCCGGTGCAGGCCGCGCTCGACCTCGGCATGCGCTTCGACCGGCCGACCCAGATGCCGGCCGAGCAGATCGTCGCGGAGAACAACGGCGCGTTCACCCTGGGCCCCTACGCGACCAGCCCGCTGGACCTGGCCAGCGCCTACGCCACGCTGGCCGCCGACGGCACCCGGTGCGCGCCGCGACTGGTCGAGGCCGTGCTCGGCCGTGATGGCCAGCCGCTGCTGCGCGAGGACGGGACGCCGCTCGTCCCCGGCCCGCAGTGCACCCCCGGCGCCGTGGCGCCCGGCATCGCGCACACCATCACCCAGACGCTGCGCAAGGACGTCGAGCCGGGGCACTCCGGCCAGACGGCCCGGCGCGCCTACGTGGCCGGCCACCAGATCGCCGGCAAGACGGGCACCTCGCAGAGCAACTTCTCGGTCACCTTCGTCGGGTACACCGCGCAGCTCGCCGCCAGCGTGATGGTCTACGACCCGGAGGAGAACCAGGACGTCGGTGGCTTCGGTGGCGGCAAGGCCGCGACCGTCTGGCACGACGCGATGGCGCCGGTCCTGGCCGGGCTGCCGCCGGTGGACTTCCCGCCGGCCGACCCGGCCTACGTGCACGGCGACCGGGTGGCGGTGCCGGGCGGCTGCCGCGGCGTCTCGACCGACCGGTGCCGCAGCCTGCTCGCCGGCACCGGCCTGCAGGTGCAGCAGCAGGTCGTGGACGGCGGCCTGCAGGCAGGCCGGGTGATCCGACTGGACCCGCCGGCCGGGACGTCGCTGCGTTCCGGTCAGCCCGTCGTCCTCCTGGTGAGCAACGGAGCCCGCTACGTCCCACCGGCGCCCGAGCCGACGCCGACGCCGACGCCGACGCCGACGCCGACGCCGACGCCTGAGCCCGCCCCGGTACCAGCGCCCACACCCACACCCACGCCGGCTCCGACGCCCGCGCCAGACCCGGCGCCCGCGCCCGAGCCCACGCCTGCGCCAGACCCGACGCCCACGCCTGCGCCAGACCCGACGCCCACGCCTGCGCCAGACCCGACGCCCGCGCCGGAACCCACGCCGACGCTCACGCCGGCGCCCGAACCCACCCCGACGCCCGATCCCACGCCGACGCCCGATCCCGAGCCCACGCCTGAGCCCACGCCCGAGCCCACGCCGGAAGCCACGCCCGCGCCGGAGCCGGCCCCGACGACGCAGCCGGCGGTCACCGGGTCGCCCTCGTCCGGGCAGCCGTGACCGCGCGGTCAGCGCCGGCGCAGCACCTCGCGGGAGAGCTGGTCGACCGCCGTGTGCCCGGTCAGGCCCAGCGTCAGGTCGAACTCGCCGAGCACGTCCTCGACCACCTGCCGGACGCCGTCCTCACCGGCCACGCCCAGCCCCCAGGCGTACGGCCGGCCCAGCAGGACGGCGCGGGCGCCGAGTGCCACCGCGACCAGCACGTCGGCGCCGCTGCGCACCCCGCTGTCGAAGAGCACCGGCACCCGGTCGGCGACGGCGTCCACCACGTCGGGCAGCGCGTCCAGCGCCGCGATCGACCGGTCCACCTGCCGACCGCCGTGCGTGCTGACCACCAGCCCGTCGACGCCCTCGTCCACCGCGCGCCGCGCGTCGTCGGGGTGCAGGACGCCCTTGAGCACGATCGGCAGCCGGGTCCGCTCCCGCAACCAGACCAGGTCGGCCCAGGTGATCGAGGGCCGCGAGTAGATGGACAGGAACGTCTCCACGGCCGCCCGGGGGAGCGGCGAGCGGAGGTTCTCCAGCAGCGGGCCCGGCCACGCCCGGGCCATCCCCACCAGCGCCCGGACGGCGGAGGCGGTCGGCCGCGGCTGCGGGTCGCGGGGTGCGGCGGCCGCGGCCCGCTCCTCGACCAGCCGGCGGAACACCGGGTCGGAGGTGTACTGCGCGATGCCCTTGCCCAGCGCGAACGGCAGGTGGCCGAGGTCCAGGTCGCGCGGCCGCCAGCCCAGCATGGTGGTGTCCAGCGTGACGACGACGGCCTCGCACCCGCTGGCCTCGGCCCGGCCCAGCAGGCTCTCGACCAGCTCGTCGGAGGTCGACCAGTACAGCTGCATCCACCGCGGGGCGTCGCCCATCGCCGCCGCGGTCGTCTCCATCGGCACCGACGCCTGGTTGGAGAACACCATCGGGACGCCGATCGCCGCGGCGGCCCGGGCCACGGCGAGGTCGGCCTCGGGGTGCACCAGCTCCAGGGCGCCCACCGGCCCGAGCAGCAGCGGTGCCGGCAGTCGTCGTCCGAACAGCTCGACGGAGGTGTCCCGGTTGCTCACGTCCCGGAGCACCCGCGGCACCACCGACCACCGGTCGAACGCGGCTCGGTCGGCGCGCTGGGTGTCCTCGTCGCCGGCGCCGCCGGCCACGTAGCCGTAGGCCCGGGGGCCCAGGCGACGCTTGGCCTCCCGGGCCAGCGCCCGGTAGACCGTCGGCACCCGCGGG
>Ga0210040_10010038_pt1 | contig 10925 bp, 10 predicted proteins | sample CryGeyCG12114_NA_FD_185462 | JGI IMG/M metagenome (GOLD analysis project Ga0210040, IMG submission 185462) | Groundwater microbial communities from aquifer - Crystal Geyser CG19_WC_8/21/14_NA (SPAdes) (version 2) | ecosystem: Environmental > Aquatic > Deep subsurface > Groundwater | place: USA... | reverse complement strand
TCCGCCGTCATGGGTTCGGGATAGCGCAGTGATCCTCGGCCTCAGTGCCGGGGAATGGCAGGTGGTTGGGTTATCGCTGCGGGTGAGCATCGTCGCGGTGCTCGCCACGTTGCCCATCGCTTACGCATTGGCCTTTCTCCTTGCGCGGCGGCGGTTCCCCGGGAGGTTGCTGCTGGATGCGATCGTTCACCTGCCGCTTGTTCTGCCGCCGGTCGTCACCGGCTGGCTGTTGCTGCTGCTGTTCGGCCGCACTGGGGCGGGCGGGCGGTGGCTGGAAGATACGTTCGGGCTCACGCTGGTGTTCAACTGGACCGGCGCGGCGTTAGCCGCCGCAGTCATGGCGCTGCCGCTGATGGTGCGCGCGATGCGCCTGTCGATCGAGGCGGTGGACCGGCGGCTGGTGGGGGCTGCGCGGTCGCTGGGCGCGACGCCTGCGCGCGCCTTCCTCACCATTACTCTGCCGCTCACGCTACCTGGCATTCTTGCGGGTGCGACGCTCGGTTTTGCGCGATCATTGGGCGAATTCGGCGCGACGATCACCTTTGCTTCTAATATCGCCGGGCAGACGCGCACGTTGCCGCTAGCCATCTATACCGGCCTTCAGCTGCCCGGTGCCGAGGCTGCGGTTGCGCGGCTCGCGGTAATCTCCATCGTGCTGTCGATCGCCGCGCTGATCGTATCCGAGGTGCTGGTGCGCCGCTCGGGAGGGGCAAGGGCGCATGTCCTTTGAGGTCAGCCTGCGGCATCGGATCGGCGAGCGCGCCATCGCCCTCGAGTTTTCCTCCGACAGCCCACTGACTGCGCTTGTTGGCCCATCCGGCGCGGGCAAGAGCACCATCCTTAACTGCATTGCCGGTCTGGGGCGGCCAGATTTCGGCCGCATCGCAGTGAACGGCCGCGTCCTGTTCGATGCGGCGAGAGGCATCAATTTGCCGCCCGAGAAGCGCCGGGCCGGTTATGTGTTCCAGGATGCTCGGCTGTTTCCCCATATGCGGGTGAGCGCAAATCTGGCTTATGGGGAGCGCTTTGCGCCGCCCGGCGATCGTTGGACCACGCGTGAGGAAGTCGCCGGGTTCTTAGGGATCGCCCATCTGCTCGACCGTTGGCCGGCAACCCTGTCGGGAGGAGAGATGCGCCGCGTGGCGATTGGCCGGGCGCTGCTCGCCGGACCTCGGTTCCTGCTGCTCGATGAGCCGCTGACTTCGCTTGACCCTGCGCGCGCCGAGGAGATCACCCGCTCGATCGAGCGCATCCGGGATGAGCTTGCCATACCGGCTCTGCTCGTCAGCCACGATCGCGCCGAGGTGGAGCGGCTCGCGGATCGAGTAGTCACGCTCGAATAAGCGGGTGGGGAGCGCCGTGTCTACGGTGCTCCCGCCGCAAGAGCGGATCCCTCAGGCCTTCGCGAACAACGCCTTGTCGATCGGCAGCGAGCGCACCCGCTTGCCGGTCAACGCGAACAGCGCATTGGTGAGCGCCGGGATCACCGGCGGCAGCGCCGGTTCGCCAAGGCCCGTGGGCGCATTGTCCGAAGGAACAAATTCGACGTGGATCTGCGGTGTCATCGGCATGCGTGGCAGCTGGTAGTCGTGGAAGTTGGACTGCTTGACCGCGCCCCCCTCGATTTGCACCGCCAGCTGGATGGCCTGCCCGATCCCGTCGATAATCGAGCCTTCCACCTGGTTCATGGCGCCGAACGGATTGATGATGTGGCTACCGACGTCACCTGCCGCCCAGACATTATGGACCAGTGGCTGGCCGGCTTCGCTGAGGCTGGCCTCCACGATCTCTGCGAAATAGCCCATGTGGCTCCAGTAGAACCCGAAGCCGAGCGCATGGCCATCAGCCACCGGCTCGCCCCATTTGGCCATCTCGACAGCCTTCTTCGTCACCGCAGCGAGGCGATGCGGATTGAAGCCGGGGCTCGACATCCCGCCGAAGCCCTGTTCGTCAGGTTCGGGCTCGAAGCCCTCGACGAGTTCGAGCATCAGCGTGGGCAGGTCCTTGTCCGTCGCGACCGCCACCTCGTCGAGGAAGCTCTGCATCACGAAAGCCAGCGCATTGGATGACGGCGCACGCAGGGCGCCCATGGGCACTGCGGTCTTCATCTTGCTTTGCGCGAAACGCAGGTTCGGCACGAACTTGGCCGGGAAGATGTCGGGTGCCATGGCCGCCGGGTTGAACGAGCCCCCGCCTGCATCGAAGGTCACGAAGTGATCGTCGAAGCCGACCAGCTTGCCCTCGGCGTCGACCGCGGCGCGCAGCTTGTGCCAGCCCGCGGGCCGGTAGAAATCGGTGCGCACGTCATCTTCGCGGCTCCAGATGAGCTGCACGGGCGTGCCCGGCATCTTCTGGGCGATGGCCGCCACCTGATGCATGTAGTCGTTGGTCAGCCGCCGTCCGAAGCCGCCCCCCATGCGGGTGATGTGCACCTTCACCCGGCTCGGCTCGAGGCCCAGCATCTCGGCCACTCCGGCAAGGCCGCCCTGCGGCGTTTGCGAAGGCGCCCACATCTCGAGCGAGCCGTCCTCGTGCATCAGCGCGGTGCAGTTCATCGGCTCCATCGGCACATGGGCGAGGAACGGGTAGGCGTATTCGGCCTCGAGCACCTTGGCAGCCGAAGCGAACGCTGCGTCCACATCACCGTTCGAGGCGAACACTTCTTCGGCCTGGCCGCTCGCCATCAGCTTTCGGGCAGTCTCGTCATAACCGCTGGAGGAGTGCGAGGCCCATTCGCCCGTATCCCACTCGACGGCCAGCTTGCCGCGCGCGCGGTTCGCCAGCCACCAATTGCTGGCGATCACCGCAACGCCGTCCACCAGCTGGTCGGCCCTGCCATTGCCTTCAATCACGAAGGCGTCGCTTATGCCCGGCTCGGCCTTGGCCGCATCCAGATTGGCGGACATGAGCTTGGCGCCGAACACCGGCGCGCGCTCATAAGCGGCATAGACCATGCCGGGGAGCTGGGTGTCGACACCGAAGATCGGTTCCCCACGCACGACCTTGGGGCTGTCGATCCCCCCAATCGGCCGGCCGATAATGGTGAAGTCCTTCGCGTCCTTCAGCATGAGCGTCTCGGGCGCAGGCACGGGCATGGCGGCCGCATCCGTGGCCAACTCGCCAAACGTGAGCGAGCGGCCAGAACCATCGATCACGCGGCTCTTTTCAGTGCGCAGGCTTCCCACCGGCACGCCCCAGCGTTGCGCGGCCGCAGCCACCAGCATGGCACGCGCCGTAGCACCGGCCTGGCGCATCGGGATCCAGTTCATGGGAGTCGCGAAGCTGCCGCCTGCAAGCTGCGGCCCATAGAGCGCCATGTCCGTGTCGGCCTGGACGATGCGCACCTGGTCCCAATCGGCATCGAGTTCTTCGGCGATCAGCATGGGCAGCATGGTCTTGATGCCCTGGCCGACTTCCGGGTTCTTGCCGACGATGGTGATGGTGTTGTCAGGCGCGATGGTGACGAAGGCGTTGAGCCCGGCTGCTGTACCCTCGGGGCCAGCAGGCGTGGCCGCGCGCGCGATCATCGGCATGCTCGCCGCCAGGGCGAAGCCGCCACCTGCCAGCGCGCTGACCTTCAGCATCATGCGGCGGGAAAGCTGCGAGCTCGTGCCGGGCATGGGCGCGGCGGTCATGACATCAGACATTCGCTACGCCCTCCTTGGAAACCGCGGCGATCGCCTTGTGGATACGGGTGTAGCAGGCGCAGCGGCAGATATTGCCCTGCATGGCGCTCTCGATCTCGGTTTCGGCAGGCTGCGGGTTCTTGGTGAGGAGCGCGGTTGCGTTCATCAGCTGGCCCGCCTGGCAATAGCCGCACTGCATCACGTCCTCATCAAGCCAGGCCTGCTGCAACGCGCGGCCCACCGGCGTCTCGGCCAGCGCCTCGATGGTGGAGATCTGCGCATCGCCGACCGAACTCAACGTCACTGCGCAGGAGCGCCGCGCTTCGCCGTTCACATGCACGGTGCATGCGCCGCACATGCCGATGCCGCAGCCGAACTTGGTGCCGACCATGCCCAGCTCATTCCTGAGTACCCACAGCAGGGGCATCTCGCCAGGAGCGTCCACGTCGTGCTGCTTTCCGTTAATCGTGACCGTGTAGGCCATGGCGCTCTCCACCGATTCGCGCTTAGATTTCGCACCGATCGCGCCTTGGCGGTTTCATCGCCAAGCGCATCTCACGGTATATGTTGACTTTATCTACTATGTTTTAGGCAAACTGCCAACAGGCCGCGATACATCCCGGGATAGCAGACGCCTCAGTGCAGAGTTCCAGTGCGAAGACAGCCGCTGTGCCGAGATTATTCGCACGCCGCGATCGGGCTTTCACATGTCCTGTCACGCAAGCACCGCATCATCGATGATTGCTTTCGCAACGCCCCTGTCAGCGGAGAAATGCCAACCAGACGAACGTATCTGGTCTGCGACGCCTCACGCCGACTTGGTCTTCAGCCGGAGAACCCTTCCTTGCGGAAGATCTCGCGCCCGCGGCGGAATACGACGAGCTTTTCCAGCGTGACCGGGTGGAAGAAGGCTTCGATCGCCTGACCCTGCTCGGTGCGCGCATAGACCTCATAGCAATCGCCCTCGACCTGAACCTTGAGCACTTCCCAGCCTTCCTGCCACGCCTTCTTGCGCAGCGAGGCGAGCGGTTCCCATTTGTCCTGCGGACCACCACGGCACACCACATCTCCATCGGCCAGCGCAGGCTGCGGCAGGGCGCCGAAGGCGAGCACCGTGGCCACGAGGGCGGCGGCGCGAAGCGAGCGGATCATGCTGGTCTCTCCTCTGGTGAAGTCGATCGCCTAGCGCGCATGGCGAACCGTGCGCACCAGGCAAGCAATAGCGGCGCAAGATGAATGAGCGCTGGAACATAGTCGCGGTCGAGCAGCCACCAATGGAGCGCGCCGAGCAGGACCGCGGCATAGACAATCCGCTGGATCGGCTTCCACCGGCGGCCGAGCCTCCGCACCATCGCGTTGCTGCTGATGGACGCGGCGGCGAGCAAGGCGATGAAGGATAGCCAGCCGGTCCAGATCGCCGGCAGCGTGAGTTCGTCCAGCATCGGCCCGAACGCGCCCATGTCGATGACATAGAATGCCAGGTGCAGCGCGGCATAGCCGAAGGCCGCGACGCCCAGATTACGGCGGACCGCCAGCCATGGGCGCAGCAGGCCTCGAAATCCGAAGATTTCCGCGAGCGGCCCTGCCAGCATGGCGAGCACCATCAGCCGCAAGGCGGTCTCGCCTGTAGGATGGAGCAGGTCCATCGCCAGCGTCTCGCCTTGCGCGAAACTGCGGATCATGAACCAGGCAGGCACGGCCAGCAGCACCCAGAATGCCAAACGCAGCGACTGCCAGCCTCGACGGGTGTCGGTGCCGGCCAGACCATGGGACCGCGACGAAGGTGTGCGTTCGGTCACACGCGCGCCCAGCGGCGCAGCAGATTGTGGTAGACGTGGACCAGCCGCTCGATATCGGGATCCTTCAGGCTGCGTCCAGCCGACAGCGCCTGGATCCCCTGGTCAAGGTCGAACAGCATCGCGCGGGCCGCGTCGTCCGCCACCGCGCTCTGGATCCAGGTCACCGCTGCGAGCCGCTGTCCGCTGGTCACCGGTGCGACCTGGTGCAGGCTGTTGGACGGGTAGAGCACCATGTCGCCAGCTTGCAGCTTGACCTCCTGCGCGCCGTACTCGCTCTCGATCACGAGCTCGCCGCCCTCATAGCTGTCCGGGTCCGAGAGGAAGATCGTGGCCGAGAGATCGCTGCGCAGCGTGATGTCCGCACCGGGCACTCGCATCAGCGCCGAGTCCACGTGGCTGCCGTAATGTCCGCCGCTCTGGTAGCAATTGAACACCGGCGGAAAGATCTTCTCGGCCAGCGACGCGGAGACGAACAGCGGGTTGTGGCCCAAGGCAGAAAGAATGCGGTTGCCGAGCTCGCGCGCCTGCGGGTCCGATACGCCGAGCTGGACGTTTTGCTTGACCGAGACCGAGCGTGTGCCGGCGGTCTGTGCGCCATCCTTCCAGGCGGCGCCGTCGAGCTCGCCGCGCAGCAGCGCAACCTCTTCAGCATCGAGCAGGTGTTCGATTACAAGCAGCATGGGTATCGCGCCTATACGAAGCGAGGGCAAAGGGGCAGAGTGGGGTGGGGATGCGCGCGATTCACGCGCATCCTGAAAGTCGCACCCCGCCCCTCGTACCGAACCGGTTGAGTCAGAACCGTCCGGTCAGGGTCACCGTCGCGCGGCGCTCGTCTCCCTTGTAGAGGAAGTGGCCGCTGCGATACGCCGCCAGGTAATAGTCCTCGTCCGACAGGTTAGTGACGTTCACCCTGGCTTGTAGCGCCGGATTGATCCGGTACGTGGCGAACGCATCGAAGGTCCAGTAATCGGGAACGCGGAACGTGTAGACTTCAAGCATGGAATTGTAGCTGGCTGCCGAGTCGGGCTGGCCGGCGAACATTTCCCCCTTGTAGGTCGCACTGGTGCCTACGGCGAAGTCCGGCGTTGCCTGATAGCGCAGCTGGGCAAAGAATTGCTCCTCGGAGAAATTGCTCAGCGCCCGGCCGATCGTTTCCGGCACGTTCGATTCCAGGATCTCGGAATCCATGATCGTGCCCGAAACCTGCGCCATGAGCTGCTCGGTGATGTTGCCGACAAGACCCAGCTCGATCCCGCGTACCCGGTTCTTGCCTGTGTTGAGCGCACCGATTGGATCGTAATCGTTGCCGCCCGGATCGCCGGGGCCGCTGGGCTCACCGCCTGGAGCGCTCTCGAACACGTCGCTCTTGGTAATCTGGAACAGAGCGCCGGTAACGAGAAGGCGATCGTCGAACAAGTCGGCCTTGACGCCGAGCTCCAAGCTTTCGCTGCTCTCTGGAAGGCCATCGGCGATTGAGCTGTTCTCGTCTGAACAGATGCCACCATAGCCACAGCTGCCGCCCAGATCGGACTCGCCGCCATTGATATTCTTGGCGGTACCCCAGTTAAAGTAGACGAACACCTCTTCATGCGGTTTCACGCTGATGCCGGCATGGCCGTTCCACAGCGTGTCGCCATATTCGTAGACGGTGTCTACGCCGGCATTGCTGGTCAGCACGTTGCGATAGTCGAACGAGTCCACACGTACGCCCCCATGGAGTGAGAGCCAGGGCGTGATGTCCACTGTGTCCATCAGGTAGAGCGACCAGGTTTCGACATTCCAATCGCTGTCGATCTGCCCGGACGTAACGTCTCGCTGGATGATGGAGTGGATAGAGTTCTCGTCAAACAGCACGTTGCGGTTCTCGTCGGTGATGCAGTAATTCGGGCTGGGACCGTTACGACCCGGCGTCACACAATTGGTCGCACCGTCGGCGGTAAGCGCATAGGTGCCGTTGGTGACCTGCAGGTCTGAATATTCGGCGCCGATGATCAACTGGTGGTACAGGTCGCCAGTATAAAGGTCGGCCAGGGCGTTGAATTGGTTGACGAAATAGTCGACCTCTTGGTTGCCCTGATGTGTACTGAGTGTGAGCGGCGCGAAGGTGCCGGTGGCAGGGCTGAAGGCGCCGCCACGAAGGCCTGTCAGCACATAACCGTTCTCGGTCGTGCCGTAGCGCGTGGCGTTCGTCAGCGTGAGGTTCGGGCTTGCTTCCCAGGTGATGCGGCCGGTTATCGTATCGACATCGGACTCGAGGAAGTCCTCGCCCTGCGTGTAATTGGGCACCTCATCCCACGGATCGTAGACGGTCACATCGCCGGGGCCGGTGCCGGTCGGAGCCGGAACGTAGCTGCCCAAGTCCGGCCTGTCGTCTGCGCTGAGGTGGTAATAGTCGAGCAGGATGCTGAGCGTCTCGGTCGGCGCGAAGCTGGCCGAGAGCGCGCCGCCCCAGCGCTGCCGGTCGGAGAAGTTGCGGTCAGGCACCTCTTCGTAAGCGTAGAGCACATTGGCGCGCACAGCGGCGTAGTCACTCAAGCGGAAATTCGCGTCGACGGTGCCGCGAATGTAATCGTCCGTGCCTACGCCCAAATCGATCTTGGTGAAATCGTAGTCGGTGCTCGCGCGCTTGGTGATCGAGTTGACCGCGCCGCCGGTCGAGCCGCGGCCGGCGAAGCTGGAGCTTGGGCCCTTGGTGATCTCGATCTGCTCGACCGCAAAGCTCTCTCGCGTCGTCATGCCCGGATCGCGCAAGCCGTCGACGAACACGTCGGAACGGGCTTCGTGGCCGCGAATGATGTAGCGATCGCCGAACGCATTCCCGTTCTCGCCCGTGCCTACGGTCACGCCGGGCTGGTTGTCGAGAATATCGCGCAGATCCGTTTCGCCTGATTCCTCTATCGCCTGTTCGGTCAGCACGGTGATGGTAGCGGGCGTTTCCGCGAGTGGCTTGACTCTGCGCGGATCGCCCGAGCGCTGCGCCTTGTACGGCACGCCGGGCTGCGTATAGGGATTTGAATCTGCCGTATAGTCCTCGATCTGCAGCGTATCGAGCTGCACTTCCCCGTTCTCATCCTCGGCATCTTCCTGCGCGTGTACCGGCAAAGAGAGCATGGCAGCGGCCGCGCCGAGCGCGAGCGCCGATGTGGGCCGGCGCAAGCTGCGCGGCTTCTTGATACTGGTAGTGCGTGTCACTTGCATTAGCCCCCTGGTCTTGTTCTTGAATGCTCTTGGGACGCTCAGCTATTTGCGGCTGAGCGAATAATCGATCGGTAGCGTGATGGTGACGCTCTCGCGTGTCATCGAGCGCGGCATGGCCGGTAGCGGCGACACGCGCCGCATGAGATCGAGTGTTGCTTCATCCAGCATGGCGTGCCCGCTGCTGGTGGCGATCGCGACGTCCGAGACACGGCCTCGGCGATCGACGGCAAAGCGCACGACCGGCGTCCCTTGCAATTCTGCTTTCTTGGCCTCGCGCGGATAGCGCTTGTTGCGGTTCAAATGCGCGCTCAGCAGTGCGTACCAGTCATCCTGCGCTGCCTTCGCCTTCGCGTCCAGACTCGGCCCGCCGCCCGCTTGCGCGCTACCCGTCGCGGGCGCAGGAGGGGCGATGCGTGCAGGTGGTGCGGATGCGGCGGGGGCAATCTTCGCAACTGGTTGCGGAGCTGGCGCTGCGAAATTGCGCAATTGCGGACGCGGAGTGGGCAGGATCACCGGATCGCGCGGCAACGGAGCAGATGTCTCGGGTACGGAGATGGGCTGGACTGCCGCTTGCGGAGCCTGCTGCGGCTGCTCCTGCCGCTGGGGCGCTGCAAAGGCAGCAGCGGCCGCGGCTCCGGCAGGCAGCTCGACGATCATCACCGGATCGGGCAATGGTTCGGCGGGCGTGTTCTGCACCGCGAGCACGGCCGAGATTGCTGCCACGTGCGCCGCTGCGGCAATTCCGATGGCAGTCCACCAGGGAGTCTCGGCATGTGCAGAGAGGACGGACGCCATCAGCTGGCCTGTCCGCTTTCGGCACCCACCAGCGCCACTTTGACATAGCCAGCCTGACGCAGCCCGTTCATCGCCTGCATGAGCGAATCGTAAGGAACCGTGCGGTCGGCCCGCAGAAAAATGCGCTGCTCTCGATCCTGGCCCGCCGAAGCGTTCACCGCCTGGCCCAAGTCGGCGAGACCCACTTCGCGGTCGTTGACCGAAACACGGCCATCGGCCTCAATGGTTACGAATACCGGATCATCGGCCGCTTGCGTCGCCGGGGCGTCAGCCACGGGCAGGTCGACCTTGACGTCCACCGTCGCCAGCGGCGCCGCCACCATGAAGATGATGAGCAGCACCAGCATCACGTCGATGAACGGCGTGACGTTGATGTCATGATTGATCGGCAGGTCGCCATCATCGATCTGGCCCATGCGGAAAGCCATGGCTCAGGCTGCCTTCCTGACCGCTGCGTCACCGCGCGAGAGGTCGCGGGAAACGATGTTGAGGATAGCGGCCGCGCGGTCTGCAGCGGCGGCGCGTTGCTCGGCCACCTGGCGGGCGAAATGGTTGTAGATGACCACTGCCGGGATAGCGGCGACCAGGCCCACGCCCGTTGCCAACAATGCCTCGGCAATACCCGGTGCGACCACGGCAAGATTGGTGGTCTGGTTCTCAGCGATGCCGATGAAGCTGTTCATGATGCCCCAGACGGTGCCGAACAGGCCAACGAAGGGGGCAGTGGCGCCGATTGTCGCCAGGACATGGATGCCACGGGCGAGGGCGCGGCCCTGTTCAGCTTCCAACCTGGCGAAGCGCGTCGCGATGCGCTCGCGGATACCGTCAGGATCGTGCAGCGCGTCGGCCGAAAGCTCCAGTTCCAGGGTGGCGGCATCGAGCAGGTCGGCGGCTTCCGGCACACGCTCGCGCGCCTCGCGCAGCGTGCGTGCTCCCAGAATTGCGACGTTCATCCGCCTCTGGCGCTCTGCCACTTTGCGCAGGCCGATCGTCTTGGCCACCAACACGGTCCAAGTGACCAGCGAGGCGATGAGCAGGCCGATAATGACGAGCTTCACGACCCAATCGGCCTGGGCGAACATCGAGCCAACCGAAAGCTGGGCGGGGATCGCAGCCCCTACGACCTCGCCTGATGCCGCAGCCACCGCCGGGAAAGCAGCAAGACTCAACGTCAGACCTGCAGCAACGCGCATGTTCAACCTGAGCGGCAAAAACCGAAACCTCCCTTAACGCTGCAAGTCTATGCAGCAGCGGGCGGGATAAGCATGTTGCGAATGCGTTGCAATAGGAAATGGCGCTCGCGGCGGCGAATTGCAACGCGCTGGCAGCTTTGCGCCATGTTGGGATAAACCCGCGCTCCTTCTGAGCGCGGGTCCGAAACACCTTCGTCAGAAGCGCAGACGCGCACCCAGCGTGTAATATCGGCCGATCGTATCGAAATAGACGGGGTTGGTGGGGAATTGGAATTCGGGAACGATCGGCGGATCTTTGTCGAGCAGATTGTTGA
>Ga0210040_10010037_pt1 | contig 10925 bp, 6 predicted proteins | sample CryGeyCG12114_NA_FD_185462 | JGI IMG/M metagenome (GOLD analysis project Ga0210040, IMG submission 185462) | Groundwater microbial communities from aquifer - Crystal Geyser CG19_WC_8/21/14_NA (SPAdes) (version 2) | ecosystem: Environmental > Aquatic > Deep subsurface > Groundwater | place: USA... | reverse complement strand
TGGTTAACAGAAAGGGGGGGGTGTGGGGGGGCGAAGCCCCCCCACGAACGGTTGAGCTGAAAAAAAATCACTTCCAAATATTTCTCCCGATTTACCACCCTAGAAATTACCCCTGAGCTCAGGTCTGTAAAAAACTGTTCTGTCATTCGATAGGGTTAAGAGGCCTACCAAAGGAATGAATCTAGGACGGAAAAAATATGATTGTCTACAAAAAATTAACTGAAAATCTCTTTAATTGGCAACTGCATTTTACTGATTGAATAAACTTGTTTAAAAACGTAGAGCAGTAAGAGTGATTTTTTTTTAATTTCAATACAATTTACAATTGCATACTACTTCTGGACCTACTAGAATGAATAAATAAATAATCAGCTGGACTGGATTCAAAGTTATGAAACAATTGTTCACTATTAGCTAGCTCGTTAATAGTGACGAGCAACATCACTTTTTAGTGACTATACATAAAAATTAAGTTTATTTCTGGATAGAGACAATAGATATTCACTGGAGAATCGAGTTAAAAGTATAGGTTTTTTAATTTAAAATAAAACCAGTGCTTTATACTTTGCACAACTATTTATAGTGTGTTAGTCAGTAGATCGTTAATCACTAGCTAACATACTATATATTCTAACTATTCTGTTTTCAATTAGCATTTTTCTTGCTTACTTTTCAACAACTAACTAACTATGATCATCCATCCAATTAGTGTCACTTCAACGGGTCCGTAACTAAGATTTCACATTACGTGCATGGAAGCATCTTCTAATTAACGATCTAAAGTTTTTGTTTGGCTGCTGCAAGCATAAACAAAGAAGAACTGTTTTTTTTGTGATTTTTTGTTTTACTGCAAGCAGAAATAGATTTTCATCAACCAATGATGCGGATTGTAGGTTAATCAGAAATATTTTCTTATTAACGTGAGTTTAGAAAATTGTCGTTGTTGTGGGTGTTCACACGTTTTCGTTTTACACAGGTTTTGGATGCTAAGATAAGAACGCGGGGTGTGTTATCAGGTCTCTTAACATCAAATCTCTTGGCTATCAAATCTCTTGGCATTAAATGCATGCCAGTGTGAAAGTGGAGATACGTTGTAACATTCAGGATTAAAATACTCCTGAGGAACAATAAAATGTCTTGAAAACTCGCAATCAGGTTTTTGCGGAGCTAATATTTTAGATTCCGAATTCAGATTTTCTGCTGACTTTTTTTAAGCTATGGCATTATATTTTGCCGCAAAAACTTAAATATTGCATTGTAAGTAAATTAAAAAACAGAAAAAAACGTACTTTGAGTTGATCCAGGAACTCATTTTGCCGAGTGATGTCCGTGGCAAGAACCAGAGACCGGATTTGCTCTTCCACTTGAGCCACTTTCTGTTCCCCCAGAATTCTACTCACTCCGCTCTCGTTCAAACAACCCATTGCACTTCTCCAATGATGATTCTCCAACACGGACGAGTTCTACATACAAAAAACAGAATGATGTACACACCTATCACGGCCGAGATCTTTGATTTTTCTAATTGCCCTCGTTTTCTTGACTATAACTTAACCTCCCAAATGAATCATACATACCAGAAAAAGTTGGCACAAAAGATCAATACTCGGGTATAGTGTTAGTGCCTAGTGACAACAACAACACAAAAGTTTAGGTTTAAAAAGCTGTGGCGAGACAGAGGTGAAGATTTCTTTTCGGCACGGTAGATTATTTAGAAAGGTAGATGAAAAGTAAATGTTATTTTATGAGATTATAGTTTCGGGTGGATGGGAGAGCTTGAACGGTGTTTTTGTACGGACGGGACCGTTTATTGAATACAAGTTTATTCACCCAAAAAAATTGAATGAGGAAGGCTGAATGAATGGGATGCAAAAGTTCAGGTTTAGAAATCCGTAGAAAACAGAGCTTTAGAAACCTTCAACTAACTAACTTTACTATAGAAAGTTATGTATCAAGAAAGGGAACAGTATAGTATAATCAAAGCCTTCAAAACTAGGTCGAAATTCTTCTTCTGTCTATATGTTTTAATTGCATTGGGAGGAGACAATAGTTTTAGTTAGTTAGCAAGTTTTACAATATTATGGAATCTGTGTAGATTTGTACTGGCTAAACATACGAAAAGTTTGCATTTCCTTTTCCAACTTAAATGTGTGGCTCATACAATGCAACTTTACACAGTGCACACAGAACACGAAATTTTGCAACTGGATAATGTCCTTTGCACATCATGGTCCTCGCAAAAAATTCAGAAAAATTTAACAAACAATACTAATTAAAAAACTAACGAAAGTCAACAAAACAACTCGTGAAATGCAAACACAAGTCACGTTGCTAAATTTTACTTGATAAGTAGATTTTAAAGCAGTAAGTGCTATTCTTAATTGAGTCGAAAACTGACTATAAAATGTAATCGAAAAATCATTCAGCGAGGAATCCCACTTCATTTTTCCTGTTTCATAAATGTGTAAACACAATTAGCTTGAACAAATGTTTACTGTAGGAATCTTCGCTTTGATTGTTTACTGTGAAGATTAGTCAAACACTGCTTGCTTCATATAGCATCCTTTTTTGCCTACTTTTAACTGTCTAACTCAGTCAGTCAGTCATTTGTGAGTAAAATTAAATTTGGCATTTCCATACATGCACACTTACCATAAGAGTTTTAACAAACTTACATAACTTACAATATTGCGTGAGCAAGACTAACGGAGATAAGATAGCAGAGAGATAGCCGAACGCGTATGTAGTTAGTTAGTTAGTTAGTTTAGTTGGGAATTGGGAAAGTTGTCACCTTTATGTAATTTATTGAAATGAAAATGTTTGGTTTACCGGGGTTGACTTACTTTATACAAGGCGGCTAAATGGTTGGATGTGGCAATTAGGAAAGGTTGATTTACACCTGGATGGTCCAAATCATGAGTGACAGCAGCAAGTACAGCGGAGAAAATCTCTAGTGGAGTCAACTTCTCGAGAATCATCTTTTCTTGTAAAAAGCAATGCATAGCTTGAGTCACGTCTGCTGCGTGGATTGCATTGTGGTACGGATTCCTCCAGTGGTACCCATCCTCGATTATTGCTACAAAAACAAAAAAATAAAAACAACAAGTCAGTCACACAAAGTAACAAAGCTGGATGGCTCGCTTTGCGAAATAACGTCAATTCATAATCATCCATGTACGTAAGATCGAACAAATAACCATCATCATCATATTTTAAACAAAACAAAAACAAGTCACTTTAAACTGCGGAATTGAAGGCAGTTTTTTTTGGTCTTTTGATTACGACAAGCTAAGACGAAAAAAAACCCATTCTCAAATTGTTTATAAGCAAAACAGAAATTTGGAAAACTTGGCCATATTAATGAAACCCTCAGATTCTAAGCAAAAATACAACAACCATATATATAGATATATATGTATACATATATTTATTAGTTTAAGCAGTGGATTCAAGCATTCAGACTCAATAAAAATTCGACTTCTGGCACATCTAACAAGACTTTTTGCGTGCGTGCAATGGTAATAGCATTTACAAGAAAACAAAGTACACAGCAAAACAAGATGATTTGAAGGAATGAGAAAAACAATGAGCGACGACTGTTTCACGTACAAAGCTCCCAACCTAGAGGTAAAAACACGATGAAAATACAGCAATCCTCATACTATCCCAACATTACTTTATTTTCTCAGTCAGATTAAATTACCAGTTATAGTTAGTTAGGGTCCACCCCAAAATTTTGAATACTTATACTTACTTAATAAATGACTCCTACACGTAAATCCTTGAAAAAAACTCAGTTATTTTAGTACTACGCAACAACTACGCACATGGAATGGATCATGCAAAAAAACACTATAAAATCCATAATCAACAAAATTCATTTGACCGACTAAGGTTGCCCAAAATCTGAAATTTGGGGAACCGGATGAGCCAACTTGAGATCATTATTTGAAAACGTCTTGAATGCGAAACTATTGGATGATTTCCGGTATACTGACTGACGTTCATGAAGAAGGCTCATTTTTTTCACTCATCACAAGAGTAAAAAATTTAAGGAGGAAACGGAAGACATGCAACATACATACTACATGGGTTGCTTCATAAGCTTCACCAATAACATCAAACATCCATTTGGTAATAAAAAGTCACAAGTGCAGTAGACTACTAACTAACTAGCGCCATTCAATCTATATAGTGAGGATAGTAAGTCAGTCTGTATGGGGGGAAGAGTGGCGAAAAAAGTAATGAATGAGATGAAAAGACCAAAAGATGAAGAAAGGGTTTTCTCTGTTCGCCAGGAAAAAACATTTTCTCTGCTACAGAGAAAGTAATCAAGGAGGAAGAAAAATAAAACAACATCCGATGCATATAAGGTGGCCCATTACAATCCCCAGAAAGTTTGATAGGAAAAAATTTTAATGAGAATTTTACAAGGAGAGTACAACAAACGAGTTTTGCATAGCCAGTTAGTTGGTTTGTGTGTGAAATGAGCGACTCTGGAATCCGGCAGCAAATCGGTTTTCGGTACAACTAGTCAACAAATAATACAATAGTTAGTTAAGGATTAACTAAGTAAATTCAGGTTTTACAGAAAGGAAACTTTTAGTTTTTAGTTTTTTTGAAGAATTGAAGATTTGATGAAAAATCTAGTATAGAGATTTATACACATACGTAAAACATATAAAATGGATATCGGTCAGCCACTATAAATAGCAAACCAAATCGATTAAGCTTGAAACTAGCTACAGGAAAATGCAATATCGTTGATGTTATTTATTATAGTAAGAAAACCCAACGATGATGATACAATAACAAAAAACAGGAGCTGTCTGAAGATGAAAGCTATTTGCACCAACATTGAAAACCTTAAGGGTTTTCATCCTCAAACAAAAATCGAACGAAGCCCATAAAAAATTGTACATCAATTTCTTCAGCTTGTCCATATCATACCACATGCAATAGCCTCGTTCATCGCTTTTCGTAGACAAGATAAAACATACCCCATACAGAGAAAAAATCAACAAATGTGCCATTTGAATTTTAACTCTTTTCGTCAACATTCTTATATAACATATAGTTTGGTTTTCTGCAACTTTTTAGCTACTTAGAGGACTGTAACTAGCTAACTAACATGCCAAAATGATAGTGAAAACTGAAGCGCGGGCGGGACTAGTAACTATGATCACAAGGCAGTGTATACAATTTGCATACAAACTTCCGCAATCAATAAATCTATTCATTACGAGTTTCTCAATCTATTACAAAGAGAAAAGACTTACAAAAGAGTTTCCATATAATCACCGGATCCAAATTGAATGCTTCAAAGAGTCCGTATGTTTTAAACAGATGAACACATAGATTAGGAAGCGGACGGCCTGGAAGAGGAAAAAAAACAACGACGATAAGTCAACGTGTACACAACAATCACTATATTTATTACGCTGAGTTGACAAAATGTTCATAACTCATGCCTGGATATTTCTCATCCTGACAAAAACATGGGTATCTTTTACAGCCCTTGGGTTGGTTTGTTAGTTAGTTACCCAAGTAAACTACTTTTAGTACTTTTGTCACTACTCACTCACTACAATTCGAATTTTCTCAACAACATAAAAGCTCTCTTATAGAGCTAAAAGTAGTCCATTTATGGGCCCATTATTCATTCTGTACACATTTTAGTTGCCATACTCCAACTAAACCACAATGCGAGCAACAGTTGGGGTTTTCCTCTAAACGTGAGTGAAAAGTTAGTTAGTTGCCTAGTTTTTTCACCTCTGCGTTCAATGCAAATAAAAATGGGTTTGCAGTGTTCGCACTAGGAACAAACCAAAAGGACCTAAATAACTAACTATCTAACCAACTAACGGAAAGAATAAAAGCAACCAGTCGCGTCTTACTTGAATCTGAATAGGATATGGAAAGAGTTGGAGTAAGTTAGACTTACAGCATGGAACAAATATGTATTCGACGGTGTGTGAGTGAGTGAATGTCCCACAGGGACTCCAAAATAATGTACTTAGCCTACTTTTACTTTCACTTACTTGTGCCACCACTACATACTCCTAGGCTAACAAACAACAGCCGTAAATGCTACATTTATTTTCCCCTGAGACTCATTCCTGTGTGTGGGTACTACCCCACGGGTACAATCAGTGCAACCGGTGTATAGCCCCAATCAACGGGAAATTCTCGGCCAACAAAACAATCTCAGATCAAAATTCTCCGTCAGACAAACGCGGATATTTTACCAGATTCCAAAGAAATGTTGACAAAAATTTAAAATTAATAAAAATTGATCTCCCTCCGGAGTTATTTGCAGCCGGTACGATTGTATCATTTATTAAATCCAATCTTAACGGTGTCTACAAGTCAAGAGTTACCTTAATGCTTTCACCACTACTGACTATAGGCTTGAATTTGCTCTGATCACCGAACAAATTCCCACAAATGTATAATGTATCTCCAGTCAGAGTTGACAAACTTATGGGCTCTTGCATTATGTTACTGTAGTAATGTAATGTAAAGTTCTTTTAACATACGGTATGGAGAGTATGGACTCTCTTGCACGAATCTCAAAGTTTCCTAATCCTATCTCATTTCCTACCTTCATATTTTTAATTTTCGGACTCTCCAACTAAATCCAATAATAAAACTCACTCATTCAATTTGTATTGCTTTCCAAACTAGCTAAATAGCGAACTAAAAACAATAGCATCAGTCAACCAACTGGGGGAATGAGTTTAACGTCCTGATATAATACACTTATGAACTCAAATGTCAACGTCTAAATGAATTAACAAAATGTGAAGATATGTAGATAGCTAGTCGACATTAACAGTTTATGTCTAGTTTCGTATTAATACACGTGATTAAAACGCCATATAGAGAATGTTTGATAAAGCCTTACCCCCCGTCACATTATCAAGTACGAAAGCGTTAAATGCCCAGTTGTCTATTCTATCTAGGACGAAATTAGTTTGATAGGAGGAAAGGTCATCAATGAGAGTGGGATCCTTGAACAAGTAGGTGCGAACATATTTTCTTCTTCTCCTGCGTCTTTGAACCGTGAGAAATGGGCCACTATGTGGTGGTCGATTTGGACGACAGTCTAGCGTCTCCAGGAGAACCCACTCTGAAGATGATATGTCCACTGGCTTCATCCCACCACCAAGATCATGTGTTCGCATCATTGTCGGACCTAAAAGGTAAACACAAAATTAATTATTCTTCACTCACACTAACTAACAAAACTAATATACCCACAGTGAGAATCAATAGAAAATATTCGTTAAAAATCTGTTCTTTCACCGTAAGTCTTGGTTAACTGATAGAATTTAATACAAACAATTAATTATTAAAGTTACCAATCAACTGAAAAAGATTAATTTCTTGATGAATCAACGTTAAATTCATTCGTCAAATGATTGTTGCAGATATGATAGCTGCCTGAAACAATGTCTTTTATTTGGTGCGAATAGATAAATTGTGATAGACGTGCAAATACTACATTTTAAACAAACAACGTACTAAAATATGAAAAATGTAGTATGCATTACTTACCAGGAACAGAGATATCAATTCCATCAGCCGAATACTTAATACGACGTCCCTGCAAACAAGGGAAACAATGGGATAAACATTTTGATATCTTCATTTCCAACAAACTTCCTGAATACAACACTGTATTAACTAACTAAATCTGAACAAATCGTTTCCGTTTCATAATACGCTATGATGTCGAGTCACAAAAGTCTTTTACAATCCTCATATATCGTACAATAGAGGACTGTGCGAAATGAAAAATTCTTGCTGATCCGATATCAAGTGTTATGTGAACAATGGGAACCATGGTATCTCCATTTCAAAGGTGTTTATAATACTTGCACTGTCTGATGAAATCAACACTACTTCCCAAAGCAATACTGTTTTATCCAAAGTTCGCATATGAAACCATTCATGTTTGCCCACACACTTGCCCACAAAACTTTTTCATTCATACTAACTAACTAACTAACTAACTCCAGTTCCAGGTTTTGACCATTAGCACAAAAAAGTTAAACTGCTAAGAGTGCAAAACAAGGCGTTTTCACCGCATAATTAACTGACTAAAAGGACAAATCAGCATTCAAAGTTAAGTTGGTAATGAGGATGGTTTCTGAAAACTCCAACTATTGACGCAAAAAAAATTCCACTTCATATATAATTAGTAAACAAGAGACTAACTAACTAACCAATTATTCAATGTATTCGCTACGTTGAAAACCAATTTACACATTGACTCCCTCAGTTTAGCACTACTGAATACTGATATGATCTCAGTATTGATTTCGCACATTTGGCTCCATTGACAGACAAACTTACACTAACGTGGTATGTGAGTTATGTTAGTAGATAGAATCATCAGAGCGCAAAAAAATGTGTGGTGATAACATGGGCTCAGTAAGTATGCAGTTTTAGTTATCTCCATTTTTCCAATAATCATAATCACAATAATAACATGGCAAACATAATATGCATGCATCACCGGTGTTTCGAGGAAGCCAAACCGATGATATAAAAATAGCCCAAGTTTTCCCCATCACACTAATTAACAAATTACGAACATAAGAATTGCGGCTGGTTTGTTAATGGACAGTTGAATTCACAAACCACTTTGGAAAAGTACATGGGTCATGATTAGCACACTTATGCTAATAATAACATGATTTCTTAGGCTTCCTGTCATGTAAAATATCCCCGGTTTTCTAACAATAAGGTCGTCCGCTCTTTAGACTATCCAAAAGTTAATTGCAAGTAGAAAGAATAGCTTTTAAGGATTTCCATTATGGAAATTGCGTGTTCACAAGCCCTATTGATTCTGAATGTTTGTGATAATTGATGCAGCAAATAATTTGAACAGCTCCAAAGAACATGCAATCAATGAACTCTCTTTTGATGAGAGCGATAAATCATGCAAAACATGCTGGAAGACAAACAACAATAAGTCATTGTAATTATTATTGTGTAAGATAAATACACACATAGCAGGCAGACAAAACAGACATCTACTAATAGTCAGTTAGTGTTTTTATCATTTCCTACTGATACAGCCATTTAATTAGACATAAAATAACAAATCAAGTAGTGCCTGATACGCAATTCATAATGCATTGATTCTATATTTATACAATATCGCATAAAGCTTTCCCATCATGACTGTTTTGCCTACGCTTTATAGTTTCCCGATCACCCACTAAATCGTGTAACGACAGATAAGTTCAAAAGTTGTGTGTTATTCATTCATGAATGTTAAATGAAAAAAAAATGATAACATGCATTTACTTACTAAACTTACTCATGGGAATACCGCATGTGCATTTAAATATAGCATTTTGCTGATGAAATTGATCCGAAAACACACATTCACATGCTAAAACTTCCGGAAAAAATGATTATTGTCAAAAGACAAATACATAATATATACAGTAATCCATTCTATTGATTTTTGGGGTAAAAACTGTACAAAACACGGAAATATAGTCAGTCAGTCAAAAGCTTCAACTTTGAGAAATAATCATCAGACAAAGTGGAATGGAAGAATTCGAGACAGATAGCAACAGAATGACGTCAAAGATATTTAGATATTTTATATAAGAACGTTCCAAATAGCTATAGCAGCGAAAGTATCGAATCTATTACATGTGAAATGTACAAGTTAGTTTCAATTTGCTCGCCCCATAATTTTTGCCATTTCCCATATGATATTGCTGACAGAGACAAAAAAACGTACAATTATTAGCCAGTTGACCACCACTTCTGGTTGTTTTTGAAACTAATATTGATCCGCTAAAATACAAAGCCTTTTTGCTGGTGCTGTACAATTGTGCGTGCGGTTTGTAAATATGAGTGGGGAAAAGCCGGGTACGAACCCGTCAGTTTTCTCTGTACGTAAATAATGTGGTGAAAGTGGAAATGGTTTGCTCCCATTCCTCACTCGGAGAGCATACAATGCATGCAAATACGAATGTATTGTTAGCTAGAAAAGGGAAAGCTCCCTACATGTGGTTTCCTTTGAGCCGTATACATCTGGCTAGTTTCCCAACTTGTTTGTTAAGTTTCCGAGAAATAGCTATTTTTTCGACCACATTTGAAAAGAACTAAATCAATGGAGTCTTATTCCTGGTGCCTAACTATACGTTTTAATTCTTATCGGTTTGGTTAGAGAAAATTTTCAACTGGTACAGCGATTTCACACAATATTTGTGGACCAAATGCATAAAAATCCAATAACATTAAGTAGTTAGACATATGGCTCCCATTCATCATCTATGTCAAATGGAATCGTCATAAAAAATGAGGTGAACGTCTTCTGTTCTGTTTTTTCTTCTTTCTTCTTCTTTATTTGAATGATGGCACAATGCACACTGTCTGGAAACACATTGTGGATACACATAAGCAAAAAATGTGTCAAGCAATAAAACGTCACAGAGGTTGAATAAACGGAAACGACTGGTGCATGAGTATGAGTATTTCATTTCGTGTGCTTTGCATTAGCGAAAACTTCATTTTTTGGGTTATTCAAGCAACATCGATTATGAATTTCCAACCACACAAAGATAGGAAAATAATATTTTTGACATACTTATAGTCCGAGCAGAATTGAAACGGAGGGAATGCAATGCTGTGGGACATGCATTTGTGTGCATTCGACGTCCGTTTGAGTTTTGAGAATAGAGTACTAACTAATTTCCGGATTAAATCGAAATCCAAACATTGAAATCACATTGAACTCAGGCTAACCTTTCGCCTTTCACTTATATATGTGAGTGAGTGTGAGTGAATTTTTGGGATTACCGTTTTTTGTGTGACACATATGAATAATGCTGTACATGTTTCACACACACAGGTGAGTTGGTTGGTGGTCCCCGGATAGAGGAAAGTTTAGG
>Ga0210040_10010035_pt1 | contig 10928 bp, 11 predicted proteins | sample CryGeyCG12114_NA_FD_185462 | JGI IMG/M metagenome (GOLD analysis project Ga0210040, IMG submission 185462) | Groundwater microbial communities from aquifer - Crystal Geyser CG19_WC_8/21/14_NA (SPAdes) (version 2) | ecosystem: Environmental > Aquatic > Deep subsurface > Groundwater | place: USA... | reverse complement strand
GATTGAAAACATGACTGATAACCGCTTTACGCTGATGCACGATGCCATTTATACGTATTACCGCAACGGGCTAGATCAGTTTTATGATAACGCGGATGAAGGCCGTAACGGCATTTTAAACGCATTGAATTACCTGTCTACCGTAAATAACGAAAACGCCGGTTCTATGGCTATGCAGTTTTTCTTTAGCGGTAAAAGCGGCGAACTTGTAAAACTGTTCAGCAAAGCCACGCCCGATTTAAAGCAGCGTGCGCGCGATCTGCTTGTAAAGCTGGATGTTACCAATGTATCGGCGTATAACGAATTGAAATGAAGAAAGTAGTTGTCAGCACATTTCTAATTTTGCTGCTTGCCTGCGGCAGCAAAACCGCCGTACCAAAAGGCTTGTTGCCGGTTCCTGAAATGACCAACGTGCTTTGGGATGTAATGTTGGCCGATGGCCTGGCGCGTTACCGGTATCCTATAGACACCGTAAAACAATTTGATACCAGCGTTGTTTTGTACCGCCAGATTGCGCAAGCGCACGGCACAACGCAGGAGCAATTTAAAAAGAGCCTGGTGTTTTACGAAAGCCGGCCTGATTTATTACAGATCATTATTGATTCGCTGCAAAAACGTTCTACCATCTCCGTTCACGCATTAAGCGACACGGCTCGAAAGCGGCCGTTTAAAAAGCAGCTGGTAAAACCAACAGCCATTCCTTAAAGGTGCTTGATCGTTTCTGCGGCTTTCATGCTATTCGGCTACGATTCTTTTGCAAACTTTTTCAAAAGGCCATAGGGCAAGGCAGGAAATTAGCAAAATCCTTTTGAATCCTTTAATCTGCTATTATATTTGAAACAAACGGCTATATGAATAAAATTTTCCCTGATGCAGCCGCAGCGCTGTACGATATAGCAGATGGCGTAACGCTTATGTTAGGCGGTTTTGGACTGTGCGGCATTCCGGAAAAGAGCATTGCAGCCCTAGTGCAGAAAGGCGTCTGTAATTTGACCTGTATTTCAAACAACGCCGGTGTGGATGATTTTGGATTGGGCCTGCTGCTGCAAACACGCCAGATAAAAAAAATGATTGCCTCGTATGTGGGCGAAAATGCCGAGTTTGAACGGCAGTTGCTCAGTGGCGAACTGGAAGTGGATCTGGTTCCGCAAGGCACGCTGGCAACCCGCATTCAAATGGCCGGCATGGGCATTCCGGCTTTTTTTACACCGGCTGGTTACGGCACCGAGATTGCAGCAGGAAAGGAAGTACGGCAGTTTGGCGGCAAATGGCATTTGCTGGAACACGCGCTGCACGCCGACTTTGCTCTGGTGAAAGCCTGGAAAGGCGACCGGTTTGGCAACCTGGTCTTTCGTAAAACCACCCGCAACTTTTCAACATCAATGGCAAAAGCAGGAACTATCACCATAGCCGAAGTGGAACACCTGGTAGAACCCGGCGACCTTGATCCCGACAGCATTCATGTGGCCGGCATTTATGTGCATCGCATTTTTGAAGGCGCGTCGTATGAAAAACGCATTGAACGTAAAACGGTGCAATTGAAAGAAGCCCGGACATGATGTGGATATGCGGTTTTGAAAAAGTTTGAAGCAACAAAAAAAGTAAGAAAACAAGCATCATTCAAAAATCATAGTGTTTATATTATGGATGGCTATTTAATGAAATCATTAAACTTTTTCAAAAGTCCATATCTTATTTCATTATCTATTCACAAATCCTCTAATCAACTATGGCTTTAGACAAATACGGTATTGCCAAGCGCATTGCACAGGAGTTGCAGGATGGCATGTATGTAAACCTGGGCATCGGCATTCCAACGCTGGTGGCCAATTACATTCCGCAAGGCATTTCCATTATGTTGCAAAGCGAAAACGGCTTGCTGGGCATGGGCCCCTACCCCACCGAAAATGCAATGGATGCCGACCTGATCAATGCCGGAAAAGAAACCGTAACGGTGCTGCCGGGCGGTGTTTTTTTCGATTCTGCGGAAAGCTTTGGCATGATCCGCGCGGGCAAAGTGGACCTGACGGTTTTAGGTGCGATGGAAGTAAGCGAAAGCGGCGATATTGCCAACTGGAAGATTCCGGGCAAAATGGTAAAAGGCATGGGCGGCGCGATGGATCTGGTGGCATCGGCACGGAATATCATCGTAGCCATGCAGCACACCAACCCGAAAGGCGAATCCAAACTTTTACCGAAATGTACACTACCCTTAACCGGCGTTGCCTGCGTAAAAAAAATCGTTACAGAACTTGCCGTGCTGGAAGTAACGCCAAATGGCTTTAAACTATTGGAACGCGCACCGGGTGTATCAGTTGAAGAAATACAGAACAAAACATTAGGCAAATTATTTTTTACAGACGATGTGCCGGAAATGAAATTGTAACATGGGGTTTTGAAAAAGTTTGTAAGGGATTTTCCTGCACATCTAATCTATTTCATAAAAGCCTGTTCCCGGCAATTGTCTAATAGCATTACCGGACGATGAACGGATTGCGACGCAACAGCCGTTTCATAGTACTACAAAAGCCGGTAACCAAAACTTTTTCAAAACCTCATATTGCCTTGAAACGAAAACGCTTTTAACATTCTTGTTTTTATTAATTCTCCGGTTTCATTCCGCCAATCCAAGTTTTTTTGCCTACTTTCGCGCTCCAAAAATTATTTTTTAATCAAACAAACGGGTAATGAACAATTATGAATTGATGGTGATTTTTACCCCCGTGCTCTCCGACGACGAGTTTAAAGGCGCACAACGGAAATTCACGACGCTGGTTACCGATGCAGGTGGCGAGATCGTTTCTGAAAATCCTTGGGGACTGAAATCACTGGCGTATCCGATTCAGAAAAAAACCACAGGCTTGTACTGGGTTTTTGAATTTACGGCGCCATCCGACTTCAATGAGAAGCTGAAAATCCAGCTTCTGCGCGACGAGAGCGTGCTCCGTCATATGATTACACGGCTGGATAAATATGCCGTGGAATACAATTACAAAAAACGCAACGGGCTGCCGACAGGCAATGAAAAAGCACAGGAGGTAACCAATGGCTAAAGCAAACGAAATCAAATACCTGACGGCGATCAAAGCCGAAAAACGCCCGAAGAAATTCAGCCGTTTTGAAAAATATGGTATTAAGTACATTGACTACAAAGACGTGGAATTCCTTAAAAAATTCCTGAACGAGCAAGGCAAAATGCTGCCGCGCCGCATTACCGGCAACTCGCTGAAATACCAGCGCAAGGTAAGCGATGCCATTAAAAAAGCACGTCAGATGTCGTTGTTGCCGTACGTAACCGATCTGTTGAAATAAACAACCGCGCCCTAACCCTCTCTAAAGGAGCGGGGACAGTGAACGTCATTTAAAACATTGGGTAAAACAAAAACACATGGACATTATTTTAATTCAGGACGTTGATAACTTGGGCGGCAAAAACGAATTGGTAAAGGTAAAAAACGGCTATGCCCGCAACTACCTGATTCCGCAGAAGTTTGCCGTAGAAGCCAATCCATCCAACCGCAAGCAATTGCTTGAAAAGCAGAAAGTAGCCAAGAAAAAAGAAGACGCGATGCTGGCGCAGATCAACAGCGTTATTGCAAAGCTGAACGAAGGCGCATTACGTGTTGGTGCTAAAACCGGTACATCAGGTAAAATCTTTGGTTCGGTAACGCCACTGCAAATCAGCCGCGCCATCCGCGACCAGAAAGGCTACGAAATTGACCGCAAGAAAATTACAATTGTAGACGAAGTAAAAGAACTGGGCACGTACAAAGCCGCCATCGACTTTGGTAACGGCCAGCACTCCGAAGTAGCCTTTGAAGTAGTAGCGGAATAAGCCATTTCAAACTTTTTCAAAAGTCCATAGGCATCATGCTTATGGACTTTTTTTATGCGTATGGGTTTTTGAAAAAGTTTGAATTGCCTGAAAGTATGGGCATCCACCCTTTGCACGATGCGCGGGCGCAATAAATCCAGGCTCCGGTAATTTTATTTCCTATTTTATTTATCCATATATTTTCTTATTTTCGTTAGGTACTAGTGTTCTTTGCAGCCTCACCCGTTCCGCGTAATGTTCGTTGGTTCGTAGTTTGCTGTAATCACTTTTTTCGTTTTTTAAACTTTTCTCAAAATGAACATTTACGTAGGTAACCTTAGTTGGAACCTGAAAGATCAGGATTTAGCCAACCTGTTTACGCCTTTTGGCGAAGTAGCTTCCGCTAAAATTGTTATGGACAAATTCACCCAACGCAGCAAAGGCTTTGGCTTTGTGGAGATGAAAGAAGACACACAGGCACAGGCAGCCATTGCCCAATTGAACGGCAGCGAAGTAGATGGCCGCAACTTGGTGGTGAACGAATCGCGCCCGAAAGAAGAAGGCAGCGGTGGCGGTGGCTTTAAAAAGCGCTCCTTTGGTAATGGTGGCGCTGGCGGCGGTGGCGGCTTCAACCGTGGCGGAAGTGGCGGTGGCGGCGGCTTTAAAAAAGGCGGCTCCGGTGGTTATGGCGGTGGTGGCGGCAGCCGTAGCGGCGGTGGCGGATACCGGGATAGTTATTAAAACGGTGGTTACTGCGCGGTACACGAAAAGTCTGGGTTTTTGAATCCAGACTTTTTTATGCGCTTTAGGAATGCCGTTTGCATGTTTTTCAAAAACCCATAGCATGATTCCCATTGGTGATGATAACAGCGACCGGCACCTGACGCCTATTGTAAATTACAGCCTCATCTTAATCAATATCCTGGTATTTATAATCTACCAAGGCTGGGGCAATAATGTTCCCTTTACGTTTGCGTATGCTACCGTACCTGCCGAGATTCTTTCCGGTCATGATATTATTACACAACCGCAAATTCTTCACGATCAGCTTACCGGCCAACGCATTGAAATGCCGGGCCTGCAGGCCACACCCGTTCCGGTTTATTTTACCCTTCTCACTTCTATGTTCATGCATGGTGGCTTAGCGCACCTGGCGGGCAATATGCTTTACCTGTGGGTGTTTGGCGACAATCTGGAAAACGTAATGGGCCATACAAAATACTTAGCCTTTTACCTGCTCTGTGGTTTGCTGGCATCGCTGGCCCATGTGTTCGGCACGGCGTATAGTGGCCAGGACCCGTTGATACCAAGCTTGGGCGCATCGGGTGCTATCTCTGGTGTATTAGGCGGCTATGTGCTCTTATTTCCGCGGCGGCGCATCCGCATGTGGCTGTTCTTTATCTTCACGGTTTCTGTTCCGGCGGTACTGGCTTTAGGCCTCTGGATTCTTTTCCAACTCATCAATGGTATGGGTATGCTTGGTGGCGAAGAAGCGGGCGGTGTGGCTTATACCGCACATATCGGCGGCTTTTTTGCCGGATTTCTGCTGGTAAAACTTTTTGTAAACCGCATACAGCCTCTACCACCAGAGAGTAAGTCATTTTATTAAGACGCTGATACAGATAAAATTACTGGTTGAAAAACAGCAATGGGCAAACAAGAACAAATTTCGTAATGGACGTTTCAGCCTTTTTGAATACCTATAAACCATATGTTGCAATAGCTGTTTGCAAGACAAAAAATCGTGGCCGCTTTGCTACTTTTCCTATGCCTTCAGGTTTTTTGTTAAGCCAAACTTTTTCAAAACCCCATAGCAATGGTGCGGTTTAGCTTCATTTCTTTTAAAAGACATGGGGTTTTGAAAAAGTTGTATGCCACGAAGTATATGTTCTAAAAAAAGAATCCCGGCTTTTAACCGGGATTCTTTTTTAATAACCTGTATTGTTGGGCCTGAGATTCGGATTGTTTTGCATTTCCGCTGTTGGTAAAGGAAACAGCAAATGCTTTTCCTGCAACGTAGCATTATTATCCGGGAATTTATAGCCTACAAAATCCTGAAACGTATTGGTAACCGGATTGTATGCTTTGCGCAAGCGTACCATATCAAACCAGGTAATGTTTTCGTAGCACAGCTCGTGCCAGCGCTCACGCCATACCGCTTCGCGGAAGGTAGCCTGCGTAAACGTAGTTGGCGTTGATAGCTTTGCACGGTCGCGGATAGCTTTTAATGCTGCAATCGCGGCTGCATTCGGCATGCCGTCGGCTTCATTCTGGGCTTCCGCATAGATTAATAATACATCAGCATACCGGATTTGCGGCCAGTTTAAGCTGCTGTTGCCCGTGCCTTCCCGGCCAGCCGTGCCATGACCGAGGGAGTCAAAATGCTTATAAATGTAAGGCGCCGATAAATCCTTTAAGGCACCATTGCCTTTGTCGAAATAGGTGGTATAAAAAAAGCCAACACGGTCTGCTTTGCGCAAGTCGCCGGCCTCGTACGAATTGTAAAACTGGATGGTTGGAACCATTGAGCCGATCTCTGTACCGTATTGCGATATATCCTTAAAATTGGGCAACAGCACACCTTGCATTGGGTTATCAGCCACACCTACCAGGTACTGAATTTCAAAAATATGCTCGCCTTTATTTTCCTGGGCTACATTGTGTAAATCGGCATAGCTTGAAAAAAGTGAAAAGCTTTTGCTGTTAATCACTTCAGCGGCTTTATCAGCCGCTAATTTGTAATAGCTGGCGCCTTTGTTCAGCGGCTGGCCAGCCATGGTCAGGTATACTTTTGCCAACAGCGATTTTACAGCTCCCATCGAAGCCCGGCCCGAAGCATCTGTCATTGGCAGCCCCGAAGCTTCGGCTGCTGTCAGATCGGCAACAATTTGTTTATAAACCTCTTCTTTGTTGGTGCGTGTGGGGAGAAAGTCAGGAGACGACGTTGTTTGCGTTGTAATAATAAGCGGCACGTCGCCCCAGAGTTGCACCAGATAAAAATAAGACCAGGCACGCAGAAACTGCGCTTCGCCCAGTACCCTGTTTTTTTGTGCTTCATCCATTGGTGTAATGCCCGGAACGCGTTCCAGCACCAGATTGGTTTGCGCTATCACGTTATACAAACCATTCCACCAGTTGTTTATCAAAAGGTTGTCGCCTTGAAAGCCAAGCCCCAGCAGGTTATTCAGGTCGGCATTCTGCCCGGTTTCTGTTTTCATCGTTCCGGTAACCGCTTCCAGCATCTGGAAGTTCTGGGCAAAAATACCAGCCCCGTTGCCGATAAAGCGGGTTTGTGCATAAGCCGAGGCAATGGCTGCTGTGGCGTGCTCTGGTATGGTATAATAACTTTCAGGTGTCAGGTTGGACAAATCTTCTTCTTCCAGAAATTTATTGCAGCCCGTTCCTGCTATCATTGCAGAAAGCAGCAGGGGCAGCCCTATCTTTTTTATTGTGTTGAATTGCATTTTTGTTCGCATTAAAATTAATAATTCACGTTACCAGGTGCTTGCTTACAAGCTTACATTAACCCCGAATGTGTATAGCGTTGGTTTTGGATAATCAAAGAACGTTTGCCCTTGTGCAAACGGATTGCCGTAGGTTGTCACTTCCGGATCGTTGCCGCTGTATTTGGTGATAAGGAAGAAGTTTTGCACCGATGCATACACGCGCAGACGACTCAGGGTTAACGGCTTGATTATAGAAGTTGGGAAGTTATAGCCAAGTAACAGGTTGCGGCCACGCAAAAACGATCCATCTTCAACCCAGCGGGTATCTACGTTGGTTACATAGCCGGCCCGTGTGTCGCGGATGGCAGCAATATCGGTATTCTGGTTTGTTGGCGTCCACGCATTTAAAACCGTTGCATAGCTGTTTGCTATGCTTACACGGTCTTCGGCGGAGTGATGGGTCATATTCAACACATCATTGCCGTAAGAATATTGCAGGTCAAGAACCAAATCAAAGTTTCTGAATTTAAAATTGTTGATAAACGAACCCCAGGCATCCGGATTGCCATTACCAATAATACTGCGATCCAGATCGTTGATAATATAATCGCCGTTTACATCCAGGTATTTGATATCGCCGGGCAAAATTGTCTTGCCACCACGATAGCTGTTAAACTTAGCTGCCTCAGCCGCATCTTTTTCGCTCCAGGTGCCTAAGCGCGTTAGTCCCCAGAACGAACCCACCGGGTCACCCACCCGGATGATGCCGGTTTCATTCGTAAAGCTTGGATTGCCTACGCCAAATATCGGGGCCGGTGTAGCCAGCGTCAGCACTTTGTTGCGGTTGAAGGAAACATTGAATGTTGTATTCCAGCTAAAGCGGTTGTTATTGACAATAACGCCGTTCAATCCAATTTCAAGTCCCTTGTTTTCCATTGACCCAACGTTTTGGCGAATGGTTGACCGGCCGGTTGTGCGTGGCACGGGTGCATCCAACAGCATATCCGTGGTTTTCCGGTAATACACATCTGCCTCCAGCGAAACGCGGTCATTGAGCAATCCCAGTTCAACACCAAAATCAGCTTGTGCTGTTTTTTCCCATTTCAAATCGGCATTTGCCAGCCGGCCGATGCCGATGCCGGTAACACGGGTATCGCTAAAAATAGCCGTATATGTATTTAAATTGGCTAATGATTGATAGGAAGGAATTTCAGAATTACCCGTAAATCCATAACTGGTGCGCACCTTCAAGTTGGAAATAAGGGAACTGTTGCTAAGAAAATCTTCTTCGGAAACTTTCCAGGCCAGGGCTGCTGATGGGAAGAACGCATATTTGTGTTCTGTTCCAAAGCGGGAAGACCCATCCGCCCGGCCGGTAAAGGTTACCAGGTATTTGTTGCGGAAGCTGTAGTTCAACCGGCCAAAGTACGAGTTAAATGCAAACCGGCTTGTACCCGAACTGCCTGCGTTCTGCTGGCCGCCCGCTCCCAGATTATTGAATTGATAGAAATCGGTAGAAAAGTTTTGTGAACTGGCGCCGCTATTAAAGATATTTGTTTCCTGCCAGGACAAACCGGCCATGGCATTCAGGTTATGATCGGAGCCAAACTGCGTGTTGTATGTAAAATAATTTTCAGAAGACCAGAACGATTCCCGGCCATTGCTTACGCTGGCCGTACCGTTTTGCGAACGTGAAATTTGGTCCAGTGTGCGGCCGCTGTATTCCCGGAAACCGCGCGTTACGATATTAGCACCCAACTGACTACGAAATTCCAGGCCTTTGGCGATATAGAAGTTCAAATACACATCGCCCAGCGTCGTTTGCGTATTCATCAACAATTTGCGGTCAGTTAAAATATGTACCGGGTTAGAGCCGCCCTCGGCTCCGGGGTACTGATAGTTTTCACCCCAAGTACCATCTGCATACTTCACCGGCAGGAACGGAAACGCTTCGGTAATCATCCGTACGGAGTTCAAACCACCTGTTCCGATATCCACCAGGTTTTCCTCCTGGTTATTATAGCTAAGGCTACCACCTACTTTTAGCCAGCTTTTTATGCGGCTGTCCATTACAAAACGACCGGAATACCGCTTCATATACGAGTTTAAAAGCAGCCCATTATCATCGCGATAGCCTAAATAAACGCCATATTGATTATCCTGGTTGCCACCGGTAAAGCTTACCTGGTGGTTTTGCGATAATTTATTTTGAGTGGATTCTTTCAGCCAGTCGGTATCGTAATACGGATTGCCATTTGCGTCAAAAAGAAGCGGCAAACTTTTTCGCTTCACGCGCGGATCAACCACAGTGGCATAGTTACCTGCAGCCCAGCCAGCAGGATCGTATACCTTGATATTGTCATAAGCGAGGTTTTCCACTTCCAGGTACTCCTGTGCATTCAGCATTTCCAGGCGGTTCGGTCCAATGGTAGGCACGCTCAAATCCATATCATACGTAATGCGGCCGCCGCTGCTGTTGCCCCGTTTCGTAGTTATCAGAATAACACCGTTTGCACCCCGGGCACCATAGATTGCGGTGGCGGAAGCATCTTTTAATATTTCTACCGCTGCTATATCATTAGGATTGATAAAATCGATGGAGTTGCTGTTATTGCTCTGCGTACCCTGCGGCAGCGCCACACCATCTATAATATAAAGCGGGTTGTTTGAGGTATTGATAGAACTGAAACCACGGATGCGGATGTTAGTTTGCCCACCGGGACGGCCCGAATTGTTATTGACCTGAACGCCGGCAATACGGCCAGCTAAAGCTTGGTTTAACGAAGGAGCCGGACGCTCCTGAAGCTGGGCGGCACGCACCGATCCGACAGAGCCGGTAACATCCGACTTGCGCCGGGTGCCATAGCCAATTACCACTACTTCGTCCAGATTGGCAGCTGCTGCCGTAAGCTGCACATTTAATGCGCCGCCGTCACCAATGGCTCTTTCCATTGTACCATAGCCGGTGGAGCTAAATACAAGTGTAGAAGCAGAAGCCGGTACGCTAATCGAGAACGTACCTTTTTCGTCAGTCGTTGTACCAATACTGGTGCCTTTTACCTGTACCGATACACCCGATAGTCCCCTGTTGTCTTTTTGATCTGTAATGGTTCCGGAAACAGTCCGGTTTTGAGAGAAAGCTGGCGACGCCAGAAACAGCAGTAGCAGGCTGTAAAAGCATGCCTTCATAAAGAAGCAGCGTTCTTTTTTCATATGCAAGTTTTAAAAATTGATTGCAGATTTAGTTATAAAAATTGTCGTGTTCAGACAAAATTTTCAGGGCAGGCGTTTTCGGGGGTGAGAATCGGAACGCAAAAATGCGGGGACAAATTAATGAATGTTCCCTACAACAAACAAATCGTTTATCCTTAACTTTTCCACACCGGGATACAATTTATCCGGTGCAGGAATAATGACAATACCGGTTTTAAAAACGCTGCTGCCTCATTAGATTTTATTTGAAATATTGCGTTTGGAATCAGGTGCGGGAAAAACAGAGCATGTATATATACAAAACGGCCGCGCCATTTTCGGCACGACCGTTTTGTATATATGAGGTTTTGAAAAAGTTGACTTTCTTTAGCAGCCTTACAAATGCTGTAACGGTTAACTATTGCACATTGCGTACCGAACCGGAGCCGGCGTTACGCTGCCGGATGGCGGGCGTT
>Ga0210040_10010034_pt1 | contig 10930 bp, 10 predicted proteins | sample CryGeyCG12114_NA_FD_185462 | JGI IMG/M metagenome (GOLD analysis project Ga0210040, IMG submission 185462) | Groundwater microbial communities from aquifer - Crystal Geyser CG19_WC_8/21/14_NA (SPAdes) (version 2) | ecosystem: Environmental > Aquatic > Deep subsurface > Groundwater | place: USA... | reverse complement strand
GATCACCCGCCGCAAGGTCGTGCGACAACGCCCCGAAGGTTCCCTGGATCTTCTGCGTCCCTGTCCCAGGAGCCGGGAGGCGGCAGACTTGAGCGCGCCGGACGTCATGAGCTCCTCGCCCGTGTTCCAGGCGTAGTGCTCGTCCTCCCACTCCTAGTCGTCGGAGAGGTAGTGCCGCGCCCGCAGCATGGCCTGGACCTGTTCGGCAGGAACGCCGTGCCCACGATCTCGCGGTCCTCGCCGCAAGCCTCAAGAAAGCGCGCCGTCTGTCCCTCAATCGCGCGGGGCCCGCCAGAGCAGCGCGCGATGCGGGTCAGGTTGGCGGGGCCGAGCTCGCAGGGCCAGTAGCCGACCATCGAGCGGACGTGTTCCTCCGCCTTCCTGGCCCGCTTCGCAGTGACCTCCGCCTCGGGCCGCTTCGACGCCAACCGACCTGGGAGCCTGTGGCGCGTTTCGCCGCAAAGCGCTCACCCCTCGGATGGGTGAGGGTGAATCGTGACGGTCAGGTCTTCCGGCGCCCAATGGGCGCCCATCGCATCGACGCCTCCGGCGGACCGGATGGCCTGGCGCCGATGTTGCGCGCGCTGGAGCCCTCCCGACCGGCATGTAGCGGAAGGTCGAGGTGCCTGTCCGGATCGCCGCGACCATGCCCGGGCAGAACCTCGTCGCCCTGTCGGGTCCCGGATCGGGGCCAGTCCGTCCGGCAACGACCTTGCGCCAAGGCCCCCGCGCGCGTATATGCGCCCCCGAGAGGTTGGCGCGGGCAGGCGCCTCGCCAACCCGGTCAGGTCCGGAAGGAAGCAGCCGCAACGAGACCCGCTTGGGTCGTGTCCAGCCTCTCACCGTGCAACCCTGGATCAGGGAGGGCGAAGATGGAGATTGCCGTCACCCTCCGGGCCGGACGCCGCTAACGGCCTCCGCTGCCCGACGCGAAGCCACGCGTGGGTGACCGCCCGCGCGACCCTTTCTTCGTTCCGGGACCCTCATCTTGATCACCAACGATCTTTCCAGCCTGGGCTGGACTTCCCACTTCGCCAATCAGGTCGCGTCCGACGACCCTCTCTCGCCCGCCCGCGTGGCCGAGGTGCAGAGGAGCCACCTCACCGTCCTTCCCGGCAGCCTCCGCCTCCTCGCTCTCGAGGGAACGGGCCGCTTCGCCGTAGGAGACTGGGTTCTGCACGACGGCGTCCATGCCCTTCGCCGCCTCGACCCTCTGACCGAGATCACGCGCAAGGTCGCAGGGGACGAGTCCGCGCAACAGCTCATCGTGGCCAACGTGGACACGCTGGGCATCGTCACCTCCTGCAACGCCGACTTCTCGGTCGCGCGGCTGGAGCGCTACCTCGCCGTAGCCATGACCGCGGGATGCCTGCCGCTGGTGATCCTCACCAAGGCCGACCAGGCCGAGGACGCCGAGGGCTACCTGCGCGAGGCGCGGCGGCTGTCGCCCCTGGTCACCGCGCTGGCCCTCAACGCCACGGATCCGGAGGAAGTGGCGAAGCTGCGCCCCTGGGTCGGACCGGGGCAGACGCTGGCCCTCGTGGGCTCCTCGGGCGTGGGCAAGACCACGATCCAGAACGCGCTGACCGGGCAGATCGCCGCCACGCAGGACATCCGCGAGGACGATGCGAGGGGACGCCACACGACCACCGCGCGGGCGCTCCGGCCCACGTTGGCGGGCGGCTGCCTGATCGACACGCCGGGGATGCGCGAGCTCGGGATGATCGAGGCGGCCGAGGGCATCTCGCAGGTCTTCGCCGACATCCAGGAGCTGGCGGCGCAGTGCCGCTTCAACGACTGCGCGCACGAGGGGGAGCCCGGCTGCGCCGTGCAGGCCGCCATCGCGTCGGGCGAGATCGAGGCGGAGCGCTTCCGCCGCTATCAGAAGCTTGAACGCGAGGACCGCCTCCACACCGGGGCGCTGCACGAGCGGCGCGCCCGCACCCGCGCCTGGGCCAAGGCGACCGCGAGCGGCTCGGCCCGCGCGAAGTGGAAGAGGCGCGGGCCGGACAAGGGCTGACCCCGGGCCGCCCTCAGGCGGCCTTCTCGCGAGCGGTCCTGGCCTGCTCGTCGCGGAGCCCCTTGAGGGCGGCGGCCCAACGATGGAGGTCGTCGAGGAGCGTCGTGGCCCCGGCCGCTGTCGGCTCGGCGGGGTGGAAGGCGCCGTCCCGGATGGCCTGCGCGAACATCGGCACCGGCACGACGTTGGGCAGGGCGTGGACGTTCACGTTCGACAGGAGCGTCCTCAGCACCTGCGCGGCCCGCAGTCCGCCCGAGACGCCGCCATAGCTCAGGACGCCCGCGGGCTTCTGCGCCCATTCCCGGGACAGGACCTGCACCGCGTTGATGAGGGCGGCCGGCGGGAAGTAGTCGTATTCCGGCGTCACGAAGAGGAAGGCGTCGGCCGATCCGACGATCCGGCTCCAGCGCTTCGTGTGCTCGTGCTGGTATTGCTGGAGCCGGGGGTGGGCCGGCTCGTCGAGGAGCGGCAGGCCCAGCTCGGCCAGGTCCACCAGCTCCACCTCGAAGAGGCCATGCGCCGAGGCGGCGTCGGCGAGCCAGCGGCCGATGGTCGGGCCGACCCGGCCGGGGCGGGTGGAGCCAAGGATGATCTTGAGCTTGAGGGCCATGGGAGGACGTTCCTACGGGAAGGGGGTTCCCAGAGATAAGGACGCGAAGGGTCCGGCGACAGGGCGGGAGGGTCCCGGGCCGTGCATGGCCGGGTTGGGCCGGGCGGGACGGGAACCCTCCGCCGCGCTTGAGACTTGAGCCGCCGAGCCGCGCGACGAGGAGCCCGCCCATGTTCGCACCCAAGCCCCGCAAGGGGATGCCCAGCCCGCGCCTCGACCGCGAGACCTTCGTGGCGCGGTTCCTGTCGCAGTTCCCCGGCACCTCCTTCGACCCCCTGAGGGCGGACCTCGACCGCCTCGCCGAGGCGGCCTGGACCGAGTACGACGCCGGGAACAAGTCTCCCCAGACGCGCAAGGCGGGGCCCGGCTACGCCGATCCGGACTACGACCTCGCCGTGGACTGGATCGCCGCCAAGGCCGCCGTCGACAAGGCGCAGGCGCGGCACGAGGACCCCTCGCGTCCCCCGCGCATCCTCCTCATCAACGGCTCCACGCGGAGCGAGCACACCTGCCCGGGCGAGATGTCGAAAAGCTGGCGGCTCGTGCAGATCGCCCGCGAGGTGCTTCTGGGCGGAAAGGCCGAGGTGGAGGTGCTGGACCTGTCCCGCCTTGCCTCGGAGTACGGACGCAACATCCACCCCTGCAAGGCCTGCTTCTCCACGGCCGCCGCGCTCTGCCACTGGCCCTGCTCCTGCTATCCGAACTATTCCCTGGGCCAGGCGCAGGACTGGATGAACGAGATCTATCCGATGTGGGTCGAGGCGCATGGCGTCATGATCGTCACCCCGGTCCACTGGTACATGGCGAGCACCCCCCTCAAGGCGATGATCGACCGCCTCGTCTGCGCCGACGGCGGCAACCCGGACCCGACCGCCACGCATGGCAAGGACGCCGCAAAGGCCAAGGAGCTGGAGCTGAAGGGCTGGCCCTATCCGCGGCACCTCAAGGATCGGCTCTTCTCGGTCGTGGTCCACGGCGACGTGGAGGGGGCCGAGAACGTGCGGCGCTCCATCTCCGACTGGCTCCAGTTCATGGAGCTGCGCCCCGCCGGGCGACTCGCGGAGCTCGACCGCTACATCGGCTATTGGGAGCCCTACGCTACGAGTCACGACGCGCTCGACAAGGATACTGCCATCCAGGAGGAGGTCCGGAACGCGGCGCGGACGCTCCTGGCCGGGGTCGCCGCGCACCGGGCAGGTTTCTACGAGGACATGAGCGCCACCCTGGCGGAGCCGCGGAACAAGTGACGTTGCCCGGCTGGGGGCGAGGGCTTAGGTTGGGACGTCCCTCCCTGGAGCCTCCCTCTTGGCCGACCTGATCCCCGATCCCGCGCCCGACACCGCCTACCGGGTCCTCGCCCGCAAGTACCGGCCCGAGACCTTCGCCGACCTCGTCGGGCAGGAGGCGATGGTGCGCACCTTGCGGAACGCCTTCGCGGCGGGACGGATCGCGCAGGCCTTCATCCTGACGGGCATCCGGGGCACCGGGAAGACCACGACCGCCCGGATCATCGCCAAGGGCCTCAACTGCATCGGCCCGGACGGCACCGGCGGCCCCACCACCGACCCCTGCGGCGTCTGCGTTCACTGCCGCGCGATCTCCGAGGGCCGCCACGTCGACGTGCTGGAGATGGACGCCGCCTCGCGCACCGGCGTGGGCGACATCCGCGAGATCATCGACTCGGTTCGCTACCGGGCCGCCGAGGCGCGCTACAAGGTCTACATCATCGACGAAGTGCACATGCTCTCCACCAACGCCTTCAACGCCCTGTTGAAGACGCTGGAGGAGCCGCCCGAGCACGTGAAGTTCATCTTCGCCACCACCGAGATCCGCAAGGTCCCGGTCACGGTCCTGTCCCGCTGCCAACGCTTCGACCTCCGCCGGATCGAGCCGGAGGTGATGATGAACCTCCTCCGCAGGATCGCCACCGCGGAAGGAGCCGAGATCGAGGACGGGGCGCTGGCCCTCATCGCCCGCGCGGCCGAAGGGTCCGCGCGCGACGCGACCTCCCTCCTCGACCAGGCCATCGCAGGGGGCGGCACCGCCTCCGCCGAGCAGGTCCGCTCCATGCTGGGCCTCGCCGACCGGGGCCGGGTCCTCGACCTCTTCGACTTGATCCTGAAGGGCGACGCCGCAGGCGCCCTGGAGGAACTCGGCAGCCAGTACGCCGAGGGCGCCGATCCGGTCATGGTGCTGCGCGACCTCGCCGAGATCGCCCACTGGGTCTCGGTCCTCAAGGTCTCCCCCGGGGCGGCCGAAGACCCGACGCTCTCGCCCGACGAACGGGCACGCGGGCAGGCCATGGCGGGCGCGATCCCGATGCGGGTGCTCGCGCGGTTCTGGCAGATGCTCCTCAAGGCGCTGGAGGAGGTCGCCATCGCCCCCAACGCCATGATGGCCGCCGAGATGGCGGTGATCCGGCTCACCCACGTCGCCGACCTGCCGAGCCCCGAGGAGCTGGTCCGCACGCTCCAGACCGCGCGCTCGAACGGCGCTGCGATGGCTCCGTCCGCGCCGGCCGCTGCGCCGCGCACGCCGGTTCCGCAGGCTTCGCGCGCCGTCTCTGGCCTCTCGATGGGCGGCCCCGCAACTATGCCCGCCTTGCAGCCCCACCCCCTCGACCGCTTCGCGCGGTTCGAGGACGTGGTGCAGCTCATCCGCGAGCAGCGCGACATCGGCCTCCTGATGGCGGTGGAGTCCGGCATCCGCCTCGCCCGCTACCAGCCCGGCCGCATCGAGTTCGAGCTCGCCCCCAGGGCCGCCCCCGACCTCCCCCAGCGCCTGGGCCAGCGCCTCCAGGCCCTGACGGGCACCCGCTGGGCGGTGTCGGTCGTCGCCGAGGGCGGCGCCCCCACGATCCGCGAGGCCGAGCTTGCCCAGGCCTCCGCCCTGGAGGCCGAGGCCCTGTCGCATCCTCTGGTGCAGGCCGCCCTGAGCGCTTTTCCCGGGGCCAAGCTCAAGGTCCAGTCCCGCGAGGAGAAGGCCCAGGCTGCCGAGGTCGAGGCCCTTCCGGAGGTGCCGGACGAGTGGGACCCGTTCGAGGAGTGATAGCGATACGCAAGCTCGCATCGGCGATTGTCTTGGGGCTTTACCTTGCAAGTTGCCAAGCGAAGCTGGAGGACGCCAAGCGGTCCTGACCTATGCATCGATCGCACCCGCGCCCGACGAGGCGGCTCACCAGATGGCTGCTGCGACTCGGAACGGTGGCGGTGAGATTTGTGTCGTCGCGGTCGACGATACTGTGTTCGAGCAGACGGCTGGCCTCGTTGCGCAAGCTCGCTCCACGCAGTCGATTGCAGATGTTCCACAACCTGTGATGGGAAGCTGGCTGATCAGGGGTGAGGATGGCCAGTTCGAGCCTGTCTACCGCTCGATCGTGGATACGATGTTGTTTCGTATCGAAGCGACAGATGGGCGTTCGCTAGGGTTCAATGGCGGCCCTGAGGTGCGGGATGTGGACGGCCTCATCTACGAGTTGCCGCAGGAGGTCTCGGATGAGGTGGACAGAATGGCTCTCCGAGCCATTCACGATGTTGGTGGCTGCCCGACCATGCAGGAGAACCTCTAAGAAGCATAGTTGCTAGGGCACCAGCTTGAAGGTGCCCACCCTTGCCCCCCGTCCCCCGCATGAATATCTCCCCAAGGATCAACCGAAAGGACGCGCGATGCTGAAGGGGCTCGGGAACCTGGGCGACATGGCCAAGATGATGAAGGCCGCCCAGGAGATGCAGGGCAAGATGGCCGAGATGCAGGCCAGCCTCGACACCATCACCGTCGAGGGCCAGGCCGGCGGCGGACTCGTCAAGGTCACGGCGACCGCCAAGGGCGAGCTCAAGGCCCTCTCCATCGACCCGTCGATCTTCCGCGAGGAGGACCGCGAGATGGTCGAGGACCTGATCCTCGCCGCCGTCAAGGACGCCCAGGTCCGCGGCGCCGAGCGCATGAACGACGAGATGCGCCGCGTGACCGAGGGGCTGGGCCTGCCCCCGGGCATGATGCCCGGCTTCTGATGGCCGACGCTCCCGCGGACATCGACGCCCTCATCGCGCTGATGGCGCGGCTCCCCGGCCTGGGACCGAGATCCGCGCGGCGCGCCGTGCTGCATCTCGTGAAGCGGCGGGGGACGCTCCTGCTGCCGCTCGCCGACGCGATGCGCGAGGTGGGGACCACGGTGCGGGAATGCGTGAGCTGCGGCAACGTGGGCCAGCACGACCTTTGCGCGATCTGCGAGGACGAGCGGCGGCGGAACGGCCAGATCTGCGTCGTGGAGGACGTCGAGGACCTCTGGGCCATGGAGCGCACCGGCGCCTTCAGGGGGCGCTACCACGTCCTGGGCGGCACGCTCTCGGCGCTCGACTCCGTGGGGCCCGAGGAGCTGCGCATCCCCAAGCTCGCGGAGCGGGTCAAGGACGAGGAGGTCACGGAGGTCATCCTCGCGCTCGGTGCCACCGTGGACGGGCAGACGACGGCCCACTACATCGCCGACCACCTCAAGGGGGTCACGGTCACGACCCTTGCCCAGGGGGTGCCCGTGGGGGGCGAGCTCGACTACCTCGACGAGGGGACGATCGGCGCGGCGCTCCGGGCGCGCCGCGCGCTCTGAGGCGCATCCGGAGCCCTGCGAAGCGGTCGCCGGGTCGGGATGCGCGCTTGGACGGGACGCTTCAGCGGCGGGACTCCTCGTCCTCCTCCTCGTCGTCGCCGGGCAGGTTGAAGAAGCTGTCGGCGTCGCGGATGTCGGGCAAGGGACCGTGATCCTCGTCCTCCTCCTCGCCCCGCGGGTCCGTGGTGTCGGCGAGGGAGAAGGTCTCCAGCCCCGAGATGGCCGAGGGCATCCGAGGCTCGGGCGTCATCGACAGCGAAACCTGCGTGGAGACGAGCTTGCGCCGCTCGTCGTCGGTCATCGCGCCGCCCTCGCGGAGCTTCTTCTCGTTGGCCTTCTGGACCGCCGAGTCGAGCTCGCCCTGCCGGCAGAGGCCCAGGGCCACCGGGTCGATCGGGTCGATGTTGGAGATGTTCCAGTGGGTCCGCTCGCGGATCGTCTGGATCGTGGGCTTGGTGGTGCCCACGAGCTTGGCGATCTGGCTGTCCGAGAGCTCCGGATGGAACCGCACGAGCCAGAGGATCGCGGCCGGGCGGTCCTGGCGCTTGGACAGCGGCGTGTAGCGGGGACCGCGGCGCTTCTCCTCGCCGACCGAGGCCTTGTTGAACTTGAGCTTCAGCCGGTAGCTCGGGTCGGCCTCGGCCTTCCTGATCTCCTCGGCGGTGAGCTGGTTGTTGGCGATCGGGTCGAAGCCCTTGACGCCCTGCGCCACCTCGCCGTCGGCGATGCCCTGCACCTCGAGCTCGTGCATGCCGCAGAACTCGCCGATCTGCTTGAAGTTCAGCGTGGTGTTGTCCACGAGCCAGACGGCGGTGGCGCGGGTCATGAGCGGTTTGTCGGTCATCGAGACACCTCGTTGGTCAAATCTCCCCCGGGGCCCCGCCAGGGGGCGCCTTCGCGGAGAAGGCCGGTTCACGCTGTCGGGGAACTCGGGCCGGTATATACTCGGGGCCGACACGGAAGGAAAGCCACCATGCGCGCCGCCCTCTGGGCCCTGGCCCTCGCCACCCCCGCCGCCGCGCAGGAGCCGGGGGACTTCGACTACTACATCCTGTCGCTCTCTTGGTCGCCCAACTGGTGCGCGCTGGAGGGCGCCGCGCGGGGGGCTCCGGAATGCGAGGAGGGGGAGGACCTGGGCTGGATCCTGCACGGGCTCTGGCCGCAGTACGAGGACGGGGGCTGGCCGTCCCGCTGCGCGGCTCGCGTGCCGGACGCCACGCGGCGGCAGACGGCGGCGATGGCCGACATCATGGGGTCGGACGGGCTTGCCTGGCACGAGTGGCAGGTCCATGGCACCTGCTCGGGCCTTTCGGCGGGGGAGTACTTCAACCTCGCCCGCGAGGCCTACGAGGCGGTCGCGCTCCCCGACGTATTCGAGCGCCTGCCACGAAAAGTGTCCTTGCCCGCCTCGCTGGTCGAGGAGGCCTTCCTGCGCGCCGACCCGGAGCTGGATGCGGGCGCCATCACCGTCACCTGCGACGAGGGCCATATCCAGGAGGCGAGGCTCTGCCTGACCCGCGACCTGGAGCCCCGGGCCTGCGGCGAGGGCGCAAGGCGCGACTGCACGCTGTCCGACGCGGTCATGGAGCCGATCCCCTGAGGGGGAACCGAGCCGGGCCGGGCCTGTTGAGGCGCGACGGCCCGGAAGGAGAATGAAGGCATGCCCCAGGAGAGCGGACCCGTCGAGGCGCCCGGGACGGCGGCACAGGCCCCCGTGAAGCCGGAGCGGCAGGACCTGCGGGTCGTGCTCCTTGCCATCATCGCGCTGGTGCTGGTGGGCTGGGCCCTCAAGGGCCTCTCGGCGGTGCTGATGCCGCTGACCGCGGCGATCCTGATCGCGCTGGCGGTCATGCCCGTGCGGGACTGGGTGGCGGCGCGGGTGCCGCCCTGGATGTCCTGGCTGGGCGTCGTCGCGGCCATGACCACGGTTCTCCTCGTGCTCGCGGTGTTCATCGGCGTCCTGGTGCTCGCGGCCCGGCAGATCGTGGGCGAGCTGCCGGTCGGGCCCGGGGACGTCGTGGAGATGATCCAGAACGGGCAGGACGGCGGCTCCGGCGGCGAGGGCTCCGGGGACGAGGAGAACGCCGTGGCCGAGGGGGCCGAGGCCGGGGCCGAGGGCGCGCTGGAGGGAGCCGACGGACCCGAGGGCGGCGCCCGGGCCGGGGCCGAGGGCGCCCAGGGCGGGGCCGCCGCAGAGGAGGGCGATCTCTTCGGCGGCTCGGCCATGGAGACCTTCCGCCAGCTCGGGCAACGGGCTCTGGGCGCGGCGGGAGGGGCCGCGGCGGCGATCCTGAACTCGGCGGTGTCGGTGCTGGCGAGCCTTGTCCTCGTGCTGTTCCTGACGCTCCTGATCCTTGCCGAGAGCGGCGACTGGCGGCGCAAGGTCATCGCGGCGCTGCCCTGGCCGGACGACTGGCGGCTCAAGGAATCCTCGGACGTCATCGCCCACAAGGCGCGGGCCTACATGCTGAGCCAGGCGGGGCTGGGCCTCCTCTCGGCCTGCCTCTACGCGGCCTGGCTGGGGTTCTGGGGCATCGGGCTGCTGCTCGTGTGGCCCCTTCTGATCTTCGTCCTGAACTTCATCCCGACCGTGGGCTCGCTGGTCGGCGGCACGCTGCCCGTGGCCTACGCCCTCATCACCCGCGACGTCGGCACGGCGGTGGCCGTGGGCCTGGGCATCCTCGTCATCGAGAACGTCATGGGCAACCTCGTGGCGCCGCGCGTCCAGGGACGGAGCCTCGCGCTCTCGCCGCTGGTGATCCTCGTGTCGTTGGTCTTCTGGGGCTGGGCCTGGGGCATCGCCGGGGCGCTGCTGGCGGAGCCGGTGACGGTCGGGCTCGTGGTCCTGGGCGCCCATGTCCCGGTGCTGCGGCCCTGGGCGCTGCTCCTGTCCAACCAGACCGAGTGGGCCGGGCTCGACGAGGCCACCAGCCCCGAGTGACGCCCGCGCGTCGTCCTCGGCCGCCCAGTCCGGATAGGCGTGGCGCAGGAGCCGGGGCACCGGGGGCCGGGGGTGGTCGGGGAAGGTGTAGCCGTCCTCCTCCCACGAGAGGCGGCGGGAGAAGGAGCGGGCGATCTCGGCCTCGCGCCGGGGGTCGAGGATGCGGCGGGTGCCGAAGGGGCGTTGCGACTGGGGCACGCGCAGGAAGCTCCGGCTCGGCAGGTGCGGCGAGGGCAAGGGAGCGTCGAGGAGGAGCTGTTCGGCGGGGGTGTAGGACATCGGGCACCTCTTGGGGGCGGGTTTGTCCCAAGGTGCCGGAGCGAGGTTAACGGGACGTTACAGGACCGTGCGTTGCGTGGGGTCCGCGCGAAGGGCTTGGGCGTGGCGGCGGGGACACGGGTCGCGGATCGGGCCGGTGGCCGTGGCCCGGATGGGCCGCGTGCCCAAGGGACGCCATCAACCCTGCGGGATCGGACCCGGGGGCTTGGACGAGAGGAGCGAAGGCATGGCGGAGGCGAAGGCCGGATCGTCCAGGATCGTGATCTACGGCGCGCTCGTCGCCAACCTCGGCATCGCCGTGGCCAAGTTCGTCGCGGCGGGGATGACCGGGTCCTCCTCGATGCTGTCGGAGGGCATCCATTCGACGGTGGACAGCATCAACGAGCTGCTGCTCCTGTGGGGCGAACACCGGTCCGAGAAGCCGCCCGACCGGTCGCACCCCTTCGGCTACGGGCGCGAGCTCTACTTCTGGAGCTT
>Ga0210040_10010033_pt1 | contig 10932 bp, 9 predicted proteins | sample CryGeyCG12114_NA_FD_185462 | JGI IMG/M metagenome (GOLD analysis project Ga0210040, IMG submission 185462) | Groundwater microbial communities from aquifer - Crystal Geyser CG19_WC_8/21/14_NA (SPAdes) (version 2) | ecosystem: Environmental > Aquatic > Deep subsurface > Groundwater | place: USA... | reverse complement strand
ATATCTTCATGTCCTATTGGTAGAAGGTTTTCATCATATCCACCTAACTTAATAAAATTTTCTTTTGATAGGGCAAGCCTTCCTATTGTACCCCAAAATGGAGGTTTATGAAACTGGAAAATATGGTTAGATCCGTATTTATTGAAAAGGTAATTAACATAAAAAGCAAAATCTTTTCCGGTGTAGTTGTCTCCGTCTACATTACAGACAATATCAGCATCAGCTAAAAAATGAGCCAGGTTTTTAGCCTTGGAAGCATGGAACTTTTGGGGTTGATTAGTTTTGTAATACACTAAAGTGCCCTTGTTAATGTACTTTGATAAATTCTTTTCCACGTATTCTTCCAATCCATCCTGTGAATTATAATCTATTAAAACAAATAGCAATTTAGGATAAGACTGATTATCTGTCATGTTAACTTCAAGAGTCTCCTTTAATTGGTAAAGGCGATTCATACAAGTAGTACAGAATGCAATTGTATTATATTTACTCTGGTGATATATTTCATCAGGCAATTTTTCCAATTTGAATTTTCTAATATTTTTATCCCAGAAAATTCTTAGACTTCTTTCAAATTTTTTTGGTAAAATTTTACCTAATCTATATGATAATTCTCTTGACATATTATTGATTCAGACAAATAAAATTTAATTTCTCCTATAGCTAATTTAATTATTTGTTTCTAATTAATTGTCGAAGTCATGTGCTCTCTGCTTTCATGTAACTCTCCCTTGTCCTGCATTACTAAAGAATCTAATAATGCTTTTGCAACATTTTCCCAACTAAAGCCTTTAGCAAAAGTTTTTCTTTCTTCCTGCAAAGATAAATTGTCTTCTAACAGCGCTTTTTGAACCTGGTTTTTAAAAGCCTCTGTTCCGTTTGCTAAATACGATTGTTTACTAAATAACTCACGCATAGTATTAGTACCTGTTGCAACTACAGGTTTACCCATAGCCAGATACTCTACCACTTTTAACGGAAAATTGCTTTTGGTTATTTCATTTATTACCTGGGGATTGATACAAACATTAGAATATTGAATATATGCAGGTATATCCTTTGTATGCTTTTTACCTAAAAAATAAACATTGGTAAGTTTATGCAGCTCACTTTTCTTAAAATCATCATCCTCCCAACCAATTAGAATATAACTGAACGTAGGATTTGACTTAGCCATATCGATCATTAAAGCCAGGTCTAATCGTAAAGTAATCAATGCCCCTACATATCCTATCCTGGGTTCAGGTATATTTTTTAATTCGTCTGGTATAGAATGTAAAACATTGCCATTATATTGCATTACATCAAATCCATTACCAATATAATAACTATGTAGATTATATTGTTTGGCCCTATTAGTAAAATCATAGGAATTGCATACCACTGCATCTGACTTTTTCATGAGTGCAGGTTCCAACTCCATTCCGTGCTTTTTCCAATAATCTACCCCTAAAGTATAATCCCTGTCTAAATAAATATATTTATCAGGTTTTAAAAATTCTTTTAAGTAATAGCTTCTGAAAATATCCTTGTCATTAATAATGATAAAAGAATCAAACTTTAATTCTTTTAAAGCTTCTTTTATATCTTTTGCAAAAGTTTTATTATTAAACCAATTACAAATTTTAAAAAGAGAGGTGAATGGAAGCCAGTTGATAGACTCTATTATTCTGCCGGGTTGTAATACCCATAAATTTTCTTCCAGTTTTGTTAGTCCTGCTGATTTATTCTTAATTGCCTCAATATGGATCTTTGTATAATGGTCTATATCCTTTGAATAATAAGTTTTTCTATCAATAGGGGAATTAACATAAAGTACATTATGATTTTTTGCGAGCTCTTTTGCCAAACTGGTAGAAGTAGAGTCTCTGCCAGTATTTATAGGTTGCAGACTAACAAAAACGAAGTTCATTTTTACATCCTTTTTCATTCATAAAATCACTTATAGAAAATCTTACTTACACTATTTTAAATCCTTTTCCCAAGCAGCAGATTGGAAGTTGTACTTTTTTAAAACTTTAGCAGGATTTCCTCCCACTATAGTATATGGCGGTACATCTTTGGTTACGATACTTCCTGCAGCTACTATAGAATGTTTTCCCACTCTGACTCCTGCTGTAATAACTGCATTGGCTCCTATCCAGCATTCATCTTCAATAACAATTTCTGACACATTGCACGGTTGATCTTTAATAGGTAATTCTATATTTTCATAACCATGATTCAAACCTGAAAGAACGACATTCTGTGCTATGATTACATCATTACCAATAGAAATAGGTCCAATAACCACATTAAAAAGACCTATCAATGTATTATTACCAATAGAAACTCCTCCCATTCCATTATTAATAACAGCATACTCCTCAATAACAGAATTTATTCCTATAGTAAAAGGATTGAAGGGCAAGACATCTAACCTTGCTTTAGATCGTGCAACAGCATTTTTACCCCTTTTATGATAAAATGGGTTCATGAAATTACGAACCCACCATCTTGGTCTTGGTTGATTTTTGGGCATTAACAAATAAAGTGTATATGCTTTGAGCTTTGGACTTCCTTTTATATTTTCTATTATACTCAAACGATGTAGTTAAATTTTTATTACTAAGATTATAATTCTAACCTATACGTTTCTTAATCTACTTGCTTGTCAGCTTTCAGACCTCTGATAATGCCAAAAATAAGGCAGGCTAAAGCAGGAAGAGCAATAATCTCAAAGGGCATAGTTTAAATATTTATTTCCGAATTACTAATATTAGTTTTGTGCGGAGTAGGGATAAAAGAAGCTTTCGTTTTATTTATTCTGAATAAAGCTAAGAACATACAAAAAATTGCATATGGAATGCGTGCTACTGCCTGCCATAACTTTTTATCTTTATAAAACCTGCGGGGTAAAGCCACGAATAATGAAGCAAACAGCATTACTAACAGAATCATCCAAAAAGCTGAAGAAGGACCAACAGAAATAAATAGAGACCCTAAAAAAAATATTCCTAAAATTCCTATTAGCAACATTCTAGGCACCAAATACGCCTGAAGGACTTTGTTGAAAAATTCAAAATTTCCGAATTTAAAAAGCTGGATAAATCCCTCACCCGAATATTTTTTCAAAAACTCGATTTGTGCTGAAATCCACCTGGTTCTCTGGCTGGTGAATACAGCTGCATTTTCAATTTTTTCATCGTACACATATACCTTCTCTAAGTAACAAATTTTTACTTTGTCTTTTGCAATCCTAAAATCAAGTTCTTTATCTTCTCCTACCGTTTCACCTATCTCTGTTAGCAACCCTTTTAAATAGGTAAAATTAAAAGCCATACCAGAACCTATTAAAGCAGACGATAATCCTACCGCAAAATGACCTTTCCGATAAATATGGTTATTAATTTCTTCGTTGCAGGCATCTAAAAAAGAAAAAGAAGTATTGCTGTTTTTTGCTGTTCTATGTGCTTGTACCACTTTAAATCCTGCATCAAATGCGCGATTAACTTCATTTAAAAAGTTATCACCCATTATATTATCTACGTCCAATACTACAGCAACATCATATTGCTCATCAGCCAGCACATTCATTGCAGTCAATAAAGCTTTTCCTTTTGTACTTCTTTCAAACTGAACTTCTATAACATTAACACTGTTACCCCTAAGAGTTGCTACTGTTTTGGGCTGTAATCCATCCGCAATTACATACACATCGTAATCTCCCTGATATGAATGTTTTATTGCAGCACTACTACTTTCAAGTATTACCAAATCCTCACGGTAAGCAGGAATAAGAATACAAAATTTACGATACTTTTTTACCTGATTTTGTAAAGGCTTTATTTTTAAATGTCCGGCAATAGAAAAAAACAAGAGATAACAACAATTTAAAAGTAAAAAAACGCCAATTACATAAAGTAAAACATTTAAAAAATTTAAAAAATAGTCCATACGAATATTAGTAGAAGTGCATTTAAAATGGTTCTGTGTTCAAAATTTTTTCCGGATTGGTTTTTTTATCCAAATAGGGTCCAAGGAAAACAAAAGCCCATGAAACATAGACAATGACGGCAGAAGGATAAATATTTATAACCTCATTACCATAACTACAGAAAAAAATACCAAAAGCTCCTGCATGCAATGCTGTTAATTTGTATCGTAAGCCCTGATCTTTAATTTTCCATAAAATACCACAACCCTTACCAACTATATACATCATAATACCAACCCAGATAATTAAACCAACAATTCCATACATAGCCCACACCTTTACCCAATAGCTATCCGGTGGTACACTGGCAAGAAAGCTTCCTTTGTTATAAGTTCTTCCTCCATAACCAATTGAACCAATACCACCGCCAAAAGGATGAGAACTAAGATAACTTCTCAGTCTTAACTGGTTTCCTAACCTTAATTGTAAAGAGGGATCCTCGGGATTCAAAGAAGTTCTCATTCTCCTAATCTGACTATTACCCTGGCCAATATAGGTATATTTAAGAAAAACCAACCCTATTACAAGAGCAGCTAATACTAATACTTTAAGCTTTATATTTTTGTCTAAAATTAAAACCATAAGTATTCCTGTTACTAAGGCAAATAAAGCTCCCCGTGTACCTGAGATTGACATTCCATACAGAAAAAAAGCAGCAACACCTCCTAATAAAATTCTTTTCCAGATTTTAAAAGGGCCTAAAGCCAATACCAGTGCTATAACGCACATTTGTGCCATAGAAGCACCAAATTGCCCTGCATCCGGGTAAAAAGAAAATACCCTTAATTGACCAAAAAGAATATGCGTTTTATATCCACCACTATCTAAAAAAAGTTGTTCACCTGGAAATAAACCTATTTTTAGTTGCTTAATACCATTTAGACAAGCTAATATGGAAATGCTGATAATAATAATAATAAAAAGGTTTAGGTCTTTCTTTTTATTAAAAATCACCATGCAAAGCGGCACACTTAACACCCAGAGAAGAGGATACCTGCCATCGGTAAACCAACCTAATGGATTAGCACCTGCGGGATTGCCTAATTCAAGTACAGTTATTCCAAACCAGATTAATCCTAAAATACATAAATCATTCTTAATAAAACTCCAATTATATTCTTTAGAATTATGTAAAAGAGCCGCTATCCATGAAATAAATAACACAATTTCTATTCCATAAAGAAAAGGTAAATCTGCTACTTCGCGTCCCAAAAAAGCAATAAAGAAAGAATAAATAATATAAGCTACAAAGCCAATTCTTGGTTCATAAAAAACAGTAATAACAAAGGGCAATACCAAGGCTATAACTAACAAAATAACAGGCAATACAATACCAAGAGTAACGGTAAGCCAGCCGGTAAGTATAGCAAAAAGAGCTCCTATAACAACACCTTTACCTTTCAATTTAGGTTCACTCAAAAAAGCTGATTGTTTCATTTACATTTACACTTTAAAAAATTCAATCAACTCCATAACTATTAATTTTATAAAACCTGCTGTTATTGCAACTCGGATTATAGAAAACTTTACAATACAAGAGTTTAAGTTGAATCTTCAAAAAATCAACCTAAACTCTCTCGATACTTATTCTGCATTAAGTTCAGCTATCTTCTTACGTGGTTTCTCTTCTATAGCAGGTAACACCTCTATATTGTCTTCGTCAACATTAGTGTTTGATTGTTGAAAACCTATAAAATCTTCTACATAATCAGAAATTACTCCGTTTAACACCACTTCTATTGGTGATTTTGTAATCGCCTGAATATTTTTAAATACAGCTTTATCTGCTTTCTGCCACAGTCTACCAGATTTAATAGTTACTATTATAAAATTCAGCTGTTTTAATAATGAAACAGGATAATTTTTTTCTAATAAAGCAGGAAATTCAATAAAAACCAGGTCATAATCTAAAGCACTGTTACCTAACAAGTCAGCAATTGTAATATTTTGAGCCATCCCATGGATTGGAGAATACAAGGATGCGTAATCAAACGAAGAAACCTTTTGAGCATGGCTGTCAGGGTACAAAACTGCAGTTTTAATACCTAAAGTATTCAGTTTATCTGACATAGTAGAACAAACGAGGCTTTTGCCTTCACCACTATGTGCACTTAAAACTCCTATCAAAAACGGTGTTTGCGAAACTTGCTTCTTATTATATTCAAGCAAAACCTGCCTTACCAGATGATCTTCAGCTTTATTCGTTAATAACTGCGTTTTCTTCTTTCCTGATAACGCCGGAAGAACTCCTGCTATTGGAAATCCGGTTTTCTTAGCTGTAATAGTTGGTGTTGTTAAAGATTGGTCTAAAAGGTTAAAAGCTAAAACTCCGCCAATCATAAGTATTAAAGAACCTAAAAAACCTGCAATTACCAAGATCAAAGTTGTATCTACTGCAGTTGGAAAAATAGGTGGATCTAATACTTTTAACTGAGACGAAGACAATTCTAAATTTTCATTGGTCAGCTTGCTTTGTTTTAATCCTTCCACCTGCGCGCGATAGTCCTGGTCTGCAATTTCCACTTCTCTTTTTATCCGGCGCATTTCCGCGCCTAAAGGCACTAACTTGCTTATCTCACCGGCAGCACTTGCATTTTGTTGTTCTAATGTAGAAAGCTGGCTTTTAAGCTGTTCTGCCAGGACAGTTGATCTGACAAATTCGTCAAGCATTGTTTGGATAGGTATACCTTGAGCAGAATGTGTATTGTTGTAATATTTCTCTATAGTTTCCTTAATATCGGCAGATACATCCGCAGCCTGCTGACGCAAACTGGCAATTCGAGCAGCATTATTACCCGCCATTTCCAAATTTGTAATATCGCCGGTAATATCAGAAAGCTTATTACGTAACCTTAATACTTCCTGGGCTTGAAGATTTGATACACCCCTGTTTTTCAGGTTTTGCTCTGCTGTCCTTAAGTTACTGACTGCTCCTGCATATTGCATCTGCAAATCATTATATCTGCCTGAACCTGCAGTTCTCTCAGATGAAGTAGCAGAAGCCTGCTGGTCATAATCAATAATATTATGTGCCTTCTGAAAGGCAAAAAGTTTTTGCTCTGCTTGTTGCAACCTTTGGTGAGCATTTTGTGTAGCAGTATCAAAATAACCTACTACAGATTCGCTCTGCGTTGACGTTAGACTTTTATACTTTGAAATAAATAATCTATTATACAACTCAAGCGTGTTCTGGCAAACAGCAGGATCATTTGAACTGTACGCTAAAGTCATTATTTCACTTGACCCTTTTTGTTTTGCAGAAACATTAGACAACGCCGCTAAAGAATAAACAGGATCATCAGAATTTATTAAATGATAAATCTCATTTTTGTTATTACTTTTAAAATAACTGGTGACATTAGCTAAGGTTTCTTCAACTGAATTTCCAATCAATTTCTTCCGTAAAGGATCTGGAACAACCTCCTGTAAATGCTTATAATTTATTTCACTTAAAACAGCCGCGTCACTTTTTTCCAACATAAGATGTGCTGCCAATAAATTTAAGGCAACATCCTCCTTCATTTCCTGTGAATTGATAATTCCATAAAAATTTCCAAAAATAACATCTGTTCCTACTTTAGAAGTAGCATTATTGTCACCGGCGATCTTATAACTGGTATTTATGCCGGTAAATATGGTTGTATATGAAGTATATTCTTTTGGTTTAGAACCAGCAAAGTAATAGATAGAAGCTGCTGTTACTACTGGAACCACTAAAAGCTTTCCCCAATTGTTTGCTAATAAACGCTTAAATTCTTTTGGTGTCATTTTCTATTTATTTTTGTTGGCTTGTCATTAAAGTGCTTACAGGCATCCCTATCAGTTCTTCCAACAACAGTAAGGTAGTTTTATAATTATTTGCTGCCTGGTCTCTGGCTAACACAGTACTCGTGTACATGTCATTTATTCCCATTTGAACGTTGACCAGTATCTCACCCTGCTGAAATTGCTTTTCGGCGAGATTTTTATTTACTAAGGCCGATTGAAGAGCGTCTTCCGAATGCGCTAAAACAGTTCTTGATAAAACCAGGTTTTGATATAAGTTTATCACTTGCTGACGTATTGCCCTCTCTCCTGCTTTCTTGTTAACTTCTACCTGATCTATTGCCAGTTGTTGTCTATGCAACCTTAAACGTCTTCCACCAAGCAATTGCTCTAAATTTATTCCCATACTTACCCCTGCAGAATACGACGTGTTAGAGCGATTTCCTATAGTACCATAAACAGGAACAACTACACCGCCCTGATTACTTAAACTAGTATTTGTGTTACCATAATTCGCCCCGGTATTAAATGAAATGTTTCTTAGTAACTCTTTTTTCGCTAGCGCCAAATCATCATAAGCACTTTGCTTTGATATATCAAGTATTTCTAAGCTTGTTGCATTCTTAATAGCAGCATTGTAAAGAATAGGTAAAACTACTTCTGAAGAATCAAAAAAATTTTTCTGCCAACCTGAAATTGAACTTTTTTGTGAAAAAACAAAAACGGGTGATAAAAAAATACTGAATAAAAAGTATAATGTTTTTTTAAACATTGTTGGATTGATTAATTTAATTATTTAATTTAATAAACATATTTAAATTAAGATTATCAATAAAAAACAAATATAAAATTAAAGTTTTTCAAAATAATCCTTCATTAAATAAAACTTAAGTGAAATTTGGGTGCACCGGGTATAAGATGTTTTTAAAACACCAATTGTTGCATGAACAAAAAGATAATGTTTAAAAATAAAATACCTTTAGAAAACAAGTTTAAAATATAAAAAATTATCAGGTCAGCTATTGCCTTTAAGAGAATAGAAATTTGGACAACGATTTTAATGCATAAAAGACTACTAAGACTTATCATTATTTATCTAAAAAATTTGAAGGAATTTCTTAAGTTGCCTCAACTGCAGCAGAAGTATTATTTTTTCTATAAAAATACATTCCCTCGTTTATTCTCTTATTTCTATTATTTAGAGACTTTGACAGGACAAAATCAAGAGTGACAAAAAAGATTATACAAAAATTTATTAAAAATATAAAGTACCACCAACTTGTTAGATAACTATAATATATAATACTACAGAATGTAATACTATTGCCAATATTAGCAACAATTGTAAGGATAGTTTTTACTTTGCCCGTCAATCCACTTAAACTAAGTTTTGTTAAATACTGACAACTTATGAATAAAAGATAAATTATTAAAGTGGTGGTGTTAAAAAGTATATCAAGCATTGTTCTTATTTACTTAAATATAAACGTCGTTTTGTCAATATTATTATTTCTTGCTTTATTATATTTTCTTCCATCAAAGTGAGTGGAGAGTAAAAATTACTACCAATATAAGTAATGCTTTAATGCGGGTAATTGGTATAAGAATGCATGTGATAAATTCTTGCTCTTTACAAATACTATTTTTTATATAGAGCCTTACAAGGCTATTATTTATGTCAATAGATGCTTGCGACTTTAATGCTAACCCTGTTATAGTTTACTTTTGCAATATTGCAGATATAAACCAGGGTTTACATAGAGTATAAGGCACTGAAAATGTTCAACTGCAAAAATTTTGAAGTTGCAACCTTTTTTAAATATTATAAGTCTACTACTTTGTAAATCTTCTTCACAATTTTTGATTTACTTATCCGTTTATTTTAAAATAGATCATTTGAAAATAGCGGCTTTTTACTTAAGTTTTAAATGAGCTTAAAATTTATTAACAACTTAACGTAAAAGATTAAAACGGTATTAAAACGAAGTAAGTAAACTTTTTATAAAATAACTTAGCTCGTCAAAAAGTCAAAATCTTAAAGAGTTACAATTGTAGTAGTAATATTGAATATATTGTATGAATGAGGAGAACGTAATTGATTGGAGTAAAATAAAGGTTGTAATTTTTGATGTTGACGGTACACTTTATACTCAATCTAAACTTAGGAAAAAGATGCTTTTTTCGTTACTCTCCTATTACGCTTTACGTCCATGGCGATTACAGGAGATGATAATATTGCAACGCTTCAGGGCAGAGCGGGAGAAAAGAACCGGTAACCCTTGCAGTAACCTGGAGGAAGCACAGTATTTATGGTGTGCTGACAAAGGAAACTTCGGGATTGAAAAGATTAAAAATGTGATTAATCGCTGGATATTTGAATATCCTAATCAATATCTCGCCGACTGCATTTACCCCGGCACTAAAACTTTTTTTGAAACTCTTAAACGTTACAATAAAAAGATTGCGGTTTATTCTGACTATAAGGCTGTCGATAAAATGAAGGCGATGGGATTGTATGCTGATGTTATTGTAGCTTCCACTGATACGGAAATTGACAGGTTAAAGCCTGATCCAACGGCTTTGCATTATATTATGAAGAAACTTGGGGTTACGTCTGCGGAATGTCTCTTTATTGGTGACAGACAGGAGTTGGATGGGGAATGCGCTATAAATGCTAACATGTCTTACCTTATAGTAGAAAAGAAACCTATTGAACAATTTGACTTCTACAAAAACCTTGAAAAACAAATTAATTTATCTTTTGAATCTTAAGACTTATGAATGAGACTTCTACCGTTTCTGGTGCTTTTATATCACCAGCGGCGCCTGCAACACTGCCGGCAACCTTAAAGGATTATGTAGCGATTGCCCGCCCTGACAATTGGCTGAAGAATTTTTTTATGGTTCCGGGGATGCTATTTGCCCTAATCGTTTACAAAACTCCAATTGATGCTTCACTGTTGTTAAAAGTTGTTGTTGGAGTAGTTGCTACGTGCCTGGTTGCATCAGCAAATTATGTTATTAATGAATACTTAGATGCCGAATTCGACAAGTTTCACCCGCTGAAAAAAAAGAGGACGTCTGTAGTCAGGGTAGTAAATCCTGCTATTGTATATACAGAATGGTTTGTGCTGGGGTCAGTTGGAATGGCGTTGGGTTATTATTTTATTTCTCTTCAATTTTTCATGGTA
>Ga0210040_10010032_pt1 | contig 10932 bp, 9 predicted proteins | sample CryGeyCG12114_NA_FD_185462 | JGI IMG/M metagenome (GOLD analysis project Ga0210040, IMG submission 185462) | Groundwater microbial communities from aquifer - Crystal Geyser CG19_WC_8/21/14_NA (SPAdes) (version 2) | ecosystem: Environmental > Aquatic > Deep subsurface > Groundwater | place: USA... | reverse complement strand
CGACCGAGTAGACCTCGCTGACCCCGGAGAGGGCGGCGACGGCCTCGGCGACCTCACCGATCGAGTCGGTGGCGGCATCGATCATCACGATGGCGGTGATCACGCCGGGGATGCTAGCCCCGTGGTCCTCCGGGGGCGCCGACCCGGCGTGCGTTCGGCGCCCCGGGCGGCTGGCCGGTCAGGCCCCACCCGGTCGGGCTGGGCGCGGGTACCGAGCGCGCGGTGGTCGCCGAAGGGGTCGCGCTCCGCGTGGCCGGCGTCCACGCGGTCCAGGAAGCCGCTGTAGTGCCCCGTGCCGGGGGTGCGGCTGGCCAGGGTTCCGGTGAGATCGACCAGTCGGGTGCCGGGCTTCTCCAACCACCGCAGCACGAGCTCGGTCTCCTCGACGGAGGCGGCGAGCTCGCCGTCGGGGGCGAGCACGGTCTCGGCGGTGGCGCGCAGGTCGGTCAGGTACCCGCGCACCGAGCGGCCCCGCTCGGCCACCCCGGCCGCGACCAGCCGGCCGGAGCGGACCACCGCCAGCTGCCAGCCGCCGGCACCGTCGGGCCGGGCCAGCACCAGCTCGGGCACGACGGCCAGCGACTCCAGCCGCTGGCGGCGGCGCACGGCTCGGACCAGCACCGCGGCCCGGTCCCGCAGCACCGCGGCGTCCTCGTACCGGCCCTCGGTGGCCAGCTGCTCCACCCGGGCCAGCAGCGGGCCCACCAGATCGCGTGGGTCGGAGTGGACGGCCGCGGCGAAGACGGCCGCGATCGAGGCGTACTCCTCCCGGCTCTGCGCGCCCGTGCACGGAGCGCCGCAGCGCCCCATGCCGGCCAGCGCGCAGGCGGTGCCGAGCACGGTGAGGGACAGCCGGGAGGTGCACTGCCGCAGCGGGAGGGACTCGTGGACGGCGGCGACCGCGGCATCGGCAGCCCGCCGGTCGGGGAAGGGACCGAGGAAGGCGCCGGCACCCGGGCGCACCCGGCGCACCACCGACAGCCGGGGGAAGACCTCGTCGGTCAACCGCACCCACAGGGCGCGCTCGGGGAACCGGGACCGCCGGTTGTAGCGGGGCTTGTGCTCGGCGATCAGCCGCAGCTCGCGGACCGCGGCCTCCAGGTCGTGCGCGCAGGGGAGCGCCTCGATCCGCTCGGCGAGCGCGATCATCTCGGTCATCCGGCTGCGCTGTTCCCCGGCGGTGAAGTAGCTGCGGACCCTCGTGCGCAGGTCGTTGGAGGTGCCCACGTAGAGCGGCTCGTCACCGGGGCCGCGGAACAGGTAGACACCCGGGCCGGCGGGCACGTGCTCGGCGAGGTGGCGCTTGCGCCGGCGCCGGGGGTCGACCTGGCGGGTCAGCCCGGTCAGCTCCTCGAGCGAGCCGACCCCCAGCGGGCCGAGCCGCTCGAAGAGCCCGTGCAGCACGTCGACGGTGGCCCGGGCGTCGTCCAGCGCACGGTGGCAGGGCTGCGTGGTGGTGGAGAAGAAGGGCGCCAGGGTGCCGAGCTTGCAGTTGGGCACCTCGTCGCGGGTGAGCAGCCGGCGGGCCAGGACGGCGGTGTCCACGGAGGCGAAAGCGGGCCACGGCACCCCGGAGGCATCGCAGGCCGCCCGCAGGAAGCCCAGGTCGAACGGGGCGTTGTGGGCGACCAGCACGGTGCCCCGGGCGAACTCCAGGAAGGCCGGCAGCACCGAGTCGATGCGGGGGGCGGCCGCCACCATCATCGAGGTGATCCCGGTGAGCACGCTGATGTAGGGCGGGATCTCCCGGCCCGGGTCGACCAGCGTCTGGAACTCGCCGAGCACCTGGCCGCCGCGGACCTTCACCGCACCGATCTCGGTGATCGCGCTGTCCTTCGGTGAACCACCGGTGGTCTCCAGGTCGACCACGACGAAGGTGACCTCGGCCAGCGGGGTGCCCAGGTCGTCGATCGTGGCCTGGGTGAACCGGGGTCGCTCGGCGGTCGTCGGCCCGGGCAGTGCGACCTGCCGCCAGGCGGGCGGTGGGCCACCGCCGGGAGCGGCCGGCGGGAACGGCGGTGGCGCGGGGTGGGACAGCACGCGGCGGACGCTAGGCCGGGGGTCCGACAGTCCCGCCGTCGCCACGCGGGGTGCGTGGTGGACAGCCGTGCTCCGACGATGCCGCTGCGGGCCGGCACGGCACCGCGACGAGCGGGTCGTGCGGAAACTGTCGGTGGCCGCTCCTAACGTCCCCGGTGTTGGACGAGGAGAGAGAAGGGAGCCGCCGTGCTCATCGACTGCGACACCTGCACCGTCCGTGGCCAGGGCTGCGACGACTGCGTCGTGACGGTCCTGCTGGGGGCTCCGCCGGACTGGCGGGGGAGCGACCCCACGGTCGTGCCGCTCACCCGGCGCGGAGCTGAGCCGGCCAGGCGTGCCAGCGCGGCAACCGGATGCCCGGCCGGTACGCATCCGGTCACCGCTCACTCTGCGGAGGCGTCAGGTGACGCGCCCGAGGGTGCGGACGTCGTCCGTGACGTGCCTCGCATTGACACCGTCGCCGGGGACGGTCGGTCGGTCGTGGAACTGGACGACGTGGAGCGGCGGGCGGTGCGGGCGTTGGCAGAGTTCGGACTGGTTCCGCCGTTGCGTCATCAGGATGCGTCCACACCCGGAGACCGCCACGTGAGCTGACAAATTCCACCAGTGTGATTTGTCAGGTCTGGGCGATCTTTCCGGGTTTACGGGGCTTCATCTCGATCCGGTCACGACCATAGGTTCGTCGTGTCCGAACGAGAGGTCGTCACCACAGAGGGTGACCTCGAGCGGGCACCGCCGAGCACACCGGAGCAGTCGCGTCCACCCTGGCGCCGGATCGGGCGATCTCTTCCACGCCCGAACCCGTCAGCTGACCCGGTAGGCGGTTCGAGTGGAAGAAATGGAGTTCCGCCGCCCGTGGCGAGCCTTCAGTCCTCTGTCCGGCGTGCACCGCGCCAGCCCCTGTCCGCCGCACTCCCGACCGGTCCCCGGCGCACTCGCGCGTTCGGTCGGCTCGGTACCGGGATGCTGCTCGGGATGGCCGCCGGCATGACCATGGCCGTCCTCCCCGGCAGCGCCTCCGCTGCCCCGGGCACCCAGGCAAGCACGCCGGCGGAGGCCACCGAGCTCGTCGCCGACGCCAACCACCAGCTCGAGGTGGTCACCGAGCAGTTGAACGAGGCGCAGGACACCCTGGCGCAGCAGCAGGCGGCCGCAGCGGCCGCCGGGCAGGCCGTCGCCGACACGCGGGCCCAGCTGGCCGCCCTGGACACCCAGGTGCGCGAGGTGGCGCGCAGTGCGTTCACCGGCAACAACCTCTCCCGGTTCAACGCGCTGATGACCAGCGGCTCCGCCGAGGAGTTCGTCTCCCAGGTCGCCACCCTCGACGAGCTCGCCGGCCACGCCACGGACGTGCTGGCCGAGGTCACCGCCGCCGCCGCAGCCGCCGAGCAGGCCAAGGCCGACGCCGACGGTGCCGCCGCGCAGGCCCAGGCGACGCTGCAGCAGATCACCACGCAGCAGGCCGACCTGAACACCCGGATCGAGGAGTACCAGGCCCAGTACGACGCGCTGAGCGTCCCGCAGCAGCAGGCCGTGGTCGTCGAGCACTCCGGGCCGGTGCTCGAGGCCCCGGTGACGGTCTCCGCCCCCAGCGATGGGGCCCAGGTCGCCGTGGACACCGCGCTCGCCCAGCTGGGCGACCCCTACGTGTGGGGCGCCGGCGGTCCGGACGCCTTCGACTGCTCCGGGCTCGCCCAGTACGCCTACGCCGCCGCCGACATCACCCTGCCGCACTCCAGCCGGGCCCAGTCCACGATGGGCACCGCCGTCTCACGCGCCGACCTGCAGCCCGGCGATCTGGTCTTCTTCTACTCCCCGGTGAGCCACGTGGGCATCTACATCGGCAGCGGCAAGATGGTGCACGCCTCGACCTTCGGTCAGCCGGTGATCGTCTCCAGCGTGGACATGAAGGGCTACGTGGGCGCCCGCCGCCTGGTCGGCTGACCCGCGTGACGCGTCTGCGGGGCCGGTCGCCCAGCTCCGCTGCCTAAGCTCGGCGCCGTGCGCACGCCGACGGTCCCGACCCGCTGATGAGCACGGCGCAGCTGCCGGTGGCCGGTCGGGGGAGCGCGCGTCGGCCGGCGCTCCTGGTGGCGGTGGTGCTGGGCGTGGCCCTGGCGGTGGTCATCGCCGTCCTCACCCCCTGGCACCTGCTGCCCACGCCACCCGGTGGCCGCACCCCGGTCGACCCCGCCGCTGCGTTCACCCCCGCGCAGCTGGCCCGGGCCGAGGACTTCGCCGCCGCCCTGCGCCCGGCGTCCCTGGTCAACCTGCTGCTGGGCCTGGCCCTCTCCGCGGTCTTCGGGCTGACCCGGGCCGGGGCCGCCACCGCCCGCCGGCTCGCCCGGCCGCTCGGTGGCGGCTGGGTCTGGCAGGTCCTGCTGGGCGGTACCGCGATCCTGCTGGTCGGCCGGCTGGTCACCCTGCCGCTGAGCGCCTACGGGGAGATGGTCCGGCACCGCTACGGCTTGTCCACCCGTGGCTGGGGGCTGTACGCCCGCGACCTCGCCACCTCCTTCGCCATCGACACCGGGCTCACCGTCCTGGGCCTGCTGGTGGTCGTGGCGCTGGCCCGCCGGGCGCCGCGGACCTGGTGGGCCTGGGCCGGCGGTGGCGCCGCCGCGCTGGTGGTCGTGGGCTCCTTCCTCTACCCGCTGCTCATCGAGCCGGCGTTCAACCGGTTCGAGCCGATGCCCGCCAGCCAGCTGCGCACCGAGCTGTTCGCGCTGGCCGACCGCAGCGGCACCCCGGTGCAGGACGTGCTGGTGGCCGACGCGAGCCGGCGGACGACCGCGCTGAACGCCTACGTCTCCGGCTTCGGTTCCTCGCGGCGGATCGTCGTCTACGACACGTTGCTCGACCAGCTCCCCGACTCCGAGGTCGAGTCGATCATCGCCCACGAGCTGGGCCACGTGGCCGCCGACGACGTCCTCACCGGCACGCTGATCGGCGCGCTGGGCGCCGGCGCCGGGGTGGCGCTGCTGGGGTGGCTGCTCGGCTCGACCCCGCTGCTGCGCCGGGCCGGGGCGAGCGGACCCGGCGACGGCCAGGTGATCGGGCTGCTGCTCCTCCTGCTGGCCGTCGGCACGCTGGTCTCCACGCCGGTGCAGAACGCGGTCTCCCGGCGCATCGAGGCCCGTGCCGACCTGCACGCCCTGGACCTCACCGCCGACCCGCAGTCGTTCGAGGCGGTGCAACGCGAGCTCGGCGTGGCCAACCTGTCCGAGCCCGATCCGCCGGCGGTCTGGCAGTGGTGGTTCGGATCGCACCCCACCGTGCCGCAGCGGATCGCGTTCGCCGAGGACTGGACGAAGGTGCACGGCGGGTGAGCCGCACCCTGGTGGTCACCAACGACTTCCCGCCGCGGCAGGGCGGCATCCAGACCTTCGTCGCCGCGCTGCTGGCCACCCGGCCGCCGGAGTCGCTGGTCGTGCTGGCCTCCGACCACCCGGGCGCGGCCGGGCACGACGCGGCGCTGCCCTACGAGGTGGTCCGGGCACCGACCGGCATGCTGCTGCCCACCCGCGGTGCGGCCGGCACCGCAGCCCGGCTGGCTCGCGAGCACGACTGCGAGACGGCGTTCTTCGGAGCCGCCGCACCACTGGGCCTGCTGGCACCGGGGCTGCGCCGGGCCGGCGTCGAACGGCTGGTGGGCGCCACCCACGGGCACGAGACCGGTTGGGTCGCGCTGCCCGGTGCACGGCAGGCCATGCGACGGATCGCCGGTGGCCTGGACGTGGTCACCTACATCAGCTCCTACACCCGCAGCCGGCTGGCCCCGGCGCTGGGCGACCGCACCGAGCTGGTGCAGCTGTCACCCGGGGTGGACGTCGACCGGTTCACCCCCGCCGCCGACGGTGCGCCGGTGCGGGAGCGGTACGGCCTGGGCGATGCCCCGGTGGTGGTCTGCGTGTCCCGGCTGGTGCCGCGCAAGGGCCAGGACGTGCTGGTCGAGGGCTGGTCGCAGGTGCTGGCCCGGCACCCCCGGGCCAGGCTGCTGCTGGTGGGCAGCGGCCCGCTGGAGCCCGCGCTGCGCCGGTCGATCGCCGCGCGCGGGCTGCAGGGGTCGGTCGTGCTGACCGGGGGAGTGCCGCCCGAGCAGCTGCCGGAGCACTACGCGGCCGGCGACGTCTTCGCCATGCCGTGCCGCACCCGCCGCGGCGGGCTGGACGTCGAGGGTCTGGGCATGGTGTTCCTCGAGGCCGCCGCGTGCGGGCTGCCGGTGGTCGCCGGCACGTCCGGCGGCGCCCCGGAGACGGTCGTGGCCGGCGTCACCGGGCAGGTGGTGGACCCGCGCTCACCCTCGGCGGTGGCCGGCGTGCTCGCCGACCTGCTGGACGATCCGGCCCGCGCCCGGGAGATGGGCGCGGCCGGCCGGGCGTGGGTGGAGCAGCGGTGGTCGTGGTCGACGATCGCCGGCACCTTCGCCGCCGTCCTGGGCGGCTGACCCGGGCGCTCTCAGCGCGCGTACAGCGCCTCGACCTCGTCGCCGAACTCCTTCATGACCACGGCGCGCTTGAGCTTCAGGCTCGGCGTCAGGGTGCCGTTGTCCTCGGTGAAGTCGTCGCCGAGCACCCGCCACTTCTTGATCGCCTCGGCGTGCGAGACGGCCTTGTTCGCATCCGCCACCGCGGTGTCGATCTCGGCGAGCAGCTGGGGGTCCTCGCGCAGCTGCGCAGGCGTCAGCGACCCGTCCTTGCCGGCGGCCTTGAGCCAGCCGGGCAGCGCTTCGGCGTCCAGGGTGATCAGTGCGGCGATGAACGGGCGCTGATCGCCGACGACGATGCACTGGCTGATCAGCTTGTGCGCGCGCAGCCGGTCCTCCAGCACCGCGGGGGCGACGTTCTTGCCTCCGGCGGTCACCAGGATCTCCTTCTTCCGGCCGGTGATCTTCAGGAAGCCCTGGGCGTCCAGCTCACCGATGTCACCGGTGTGGAACCAGCCCTCGGCGTCGATCGCCTCCGCCGTGGCCTGCTCGTTCCTCCAGTAGCCGCGCATCACGATCCCGCCGCGCAGCAGCACCTCGCCGTCGTCGGCGATCGCGGCGTCCACGCCGGGCAACGGCCGGCCGACGGTGCCGATCCGCAGCGCCGCGTCGTGGTTGACCGCCGCCGCGGCGGTGGTCTCGGTGAGGCCGTAGCCCTCGAACACCGGAACCCCGATGCCGCGGAAGAAGTGGCCCAGCCGGTCGCCGAGCGGCGCGCCTCCGGAGATGGCCCCCCGGCACCGCCCGCCCAGGGCGGCCTTCAGCCGGCTGTAGACCAGCTTGTCGAACAGTGCGTGCTGGGCCCGGAGCAGCAGCCCGGGGCCGCCGGTCTCCTGCGCGCGGGACCAGTCGACGGCGACCTGGGCGGCCCGGTCGAAGACCCTGCCCTTGCCGCCCTCGTCGGCGGTGGCCTTCGCGCTGTTGTAGACCTTCTCGAACACCCGCGGCACGGCGAGGACGAAGGTGGGCCGGAAGCGGCCGAGGTCGCCGACCAGGTCCTTGACGTCGGGGGTGTGCCCGATGATGACGCGGTTGTCAACCGCGCCGATCTGCAGCACCCGGGCGAGCACGTGCGCCAGCGGGATGAACAGCAGCAGCGACCCCTTCTCGTCCAGGTAGTTGCTCAGCAGGCTGATGCCGTTGCGGATCTCGAACAGGAAGTTGGCGTGGGTCAGCTCGCAGCCCTTGGGGCGCCCCGTCGTCCCGCTGGTGTAGATCAGCGTGGCCAGGCTGTCCGACCGCAGCGTGGCGCGGCGCTCGGCCAGCTCGTCGGCGGGCACGTGGGCACCGGCGGTGGTGAGGGTCTCCAGGGCGCCGTCGTCGATGACCCACACCGAGCCCAGCTCGGGTGCCTCCTCGCGCACCGAGTCGACCGATGCCGCGTGCTCGGCGGTCTCGACGACCAGGGCCCGGGCGCCGGAGTCGGACAGGATCCAGGCGATCTGGTCGGCGCTGGAGGTCTCGTAGATCGGCACGACCACGGCACCCGCGGTCCAGATGGCGAAGTCCAGGACCGTCCACTCGTAGCGGGTCTTGGCCAGCAGCCCCACCCGGTCGCCGGGCTGCACACCGGCGGCGACGAGCCCCTTGGCGACCCCGTCGACCTGCTCGGCGAACTGCCCGTAGGTGACGTCCTCCCAGCTGCCGTTGCGCTGGATCCGCAGTCCGACGTCGCGGGGGTGCTCGGCCGCGTTGCGGGCGACCATGTCGGTCAGGGCGTCGTCGGGCCCCACGGTGGCGGTGGGGGGAACGCTCAGCTCGCGCACGCCGGTCCTCTCTGCTCCCGCCCGGGCCGGGGCGCCATCGCCCCAGGCCCCCGGACACGGGGTCGGTGGCCCAATCTATCCCGCAGACCTACCGGGCAGTAGCCGATCGGCCACCCGGGAGGGGCGGCCGGCTGCGTTCCGGGGCAGGTGGAGGGCGGGGAGCGACTACCCTGCGGCCCATGGCGGACCAGTCCACCCAGTCCATCGTCGTCGATGCGCCCGCGGCGCAGGTGATGGCCGTGATCGCCGACTTCCCGGCCTACCCCACCTGGGTGGCAGCGGCCAAGCAGGTGGACGTGGTCGAGACCGGCCCCGACGGTCGGGCCACCCGGGTGCACTTCGTGCTGGACGCCGGCGCGGTCAAGGACGACTACGTGCTGGACTACACCTGGGACGGCGACCGGCGGGTGGACTGGACCCTGGTGCAGGGGCAGATGCAGAAGCGCCAGGACGGCTCCTACTCCCTCGCCGAGTCCGGTGGCTCCACCACGGTCACCTACTCGATCAGCATCGACCTCTCCATCCCGATGCTCGGGCTGATCAAGCGCAAGGCGGAGAAGGTCATCCTGGACACCGCGCTCAAGGAGCTCAAGAAGCGCGTCGAGGCCTGAGGCGCTCCGTGCAGACCCTCCTCGTCACCGGTCCCGGCGGCGCCGGCAGCTCGACGGTGGCCGCCGCCACGGCGCTCCGGCTGACCACCGCCGGCGTCCGCTGCGTGCTGCTCACCGCCCGGCCCCCGCGCCCGGCCGCGCTCGCGGGCGCCGTCCGGGTCGACGTCGTGGCCGCCCAACCCGCGCTCGAGCAGCTGTGGGACCGGCACGCGGCGGACCTGGCGGCCGCGGTGCCGGTGCTCACCGTGCCGCCGGGCAGCTCCGTCGTCCCCGTGCCGGGGGTGGCCGAGTTCGCGCTGCTGGCCGCGCTGGCCGGGCACGCCCGGTCCGGGGACGTCGACGTGGTGGTGGCCGACGCCGGCCCGACGACGACGGCGACCGCACTGCTCGCCCTGCCCGGTGCGCTGCGCTGGTGGCTGGGCCGGCTGGCCCCGACCCACCTGCGGGTGCTGGCGTCGTTGCGCGCCGCCGCCACCCCCGGCCGACCCGGAGCGGCCGCCGGGCTGCTGGCCGGTGCGGCCGGGCTGGAGCAGCTGCTGGACGCCGCCCCGCTCGCGGACCCGGAGCGCACCGCGGTGCACCTGGTGGTGCGTCCGGACGACGACGCGGCCGACCAGCTGACCGAGGCCGCGACCGCGCTGGGCGTGCTCGGCCAGCGGCTGGCCTCGGTGACGGTCTCCCGGGTGCTGCCCGCCGGCGCAGGGCAGTGGTGGGCCCAGCGGGCCGCGGTCCAGGCGGCCGCGCAGGAGCGGGTGCGCGAGCTCGGCGTCCCGGTGCGCGAGGTGGCCGAGGCCGCGCTCGCCCCGTCGTCGGTGGCCGACCTCGCGGCCCTGGACGCCGCCGTTCCCGACTTCGTCGGGCAGCCCGACCCACCGGTCGGCCCGCGGCGGGCCGACGGGAGCTGGCTGCTGGACGTGCCGCTGCCCTTCGCCGAGCGCGGCCGGGTCGAGCTCACCCGCTGGGACGACGACCTGGTGCTCACCGCGGCCGGCGTCCGCCGCTCGGTGCCGCTGGACGCGCTGCTCCGCCGGTGCACCGTGGCCGGCGGGCAGCTGACCGCGCCGGGCACCGCGCAGGCCGCCCTGCAGGTGCGGTTCACCCCGGATCCGGCGTTGTGGCCGGACGGGCTGCTGGACGCCGAGGCGGCCCGCCGATGACCGTTCCCGGACCCGACTGGGTCGAGCAGGCCCGCCGGTTCGCCGCCGGCCTCGCCGTCGAGCACCCCGGCCTGCGCGACACCCTGGGCGGGCTGCTCGGTGCGGCCCGGACCGACCCACCGGCCGAGCACGGTGCCGAGTGCCGCTCGTGCCCGCTGTGCGCCGGGCTCGGTGCCCTGCGCGGGCGTCGTCCGGACCTGATGGAAGCGCTGGCCGACGTGCTGACCAGCGCCGCGGCCACGCTGCGCAGCGCCGCGGCCGCCCCTGACCGCACCGCGCCGGACCCCACCCCGCCCGACCGCACCACCCCGGACGGCAGCGCCGCCGCAGCCGGCGACCCTGACCCCACTGCTCCTCCGGAGGAGACCGTGCCCGCCCTCACCCCCACCGTCCAGCGGATCGACGTCGCGTGAGCGCCGCCCTGCTGCCCGCTGACGTGTCCGAGCTGCCGGCCATCGGCATCGACATCGGCGGCACCAAGGTCGCCGGCGGCGTCGTCGCCCCGGACGGCACGATCGTCGATACCGCGCGCCGGGCCACCCCCGGCAAGTCCGTCGCGGCCACCGAGGACGCCATCGCCGCCGTCGTCGACGAGCTGGCGCAGCGGCACGGCGGGCCGCTGGTCGGGGTGGGCGTCGGCGCGGCCGGCTGGTTCGACCGGACCGGGGACACCGTGCTGTTCAGCCCGCACCTGGCCTGGCGCAACCAGCCGCTGCGCAAGGAGCTCTCCGACCGGCTGCAGCGTCCGCTGTGGGTCGGCAACGACGCCGACGCCGCCGCCTGGGCCGAGTACCGCTACGGCGCCGCCCGCGGCAGCAGCCTGATGCTGATGATCACCCTGGGCACCGGGATCGGCGGCGGCATCGTCATCG
>Ga0210040_10010031_pt1 | contig 10932 bp, 7 predicted proteins | sample CryGeyCG12114_NA_FD_185462 | JGI IMG/M metagenome (GOLD analysis project Ga0210040, IMG submission 185462) | Groundwater microbial communities from aquifer - Crystal Geyser CG19_WC_8/21/14_NA (SPAdes) (version 2) | ecosystem: Environmental > Aquatic > Deep subsurface > Groundwater | place: USA... | reverse complement strand
GTCCATGGCCGGGGCGACGATCGGCTTCGCGGGCCTGCGGGTCGACACCATGACCCTGCTGTGCCTGCTGCTGTTCATCGGCGCGATGGGCAAGTCGGCCCAGCTCGGCCTGCACACCTGGCTGCCCGATGCGATGGAGGGCCCAACGCCGGTCAGCGCGCTGATCCACGCCGCGACGATGGTCACCGCCGGCGTGTTCATGGTCTGCCGCCTGTCTCCGATGTTCGAACAGTCGCAAACGGCGCTGACGGTCGTGACCTACGTCGGGGCCGCCACCGCTATCTTCGCGGCGACGGTCGGCGTGGTGCAGAACGACATCAAGCGCGTGATCGCTTATTCGACCTGCAGCCAGTTGGGCTACATGTTCTTTGCGGCGGGCGTGGGCGCATATTCGGCGGCGATGTTCCACCTGTTCACCCACGCCTTCTTCAAGGCCCTGCTGTTCCTGGGCGCGGGCTCGGTGATCCATGCCATGCATCACGAACAGGACATGCGTTACTACGGCGCCCTCCGGAAGGAGATCCCGTTCACCTTCTGGGCGATGGTCCTGGGCACATTGGCGATCACCGGCGTCGGCGTGCTCGGTCTGTTCGGCTTCGCAGGCTTCTATTCCAAGGACGCGGTCCTGGAGAGCGCCTTCGCCAACGGTACGGTGCGCGGCCACGTCGCATTCTTCATCGGAGCCTTCGCGGCCCTGCTCACCGCCTTCTACAGCTGGCGCCTCATCTTCCTCACCTTCTTCGGCCAGGCGCGTTGGGCGGGCAGCGAGCATATCCAGCACGCGGTTCACGGCGACCACCACGACCACCCGGACGAGGAGCATGGCGACAGCAGCCACTCCACGGCCTATCCGCCGGTCGGCACTGCAGGTTACCACCCGCACGAAAGCCCGTGGACCATGCTGGTGCCGCTCGGCGTGCTCAGCCTCGGCGCAGTGTTCGCCGGCGTCGCGTTCGAGCATTGGTTCATCAGCCCGGAAGGCGCACCAGAGTTCTGGCGCGGCAGCCTGTTCTTCAACGAGCATCTGGCGCACGCCACCCACCAAGTTCCGCTGTGGGTGAAGCTCACTCCTGCCGCGGTGATGATCCTCGGCTTCCTGATCGCCTGGAACAACTACATTCGCGATCCATCGGCGCCAGGCCGCGTGGTCGCCGCTACCGGCGCGCTCCACAGCTTTCTGATAAAGAAGTGGTATTTCGACGAGCTCTACGACGTCGTCTTCGTCCGCCCGGCGCTGTGGTTCGGCCGCCTGTTCTGGCACCGCGGTGACGAGCAGACCATCGATCGGTTCGGGCCGCATGGCGCCGCTTATGCGGTCGGCGTCGGTAACCGCATCACCGCTCGCATCCAGTCGGGCTACCTCAACAGCTACGCACTGGTGATGCTGCTCGGTCTGGTCGCCGTCGCCACCTGGGCCATCATGCAGGTCAGTCGGTGACCGGTTTTCCCATTCTCTCCACCATGATCTTCCTGCCGCTGCTGGCGGCGCTCGCTTGCCTGTTCGTGCGGGCGGAAGCGGCGCGGTGGATTGCTCTTGTCGCCACTCTGGCGCTGTTCGGTCTCGGCTTGGTCCTATGGGCCGGCTACGACCGCGGCGGCGCGCAGTGGCAGTTCATGGAGCGGGTGCCAGTCGGCGGCCGCTACTTGAATTGGGCGCTCGGCATCGATGGCATCGCCTTGATGCTGATCATGCTCAGCGTGTTCCTGATGCCGATCTGCATCGGCGCGAGCTGGCGCGCCATCGAGCGCCGGGTGCCGGAGTACATGGCCGCCTTCCTGCTGATGGAAGCGCTGATGATCGGCGTCTTCGCCGCGCAGGACCTGCTGCTGTTCTACATCTTTTTCGAAGGCGGCCTCATCCCGATGTACCTGATCATCGGCATCTGGGGCGGCGTCGAGCGGATCAAGGCCAGTTACAAGTTCTTCCTCTACACGCTGCTCGGCTCGGTGCTCATGCTGGTCGCCATGCTGGTCATGATCGCCACCTCGGGTACCGGCGACATGCCGACCCTTATGGCCTACGACTTCGCGCCAAGCCTGCAATATTGGCTGTGGCTCGCCTTCTTCGCCAGCTTCGCGGTCAAGATGCCGATGTGGCCGGTCCATACCTGGCTCCCCGACGCGCACGTCCAGGCGCCGACCGCCGGCTCCGTCATCCTGGCCGGCGTGCTGCTCAAGATGGGCGGCTACGGTTTCATCCGCTTCTCGCTGCCGATGTTCCCGCAGGCGAGTGCGCAGCTGTGGCCGCTGGTCTTCATCCTGAGCTCGATCGCGATCGTCTACACCAGCCTGGTGGCGCTGGTGCAGGCCGACATGAAGAAGCTGATCGCGTATTCCTCAGTCGCGCACATGGCCTTCGTCACCTTTGGCCTGTTCGCCTTCAACCGCCAAGGCCTGGAGGGTGCGCTGATCGTGATGCTCAGCCACGGCCTGGTCTCGGGCGCGCTGTTCCTGTGCGTGGGCGTGATCTACGACCGGATGCACACGCGCGAGATCGCGCGCTATGGCGGTCTGGCCAACAACATGCCGGGCTATGCCGTCCTGTTCTTGCTGTTCACCATGGCCGCGGTGGGTCTGCCGGGGACGAGCGGGTTTGTCGGTGAGTTCCTGGCCATGATGGGCACCTATGCCCTGTCCACTTGGGGCGCGATCTTCGCGACCATGGGCATCATCCTAGGTGCCGCCTACATGCTCTATCTCTATTGGCGGATCAGCTATGGCGAGGCGCGTACGGCCGAGGCGAAGGCCATGCCCGACCTGTCCGGCCGCGAGTGGCTTTTGCTGGCGCCGATTGCCGCGGTGGTCCTGTGGATGGGTATATATCCCGAAAGCTTCATGGCGCCGATGCGCGCGGACGTTGGCCGCGTTCTGGCCCGGGTCGAACGTACCGCCCCGGCAGGCGACAGCCGTCCCGCTCGCGGCAATCCAGCGCTAGCTGCTGCTTCCGCAACCGGACATGGCGGCGGGGAGGCCGCCCACTGATGGGTAACATCGCCCCGATCCTTCCCGAGTTCATCCTCGGCCTCGCGGCCATCGCCCCGCCGTGGCTCGTCCGTTACGCACTGGCTGGCGGTCCTGGCCCTGCTCGGGGCCTGCCTCGCACTGATCGGCGCCCCGCAGGACAGCGGGCGCGTTTTCGGCGGCATGTTCGCGGCCGACGGCTTCGCCGCCTTCGGCAAGCTGATCATCTTTTTGTCCGCAGCCGTCGCCGTAATCATGGCTCATGGCTGGTTCGATCGCGAATTCGAGCACAGCGGGGAATATCCGGTGCTGATCCTGCTCTCCGCGATCGGCGCCAGCGTGATGGTCTCCGCGACCGACCTGATGATGCTATACATCGGCCTCGAACTGCAGAGCCTGTCGGCCTACGTCCTTGCCTCTTACCGTCGCCACGACGCGCGCTCCGCCGAAGCCGGCCTCAAGTATTTCGTGCTTGGAGGTCTAGCCTCGGGCATCCTGCTCTACGGCATTTCGCTGCTCTACGGCTTTACTGGCGCCACTGCCTTCACGGGCATATCGGCAGCGTTCGCCAATGGTCCGATCGGCTTCGGCCTGATTGCAGGCCTTGCCTTCACCCTCGCCGGTATCGCATTCAAGATCGCCGCCGTGCCTTTCCACATGTGGACGCCCGACGTCTACGAAGGCGCGCCGACGCCGGTCACTGCCTTCTTCGCCTCGGGGCCGAAGATTGCCGCCGTCCTGCTCGGCACCCGCGTCTGCCTCGACGCACTGGCGCCCGCGACCGATCAGTGGCGTCAGATTGTGATCTTCGCTGCACTAGCCTCAATCGTTCTCGGCGCCGTTGCGGCCTACGGTCAGACCAATATCAAGCGCCTGCTGGCCTATTCCTCCATCAACAACGTCGGTTTTGCCCTTGTCGGTCTCGCCGCTGGTGGGCAGGGCGGGGCACAGGCGGTGTTGTTCTACTCGGCTGTCTATGTCGTTATGACCCTCGGCGCCTTTCTTTGCGTCCTGCGGATGCGCGACGCGGACGGTCGCCCCATGGAGAGCATGGCCAGCCTGTCCGGCCTGTCGCAGACTCAGCCGCTGCTCGCCCTTGCGCTTGCCATGTTCATGTTCAGCCTAGCGGGCATCCCACCGCTGTTCGGCTTCTGGCCCAAGCTGATGGTGTTCAACGCCGCAGTTGACGCGGGCCTGCTGCCGCTGGCGATCGCCGCCGCGGTACTGACGGTGGTGGGCGCCTATTATTACCTCAAGATCGTCAAGATCATGTACTTCGACGAACCCGCCGGCGCCTTCCTGCGCGTGCGGGAGCCGCTCCAGACGGCGCTGATCGTCGCTTGCGCTCTGTTCGTAAGCCCACTCGGCTATCTGCTGATCGCCCCCATTAACCGCCTGGCTGCCAACGCGGCGAGCATCTTCTGAGCCGGCTGCGGTTCGTCGACCGGACCGGGTCCACCAACAGCGACCTGGCCGCGGACAAGGGAGCGGCCGAAGGCGAGTGGCTGATTGCCGCCTTTCAGGAGCAGGGGCGGGGCCGCCACGGCCGGGAATGGCGCAGCCCCACCGGCAACTTCCACGGCTCCACGATCGTCAAGCTCAAGCCCACCGACCCCCCGTCGCCGAGCCTCGCCCTTGTGGCCGGCGTCGGGCTGATCCGCGCCGTCGAGTTGGCAGCACCCGCGACCGGCCTGATGCTCAAGTGGCCCAATGACGTGTTGCTCGGACCCGGCAAGCTAGGCGGTATTCTGCTCGAACGGAGCGGAGACCAGGTGGTGGCGGGCTTTGGCGTCAACCTCGCCCACGCGCCGAACTTGCCGGACCGGCAGGCTGTAGCGCTTGCGCCCATTGCCCACGTCAGCCCCGAAGCCTTTGCGCCGCTGCTCGCCGCCGCGTTCGCTCGCGAATTGCAACGCTGGCGGGACGATCTACCTTCCTTGGTTGGTTTGTGGCTCGAGAGCGCGCATCCGCTCGGCACCCCCCTGCGGGTCGATGGCGGCGATGGCGAACTGGTGCGTGGCGAGTTCGCCGGTCTGGATCCGGACGGCGCGCTCAAGCTACGCTTGGGTTCAGGCGAAGTCCGTGTCATCCGAGCCGCTGACGTCTTCCTGGGCTGACCGACCATGCTGCTCGCCATTGATGCCGGAAACACCAATCTGGTCTTCGCCCTGGTCGAGGCAAACGGCACCATCCGCGCCCGCTGGCGGATCGCCACCGATCCGCGCCGGACCGCCGACGAATATGCCGTGTGGCTGCACCAGCTCCTCGCACTCGAAGGCTTCGGCCGCGGCGACGTCACGGGCGTGATTATCGGGACGGTCGTGCCCCGCGCACTCCACAATCTTCAGGTGCTCAGCCGAAAGTACTTCCACCAGGAGGCGGTGGTTGCTGGCCAAGGCCGGGCCGCGTGGCCAATCCTGCTGGACGTCGACGAGCCGCACAACGTCGGCGCCGACCGGGCGCTCAACGCCATAGCCGCTCATGCCAAGCACTCCGGCGACCTGGTCGTAATCGACTTCGGCACCGCCACCACTTTCGACGTCGTCGACTTCACCGGCGCCTACAAGGGCGGGATCATCGCGCCCGGCATCAACCTCAGCCTCGACGCGCTGGTCGCCGCGGCCGCCAAGCTGCCGCGCATTGCGATTGAGACGCCGGAGACGAACTCCGTGATCGGCCGCACAACGCAAAGCCAGATGCTGACGGGAATCTACTGGGGCTATGTGGCGATGATCGAAGGCCTGCTCGCGCGAGTGAAGGCGGAAATCGGCCGACCGGTGATCACCATCGCTACCGGCGGCCTTGCCACCCTGTTCCAGCGGCACACACTGGTGTTCGACACGATCGAACCCGATCTCACCATTCAGGGTCTTGCCCTGCTGTGGCGGCGGAGCCAATCAGCCGCCTGAACGTCATTCGGGCGCAACGAAGCAAGCCAGCGTCCTTCGTTCGCGCTTACCTTGAAGACGGCTGGATTACCGCTGCATCGCGCTCGTCGCGGTCGGCGCGTTGAACGGGACACAGATGACACCAGGCGACGAACTGCTCTTCCTTGCGCTCGGCGGGTCCGGCGAGATCGGGATGAACGTCAATCTTTACGGCTGCCAGGGCAAATGGCTGATGGTCGACTGCGGCCTGAGCTTCGGCGATCCCGAACTGCCGGGCATCGAGTTGACCCTGCCGGACCTTGAATTCATCGAGCAGCGCAAGCGTGATCTCGTCGGCCTGGTGATCACCCACGGCCACGAGGATCATATCGGCGCCATTCCCTACCTCGCGGCCGATCTCAAGGTGCCGATCTACGCGACCCCGTTCACCGCTGCCCTGATCGCCGGCAAGCTGGAAGAGGAAGGGCTGACCGGCCAGGTGCAGCTGCGCATCGTGGAGCGCGACGGTGAGCTGGACCTAGCGCCGTTCAAGATCCGCTTTGTGCCGGTTGCCCATTCGATCCCGGAAGGCAACGGCCTGCTGATCAACACTCCCCATGGCCGCGTGTTCCACACCGGCGACTGGAAGATCGACCGCACGCCGGTACTGGGCAATCCCACCAGCGACGAAATTTTGCGCGGGGTCGGCGATCAGGGCATCCTGGCGTTGGTGTGCGATTCCACCAACGCCTTCACCGGCAAGGTTTCGGGCTCCGAGGCCGATGTCGTTGAAGGACTGATGGAGGCCGTCGGCAAGGCGCCCGGGCGGGTGCTCATCACCACCTTCGCTTCCAATGTCGCCCGGCTGGAAACCATTGGCCGCGTCGCCGAGGCTACCGGGCGGCGGGTTGCGCTCGCGGGTCGCTCCGTCGAGCGCAACGTCAAGGTGGCGAAGGCGACCGGCTACCTGCGTGATTTCCCGGAGCCGGTCCGTTACGACGAGGCCATGCGGCTGCCGCGGCGCGAGCTGCTGATCGTGGCGACGGGCGGGCAGGGCGAGCCGCGAGCGGCGCTGGGCCGGATAGCCTCGGGCGAGCACCAACTGAAGTTGGGCGAGGGCGACAGCGTCATCTTCTCGTCGCGACAGATCCCCGGCAACGAGGTTGCGGTCGGTCGGATCATGAACCAGCTCAGCGATCTGGGAATCGTCACCATCACCGACCGCCAAGCGCATGTGCACGTGTCGGGCCATCCCGGCCGCCCCGAATTGGCAGAGATGTACGGCTGGATTCGCCCACAGCTGCTGGTGCCCGTCCACGGCGAAGCCCGCCACCTGCGTGCCCAGGCGCGATTTGGGCTCGAATGCGGCATCCCTAAGGCCCTGTTCCAGAAGGACGGCGACATCGTCCGCCTCGCTCCAGGCGAGCCGAAGAAGCTGACCGAGATCAGGATCGGCAAGCTCGTCCTTGATGGCGACGTCATCCTGCCGGCCGGCGGATCGACCATGAACGAGCGGCGCAAACTAGCCCATCAAGGCATTGTTGCAGTCAGCCTGGCGGTCGGCAAGGACGGCCGGCTGATCGGCGAGCCGGTCATCCGCCCGGTCGGGCTACCCGTCGAGTCCGATCGCGACGACTTCATCCGCGATGCGGTGGACACGGCCGCCCGCGCGGTAGCTCCGGGCGTCCAGCCGGGAAAGCTGCGCGAGGACGTCCGCCTAGCCGTTCGCCGCTGCGCCACGGTGTGGACGGGCAAGAAGCCGGTCGTGGAAGTGCTGGTGGTCCGCGCATGAGGTGGCAGTCGGCTTTGGCCGTCTACTTCCTGTTCTTCGTCGGCGTCGCTTTTCTCATGCTCCCATTCGGAGTCCGGACGAGCGAGGAGGTCGGCGAGGAGCAGGTACCCGGCCAGGCCGATAGCGCGCCGCACCGCTTTAACCTGAAGCGGCACCTGGCGTTGAGCGCAATCGTGTCCGCGCTGGTGTTCGCGCTTTATCTCGCCAATTACCTCGGCGGCTGGATTACCGCCGCCGACCTCGACTTCTACAACCCTCGATAGATCTGGGGCGCGCTAACGGCGGCCCGCCACCAGTTGTGCCAAAGCGGCGTAGAGCTTGCCCATGTCGCTGCTCATCAGGGTGACCGCCAGCGGCCCGCCATCGCGTTCTCCGAGCACCCGCCGGAGCATCGCCTCGAAATCCGCAACGTACCGGTTCGCGGCCCCGTGGAACTCACGATCGCTATCATAATGGGCGGTCAGCGCCCGCTGGTCAGCCGGGCCGAGCAGTCGCACGGCGCGACGGGTGAATACTCCGCGGTCGCCCTTGAGATATTCTTGCCAGCTGCGGTCGTCGACCTCCGTCGACAGGATCTTGCCCACGTCGATTGCCGCCGAGTGGAGCGAGTCGATCAGCATCGCCGTACGCCTCGCAAATGCCTCGCTGTCCGCCGCGCGGGTTGCCTCATGGCTCTGCTCCATATGCGCCTCCAGGGCGCTCGCCGTCTGGCCAATGGTCAGCATCTGCGCCGTCAGTCGGTCGGACGCGATCCGGGCGGCCTCCACTGCGCGCGCCGCCACCCGCTCGACCTCCGCCAGCTGATCGCTGATGCTGTCCTGGATGGCGCGTTCCAGCGCCGCGCGGGTCGCGTCCGACAGCCGCTGGGCGCCTTCGGGGATCACCCCGCCGATCGCTTCTCGCGCCCGCTCGGCCGCATGGGTCGCAGCCTCGCGGACCTGGACCATGGCCTGGACCAGCGCCGGCGCCGTTTCCGCCTGCAGCCGGGACGCCTCGTCGCCGGCCTGGACCATCGCATCGCGCAACCCGGCAAGCCGCTGCTCGGCGGCACCAACGCCTTCGTCGACACTGGCCAGCAGTGCGGCGAGCCGATCCTGCTGCGCCGCGAGCCCCTCTGCGCCGCCCGCCAGCCGCTCCGACGCTTCGGCCGCAGCCTCGCCCATCCATTCGATCTCGGGCCGCGCCGCCTGCGCAGCGGCCAGTAGCCGCTCGGCGCCGCCTTCAGCTCGCTGCAGCGATTCGGATAATTGATCACCGATTTCCGCATGCAGCCCGGTCACCGCCGCCCGCAGCGTCTCCGTCCGCTGGGTCAGGGTTTCGAGCGAGCCGTCGCTCGACGCCGACTGCAGCGCCAAGCCGTCGAGCTCACCGCGCACCCGTGCGATCGCCGCAGCGATTCCGCCAGCGCGGAGGTCACCTTCTGCAGCCAAATCGACAAAGCGCTGGTCGAGTTCGGCCAGGCTACGTTCGATTCCGGCGACCAGCCCCTGGCTGGCCCGCTCCTGCGCAGCGATCCGGGAGGATAGCCCGTCCAGCGCCACGTTGGCACCGGTGACGCGTGCTTCGATTGCTTCCAAGGCGTCGCTGCCGGCCCGGCCAAGACCGGCCGAACTCTGCGCCAGCAGGGCGTGCACCGCTGCGGACTGCGCATCGATGCCCGAACGGATGTCCATCAGCGCCGCGCCCGTTCGGTCCAGCAAGGCATCGACCTGCTGGCTTGCGGTCGTCCCAGCCTCGCCGACCCGAGCCGCCGCAGCCGCGCCGGCGCTCTCGATCTGCGTCAGGTGCGCAACCAAATGCTGCGATGCGCCGCCGGCCGCCTCATCGGCCTCGCGCGCCCGCGCGGCCACCGCCGCCAGCTGTGCCTCGAGCCCGGCTGCCTGAGCGCTGGCGTCGTGGCCGGTGCCCCGCAGCTCCGCGGCCATCGCCCGCGCGCTATGTTCGGCCCGCGGCAGGTCTTCCAGTAGCACGCCGAGGTCCACCCGGGCACTTTCGGCCGCGCGATCCAGCGCCACACCGTGGCGTGCCAGATTCTCGGCGCCCGCGTCCAGGTCGCGAGTGACCTGGCCAAGGCGATGACCCGCCTCGTCCCCAAGCCGCATCAGCCGATCCGCAACCGTCCCAAGTGCAGCCTGTTCTTCGTCGATTCGCTGGCGCAACACGCCCAGCAGTGCTTCCATGCTGCGCGCTTCCGTGCGCATCTGCCGGACCGATTGGGTGAACCGTTCGGCTTCGCGCCGGCGCGTCCGCCCGAACATCAACCAGCCGAGGCCGAGCAAGGCCAGCGGCCCGGCCGTCGTTGCCACCCACTGCGCGATCGCCGGTGCACCAAACGGCTGCGCTCCTAGGCTGCGTCCCGCACCCCATGCCACGAACCCGACCCACAGCAGCGCCAGTGCGGTCAGCGCCCAGCCGAGCACCTGTCGACCGCTCGCGGCCTCGTCGGCCGGCGTGGACAAGAACTCGGGCAGGGAAGGCTCCCCGAAGCCCCTCGCCGTCGGCGGTTCCGCCTCCGTCATGCTGCTGGTGAGTTCAAGCGGCTCGTCCCTGAGCGCGGCGCGTTGCGGATGCCCCATCATGGGCATGAGCTTACCAGCTTTGCCCGGCAGAGGAAGCGTGCAAGAGAGTTGGCCGGGAGGGTTACCGCACATGGCGCTTGGCGCGCTCATCGGCGCTTATCAGGAGGATGGTTCCGGCGGGCTGTATGCGCTCCAGCCGCTAGCCGGCCGCACGCTGCTCGAATACCAGGCCCGCTGTGCCGCCGCCGCCGGGTGCGCGCCCATCGTGGTGCTCGTGGAGATGGTGCCAGTGGCGCTCGCCGCCGCCCTCGAGCGTCTGCGTGTCGAGGGCATCCCTGTGGTCGCGGTCAGCGATCCGCAGGAAGCTGCCGCCCGGTTCGAACCGCACGCGCGACTGCTGCAGATCGCGGACGGGGTGGCGCCCGCCATGCCATTGGTCGAGCGGATTGCGGGGATGGAGGAGCGGGCGGTCCTTATCGTTTCCGACGACGAACGGCACAGGGATTTCGAGCGGATCGACAATGCGCAGCGCTGGGCTGGCGTTGCGCTGGTGGACGGACAGACGCTCGCATCCACCGCGGCCATGCTAGGCGACTGGGACCTGCTGTCGACCTTGCTGCGCCGGACGATCCAGGCCGGCGCGCTCCGCATCCCGGCGGAGGGCGGGCTTACCCCTTACCACGCACAGGGTGGCGGCGGGCCGGGCGAGTTCGACCGCAGCCTGCTGGTTGCCTCCCGGCGGGCGCGCTCGGATTGGGTAGCGCGATTTTTGCTGCCGATCGTCGAGGAGTTC
>Ga0210040_10010030_pt1 | contig 10933 bp, 13 predicted proteins | sample CryGeyCG12114_NA_FD_185462 | JGI IMG/M metagenome (GOLD analysis project Ga0210040, IMG submission 185462) | Groundwater microbial communities from aquifer - Crystal Geyser CG19_WC_8/21/14_NA (SPAdes) (version 2) | ecosystem: Environmental > Aquatic > Deep subsurface > Groundwater | place: USA... | reverse complement strand
CGCCTAGTCCTCCAGCGGAACGATCACCTCGTCCGGCCGGACCAGCCCCAACTGCGAGCGGACCAGCTCGTCGGCCATGTCGGGATCGGCCTTGCGCGGATCCAGCAGCGCCGAGCGGTGTCGCAGCTCGTTGCGCTGCCCTTCCAGCTGGCTCAGTTCCACCTGGCGGGTCTTGAGGTCGCGGGCATAGCCGCCGAGCGCCAGCAGGCCGTTCGGCCCGGCTACCGCATGACCGGCGAACGTACCAATGATCACCAGCGCCAGCGCCGGCAATGCCGCGCGCCGCACCATCGTGCCTGCTTTTTGTGCCGCTCCACCCATATCGGTACAGAATCAGAAGCTTGGACTCTTGGCAAGGCCTTCGGTCCGCCTGCGTAACAGGTGAACCAAAAAAAGACCCCGGCAAGTCGCCTTGCCGGGGTCAGTTCCAAAGGGTGTTCATCGACCAGAATTGGAAAATTCTTGCGTGCTCCGCCAGGATCTCGCGCGGTCTCTGAACACTCCTCATCTACTCCGCTTGCGCAGTGCGGCAAAGGGGCCGGACAAATAGCATTGATCGCGCCAGCGAACATCGGCAATGTGCAACTTTCTTCCAATCTTAGCTGAAAGCGAAGCATGGACCGGACCGACTCGCGCATCCTCGGCTTGCTCCAGGCCGACGCCGACCGCCCGGTGGCTGAGATCGCATCGGAGGTCGGCTTGTCCCCCACCCCCTGCTGGCGCCGCATCCAGAAGCTCAAGGCCGCCGGCGTGATCGAGCGCACCGTGGCGCTGGTCGACCCGCAAGCGGTCGGCTTCGGGCTCCACGTGTTCGTCGGCATCGAGGCGCGCGACCACAGCCCGGACTGGCTGGCGCAATTCACCGACACGGTCAGCCCGATGGGCGAGGTGATGGAAATCTACCGGATGGCCGGCGAAATGGACTACCTCCTGCGCGTCGCCGTCCGGGACATGGCCCATTTCGACGATTTCTACCGCCGCCTGATCGCCGCCGTGCCCTTGAAGAACGTCACCAGCAACTTCGCCATGGAGCGGGTCAAGCACACCACCGCCTACCCGGGCGGCTGACTTACCCTCCAAGCGGCAAAGGTGGTCATCAATTTACGCGGTCACCTGCCACTGATGTCCGCGATGGGTGGAAAGCGGACGTTAGCGCTTGGTCGCGCCGCAAAGTCTCAGGAACTCCCCGAAGGTTGTCTCCTGATCGCTGTTCCTGGGATGAAAATCCACCTGAAGCTGCGGTGATGAAAGCCGATCATCGAGGCTCATCCTCTGCAGGTGGTCCGTTAACGTTTGAAAAGCGGCCCGGTCAGGCGCTTCCCACCTGAAACCCGTTGGACTGGGCCTTAGCTCATAGGCCCAGCGAGCGTTCTCTCCTTCGACGTATAGCGTCGCTGTATCGCGCCGAATCGTATCATGTGGCCGAACCCAGAGGCTGTAGTTCCAAACTCTGTGACTTATCGGCGTGCACGAGATCGAAACGCGATCATCTTCGCTGGAGACCTTGGTAATATACCAGCCGGAGCCGGCTGCGCTTACGGCCCAATCATGGCTTGCCATCGAACCGCTGATTGCCGCTGTTGCGAGCACGCTAAGAATCCAATTCATTAGGCATCATGTAGCGGGCTACCCTTGTCGGCAATGGTCGGAAGCGGTTCGTCGGCAATGTCCCCAATGGGTCGTTTCAGGACATAAGCCGCGGCTCGACAAAGGCGCTTTCGGTGCGGAACCGAACCGAACTGCTCCCGGTGCGTTCAGGCTCGTGACATGGCGGTTTTTGCAAGACGTCCGCGTCACTTGTTCACAACGGGAGCGCGCGGCTCGGGCGGCGCGATGATGCGTGCAGGCTAAGATCACTTACGCGTTCGGCGTCGCGGCGCTGCTGGCCACTACTCCGCTGACGGCGGCGACCCCACGCGGCGACGAACCGCTGGCAGTGCCCCGCGCCATCAAGCAGGGCATCGACTTCGTCTACGTGGATCCGCAGATGAGCACGGTCGCGCGCCGCAAGCAGCGGCCGCAGAACTGGCTGTCGCGCATGTTCAGCCCGGCTCGCGCGACCCGCAACGCGCCCAACCCGATCTTCTTCGACCTCGCCCGCGGATTGCAGCAATACCAGGCCACCTGGGGCCGCCTGCCGCAGGTTGCCATCCCGGCCGGCGCCCCGCTCAAGCCGGGCGCTACCGGTAACCGCGTTCGCCTGCTCCGCACCCGCCTCGGGCTGCCGGCCATCGGCGGCTACGACGCGGGCGTCTCCCAGGCGGTCTCGACCTTCCAGCGGGTCCACGGTCTCGGCAACCCCGATGGCGTCGCCGGCAAGGCGACGGTCGCCGCCCTCAACCGCGGCCCGTCCTATTACGCCCGCCGCATCGCCATCAACATGGAGCGGGCCTATCGCCTGCCCACCACCGGCACCTTCAACCGTTACGTGGTGGTCGACAGCGGCGCCGCGCAGCTGACCCTGTTCGACCGCGACCGGCCCGCCGACAGCATGCGCGCGGTGGTCGGCTCCACCAAGACCAAGACGCCGATGATGGCCGTGCTGATGCGCAACGCCAAGGCCAACCCTTATTGGCACGTCCCGCCCGAACTCATCCAGAGCCTGACCGCCAAGAAGGTCAAGGAGCAGGGCCTGCCCTACTTCCGCAACTTCCATTATGAAGTGCTGTCCGACTGGGGTCCCAATCCGCAGCCGATCGATCCCAAGACCATCAACTGGCGGCAGGTCGCAACCAAGGGCACAAGCGTGATGGTCCGGCAGAAGCCGGGCCCGTGGAATTCGATGGGTGCGATGAAGTTCGAAATGCCCAACGATTTCGGCATCTACCTCCACGACAGCCCGCACAAGGAGCTGTTCGCCAAGGACGAGCGTCACCTGTCGAACGGCTGCGTCCGGCTGGAGGACTATCAGCGCTTCGCCTCCTGGGTGTTCGGCGCGCAGCCGCCGGTCACCGGCCAGCCGGAGCAATACCTTCCGCTGCCGCGCGCCGTGCCGATCTACATGACCTACCTGACCGTCCAGGCGGACGTGAACGGCGTCCTCTTCCGGCCCGATCCCTACGGGTTCGATGCCCTCGCCATGCCGCAGATGTTCGGTCCGGCGAACATCGCGGCCAACGATCCCGCGGAACCTCGCCGCGGCTGAAGCCATTAGCCCGGCGAACACGACAAGGCCCGCGCACACCACAAGGAAATGCCGTTCCCATGATCACCCTGCTTGCCCTCGCCGCCCTCGTCCAGGCGCAACCCGCCCCGGCCACCGCTGCGCCTGGCGCCGCGCCCATCCCCGGAGTGACGGTCCGCACCTATGACGTGCGTGGCAAGACCATCCGCGAGATCCTCCAGTCACTGACGACCGCCGCACCGATGGACCAGGCGAGCGGGCGCCCGACCCCGGCCAGTTCGAAGTGGTCGATGAAGGTCGCGACCCAGTTCACCCGCACGGGCCCCAAGTGCGAGATCACCGGCGCCACGGCGACCTTCTCCGGCGAAGAGGTCCTGCCGCACCTCGTTCCCGACCCTGCCATCCCCGCGCCGGTGCTCGCCAACTGGAACAGCTACCTGGCCCAGCTCGATGCCCGCCAGACGGAGCAGCTCCGCTTCGCCTACGACCACCGTTCGGACATCGAGGCTGCGGTCCGAGCCAGCAGCTGCGACGCGTGGCGGCCCGCCGCCAACGCCGCCCTCGACCGCTTGCGCCAGCAGGCCAGCCTCGTGCGCAACACCGATCCGGCGGCTCAGCCGATGCTCCGGGACGTCGTCACCGCGACCGGCAAGAAGTAAGCGGTCAGCCGGCGCGCCGCTCCGCCAGGGCGATCGCCCCGGCGATGCAGGCACCGAACAGCATGCCTTCCAGCGTGCCGGTAACCGTCGCCGCCAAGGGCCCGAACCCCTGCTCGCCTACCAGAGGGCCGATCCCGTCCAGCGACAGGCGCGAGGCCGGCATGTGCGCGCCGAGCAGCGCCAGGCTGCCACCCATCAACCGCCCGCCGAGCAGCCCAACCAGCAGCCCCGCCCCGCCGCCGGCCAGTGCGCCGAGCACCGCTGACCGCCGCACGCCGGCGGATCGAGCAAGATAGACCCCCAGCCCCACGCCCCCGCCCAGCAACGCGCCTTCGAACGCGCCGGTGATCGCGCCCGGCGAACGGCCGACCAGCAGGGTAAATGCGTCCAGGCCGAGCAGCTTGACCACCGCCCCGACCACCAGCCCGCCAAGCGCCGCGCCGACCACCGTGCCCGCGCCGCGCCCATCCAGCCGCCGTTCGCCCGCCGCGAGTCCCAGGCTGACCCCGGCGGCGCCGATCAGCGCCACGGCGGCGGTCACGGCCAGGATCACCAGCAGCACGGAAATGGCGCCCATGCCGGCCTCGCGCGGCTCGCCGGCCGCCGTGAAGCCATACACCAGCCCGCCGATCGCCCCGGCCACCGTCCCGCCCAGCGTCCCCGCCAGCGCCGTCCGGCCGAACGCCGACTGCGCCGCCAAGGGAGCCGCAACGTTACCGCCCTCCTCCACCGCCGCGATGAACCGGTAGCCGTGCTTGGGTACCGTCTCGATGAAGCGCGGCCGCGCCGCTTCGTCGCCCAGCACCCGCCGCAGCGTCCGCACGCATTGCGTTAGCGCCTCGTCCGTGACCGGCACGCCGCGCCACACCTCGGCCATGAACCGGTCCTTGGTGACCAGCCGCCCCTGCTCGCTCACCAGCAAGCTGAGCGCGTCCAGGTAGCGGCCGCTCAGCTCGACCGGCGCCCCGTCCCGCCGCAGCTGGCGCTCACCGGGATGGAGCTGGAAACGGTCGAAGCGGTACATGGGCGCCAAGCCTAGCGCCGCCCGGCCTTAGCCGCGATAGGCTTTCAACGCCGCGCGCCCGCCGTAGCGCGCGGCGTCGCCCAGCTCTTCCTCGATCCGCAGCAGCTGGTTGTACTTGGCGGTGCGGTCCGACCGGGCCAGGCTGCCCGTCTTGATCTGCCCGCAGTCGAGCGCCACCGCCAGGTCGGCGATGGTGGAATCCTCCGTCTCGCCCGACCGATGGCTCATCACCGCCGTATAGCCGCTCGACTGCGCCATCCGCACGGCGGCGATGGTTTCCGACAGCGACCCGATCTGGTTGACCTTGATCAGGATCGAATTGGCGATCCCGTCGGCGATGCCCTGGCTCAGCCGCTTGACGTTGGTCACGAACAGGTCGTCTCCGACCAGCTGCACCCGGTCGCCGACCTGGTCCGTCAGCGCCTTCCACCCGGCCATGTCGTCCTCGCCCATGCCGTCCTCGATCGAAGCGATCGGATAGTCGCGGCACAATTCGGCCAAGAACGCCGCCATCTCGTCCGACGACAGGTTGCGCGCCTCGCCGCCCGAACGCCCTTCCTTCTGCCCCAGCCGATACTGGCCGTCGCTGAAGAACTCGGTCGCCGCGCAGTCCAGCGCAATCAGCACGTCGCTGCCGAGGCTATAGCCCGCCGCCATTACAGCCTCGCCGATGAAGTCCAGCGCCTGGCGCGGCGACTCGATCGCCGGCGCGAATCCGCCCTCGTCGCCCACCGCGGTCGACAGGCCGGCGCCATGCAGCTTGCTCTTGAGCGCGTGGAAGATCTCCGCCCCGCAGCGCAGCCCTTCGGCGAAGCTGTCCGCGCCGACCGGCATGATCATGAATTCCTGGAAGTCGATCGGATTATCGGCGTGCGCCCCGCCGTTAAGGATGTTCATCATCGGCACCGGCAGCAGGCTGGCCGACACCCCGCCCACATAGCGGTACAGCGGCAGCCCGCGCGCCTCCGCCGCCGCCTTGGCCGTGGCCAGGCTGACGCCAAGGATCGCGTTGGCGCCCAGCCTGCCCTTGTTCTCAGAGCCGTCGAGCGCGATCATCTCGGCGTCGATCTCTTCCTGGTCCTCGGCCTCGAACCCGACGATCGCCTCCGCGATCGGGCCGTTCACCGCTTCGATCGCCTTGGTCACGCCCTTGCCGCCCCAGCGGCTCTTGTCGCCGTCGCGCAGCTCCACAGCTTCGTGCGCGCCGGTCGACGCGCCCGACGGCACCGCCGCCCGGCCCATGCTGCCGTCCTCCAGCGTGACGTCGACCTCGACCGTGGGGTTGCCGCGGCTGTCGAGGATCTGGCGAGCATGGACATCAATGATTGCGGTCATGGAACGATCTTCTCCGCGCGGGGAATCCGGTAGTTGTCCGGCCTCTATCGGCGCGTTGCGACGGCGGCAACATTCGCGCCGCCGGAACGGGCGTCCCCTTAACGGGTTTGAGTGGCAGGGAATCAATCACCTCGACCAAAAGGAGAGCCACATGGCCGACAACAACAAGGGTTTGCCCGAGGGCACCGACACGGTGATCGAAGGCGGCGGCGCGGGCGGCAGCTCGGGCGGGACCGGCCGTAGCGGAACGGCAAGCGGCGGCGGCAGCCCGTCCACGATGGGCAATTCGACCGGCGCACGCACCAGCATGACGTCCGGCGACCAGGGCACCGACAGCCTGATCACCGGCCAGACCACCGACAGCGGCCGCAGCCTTGGCTCCGGCTCCGGCAGCAGCGGCTCCGACAATGGCAGCAGCGACAACGGCAACAAGGGCGGCATCCGCGGGATGCTCTCCAGCGCCGGCACCAAGGCCAAGGACGAGGCGACCAGCCGCGCTCGCGGCTTCGTCGGCCAGGGCCTGACCAGCGGCTCGGCCACGCTCGGCAACGTCGCCTCGATCATCGAGGACACGGTGGAGCAGATCGGCGAGCGCCTCGGCCCGCAGTACGGCGACTATGCCCGCACCGCGAGCCAGACCATCCAGCGCTACGCCAGCACGCTCGAGAACAAGGACCCCGACGAGCTGGTCGACGACGTCCGCGACGTGGTCCGCAAGAGCCCGGGCATCGCCCTGACGGGTGCGGCGGTCATCGGTTTCGGCCTCGCCCGCCTGCTTCGCGCCGGCATCTCGGAGAGCGGCAGCTCGGGCAGCACCGGTAGTTCGACGGGCAGCACCGGAAGGAGCGCGTCGACCGGCAGCACGTCGACCGGCAGCACGGGCGGCAGCTCGTCCACTGGCGGCAGCTCGGCCACGGGCACCGTCGGCAGCTCGGCCACCGGCAGCACTGGCGGCAGCACTGGCGGCAGCTCGGCCACGGGCAGCACTGGCGGTAGCACCGGCGGCAGCTCGGCCACCGGCAGCACCGGCAGCAGCTCGCTTGCCGGCAAGACCCAGCCGAAGGTGTAACCGCCATGCTCAAGCCCGCAACGCCGCCGATGGGCGGTGAGGAAAGCATCGGCGACCTGCTTCACCGGCTGGTGAACGACGGCAAGGCCTACGCCCAGTCCGAGGTCGCCTATGTGAAGACCTTGGGCACGGAGAAGGCCGCCCAGCTGAAGATGCCGGTCATCTACGGCGCGGCGGCCCTGCTCTTCGCCCATGCCGCCTTCCTGGCCGTCTGCGCGCTCATCTGGGTCGCGCTGGCGCAGGTCATGAACGAGGCGCTGGCGGGCTTGCTGACGGTGGTGATCCTTGGCGCCGTGGCCGGCGTGCTCGGTTACCTTGCCTACTCCGGCATCGCCAAGATGAAGGAGACGGGCAAGTGACCGACGCACACCAGGTCCGGATCGCCCAAGCCCGGGGCGAGGCCGATGCGGCCAAGGCCCAGCTGATGGGCACCGTCGAGGAGGCCAAGGCCCGGCTCGCGCCCAAGACCCTTGCCGGCCACGCCGTGCAGGCGGCCAAGGACAAGAGCATCGTGGTGGCGGACGACACCGTCACCGCGGTCAAGGACAAGCCGATGATGGCCGCCGGGATCGCCGGCGCCACCGCCCTGCTGATCGCCCGCAAGCCGCTGTTCCGTGGGCTTGCGCGGTGGTGGCGCGGCGAAGACGACATGTATGAACCAAGCGGCCGGCGCACCCGCGCCCTCGCCGAGGAGGACAGGTAAATGGCCAAGCGTAACAAGAGCGACGATTTAGACAACACCACCGACTACGACAACGGCGAGGGTCGCTTCGCCAACCTCGGGTCATCCGCCTCCGGTCAGATCAGCAGCTCGCCGCTGATCGCGCTCGGTGCGGGCGCGGCCCTGGGCGCGGTGCTCGGCGCCGTGCTCCCGACCAGCAGCAAGGAGCGCCAGTTGCTCCAGCCGCTCGGCAGCAAGCTGAACCAGGCCAGCAGCGGCGCCATCGAGCGCGGCCGCGACATGGCCAAGCAGCGCTTCGACGAAATGGCCGGCGACAAGGTGCGCGAGTTCTTCGGCGCCGGCGGCAGCAGCTCGTCGGGCAATAACAGCAACAGCTGACCCAACCTTCGCTTGTCTTGAGCGGAGCGCAGCGAAGTCGAAGGGCGTTCATTTCGAAACCCTTCGACTTCAGCGTTCACGGCCATACCCGACGAGCGTTCCCTTTCGCCGGCCCTCCTGCTATCGGCGCCGCCATCATGAGCAAACTTCACCTCGTATTCGGCGGCCGCGTAAAGGATCCGCAAGGCCTCGACTTCGTCGACCTTAAAGGCATCGACATCGTCGGCGTGTTCGAAAACTATGCCGACGCCGAGGACGCCTGGCGCGCCAGCGCCCAGCGCACGGTCGACGATGCCGAGATGAAGTATGTGGTGGTCCACCTCCACCGCCTGCTCGAACCCGACGTCCAGCAGCAGGCCTGAGAGCAGCTATCGCTCGCTCGTCTGAGCGGAACGAAGCGCAGCCGAAGGGCGGCCAGCCACTACGTGCCTTTTTGCGATCCGCTCAGCGGAAGCGTGGGTCGGCTAAGCCCGCCGGTAGCGCCACAGCAGCAACGGCCGCTGCAGCAGCAGCCCGGTCAGGAACCCGCCGACATGCGCGGGCGTCGCCAGCAGCATGCCCGACTGTCCGGCCGTCAGCCCGACCGCGATCTGCAGCACCGTCCACGCCGCGGCCAGCCACAGGATGTGCACGAACCGGTTGAGCCGCGGGCTGGCGCTGATCCGCTTCACCCGCCCGAAGCTCAGCGCATAGGCGCCGATCACGCCGCTGATCGCGCCACTGGCGCCGATCACCGGCACGATGCTTGTCGGGTCGACGCTCCACTGCGCCAAGGCGGACGTGACCGCGCTGATAAGATAGATGACCACGACCCCCGCGGGCCCGAGCACGCGCTCGACCGCCACGCCGGTCAGCAGCAGCATGACCATATTCAGAAACAGGTGCAGCATGCCGCCGTGCACCAGCGTGCAGCTGAACATCGTAAGCAAGGCCACCGGGCTCCAGTCGGCCGACAGCCGCGCGGGGATGAACCCCATCTGCCCCGCCGCCAGCCCCTCCAGTCCGCCGACCGTGATGATCAGCGACACCAGGCTCGTCACCGCCGCGATGGCGATGGTGGGTGAGCGAAGGTAGGAACTCATCGGTGCAACTCGCTCGTCCTGAGCGGAACGCCGCAGGCGTGTAGTCGGAACGCAGTCAGCGCAAGCTGAAGGGCGCCCTTGCCCTGACGGTCTCTTCGACCCGACTTCGCTACGCTCCGCTCAGGACGGGCGATGACGGTTATCCGCCTCAAACGAACTCGATCCGCTCGATCTCGTAGTAACGGTCGCCCGACGGCGTGGTCACCTCGACCTCTTCGCCGACCTGGCGCCCGATCAGCGCCCGGCCGAGCGGCGAATTGTAGCTGATCCGGCCGACCCGGGCGTCCGCCTCCTGCTGGCCGACCAGCTGGTATTTCACCGGCTTGTCGTCCTCGTCCTTCAGGCTGACGGTCGCCCCGAACACCACCTTGTCGCCCGAGAGCGTGGTCGGATCGATCACCAGAGCACGGGCCAGCCGGTCCTCGATATCCGCCAGCGACGCCTCGATCTGCCCCTGGCGTTCCTTGGCGGCATGATATTCCGCGTTCTCGCTGAGGTCGCCATGGGCGCGCGCCTCTTCGATGGCGTCCACCACTTCCGGCCGCTCGGCCTTGAGGCGCTTCGCCTCTTCCTCGAGCTGCCGGTAGCCTTCGGCCAGCATCGGCACCTTTTCGCTCGCCATTCGCGCTTCCAGTCCTTCTTGATCTCAACAAAACCGCTCCGCCGCGCCGACCGGGTGGGTCCGCGCCTGGCCGAGCGGGTTCATGGGAGGTTTATCTTTCGAGGCCGGAATAATAGGACTGCAACGAGCGGACTTCAAGCGAACGACCCCGCACCGCCCCAATCGCCCGCGCCACGGCCAGGCTGGCGGAGACGGTGGTGAAGTAGGGCACCTTGCCGTTGAGCGCCGAGGCGCGGATCGGCTGGCTGTCCTTGAGGCTCTGCCAGCCCTCCGTGGTGTTGAACACCATCGCCACCTCGCCGTCGACGATCCGGTCGACGATGTGCGGCCGCCCCTGCGCCACCTTGTTGACCGTAGCGACCGGCAACCCGCGCCCGCGCAGGTAGTCGGCCGTACCCGACGTCGCGATCACCTGGAAGCCCAGCTCGACCATCAGCTCGACCGCCGGCACCACCAATTCCTTGTCGCTGTTCTTGACCGACACGAACAATGTGCCTCCGTCCGGCAGCTTCACGCCCGCCCCCAGCTGCGACTTGGCGAAGGCGATGTCGAACTCGCGGTCGATGCCCATCACCTCGCCGGTCGACTTCATCTCCGGCCCAAGCACCGGGTCGGTGCCGGGGAAGCGGGCGAACGGGAATACGCTTTCCTTTACCGCGACATAGCCCTGCGGCCGCCGCATCGCCGGCAGGCCGGCCAGCGGCTCGCCGGCCATGACCCGCGCCGCCAGCTTGGCCACCGGCACGCCGATCGCCTTGGCGGTGAACGGCACCGTCCGGCTGGCCCGCGGATTGACCTCGATCAGGTAGACAAGGCTGTCCTTGACCGCGAACTGCACGTTCATCAGGCCCTTCACCCTCAATGCCAGCGCCAGCTCGCGCGTTTGCCGCTCTATCTCGGCTACGACCGCCGGCGTCAGGCTGTGCGGCGGGATGGAGCAGGCGCTGTCGCCCGAATG
>Ga0210040_10010029_pt1 | contig 10934 bp, 7 predicted proteins | sample CryGeyCG12114_NA_FD_185462 | JGI IMG/M metagenome (GOLD analysis project Ga0210040, IMG submission 185462) | Groundwater microbial communities from aquifer - Crystal Geyser CG19_WC_8/21/14_NA (SPAdes) (version 2) | ecosystem: Environmental > Aquatic > Deep subsurface > Groundwater | place: USA... | reverse complement strand
CCTTCCAAATCGGCAAATTCGGCTTCTAAATCAGAGGCGCGCAAACCATCTTCTTCCGTAAAATCTTCTTTGGCATAAATGGCATCTTTTTCCAGCATAATATCATAAAGCCGCTTATGCCCCATAATTACCGTTTGAATAACGGGTAATTCGTCGTACTCGAAATGATTTTGCCGCAATACGGCCAGGCGCATGCCACCCGGAATTTCTACCCGCCCGGTACGCGGATCTATTTCGCCGGACAATATTTTGAGAAAGGTAGATTTGCCGGCCCCATTGGCCCCAATTAACCCATAACAATTGCCGGGCACAAATTTAATGGTAACATCTTCGAATAATGTGCGCTTGCCATACGACAAGCTTACATTGGAGGTACTAATCATAATTTAAATTTTTCGGGTGCAAAGGTACAAAATTTATTTCTCTTTTGTCTTTTGCAATTTTGTTTCTGCCTTAACCAGCGCTAACTTCTTGTAGTTCAATAAAGATTAGTTTGTAATAAATGTATTTTTAAAGCCTGTTTTGTTATGGATTTTTACGCTATTTAAGGGCTTAATCAGAAAAATTAGAGTAATATTAAAACACAGCGAGCTATAAATAAGTATATTAATTTAAACATATACTAGATTTAAATGTTTCCGAAGTATCCTTTTACGTATTTGTGGAGTAGTACCCGTATAAAACTTTAATAGCTAAATAAAAAAACTAATATGACAACTGACAAAATTTCGCCATCTAGTATTGGGATTCGCTACGGCATTATAGCAAGTATTGCCATGATTATATATTTTATTATTATCGTGGTTCTTGGTTTGTCTGATGTAGAGGTATTACGATTTTTAAGTCATATTTTTATTATTATAGCCGTTATTTTGGCCATTGGTTCCTTCAAGCGGTCGCGTAATGGGCACATGCCTTATTTGCCTGGTTTAGCCATTGGTTTTGTAGTAGGATTAATAGCCTCTCTTGTTTACGCCGGCTTTATATTTCTGTACGCCAATATTATTGACCAAGATTTTCAGAGTACGCTTAGAACACAGGATTATTTTGGCTCTTTGTTAACGCCTTTTATGTTGGTTGGGGCCATTACTTTATTAGGCATTGTGGTAGGTGCTTTTACCGGCTATATTCTAATGATGTTATACGATAACTCCGGCGGCTCTTTTGAGAATAAAAATGCTTAATAAATTAGCAGATAAAATTGATTAAGCAGTAAATAATTGAAGATAACTTAAGTACTTCAATCATAAAAGGCAATAGCAATTCCAAAATAAGGAGTGCTATTGCCTTTTACTTTATAAATAAATAATGAAGGCGAGCTAATTAATTTAATATAGCTTTTTCGTGTTGCCTATAATATCAGGTAGATTTACAGCATAGTCATAGTCATTTATAGCGTGGCCATTTGGGCTTCTTTAATTTTCTGATAAAACTGCTCGTACAAAGGAACAATCTTACTGATTTCAAAAACTTTAGCGCGGGCCAAGGCATTAGCTTTAAATTGAGGAAGATGAGTGTCGTCGAGCACGTAAAGGGCGTTTTTAACCATATCATCCACATCACCAATCGGGCTCACAAAACCAGTTTCCCCGTGTATATTTAATTCGGGTATGCCGCCGGCATTGGTCGAGATAACGGGTACTTCGCAGGCCATTGCCTCTAAGGCAGCTAGTCCAAAGCTTTCTTTTTCGGAAGGCATTAAAAATAAATCGGCTACCGATAGTACTTCTTCCACCGCTTCCAGTTTACCTAAAAACCGCACATCGTTGCAAACATCTAGTTTGCGGCACAAATTTTCGGCTTTTATGCGGTCGGGCCCATCGCCCACCATCAACAATTTACAGGCTATTTGCTTGCGTACTTTATAAAATATTTTTATTACATCCTGCACGCGTTTCACACTCCGGAAATTAGAAGTATGCACCATTAATTTCTCGCCCTGAGGGCCTATAGCCGCGCGAAAATGATCTTTCTGCTGCCGATGAAAGCGTTCCAGATTAATAAAATTAGGAATTACTTCAATTTCTTTTTCGATGCGGAAGTGATTATACGTTTCGGTGCGTAAGTCTTCGGATACCGCCGTAACGCCATCGGATTGGTTAATGCTGAAAGTTACTACGGGCTCAAAAGAAGCATCTTTGCCTACCAAGGTAATATCGGTGCCGTGCAGGGTAGTAATTACCGGTATTTGAATACCTTTGGTTTTTAAAATTTGTTTGGCCATATAAGCAGCCGAAGCGTGCGGAATGGCATAATGCACGTGTAATATATCCAGCTTTTCGAACTGCACAATATCTACCATTTTACTGGCGAGCGCCAGTTCGTAGGGGTCGTACTGAAACAGCGGGTAAGAAGGTACAATTACTTCGTGATAAAACAGGTTCTCATTGAAAAAATCGAGGCGGGCCGGTTGGCTGTAAGTAATAAAATGAACTTGGTGTCCTTTTAAAGCTAATGCTTTGCCTAATTCTGTAGCTACAACCCCACTACCGCCAAAAGTAGGATAACAAACAATACCTATTTTCATGAAGAATTAAATGCTTTTGAATATTTAGGATTAACGTTATTATTTAGATAACAACTAAAATAATTTATAAAGGTTTATGCTTAATCAATATTAAAAATAGAATATACTTATCCAGTTACCTTAATCAGCCCTAAGAAACCTGGTTTTATGATTTTGGTTGGAACGATTTGTAAATTACATCGTGAATACGGGTGCGTATGTTATAGCTAATTAACTTATTGTTCACGGCATCAGGATTTACCCGGTTCGATAAGAAAACATAAACCAAGTTATTTTCCGGATCGACCCAGGCGCAGGTGCCGGTAAAACCAGTATGACCAAAGGTGCTTAACGAAGCCATAGAAGAAGTGGCGCCCGCTCCGTCCGGATTAGCCATGTCCCAGCCCAATCCGCGCCGGTTATTTTTGTAAGGTCTTTTCGCAAATTCCGCTACTACATTAGAGTTGAAGTACTGATGTCCGCCGTAATTTCCATTTTGTAGGTTCATTTGCATAAGCGTAGCCAGGTTTAAGGCATTCGAGAATAAACCGGCGTGGCCGGCAATGCCGCCCATCATGGCCGCTCCCTGATCGTGTACGGTACCCCAAATTAAGCTCTTGCGGAAATAAGTATCGTTTTCGGTGGGCGCAATTGATTCTTTCGGAAAACGGATTAAAGGCAGGTAGGTCATGGTATTTAATCCCAAGGGCATATAAAAATTCTGGTCCATAAAATCGCTGATGTTCTGATTCAGCAATTTCTCGGCCACCCGCCGCAAGATGTAAAAACTCAGGTCGCTGTATTTAAACTCATAATTAGTAGCAGCTTTGGGTTTAGTTAGCAACGGCGAATCGATAATCCATTTCCACATAATGCTTTCTATGTCTTTGGCGGCATACATGCCCGGCACTACTTCGTGTGGAAACTCCAGGCTTTGCGTAGGGGCGTAATAGCGGTCTTTAACTTTGGGGTCGATGGTGCGCTGGTGAAAAGGCAAACCCGGTTGCAAGCCTGCCTGGTGAGCCAGTACTTGCCGGATAATTAAATTTTGCTTGTTGGTTCCTTTTAATTCCGGTAAGTACTGCGCTACTTTAGCATCCAGATTTAGTTTGCCCCGGTCTTTTAAATACATAATGGCCTGCAGCGTAGCCGACACTTTGGTTACCGAAGCAATATCGTAAATGGTATTATTGGTAACGGGTGTTTTTTTATCGTAGGTGTAATGGCCGTAACTTTTTTCGAATACCACCGCGCCATCTTTGGCTACCAGCACCTGGCAGCCGGGAGTAGCGGCGTAAGCAATTGCTTCGCGGGCAATATTATCTATTTGGTTTAATACTTTCGAATCTAAACCTACACTCTCGGGCAAAGAAAAGCGTAGCCGGTTTAACGAAAGAGTAGTAAAACCGCGGCCGGCCTGTAAGCCAGGAGTTGGTGACACCGGCAGGGTGCCTTGGGCCGGCAAAGCGCCGAATAATATTTGGGGCACCACGCGTTGCGCTATTTCATTGTCTTCGTAGCCACAGATTAACCAATTGCTGTTTTCGAAATACTTCAGGCTGTAAGCATTGCCCATAGCCACTACTACTACTTTCTGTTTCGGGTTTTCTTGTAATTTCCGGATAAAATTGCGGGTAGTTTCCGGAATACCATAATAATTTATCGGCGTGTTGTTGATGCCGTGCACACTTACCACCACCACATTGTGCGATTGTAAGTTGCGATACAAGCGGGAAAAAGCAGAATCGTTGGCCGATGCTCTATGGGGTGCACTGTAAACCGTTACCGGAGCATATTTTTGCAGGGTTTTTACCAACGTATTTTCTTCGCGGGTGCCAAACGATACGGCTGCAAAATTAAGGGTATCGAGGGTTCGGAAAGGTAAAAAGTTAGCTTTGTTCGAAACAATGGTAACCGAATGCTCATATAATTGTTGTTGAATCAAGCTACTTACCGGCCGGTTTAGATCTTCGGTTAAGTTGGCTAATTCCACGGGCTTGTAAGCATTAAGGCCGGCCCAAAATTTAGCGTGTAGCATTTTCTTTACCCGGTAATCTACTTCGGCCTGAGAGATTTTTCCTTCAGTAAGCGCCTCTTTTATTTTGGCAATGGCCGTGGGCACATCTTCGGAGTAAAGCAAAATATCATTACCTGCTATTAAGGCCAAAGCATCTACTTCGCCGGGCTTGTAGTACCTGGTAACACTCCGCATGTTTAGAGCATCGGTAAAAATCAACCCTTTGTAGTTCATTTTCTCTTTTAATAAACCGGTAACCAGGTTGTGCGAAAGCGTAGCAGCGGTATTAGCGGTAGTATCAAAAACCGGCAAATGCAAATGCGCAACCATAACGCCCATAACGCCGGCATCAAAAGATTTTTTAAATGGATATAAATCCACGGACTGGAGGCGGTCTAAGCTACTTCTTACCACCGGTAAGGTTTTATGCGAGTCTTTATCGGTATCGCCGTGGCCCGGAAAATGTTTGGCTACCGCCATAATGCCGTGATCTTGCAAGCCTTTAATGTAAGCAATACCACGGCTAGATACTTTTTCTATGGATTCGCCAAATGAACGGTTGCCAATAACCGGGTTGCGCGGGTTGCTGTTCACATCCAGCACCGGCGAAAAGCTAACGTGTACGCCCATCCGTTTAAGCTTTAAGGCTATTTCCCGGCCCATCAGATATACGTATTTATCTTCGCTCATAGCACCTAACGTCATTTGTTTCGCAAAGTGCATACTGCTGTCCAGACGCATGTTTAAGCCCCATTCGGCATCCATAGCAATAAACAGCGGTACTTTAGCTTTGCTTTGGTAGTAGTTGGTTAAATTTACCTGCCGTTTGGGGCCGCCCTGCAAAAACATCAAACCTCCAATATTATACTGCGTAACCAAGCGTTCTATTTGGCGTACGTGCGCGGCATCTTTATTCGAATAAGCTGTAACCATAAAGAGCTGGCCCAAACGCTGATCGGGCGTTAGAGAAGTAAAAACACTATCTATCCACTGTTGTTCTTGCACCGAAACAATTGGTTCGTCGGAAGGAGCAGAGGCGGACATAATGCCTACTCCGAGTAGCAATAAGAGTAATAAGAATATATTAACGCCTTTCAGCATGTTTATTTAACCGCTTATAGTAATTTGAATAGCTCAGAATAAAACCTAATTTTGCATGCAGCAGATAAGTTGTGAGGCAAACTGTTATTCTGGAAATAAATCATGTTGTCCGCTCTCTGGCGAATGAGGACCGCCATCAAAATTTAAACATTTTTGCTTACCTAGACAGATGTATTTCACTCCTGAATTAAAATTACAGCATTATGATGCTGATATACGTTTGCATATAATGTTGGCTACCGAGCCGCTTTATACATACAAAACTCTTGCCTCATTATTTTTATTTACAATTATACTAATAAAAAATTTACCAGTTGCCATTCCGGCGTTCTCTAAAATAAGATCTTCTGTTTCGGCCGGACAGCCTGCTGGGACTTGGCCCTTATTTACTTTATTATTTTAAGCTACATGGCCGATATCATAAATTTATTACCCGAGTACCTGGCCAACCAAATAGCTGCCGGGGAAGTCGTGCAACGCCCGGCTTCGGTGGTAAAGGAATTAATGGAAAATGCCGTAGACGCCGGTAGCACCTCTATCCAGTTAATTGTGAAAGAGGCGGGTAAAACCCTTATTCAGGTGGTTGATAATGGCTCCGGCATGTCCGAAACCGATGCCCGCATGAGTTTTGAACGACATGCCACTTCTAAAATCCGCTCAACCGACGATTTATTTCAAATTAGAACCATGGGGTTCCGGGGCGAAGCCTTGGCCTCGATTGCGGCAGTTGCCCAGGTAGAACTTAAAACTAAGCGTCGCGAGGCCGATACCGGTACCCGCCTGATTATAGAAGGTTCGGAAGTAATGGCGCAAGAGCCGGTAGCTATGGCCGATGGTACGATTTTGTGCGTTAAGAATTTATTTTATAATGTACCGGCGCGACGTAATTTCCTCAAATCGAATGCGGTAGAAATGCGGCATATTCTGGATGAATTTACCCGTATTGCGTTGGCGCACCCCCATATTAATTTTTCGCTTTACCAGAACGATTTAGAAGTTTACCAATTGCCGGCCGTAAAATTAAGCCAGCGCATCGTCGCTTTATTCGGGAAAGCTTACAAAGAACAATTGGCTCCTTGCGACGAAAATACGCCGCTCGTGCAGATTACCGGCTATATCGGGAAACCAGAATTTGCTAAAAAATCGCGCGGCGAACAGTTCTTTTTTGTAAACAACCGATATATCCGGAATGCTTACCTGAACCACGCTGTATTAACGGCTTACGAAGGTTTGCTGCCCAAAGACAGCTTTCCGTTTTACGTTTTGTTTTTGCAGTTAGATCCCCAACGCATTGATATAAACGTACATCCGACTAAAACCGAAATAAAGTTCGAAGACGAAAAAACCGTTTACGCCATTGTGCGGGCGGCCATAAAGCAATCGTTGGGGCTGCATAATATTGCGCCGTCGCTCGATTTTGAAGGCGATGTGAATTTTGCGCCCTTGCAACCGGTTCGTACCAATTTTGAAGCAACCGGGCTCTCGGCGGCACCAGCGTTTAATTCAATTCATACTGCTGGTATGCCTGCTTCTAAAAATAACGCTACCGAAGTGCGCGTTTCTTCTTTTTTTTCGGGTAAAGCTGAGTCGCCGTGGCCAGAGCCCATTCGTACCAGCGCCGGCAGCTTGCCTTTCGAGGAATTAACAACCAATGAGAGCCAACATGCGCCCACTGCGGGTAGTAAAGCCATGCAGATTCATCATAAATATTTATTGGTGCAGGTTAAATCGGGAATGTTATTAGTAGACCAACAAGCCGCTCAAGAGCGTATTCTCTACGAAAAGTTTAAAGCTTCATTGCAGCGCCAGGCCGGCACTACCCAAACGTTATTATTTCCGGAAGTACTGCAATTTTCGGCGGCCGATTTTATACTGGTCCAGGAATTAGCTACCGAATTAAAAGCCATGGGGTTTGACTTTAGTGATTTTGGTAATAATACTATTGTTATAAACGGTATTCCGGCCGAAGTGCCGCCCAACCGGGAAAAAGAACTTTTTGAAGGATTAATCGAACAATATCAAAACAACCGCGACGCATTGGCGTTGGATAAGCAAGAAATAATTGCCCGGGCCATGGCCAAGAGAGTAGCCGCGCGGCTGGTTACCCGCATGGCCGAACCTGAAATTAGTGCCTTAGTAGATAAATTATTTGCAACCCAGGTTCCTAATTATACGCCAACGGGGCAGAAAACTTTGGTTATGATGGATTTAAACCAGTTGCAGCAATTATTTCTGATAAACTAGTTTTTGTATTCTTTAAGTATGATGAATTTGACACCAATGGTCCGGAATCTCCTGATCATCAACCTGATAGTATTTATAGCGTTTAGTTATTTTGGCAGCGGCAATCTGTTTGCCCTATATGATTTCCGCTCGACTAATTTTAGATATTACCAATTTCTGACGCACATGTTTATGCACGGTGGTTGGGGACACCTGTTCAGTAATATGTTTAGTTTATTTATCTTCGGGCCTATGCTGGAACACACCTGGGGGCCGCAGCGCTTCCTAATGTTTTATCTGATTACCGGTTTGGGCGCGAGTGTTTTGTTTTCAGCGGTTCGTAATTATGAATATAATCAATTAAGAGAAGACACGGCACAATATATTGAAGAACCTACTCCTATAAATTTTAAAAATTACTTGGAAGAACATTTGCCGGGGCAATATAACCAAGCCGCCGTAGAGCAATTCAGGCGTAATAGCAACGACCCGGCTATGATCCAGGCTACCGTGCAATCGGTAAAAGAACTTTATAATAGTACCATCAACGTACCTATGTTGGGCGCATCGGGAGCGGTATTTGGTATTTTAATGGCATTTGGTTTGCTGTTCCCTAATACCGAACTTATGTTATTGTTTTTTCCGTTTCCAATTAAAGCAAAATATTTTGTAATGCTTTACGGGGCTTACGAGATTTACGCCGGTATTCAGCGGATGCCCGGCGATAACGTGGCCCATTATGCTCACTTGGGCGGTATGTTATTTGCCTTTATCCTGATAAAAGTGTGGGAAAAAGATAGAAATCATTTTTATTAATAATGAACAGTATTATCGACGATATTAGAACTGCATTTAGCCGACGCGACAATGCCTTAAACCAGTTATTACTTATTAATATATTGGTTTTTGTTACCTTAATTCTGCTGCGTACCATTCTGTGGTTAACGCAAGTCCCGTATTTTAGCCTCATTATGACTTGGCTGGCCTTGCCCTCCGAGCCAATGTTGCTGTTGCGGCGCCCCTGGACCTTATTTACTTATTTTTTCACCCACCGCGAGTGGTTGCATATTATATTTAATATGCTCAACCTGTATTGGTTTGGGCTGATTATCCGGGAATATTTAGGAAGTAAAAAATTAATAAGCTTATATATTTTGGGTGGGCTTTGTGGTGCCATTTTGTATTTAATATTCTACAATTTTGTACCTTATTTTATTCAGCGGGGCCCGGCCGAAATGATTGGCGCTTCGGGGAGCATACTGGCCATTATTGTAGCTGCCGCCACATTATTACCCGATTATAGTTTTAATTTGTTGTTATTCGGACCGGTTAAAATAAAATACATTGCGGCTTTTTTAATATTACTTTCGGTGTCCGGAGCTATTGGCGATAATGCTGGTGGTAATATTGCGCATTTGGGCGGCGCTTTACTCGGTTATATTTATATTAAGCAACTAAAAAATGGCAGCGATTTAGGTCGGCCCATTCATGCTTTCTGGGATTTTATTACCGGTATATTTACCCGGCGTTCCCGCATGAAAGTAAGTTATAAAAGTACAGCGGCACCTGCTTTTAGAGCTGCTGCTGTAGGCAAACCCAGCCAAAACGAAATAGATTTAATTCTGGATAAAATTTCCAAATCGGGCTACGAGAGTTTAAGTAAAGAAGAAAAGCAGAAATTATTTCGAGCGAGTCAAAAGGAGTAGTAGCTGAATACTAGACATTAGACATTAGAAATTCATTTTTAAAGTTTTGGAATTATAAGCGGGAAAATCTAATCAATTTCTCTAAAATCTGTAATAAAGAGAGCATTGCCGAAGCAATGCTCTCTTTTATTTTATTATCAATCAGCTAATAAAAATTTTAAATATTTAAATCTAGCATCTAGTGTCTAGCGTCTAAAAACTAGCTGCCCGATTGCATATTATCCAACACGGCCATTACTTCTTTCACGTGCTTATCAGATACCCGCAATAACTCCATTTCTTCATCATTCAGTTGCAGTTCAATTACTTTTTCAACCCCATTTTTGCCTAATACAACGGGCACGCCTAAATAAGTACCATCAATACCGTATTCGCCTTCTAGTTTAATACAAACCGGGAAGATGCGTTTCTGGTCGCGGGCAATGGCTTCTACCATTTGCGCCGCCGCCGAACCAGGAGCATACCAGGCCGAGGTGCCCATTAATTTTACCAATTCGCCGCCACCGTTTTTGGTGCGCTCAATAATGGCATTTAAGGTAGTTTCATCAATTAATTCGGTGACCGGAATACCACCTACAGTAGTATAGCGCGGTAGCGGTACCATGGTGTCGCCGTGGCCACCTAATAAAACAGCCTGTATGTCTTTCGGCGAAACATCCAAAGCTTCGGCCAGGAAAGCGCGGTAACGAGCCGTATCGAGTATGCCGGCCATACCTATTACTTTGGTGCGGGGTAGTTTAGAGGTAACATGCGCGGCGTAAGTCATTACGTCCAACGGATTAGAAACCACAATAATAATAGCTTCCGGCGAGTGCTGAATAATGTTTTTGGTGACCGACTGTACAATACCGGCATTGGTAGAAATCAGGTCGTCGCGGGTCATGCCGGGTTTGCGGGGCAGCCCCGAAGTAATAACCACAATGTCCGAATTAGCCGTACGGGTGTAATCGTTAGTAACGCCTACAGTGCGGGTGTCGTACAAATTAATGGGGGCTTTCTGCCAAATATCCAGAGCCTTACCTTCGGCAATACCTTCTTTGATATCTACCAGTATTACTTCGTTTGCTATTTCGCGATAAGCTAATACATCGGCACAGGTGGCACCCACATTACCAGCTCCAACTACGGTTACTTTCATGGTTTATATTACTAATGTTACGTTGGTGAATAAATTTGAACGCGTAAAAATATAAAAAATGAAGTTCCGGCATAGGAATTAATCTATTTTATTTAAAGTCAAGCTAAAAATCACTTACGAAAAAACAGGCGTGCATTAATGCCTTATTTAGAATCAGCTTTAAATAGGTAAGTTTTATTTGAATATCCTTACTTAATGGATGTACCTACCCGAGCCTACGTTTACCACAGAAAAGAAGCCTGA
>Ga0210040_10010028_pt1 | contig 10935 bp, 3 predicted proteins | sample CryGeyCG12114_NA_FD_185462 | JGI IMG/M metagenome (GOLD analysis project Ga0210040, IMG submission 185462) | Groundwater microbial communities from aquifer - Crystal Geyser CG19_WC_8/21/14_NA (SPAdes) (version 2) | ecosystem: Environmental > Aquatic > Deep subsurface > Groundwater | place: USA... | reverse complement strand
ATTAAATTCTCTAACTAATTGATTGCAAGATGACAACATACGGTTCATGACACGTTTAATAAAGGAAATTCCTCATGGCATCCATGGGAAACTTCATATACGATATGGAATGGGAGGCTCACAAACCACATATGGCACTACTAACAATGTTCAACAGGACCTTTTCCTACCCTGATCGGGCGACAAGTTTGCGCAAATACGCATTTGTGCCTTACGTTGACCATCCAAAATATTAGCATTGAACTTTCAAACTCACGCTAACGATCCTGAAAAGAGTAGAAATTTAGAAATCTTTAACATTTACAGGGAATGAACACTGCATAATTTCGAGATTTTTCGTGTTACTTGCGATAAAAAATCGAAAATTGATTTAAGATTTTCGAAATATTTTTTTCCGCTTTCAACTTGAGCGTAAAATCTCAATATTTTAGATGATAGTACCCGAGACCGAAATGCATCTTTATGCCAAACTATTGCCAAATCCGGGATGAACAGAGTTCGGTCAAACATTGTCAGTATTACCGCCTACTAACTGCCTGGACTGACTGACTACAATGCGTTTTACAATTTTCTCCTACAACTTTGCTATGTGTACTAACTAAGAGTAAGAGTAGAAGCCTGGGTATGCTGTCCTAGTGCATAATGGATACTGTGAAAGTTTTACCCTCCGTAGGAGAAAGAAACACGGTGCTCACTTTCTCTTGAATACTTTTATTACTCCATTCAGAGCAGACATAATGCAACAGAAGAGCCCAAATCTAGGCCCGCTTCCCTCACCAACCAGAAATGCTGTGTACATTCATCTTTCATTTCATATCCATACACGACACGAATTTCATATATGAGAACTAACTAAGAACACTCCACTTTTATTGCCCTTCTACCAAATATGGGAGCAGCACAAACTGAGAATTAAACTCCCGCTATCAGCAAACCAAGTAGAAAAAATTCATTCCATAGAGCTTTTTTTTCAAAGGAAAATAAACGAGAGAAGACTACGTGTTTCTTCTAATTTTTCATTGTACACGTGCATACTTAATTTTACATTTTAATTCTAAACACAGGTCTTATGTTTTCCCACATTTTAGTTAATTACAAGAGATTATAAAAGGATGCGTAGACTAAGAGAAGGGAAATATGAGAGCCAAGGGCCCTCCAGGGTTTAAATTCACTGACTGACTGGCAGTGAGAATGGTACATTCACTTCTAAACTAGTGAAAAGGTGCGGTGTGAATTTCATTTCCACGAAAATTCTAACTACTCGTTCAAGCCAACCATCTGACTTGAGTGTCTAGTTAGTTATAGTGAGTTAGATAATGCTCGCAGAACCAACATGCACAATGTGAACCAACTGGGTAGAGGATAAAGCGCTACCTTAAGAATTCAAATATTAACTTGCTCTTTCCCTGTTTCCATTCCATAATGATACTTCAGAGAAATCCACGTGCAAACATTTCCTAGCTCACTCACACAAAATTATCTTGCCTCTCCTATCTAAACGTACTTTTACTATCTTTTAAACACCTTTCCATACATACATACGTAAAATATTTTACAAATTCTTCCATCATACAATTTCCATTCTTCAAAAAGCTTCAAAATCAACCATGCATGCATTTACACAAATCCTGACGCTCTTATAAACCTGTAAGCACTCTTAATAGTTCCTCTACAAACATAAACAATTTTATTTCCCTTTCTGCTAACTACAAAACTGACTGAGAGAAAATGCACAAGACATGTTAAACAGCAAAGTTAAATTTACGTCTAACTAAACTCTACAAGTTCAACAATAATTTCCCTCCCTGCCAAATAATACATCATCAAAAGTAGTACTGCACAAAGTTTACGAACTGAGTGAGCAACAGAGAAAACAATATTCCTAATTTCCATTCCCAATTTATTTCTCTAGAAAACAAGAGAAATTAAAATCCGGAAATCTAAAGATAAACTTAGTAACTAAACTATAACCAACTAACTTACTGACTAGGCCAAACTTTGTACCGCTCCATTATTATACAACGGGAAACAATAGTGAGAAGAAAAGCGAGTGACCTAAAGTCAGAGCACAATTCAATTATCCCATACAAGCCAACTGACTAACTAAAACTAGAGCTCATAACTGAATGCATAACGAGCGGCCAACTAAGAAAACATGTTTAAAACCCATAAGTTACCAATGACTGACAAACTTACATAGTTAGCACACCCTTACTCCCAATCCAACTCAACAAGATTCAACAGCCAGCAATGACAATTATTATTAAACGAGTTAAGCCGACAGAAAACAAAAGTTGCGAGAATTGTTGGATCCAGAAAGTTAGTTAGTTAGTAATTTAGTAAGCTCACATTTGCATAATCAACCTTGGAGTTGCAAGTTCAACTTCTCTAACCATAAGTCATTAGTTAGATTAGGTAAATAAATGAGTTCCATCCTCACTCACTCACTACACTTATGGCACTGCTGGAGCATATGTCTGTCCATACGGACACAAAAGTGAGCTATGCAATCTACTGCACATTTATTTGCCTTGATGTCCATTATCAGTAGAAAAACTTAATTGAAAAGTTCGCCTCGTTGCATATACTATGCATTACTTATACCAATTAACATACAAAAATTAACTTAAAAAAATCTAGAATTGGTCTGCGTTTGAAAATCCACCAGTACAGTATCATTAATTTGATCGTAAAATGAGACTGAAGACGGTCTAGACCTTTTTTTCTGAAAAACTGTTTCCGGTTTTTCCCAGTTAAAAAAACTAACATTTGTTAAATCTTGATGGAAACTAAAGGCATCTATAACACCAACACGCACGAAAACGAAAATTATAATATCACAAAAGCTTACCGGACGCTGAGGCAACTAAAGAGGCAAAACTGGACGGAAGAACGGTTCCATTATTGAGCGGCAGTAATGGTGGCATTTCTTTGGGATCATCACCTCCATCAGAACTCATAGACTCGCTTTCATCGTCCTGCAAAAACACAATAAGATACCCAAACTGTCATCCATTTCTCATAACGACCCAGCGAACCAACCACAATGAAAAACTTATACCCAAAACCATTCTGATCATTTACACAATCGGAATTTCATTTGAAAAATTCTCAAATGGTACGTAACCTATATATATTATGAATCATCTATGATTATAACAACTCACACCACACAACAAAAGTCCCATTCAATTTTTAGCATTATTTCTACACCGCTAGATTGAAAATAAGTTAGTTACTTAGTTCCTTGACCTCCTATAGAGCACTAGTTCCTATCTCCACCCATTATTGGAGCCCATCTGCTCTCTACTTTTCAAGTTACTGGCAATCCAATAATCTTTTGTGTCTAAAACAGAAGCTATCTTGCACTTTATCCCGATCTTGATCCAATTTAAAAAAAATCACCCCAATCGGGCACATTGGCAAGTCCCAGGGACACAAATTCATCCCATATGTGTGCCCTCAATAGTTCCCTACTGAACACTCAATTGAGCGCCTAGCATACACACACACTATACATGCCTACACAGATGAATGCATAATAATAAATACTCATTGAGGCACAGCACAGCAACACTGACTGAATGCTATGTAATGCAGCATATGATTCACAAGTAAACAAGTTAGCAGACCAAGCTAACATTATTTCATTAGCTTCGTTAGTCCTTTGCTCGCATCCCATGTAACTAACTAACAATGGTGGCAGATGAACTAACTAAACTATAATGCGCCAAACTGTACACATGCAACATTATCAGATTATCATTATTTTCATATCACACCGACCCATGTCACAACTTCATTTAGCATACGACATTCCTCCACATTTCATTTCTCAACAACTACAACTAACTAACTTGGCATATATTAAAATGCTAGCAATAAGGATAATTGCATTCTTGTCTCCCTTCCTGCCTAAGGATACATTTCCCAACTAACTATATCCAGCTCAATGCTGAATACACCAGAAAGAAACGTATAATAAAAGGGAATGCTTAGTTTAATGAAAGTCATTTTGCACAAACTTAAGTAAATAGTATCTACCAGGCCAGGAGCGAGCCATCCTTTATGCAATAACTAACTAAACTAACTGCATCGCAAAAAAAACTGCGTTGCATACAAGCCACACTAATACTGGCACTTTTTTTCACAAGTCTGGTAAGTAAGTAAAGTAAACTAGAAAAAATATTTTTTTCACGTCCTCCTAACAGGTGCCAAGGGAAATCAAGCGGCAGACCTTTTGTACAGGAATACAACAAGAGTTTTGTGTTGTTGTTCCCAGCTCTTTTCATCATAATAATATGGGCATGGTGAAAGGACGTGAGAGAGCCCTTCACAACTAACTCAGTCACGAATTAGTTCATTCCACATGCTTTCCTTGGCACAAAAAATCCCCACTCTATGGACAATCCAAAAAGATGAGGGATTATTTTTATCTGGCGCAACCAGCCATTTGGACCAGCATGATGATGATGAATTCTATTCATCATAACAACTGACGCACCACATTAAATATATATTTGACAATTTTCAGATCTACGCGCACACATTTCAGCATCCGAATACCATACATAACACTACAGCTCAATTTAAATACTCATTCAGGACTCTAGTTAGTAATTTAGTGTTCAATACAAGTACCAGAATAAAATATACCAATACTTCATGCGGAAAGGTACACATAAAGATTCCTACGAATCATAGGAACTAGGAAGGAATAGTAAATGACCATGGTTTTTTTAACACATGACGAAATCTATCCTCCCTATATTTAATGTATACAACAACAGCCCTTTGGAAACTAACCATTATCAACATAATATTATTCAGGCTGCCCACACAGTTAAATGAAAAAAACTCACAGGTACTCACACACACAATCTTAGGTAGTAGTAGTTAGTAGTTAGTAATCTGTAGTGACTGAGTAAGTTGGTTAGTTAGTTCAACCAGTTGACTTCACAGAGTACAAGCATATACATGTGAGAGCTCTGTGTCGAGTAAGTGCACACTTTCACCCAGAGAGCACATCTGTTTTCAAAAAAGATATTTTTGAAGAGTTGGAGAAATTTTTGCACAAAAAAATTGTGTCAACTTGGATTTTACAGGGAGAACTAATATGTAAGAGGTTTTTGAAACGATTTTGAAACACTTTTAGTGAAATTATAGAAAAATTTGGTACCAGGTGTCACATTGGGGCATGTTGATACATGGTTCTAGAATATGAATGTAAAATTTCGAATTTTACAAGATTTCAGGGAGATTTAGAATGCCTGGACACGACTACGGAGGCAAAAATAAGTGGGTGCGAGAAATGGAGGAAATTGGAATCACTTAACCCAACAGTAAAATTGGATAGTAAGTCCATTTGTACACAATTTCATAGCCTCAATGACTGATGGGAATCATTTTTCCTGAGAATTTCATTTAAAATTCAATTTGCAAGTTAAATTATCAGAAAAAAAGCTATTCCTTCCCTGGTTACTTACCACTACCACCCACCCGTATTCACAAAGTAGGGCTACTACATACTATAGTAATCAAATCTCACAAATGATTTTCCTCCCTTTAAATTCAATTACATGCATTCGCAATAATACCTTGAACCTATTTAACTATAACTAACTAGCTATACATATCCCTATTTGTCCGTACTTGCTTCAACTACCAGTGTGAGAATCATAAAAAAATCCATTACACTAAAACAAAGACAATTAATTAAGCCAAAATACCACTCAAAACTATTTCTCATTCTCAACCCAAAGCATACTTAATGCCTAAAAGTTGGAAACTTTACTTTTCCAGCTATTAGAGCAACTTTTTAAATAACCTCGCGTTATTACATTCCCCTACAACATACACATTATTATTCGCAATGATTTTATAACAATTCTCTCTACAGACTCCAACAATCCGCAGCTACAATGAAATTTAAGACGCACTCCCAAGAAGTAACTGTGCCATTGTGGTGGCAACATGGCCTGGGCTACCATTGAAACTTTTATCACATCATGGGATCAAAACACCAAGATAACAGTCCAATGAGAAGTCATAATATATCTAATCTTTATATTATCCATGGGCTCATCTCAAACTAGTGCACGTAAGTAACTCACAACTTTTAAACCTAGCACAAATATTAACTTGCTAACTTATAAAGGTAAGATTTCCCAAAACTTATCATAAACCCTTTGTTCAAAATATCTCTTTTCTAAACACAGAAAGACAAAGTTAATGTGCACACATAAATTCGCTCAAAACAAGTCTCAAACTGATATGCACCCAAAGTTTTCACTTCTACCTATAGATAGTTTCTTCCTACCATATCTAACTAAGCTCGTTTCACTTTTCCGTGCAAAAAACTTTCCCATTTAGAGTGCTACTACTACCGACTTTCTCTGCCAGTTAGTTAGTTAGTTCCAGTGGCGCTACCTTTTGTTTTCCCTAGGTACAACAGCGTACAAGGAATGCAAAAGTACTAATATTAGAAAGAACACAATTAAACTATTGAATGTAAATTAGAAACCATAGGGATTACATTAAATATGAATTTCCCAATGCATTTTCCTAACAAATCTACAAAAAACACAATCCATTTAGTTAGTTAGTCAGTAACATAGCGCTAGAACTATTCCTTATGTAGAACAAACTTGAATTGAACACACTAGCTAACTAAACTGTATTTTATTCTATAATTTTTCATAATACAAAACCAAACCATACGACAAAAATGATGAACCATTTTCTCTTTCCATCTAACATTCCCCGTACATTCATTCCCACTTATAGTAAAAGTAGTTACATATAGTACATTGGAACTCACACTGTAATAACTAAAAGGACTTCCGTTACACTTTCTTTTGAACAGATGGGCATACAGAGGACAGAGTTGAGCATGAAACGACTACTAACTAACTAAAAGGGAGAAAAAAGTGGAAGCCAAGATCACGTAATACGATCGCGTCATTACTTTGTGGACAGGTCTTACAAGCCAGTAAGTAAGTAACTACCAAAGGCCCACTTTTAAAACAATGGAACGAAAGAACAGAACAAGGAGGACTGGTTCATAATAAAAAAAGAAGTCATGGGATTAGATATTCAACAAGGCAGAAGAGGGATCAAACCCGAAGAGAATCTCACGGAAACTGTACCAACTCTAATACTATACTATACTAACTAACTGACTACTATAAGAGCTTATGAAGTGACTTTTTTTCAACAGTTACAAAACGTACAGGACGAGGACGACATCCCGAGAAAAGGGCGTCTGAAAGGAGGAAAAAGTCATTTCCTGGAGTATGAAAAAACACCCGCAGAGTTCCCTCTCAAGTAGAAGAGATTTCCAAAGAAACAGAAATCACTAGCAGTAATAAAAAGATCGTACACCTTTTCCGAGAGATCGAAGACGATATAAAAATAGAGCTTTAGGTGGTTCTGGGTAGAGAAAACGAAACTGCAATTTGTACATATGATGATGAAATTGTACGTGTGCTTATAGTCTACGAATGCTGTACTTACAGCTCAACGAACTACTAGAGATTTACACTTATACATAAAATTTCCGTAGAAAACGGCATCATAAAAGGCCGCTCAGCACTCTGTTAAACGCAAATTACAGACAAAATCTCTCCTTTCATTCACAATACTCAAATCATGAATGAAATGATGAAAAGGACTCAACATTTACAGATTTAGCATCCAATAAAAGTAGACTATAAAGTCCATTCATCATTCATCATAGGCTTACATACGCAAATAATAATAAAAAAGAAAGGGCACCTATCTTTTGTACACAAAGTATTTGATCGCTTCGCTCACATCATATAATATTCATAATCTCTATGCATACACAAACCATTGCATGGGAGGTACAATAAGTTGCTCGCTCCACCTTGACGTAATTAGGCTCAGATGGAGGTAAGTGCTTAGAATTTGAGACGAATCACGATATCTATACAAGCATTTCTTCAACCCTCATGTTAGATGCTATAATGAATGTAAACAAGTTGTGCAAAAAAACACATATCACGGCATATCATTTTTCACAAAACAGGTAGAACAGAGAACAAACATGTTGTACAAACAAGCTAATGGATTTTCAACTTATATACTTACTACACTGTAGTGTGCTAGTCAACTAGGAGTTAGTTAGTTACAATCAATTTCAGAGACTAATTCATGTGGATAATATATAGGGAAAACATATCAGACTATACTACAATCTACAATGAAAAATTTTTTATCATCGGGGCCAACAGTACTCGTTTTCATTATTGTTAGAAATGTTGTATACCTGAATAAAAAATATTTGACGAAAACAGAGCGTGGGATTAATTAATGGCAATTGGGCATTGTGTAATTAAGTTCGTTATATAATTCATTCTGACTGACGCAAGTTGATTAGCTAGGAAATTCAAGTTAAGCGTTGTTTAAATTGTTTGTTATTCACAGCAAATGGAATGTTGAACACGAAATAAAAAACCCTACACTTTTCGTCCTCTTCGTTTATTTTTTGGAAACTGAATACGCGTACTAACTTACTACGGTGTTACCTGTATGTTTTGGGTTACTCATAATGTTATGCTGACTATAGACTATAACATATACACAAAAGGCAAGAAAAAGATAGTCGAAAGGACTTGACACCTCTGTGAGATTCACATTCATTTGGATTGATCAACTTTGATACAAAATGGTGTGTTCAACCAAAATAATACTACACGCTACCTGAATACACAGGCAAAAAGGCACCCTCGTGTGTTTTAAATACAAACTATAAAATGTACACACAATAATTTTGTACAACAAAACTAAATAACCTACAGTTAAAACAATGAGTGAGTGTGTTACACAATGTGTTAGAAAATTCTTAACTAACTTAATGCACACAATTACGAAGAAAATATCCACACTTTACGTTACATGCAACATAATGCAACAGTCCCAGTTCATTCATACATTAAATACTTGAAAAATCCAAAAAAACACAACAAAATAGAGAAAACCATTCAAGAAATATAAAATGAAATCAATCAAAAACCATCCTAATACACAAATTAACACAAATAAATACAAAACATAGCCTAAATCTTTAAGCTAACTAAAATCATATTCCTTTAACACTACAGGTAATGTTTGTGACACAAAACATGGCAGACAAACTAACTAACTAACTAACTAGCAATCTCCTAATCTCAATTCATAAGTAAATGAGTTTCAGGAAGTTTTTGTGATTAGTCTTGAGTAGTAGCATTACACTTTACATTAAGATTCCACCGAAAATCCATATATACCACTGCCTCCACACAAAAAATGAGAACCAATGGCACACAAAAATCCACCCAGAGGCTTTGGTAGTAGTACAAAAGTAGTTTTGGTAGTCATGTTAAAGCATTCTGATTTGCAAGTTATACTTGCCAACTAACTAACTAGACATGCCACGCAAATATCACAGACAATGCGAGGTTTGAGATTTCATAGGACAACAATGGAAAACAACATGGTCCCTTGTGTATTGCTCATACAGTTTACATGATCACTATTCCTATTTAGTAACTAACTTTATTTTTTGCCTTCATATGCTAACCAACCAACCAAGTAACTAAAGTGAACCATATTGTACGTGTTAGTTAGTTATTGGCATTACTTTCACGATCTAGATTGTTATTGCGAGGTTTCGTTACTCTTTGTCAATTACACTTGATTTCCTATACTACATAGCATCCAATAAGTTGACAAACATACATAAACATCATTATATCCTAGACAGTTATTAACATAATGCACTTTCTTCTTTTCCAACATCAGTCACACGCCACACCACATAGCATATCTGTACACGGGACTACATAACAACCAAGAATAATGTACACATGGAATGGAAATCATAATCCAACATCTACCCACGTAGAGCATACAAAGAACACAATACGAATGACAGAAAAAAACACTCTCATAAGAAGAAGAGAAAATTCATGCCAATAATAATTCCAATATTACATGATGGAATGATAACTCATACCACTTGGTTTCAAAGCAATAAAACATACATTGTTAAAGTTTGTTGGTACAAGTATCAAATCATATATTTTTTTGCACCTCGGTTCAAAAATCCAATAAAACCAACAGTTTTGAAACACGAAACGCCTACATGTCTACCACAAAGGTTAGGGAACTTTTCCATACAAAACTACACCCAACAAATCCTACCAGAAATTCTCTACTTCCTTGCAAATCTTATCTACGTATATCTAAATCTCCTATAAAAACTATTATTCTCAACAATCTTCGGTATTGGTTCCAATATTCGCCTTTTTCCACAGATAATTAATACTATATATAAGCCCACTTAAAGATCCTGCTATAATTTTTTCCTTCCCTATAAAAAATCCTACAAATAAACCGGTTCGGCACGAATAGATTGGCGCAACTAACTAACTAACTCACTCTTAATAGCTGGTGCAGTACAAGTAGTAATTAAAGACAGCAGTGTGCCCAAATATGGGACCCAGGGCTGCTCATTATCATTGGAATCATATATTACCCCGATTGCAGATAAAGGGAAGACAGGCAGCACACATAAAGATTCTTATCATACATTCGTTGGCATAAAATGAAAAGTATGTAGGAATGCACAGACAGTGATCATAATAATAACTGACTGAAGCGGATCAGAGAAATGGTCAAAATTGGAAACCAGAATTATTATTATTTCTGGCGGACTACTACAGCTTCTATGTAGCTAACTAACTAACTAACTACCAAACTAGTGCACTGCATGCACTTAAAGCCCAAATAGGAAACTTTCATTTCATCAAAACCAATATTATTAGATGATCATAGGCTTATATACGCAATGCAATGCATTAAGTGCAATGAAATTAAAGGGTGGTCCTGGTCACACAATAATCAAATGAGCTGCGGCATCTAACCAGAGTG
>Ga0210040_10010027_pt1 | contig 10935 bp, 14 predicted proteins | sample CryGeyCG12114_NA_FD_185462 | JGI IMG/M metagenome (GOLD analysis project Ga0210040, IMG submission 185462) | Groundwater microbial communities from aquifer - Crystal Geyser CG19_WC_8/21/14_NA (SPAdes) (version 2) | ecosystem: Environmental > Aquatic > Deep subsurface > Groundwater | place: USA... | reverse complement strand
CAAACATACAAAATTTTGTTTAATAGTATTTCATGCCCCATAATTAACTATTAGGATATTTGAAGGTTAAAATAGAAGAAACCCAACAAAACGAGTACCAATAATTGATAATAAGTTTGTTAAAGCTTTTGCTCCCATTTTTGGATGGCTTTTTTCTATTTCTTTGTGAACTTTTTTGGTTAAATAGATTTTATTCATTAGTGTGTTAAAATTTAGCGTGTGTGGTTTGGAAAAAAAACTAGAATTTCACATGAAATTGAATAAAAATGGATAAATTTGATCACTTAATGCACCAATAATTCATTTATTACTTATTAGTCCATTATTTTCATATTTGAATGTCCGACTGCCTTTGGGAATTAACTGTGCATAGTATTTCAATTGTTAACATATTCAATCATACCAAATAACGTTGGAATTGCTGTGTGTCGTTCAGATATTTTTTCAAACCATATTTTTACGGGACATGTTTGTCATGTAACACTTTCTAATATGGAATAAATACAAAAAAGCAGTTAGTGCTGAAATCTTAATTCTTGCTATGCATAAACGGAGTAGAATAGAACCTTCCAGCAGTTTCAACTTTTTATTGCATCATATCAAGGTATTATAGAATAGTACCTGTGCATTGCACCTGCTAAGGGTACTTTTCATGCCTCCATGAAGTAAAAAAGGTCATTTGTGGCCTACTTAGTATCTTTTCACCCTAATCTATCCAATACTCAAGTCAATTGAAACGGAAGTGTGTCATTCCCTTTCCAAATCCAATTTATTCCTTTAAAAACATGTCAACAAAATTTCCCTTTTTTTCTGGAGTATATAAGCCGGGGATTTGTGCCAGTTTACTTTATACACTTTCATTAAATCAACGACTAAAGTCATCCCGTTTTTTTTACCTTTATTTTTTTGTTTTGCAATGAATCTGTACACTTCAAGTTTGCCATTTTTGGCTGTTTTTGTATCGATAGGATTGGCTAAAGATCTGAAGCTGGATTCAACAAATAATATTGAGAAAGGTTAGTTAGTTAGTTAGATAGTTACTACATGTTCATTTTCATGAGTTTAATGTGTTCTTAATCATTTTTCCTGCTTTTTGCAGATCAAAAGACGGAATTGCCGAACGATGAGGTAAAGATGGCATTCCCACAATTCGTTTCTGAGTTACGGTTGAAACTGTTCAAGGAAACTGTGATGGATCCTATCACAGGTGCAGATTTCGCATACTATATTTGGAAAGATGAGCAAGGTAAAAAAAACTGTTTGCATTAAAATATGTAATTGCGTTGTTAATTTAAATTAAAAAACAATACATGTAAACCAAGAAAATCATTTAATAACTCAACTGCATTTTCTAACTATAATATAAATCCCTCAGGTATCTCATACAATCTGAACCAGCTGGGTACAAAAATTGGGCTCAGTAAACCGAAGCCAGAATCTCAGGATGAGTTACCCACTGTTGCCGAATTAACAACAAAAAATGAAGATAGAAATAGCAACCCAGCTAAAGAGGAAAATAAAATCCCGATTTTAAGACGCTATTTAGCTCTGAGAAGAAGTGGATTATCCTATTGGAGATGTATGTTTCGGGGTCTTAATCTCTTTTACTTGTTTTTTGTTTTTAAATAAAATATGCCCTTATAATATTTAGAGCTAAAGTTAACTTTTAAAACATCATTACGCTTCAGCTCTGCCTGCCAAACCACTAGTTCCAATTCCAAAAAACCCTTCATCCAAAATCCCAGAAAAGAGAGATGCCCGATTTTTCGGGTTGTTTGATGGACTATTTGGAGGATATGGATACGGTGGATATAATGCGATGACGGATCCATATGGATATTTTATCGGCCCATATGATTACGTGGATCCCTATGTTTACGGTCCTGGTCCTGTTCCCGGTCCTTATGTCGGAGGTGCTTATTGGAAACGATAGTTTTTTGGGAAAAATACAATCGATAGATATTTGACAAATTTATTAATGCCTTTTTGTATTTAGTTACTCCGTATGTAATGTACAGCTCAAAAGATCAAGGAAAATAAAACGAATGTGTATATAACTTACTTGGCTCATAACGATATTTTAGTTTCAATTAATTTACCAGAGTCTTGCAATGCATATTATATAGCTTAACATACGAAAATTTGGCCAACCAGAGCATAAAAGTTCAGTGGCCTCATCATCACAATACAGTGCATGCTTATCCATGAGAAAACAGAAAACTTGTAGTTCCATATACTTTTATACAAGAAAGTATTCAGTCAATGGTTTCATAACGTATCTATTTTGCTGCAACACAGCCTGGATGTGTCAAAATTTGGGCCCAAAACAAACTACATAGACTTTTGGTAATCCAATAGCTAACCTAGGGATACCCAAAGCAAAACAAACCGAACGCATGGTCAGTCACACTTCAACTTTTTAATGTCCAAATGGCTTAAAAAGAGTTTTTCTCACACACAATGCAAACTAAATTAACTACCGCATCTAATCAACAAAAATAATAGAGTTAGAACCCAATTAAAGCGCAAAAAACTACATAATCCTAAAAACCAAAAGCACTTTCGTAAACCTAAATCGAATACAATTCTTCGAATTCCGGCTGACGTACCATAAATCCTCCCATTCAAAAAGTACATAACCGATAATTCAATTCCATACGAACGCTATCTGAACTCTAAAAGCTAGCTTCCAAACTAACTAACCTATCATTCCCTCCGTCACTAAATAAGACGGGAATACAGGAAGTCAAAAAACCGAACAAAATCAACAAACATTCCTAAAAAGTGACGCGAAACTGGTAGCTCACCATATTGACTTACTTTATAAACGTATACTGTTTATACAATCATCATCAATCCTCCTCCACATCTGTGTATGTTTTCATTGCATTGCTGACTAGCTATGGTTCCTTCCAAAATAGACAAAAAATGTGTAAAAAAACCGCACAGACTGCGTGCGTGAATGACTGAATCCAAGGTTATTCTCATCCGCCCGTACCACCAATACGTTTGTTGAATTCTACATTAAAGTTTCCTCCAACTGTGGACTAAAGAGTGAGTAATAATCTTACTGTGTAAAATTCACTCTTCTTGCATATAGCTACTAACTAACAAACAAAATATGAAGCTAAGAAAATGCAACGCAACCATTGCTTGCGTTTTAACATGGTTGCCTATGTATCCTCGCAATGGTTGCTTGCATTTTTGGCAACACTACTATAAAGTGTAGCGCAATCGACACAGTGCATTTATTTGTGAATCTCGCCTGGTGTGGTTCGGTGGAGTGTGTTTTTGTTCTCCAGTTGAATACTGTAGTTAGTTAGTTTGTTTTCAAAAGGATCTTGGTTATTTAAATCGGTGTACACGGATTTCAGATGACCGAGTGATTTTTGAAAATCAATGTAGTAGTAACAGAGGAATGACAGAAGTGCAGCCGTTTAGTGGGCCACAAATTAATAACGGTGATCCTCGGGTAAGTTAGTTTTTGTTTGACATTTGGGTCGATATTCTAATCAGTGGTTATTGATAATTGAAATTAAACTGAAATAGTATGTATAATAATAATAGTTATACTTTAAGTAAAAGTGTGTTCGGATTCAAAATTTTTGTGTTTTTTTTAATTCATAGGAAAAAGAAGGACCCAGGATGAATATCAACCGATACGCTACAAAGAAGACGATAGCCCAGGGGATGATGGATATTGCTCTTCTCACAGCGAATGCATCCCAGCTCAAATATGTTCTCCAAGTAGGCAAGGATCAGCATCCTTTCTTCACACTCATGGTTACCCTTATCTCCGTGTCAATTGTTCTCCAGGTTTGTCTTTTTACATCATTTGTTACACTTGGCTACTTATAGTACTTATTATAATGCTGAATAGCTGATATGCATGAGTCCGTGAATCCTTTGAGTTGAGTTTGAGATATAGCTTTAGCTGTAGCATTAGTTTTTGTGTTCCTAACTGTTTGCAGAAACAAGCTTACTTAGTTTTGCACCATGAAAAAAAATGTACGCAATAAGTTTACTTTATTTATGAATTTAAAACTTGACTAACTAACAAACTAAAGTCTGTACAGCGTGGACGGTTTAAAATTATAGTTAGTTGGTTAGTGAGTAAGTCGGGAGAAAAGTGTGTCCGTATTGTGTAATACATCAAGTTAGTCATGACATGACAAGCGATAGCATGTTGTGATGCGAAGAATAAAACGTTCACCCACCCTTGTACTTTTTATTCCTAAGATTTTTTACTGGACATTGCTGACTCATAGCATTTAGTATATAATGATGTCACGAATTCTACTTTCTGGTCATTTATTCAATCAAGAAATGAAAATGACTCGGGCAGCGTGATATAGTATTAGACACCCTAGTATCCAATGACACTATAAATTAATGGAAGGAACTTGTAAGCTTAGTTCTGCTTACTTATACGTTGTTGTACATTGTCAAGTCATGCTAACTTGAGTAAGTAAACTGGTAAAATTATTGATCCATCTTAGGACATGCATACACATACACTACACTGGTAGCTAGGAATTATAGTTATGTAGTCTTATATATAAATTTTCGAAGAGCAGCCGTATATGTATTGATCGCAGGTTTATGTTATAGTTAGTTAGCAAAGATTTGAGCTATGATTCATTATGGCAAGCCTGCAATTCATAACGAAAGGTTAAGCGAGTTATGCATTGAAAGCAATATTGGCCCAAAGTTTATGTATCGATGATTTAAGGACCAAAGGGAATTTGGATTATAATTTCACAAAACAATGAAAGTCAAGTTGCAAGAGTAGATTTGAGTATTTAAGGTAGCACGTAATTAGTTTGCCGTCTCTTTAATTATTGGATTGATATTTGGGCAGGTTGTCTCTGGGATTTTGGCATTGTCCGTGAATATGTTGAGAGATTGTCGACTTGATCTTCCTGAGTATTTCCGTTCAGCACATTTCTTCAATTATTTGCAACTTGGGTTGGCAGTTACTGTGGCTGCGATTAATCTCGCCATCTCAGCATTTGATCCAACACGTGGTGCATTTAAAGCTTCTTTAGGAGGAGTTCTTGACAATATTGGATGAATTAAATCATTTTTATTCTGTATTTTATTTTAAGCTAGGATAAATAATATGACCCTGACCAATTTACGAGTTAGATTTATGACCTAAAGGCCTCTTTTTGTGGACAGAATGAAACGAATTGATTTTCCATATGAAATCACAGCTCAAAGCATTTTTATACTTTTTAATCAAGTTAGATCTTAATATGAATACGTTTTGTTACTTGTTGGTATTCTGTGTAATAACAGGGTCGTTTTTAGTTTTGTTAGGATGAGTACTGTGAGGTAATCATTTTACTGTGATGCCTGTGGAAAAGAAATTAAAAAGTAAGTATTGGATCTTATAATATGTCAGAAAAGTGCAGCTGGAAAAAACTTACCCATCCGTTAAATATTTAATTATTTATGATCAATAATGCTCTTGTATGCACACACTGGGGCTGAAAATGTAAAATATTTTTGTCAATTTACGCTATTTCAATTATCTATAGGCCTGTATATTTGTTTTTACAAAATACATAACTGTAATGTGTATATTAATGCAGTACTGTATGAGATTTATCACTCACTCAATAACTACACAACTAACTGTATGATTTTAGCTTTTGTAAAAGAGCATGCTCCTATAAGATGTACACGTTAAATATTGTAAAAGCATGATATGTTGCATTTACAATCATGTTTTCTCAAAGCAAAGGATATACGGATTCCATTAAAAATGCAGCTTAATTTTGTGTATTTTAATTAATAGCAATACAATGTTTTTATCTCAACTTGTAACTTGTGTATATATAGATCACAGTGGGAATCTGCTTTTTACTCCTGGGCTCCATAAATTTAAACAAACCATCTTCTCAGCGCAGGGCAGATCTTCTCAACAACATCGTCACAATACAAATATTCGTAATCTCTGTAATCAACGTCATAATTTCCAGCTTTGGAATAGAACAATCCATTATGAACAATGATGGAGGGACTTTTAGAGAGCCTTTGAGGCTTGTTAGTGGACCAATTAGGAAAGAACCTATTGAATCTGGCCAAGCGCCTCAAATTTTTCTAAATGAAACTGTTGATAGTTACTACAAATCTGGTTTGGGGAAAGTGCATTTTGACGACACAAAACTTTAAAATGTGCAACTGATAAAACATTATTTTGTGTGATAGCATTAACGTGACTAACTAACTGTACGAGTTTGTTTGTACTCATATTTGTAATCTAATCAAGATTATCAAGTTTCGTATCTTTATGCATTTATTAGATCAGACAGATTTAAAGTTGTTTCACAATTGAAAACTTTGACGGTGGAAATAGTAATATAAATATAATAGGTATTTTAGTTATTTAATAAGTTTAATATTTATGTAACGTAATTGACAATTATTACTGTTTTGTTAGTTAGCTAATTTTGCTAGCAAACAACATCACTTTGTACCGATGCAAATCCAATAGTGTCTCTACTCTGTACAAGAACTATTATTTACTAACCCTAACGCTTGTTTATATAGAATTCAAAGCTTTACAAAATTGCGTAATAAAGAAAACCTGAGAATGGGTAAATCGGCGGATGTTACTACGATTTAAAAATTATTTTTGCGTTATCTCCATGCACGATGATTCATTTTAATAAAACTGTAATGAAGAAATTAGCCCTGAATCTATATTTACAGATTCACGTTATCAAACATTTGATAAAGTGTGTGTACGCATTACGTAATTGAGCATACCTAATGCTCAAATCTTTTTCATTATTGATAAACTGATCAACATACTCAATTAAAATGCATTGCAAATTACAAGAGGAAGGCTCCATATTCAAATAAAAGTTTTCTATAATTGTTTGCGTTCATCTTTATGGTTCAAGTTTCGGGGTTCAGAAAATACACAATGGTGAGGAAAAACTACGAAACAAAAAAGGCCATTGCTCAAGGATGCATGGATATGGCCTTATTCGCAACAAATATTTCCCGCATCAAATATGTGCTGGAAGTTGGGAAGGTTGAATACCGATTTTACGATTTCATTCTGTCACTTTTGATTACTTCTTTGGTCTTTCAGGTTAGCAAACAGAAATCGAACTAACTGGCAAATGTTTTAGCTCATAATATATAGAAGTTCTCAATTCTCACTATTTGGCACAGGTGATTGCAGCTATTTGCTTCCTTGCTCTGGCGATGTTTGACATAACGGAAGAGAAAAGCCACAAACGAGCCAACATAGTTAATAATGTGGCTACGATTATGATTTTTTTTGTTATGACTTTAAATGTAACCATTTCGACTTTTGGGATTGAGCATTCTGTCATCGTCAGGACTAATGACTGCTAATGCAATTCAGTGTAATTTTTATATAGAGAAAACAATTTTGTACTGCAATTTTGATATGTGAAAGAAAAATTTGTTGTGGTTTTGAAACACATGCCAAAATTATCCTTTTTCGTTGTCAGGGATTTACTTTTAGCTGTAGAAATAGCATGTTGATTTGAATATGAGTTTCAAGTGACACGCAATAAACTTTTTCGATACGTTTCGAAAATCTCTCACAAGTCTCATTTAATTATACCTACAATGTAAAGGCTTTAAGAAAAAGAAAATCTCACAAAATTTATCGGTAGACAGCAGCAAAAATGAATTTGACAATTCCAGCAATCACTCTCTCTGTAGATGTGGATCGGTACATCGAAATTTTCTACATTTTATGGAACGAAACTAAATATACAGTTCACAAGTCTGTTTCTGAAGGGGATGCTTTTGTTCAGAAGCAATTGCCAGGTTTAGATCCAATTCTATATGAATTCCTTGTCGAAATTACTTCGTTATCTTCAACGTTACCAATTGCATTATAGAAGGCCACTCTATATACCGATATGTTGCACCTCTGGTAATTTTTCTATCAATAAATGTAATCTGGAGAACAATGAAAGTGGCATCTAACTACTTTGTCGCCAAAAACACTCGCGTGATTCTTGACTGGGACAATGTGGCAGATAAAGGATACGCTTCTTGCACAATTAGTGTATAAATAGACTTTTTCATACCATATTGCAAGTCAAAAACAGATAGTTTCAAAATAAACCATTTGAATTTTTGTCTCTAGTTCTTTAAAAGTAATGGAACTCCACCAGACCCGTACACTCTACACCAGCTGATCCGAAAGACGGACATCAAAGTTACATTTTCACAGGGTGGCCGTACTAATACTTCAGTGTATCTACACAATTCAGAGTCAAACTATGATCATAAGCAAGAAAAACTTGTATTGCTGGACGAAGTCGATGAGACTGAAAGATTTATACGAATAAAAGTAAATGGACGAAATATCGACACAAATATGGAATATTTAGTTTTGCCAACTATAATTAATTAACTAATTGCTTCGCTTGTAAAGTTTCCTTTGGACAGAGCAGGAACCTACAGAATCCATTTGAGTTACCTCTCATTCATATTACCTGGGAGTCCATTCCCCAAGCTGTTTCGACCTGGCAGAGTGGACCCTTGGAAATCCAGTTTAGTTGCTCCATCCAGAAATGTTCTCGTACTTGTAGCTTGGAAAACTATATCGGTGAGAATTCAACCGAGAGATCAATGTGGAAATCATTGCTTACCTGAAGATGTGAATGCGGATCACTTCGGATTTAGTTACGTCACGGTGAGGGGTCTAAACATGAGACAATGTAAGTTCTTATGGCAGCTAATTACCACTAATGTGTTGCTATTTGAATTTAGCATGAAGGGGAAATAGAAACAACAGTAAAAGCGAATCTAAAAATTCATAATGAAGCTTCAAAGAACAATTTCATTCACGAATTTATTATGGACGACTCAGTGCATTATGGCACAGTGACAATGCGATTGGCTGCAAAATTCCCGGGAATTTTCGAAGGCAAAATTTCATATTCTGGGATAACACTGCACAAAGGGAACCTGTCAATTGTTGTCATCAGTGCTGGGGAAGAAGAAATGGTTAGGAATGTGATCAGTAAAAATATACCGAGTCCTGATTTGAAAGCGAGGCTTGTGTCAGCTGAAGAATTGCATGAGATTGTTAATGGAGAGAATCGGCCGTCTACTTCCCATTGGGGTGGCCCAAACAATCGCTATCCAAATGCACCACAAGATGTAATCAATATGACTTTACTTTTAATTTGCAGATTTTTTAAAAATTTCATTGAGATTCAATCATTCTTTGCATCAATTGACGCATAGGTTTCAATAAACATAACACCAAGGTCGATCTGTATGAAAAATTTGAACTGGAACAATAATAACAACGATATTCCTGGGTTGAATTATTTAAGCGATACGAGGGTAGCAACTTTCCGGATTTCACCAACGATTAAAATTCAGATCATAACTACCAATGACATTGAAGACGTTTACACATTTCAAATTTGCGATCGTGGAGAACCATCTTTCGAAGAAACCTCAGACGCTGATGTGATCATTCAACCTGCTGCACCATATAGAGTCACAATGCAAATGAGCGGCAAAGATGCTCGCCTTTTCTTTGTTTTGTTTTCAAACTTTTTTTATGCTAGAAAAGGTTTACGAAAAATCTTCATATTTTACATGACTTTTTATTTTGTCAATTATGTTTAGTGTGTTGGATTGAAATTACTGCTGCTTGCTGCTTTACAGATGGTGTTAACGAAGACTTTATCGAAAAAGAAAACCAGTTTTTCAGTGGCGTCAGAACCACCTATAGACATTCTTATGGAGAAACATTTGAAGTTTTACGCATTGATCGGAAGAATTTGATTAAAAGTGTAAATATAACAATTGATTTAGCACACTACTTATATTCCCAACCATAAAAGTAACATTAAAATCACGTAATCGTGAAATATTAACACGCTAGACTTTGGAAGCAGTTGAAGAATTTGAGAGTAGTGACTGGGCTAAAAACTTTATGATCACGTTCATAGGAGAACCATGTTAGTAAAATTACAAAATATTGGCTCGGATTAGAGTTCCAATAATTAAATCATAAAATACTTGCTGTAGTGAAAGAGCACACAGAATCTTATCAAGAATGGCTACAACTTCTATTTGAAGCAATATACGAAAACAATTCGCTGGGCATGTTCAGTACATTCGGGAGCTCCACGCTTCTCCATCCTAATCGAATTCGCGACAGAAGCGAGCGTTGGAATTTGAATATTTACGAGCTGGCAGGAAAATTGAGTGGAAAATGTCTTCTAGAAGCTTCGTTTAAGGATATAAGTCATCGGAAAAAAATACCTGTGCGATTCACAAGATCTTTCCTATCAATGATTTTGGGTTTAAGGCCCAATTACAAAGTAAAACTGAATTCCACGTAACTTGAACAAAACTTTTAGTATTTAATGTTCGTTTCGTTTCTGAAGACGCGAATGAACAAAAATCTAAACTGTTTTACTTTAGTAGTGCTAATTCTTTAAAGACGCGAACTGAAAACACCGTAATTAATTTTCAGCATTATGAAACAGATGACCCCGAGTTGTACATGACAACAGTTCTCAACATTCTGAAAAATGACATGACACATGAAAATCTCACTTTCTCTGAACCCTTCTATGATGTGAACGGAGATCTTATTAGCGTGAGTCACATAATCAGCGTCTTTACTATTGTTGCTAACCTTGAACTTAAAAGCTGAAGGAGAAATTTCATAACAATTTTACCTTTAGACGGTGAACTTAATTCCGAATGGTTCCATCGTGGCAGTCACAAATGAGACGAAAGAGCTGTATCTAAATGCGTTAGCCAGTTTCCATCTTCAGTTTGCTGTACAAGAGGAAATCGAAGCATTTAGAAGTGGACTCACGTCTCTAATCCCTGCAGAAAAGCTTGCACAATTCGATGAGAATGAATTAGAAGTAAGTGAGGAAAGAAAACGTGTCACGA
>Ga0210040_10010026_pt1 | contig 10935 bp, 9 predicted proteins | sample CryGeyCG12114_NA_FD_185462 | JGI IMG/M metagenome (GOLD analysis project Ga0210040, IMG submission 185462) | Groundwater microbial communities from aquifer - Crystal Geyser CG19_WC_8/21/14_NA (SPAdes) (version 2) | ecosystem: Environmental > Aquatic > Deep subsurface > Groundwater | place: USA... | reverse complement strand
AATTCAATTACTATCATGCCCAGCTCGCAGGCTCGCCAATATCCAAAGGCCCAGCCCAGCTCCCTTCCACGTCACCAAAAATCCCATAACCTCCCCAAAACCCACAACCACCACACCTCCCACACGATGAATATCGTATGTAATAGTCATAATGGCTTCTCGCTGAGATCGAACCAGCCCTTTTCGCGCTCATTTCTGAAGACGCATTCCTTCATATCCTCATTCGTTTCGTTGGTATTTCCCTTCTTGTTCGAGGCTGCGCGGGCTTCCTGACTCGCACGCACGTGCGTCAAGAAGCGCTCCGTACTCGAGTCGCTGCTTGTGCGGCGCGAGTTTTGGCTTGTGTTGGAACTACTCGCATACGAAATCGTTTTGGTCGGTGCTGGAGGTGGATCTTTCCTCGCCGCGCGCTCGCGTTTTGATACGTTGCTGCTTAGCCCTAAGATCCTGGCTTCCTTGCCTAACGTTTCCTCCTTGTCTTCTTTCAGCACCCTCGCTTTCACCGGCGCGCACGGCCGCGGATCCAGCCGCCTTGCTTCGTCGAGATACGTGTGGTACTCGAATTCCTGTTCCTCTTTCGGGCGCGCTGGTACGCGTGCACTGGAGAAGTCGACGGGTAAGCCTGGGTGCGCGTCGGTGGAGGTATGGATGAAAGGGAAGGAAGCGAGGTCTTCTGCGAGTGTGGTGTTCGTGCCTGAGGAGTCGACGCGCTGGCGCTTTTCTGATGTTATTGTTGGTGCGCACTCGGATGATATAGATGATCGAGGGCTGATCTGTGGCGTGCGATCGGACGGCCGTCTGCGCGAGGGCGTGGCGAAGCTAAAGCTCATGTTGAAGATCTCGGACGGGCGGCGCTTTCGGCGGACGGGCATGTCTGGCACTTTCATGTGAACCTTCTTCGGGGGTGGGGCTTGAGGTTTTGCCGTCGCTTCCTTGGTTGTCTTCACCGTCGCCTCTTTACTTGTCTTCGCCGCTAAGTCCTTCATGTCCTTCACCGTCAGACCCTTAAAAGCTGGCGCAGGGTTCTTAATCGTAGGAAGTTTCAACGGCGTGATATGCCTCAACAACGCCTTGTCCTGCTCCGGCATCAACTGTTCCCTCGGTGTCGGTGGTGTCGGTGGCGTCGGTTTATGAGTGTCAAGCGGAATCTGCGTCGCAGCCTTACTGAACAAGTAGGCAGACGGGAAGCTGCCTGGGAAGGTAGCGCTCTTCCTAAGCGTGCGGTGCGGCCCATCTCGTGCTACCTTGCGGCCTTCACGGGGTGCGAGTCGCGGGGTGGGCGGGCAGGCAGCCGCCGGTGAAGTTTGACGTGGATCGACAATAGCTGGCGATTTGGTGTCAGGTCGTGGGGTTTGCGATTGAATGTTGGTCCGTGGAGATGCCGGGTGCGTGGTGTGGTCATATGGTGCGGTGTTGGACATGGTGCTCGTGACGTGGTTGTAGGGGTCTCGTGCCCACCGAGCGCAATCGTAACGAGCTGGAGGAAAGCGACGAGCAGACTTCTGGGTACTGGTTTTTCTTGCCGTCTGGTATCGTGGGTTAGGCGGTGAATGCATATGCTCTATGCCGATTACGGAGTTGTGTAGTCAAGACGGTAGGACTGAGAGTGCGATATAGGAGTTGAGATGAACGCCCCTAGACCGCCAGGGTCACGGCGACTTTATATACCGCGCCTCGATCTTCTGGATCGTGACAACTTCATCCGTGGCCCCAAATCCTGACGTCGAGAGACACCCATGTGGAAGCAGCACGGTCCGGCCCACAACGCGTGCTCCGAAAGTGACAAGCCTTGGTGGACCGCATCCCTCCAAGTGCTGTTTGGAGCCGATCGCATTCGTTCCCAGAGAGTTCGTGTGTCCAGAACAACCCCAAAGTGGTTCAGTGGGGTATGTAGTGAGCATCGCACCAACGGGACGTTGCGCGATGCTAAGCGGGAGCCAAAGTCTCCGATGAGCGGGAGAGCGTGACGAGCCGCGCGTTGGCGGATTCACGCCGTTTGGCGCGGGGGCGCCGATTATATCAGTCGAGCCTTTTGAGTTCCATGGGTGGCATATGGGGCTAGCTGCCGTTTCGGCGACTGTGACCGGCCGATGGGTAGAGAATGGTATCTCGGTAGCCTACTCCGGAGTATGTCCGATGCTTCAAACCAATGCAGTGCGAGCAAGGACGGCGGCTGTTGCCATCACATGTCGGCGAAGTGAATGACGAATTTGGAGTTGGATGCGTGGTCGCAGGGTAACAGACACTACGAAGGCAGTAGGCATCATTCACACTACGTTAGTATGACACACCGTGCCCGGATGTTCAATCGATCGTATTTGGGTTTCTCATCTATGGCCACGTCTCTACGATGCAGCGTCCCTCACCACGCTTGCCCAAATGCCATCCCAATCGGCATCGCCACCCCCATACCTTGCTTCAAACGCGTTCATAGCCAGGTTACCAAGAAATGGCCTAACCAGTCTAGTGATGAGCTCGCTTCTCGCCATATCCAATACAGCGGCGCCTTCTTCCTGTTCTAGCGCTTCAATGAGAGGGTCCAGGATTAGCGTTCTGCTTGGCTCATCTGACGAGTCGCCGTTGTGGGTCGGTACTGGCGCAGAGGCCGACGCAGTCTGTGAAAGCACCTCGTTGATCTCGTCTGTGAGTGAGAGGTGGAGTGGTGGTGTGCTGGGCTTGTATACTGCATCAATGGTGTCGGCGATGAACAGCCACTCGGAGAGCTGAAAGTCGTCTGGGTCGACGACCACAAGCTCGTCGAGAAGCTTACATGCTTGCATAATACCTGCATTATTGTAGTGTTCTCTGTTGCTTGCATCAGGTAATAAGGACGATAATGAAGCTGTCAGCTCTCCATTGGTGACAGGCCAAAGCGGAGCGAGATGTACAGGCGATGTCTTGAGAATGACTGCGCGTAGCAACACAAACACGTCCGCGCGTGTGACCGATGAAGGCGATGTCGCTGGAGTCGCAGACAGAAGCTCGACGACCTTCTCTATGATCTGCGGAATGTTTGGGGTATACGCGTCTTCTGGGCTGGCAAGAACAAGCAGCGCGATGCGGCGAAGATTTAGTTGTGTCTTACGGTCGGCTTCCTGGCGGGCCGATACTGCGCCAACACCGAACATGATGCCCGCAGTAGTTGGTGCAGATATCCGTGTCAATAGCTCTGGCACACGTTCCTTGTCGGATTGTGTCCATTGCGCCAGAATGGGCAGCCATGACTCTCTGAGGAGATCAAGTGGGGTATTGAAAAACTTTGCATCGTTGAAAGCATCTGATATGTTCTTCTTGAGGAGCTTGTTGTTTTGCGCGATCTTCGTCAGGGCCTGGAGAAGGTCCAGCACACTCCGGGATATATTATCGGGAAATGCTTTGGCTTGGAAGCTAGGGCCAATAATCGATGCAGACATGTCTGATACTACTTTCGCTACACGGTCGTTCTCCACAAGGATCAGAGGGAGCTTCGGCGCAATCGAGGTGAGGATAGTGACGAAGTCGGAAGCTCGCATTTGCGCGCGAGTGCCATTAGTGACCGCCCACGACTTCTCGTCTGTTGAGTCTTGACTTGTGCCATGAACGTAGCCCATGGAGCGTGTGGTAGAAATCGCCGTTAGTATCCTGGTGAAGATGTCCTGGTGAAGCTTTAGCAAGAGTCATGTTTTACTAAGGGAAAACCTACCGCAAGCTCTTTTCTCATCTTCCGCTGCTCCCCGAAGTTGGTATTGTCGACCTTTTGGCCAATGACGGCAGTAAACTCGAGAAGCATGGGTAGTATCTGCCGATGTGGCAGAGGGTTTGTGAGGACATCGCGTAGGAACAGCGTACAGTCTTGCCATATCTCATCCATGGCATCGTCCTCGAGTGACTTTGTGTACTCGACCAGGAAGGCAACTAGTTCGGTATCGGTGAGATCGGAAGTGAGTGTTGACGTTCGATTGATGTCCAGTGCTGATGGATCCGTGCGACTGTAGACAGCGTTGAAGATGTTGGGAATCGTATGCTTGGGCTTGGAGCCGTTGAGAACGTTAAGAAGACCCATAATGGACATTCCTTGGTCGTCATCCAGTGTGCCCTTGGTCCATAAAACAGCTAATGTCTCGAGGCACTCGAGTGCCTCCGCAGCGAAGAGATGCTCCAAGATGCGGCGAGCACGGTTGCGCATACGCAGGGACGTAAAGCCGAATGAGGCTACTGAGGAGACATCTTGTTCACCCAGGTGGCCATAACCACCCCATGACCAGATGGCAAAGCATATGCGGACGGTGTCCTGGAAACAGAGCAAGACTGTGAGTCGGCTGTTGGCTGTTGGCGCCCGTGTTTGCGTAGCCTCTGAAGTGAATACACCAGACACGACGTTACTGAAGAAGCCTTGTGGCTGTTCCGGTGATTTGTTGGCAGAGGCCTTCGTTTCCTGGACTGTCAACCGATCATGGGCTTTTGCCAATATTTGTTCCAGTCCGTTGATGAGTGATATCAAAGTTGACTCAGGCGACATTTCTGATGCCATTTCCGGCTCTACGAAGATGGCCTTGAGTTGCTCAAAACCCAGCTCGATCTGCTTGCAGAAGCATTCCACGAGAGGCAAAAGGTTCTGGAAGATGGTGTCGGCGAATAAAGGTAACACCTCAATGAGGAACTGAACCCAGTCATCCAAGATCAAACGGCTGGTGGGCGACGAGAAGCCGTGTTTCAGACAATCAATCAGCTGAGGAGGCGGTGCTATTGGTGCAGGCCCGACCTCTTCAGAGTCCCTATTGAGTGCAAGAGACAGTCGGGATCGATGTGACGGCTGTGACGGCACTTTAAGTTCAGTGGATTCTTCCTGCTGTGGACGAGTGAGACGCAGTCGAAGCGCGGATAACGTCGCCGCCAACAAAAGGCTCTGCAAAGGGGGCGAGGCGGTCTTGAGTCTTGCTATCAAGGACACCTCGAGCTCAAGATCTCGCAGCGGCGCAGCGAGAGGACTTTGATAGACTTGGGAGATGACGGAAACCGAGAGGCGGTGCAGTTCCGAAACGTGAGACTCGTTGACGTTATCTTTGTGATTGACTGGGATAGCCATAGTCTTGAGACACGTCCTCACGATCCACTCTTGGAGCCACGTGCGTGAAACTGGATCTTGCGACCATAATGCAGGAGATTCAGCTAGTGTTGCCCATATATATTGGGAAGGTCTTTTCAAAATGTTGAACATATGTCGAAGGTAGTATAAGCACTCCTTGCTGTCGTCTCTACGCGGTTTAGGCTGTGACTTGGAGGTTGCATTCCTGGGAGCCAAGGTTCCGTTCTCCGCTACGCACTCCATAGACTGAATGTGGAGCACGAGTATATCAAACACTCGCGTCAAGCTTGGTAGATCCTGCAGCCAACTTCCCATGAAGGCAGACGCCTCGGTGCCGTCTTCTTGGAGTGTGTCCAAGAGTAAGAGTAGCGGTCTGGTCAGAATCGAGTGATACTCTCCGGGTCCTAGCGAAGGTGCCGGAGTCTGGTGTCCACTTGGCCGACGTACCACGCTCCCGCGCTTCTCTGACTGTACGTCCAGTTCGTGCATGGTGTGCATCCAAAGGATCGCAAAATGACGACTACAATCAGAACTCCCGCTGTTGACTGAGGGTTGCGAAAGCTGTTTGTCGATGATGGACGCTACAGCAGCCTCGACCATACGGCTGGCGGGTGAGATGCTATGCAGTTGCAGTAAGCACCGAGTTGTTTCGACATGATATTTCGGCTTCGCCGGAGATAGATACTGCCAGAAGGATGCAACAAGTGGGTGTATCAATTCGGGAACCTGGGATGTGGGTATGTAAGGGCTCGACGGACGTGATGTCTGTAGTGCAACGAGTACGGTCGTGATTGCACTTAGTCGGTTGAATGACAATGCCCCAGCTCCTTGGTTCGGACTGACAAGTATACCGTGGAAAACAGTGAATAAGTCGTTTTCGTCCAAAACCGTCAAGTGACGCGCCTTGGCTATAAGGTTGGCCAGGACTCTCGCTGGAACATCTGGCGAGGTAGTAGCGATACTAGACTCAATGGATTCTACGAATAGACGTACAGCCTCGCGCAGCACGAACTGACCCAGCTCAGTCGCGCCGAAGGGAGGATCTGCTGCATCAAGACTGCCTTGGGAGTCCTCGTAGAATGTCCTGAGTTGCTGGAACACTGCCTCCCGGGGCACCTTGTTCGCAGTCGACAACTGCTGATCGGTGGTGTGGTCATTTAGCAATGCTCGTTCTGGCACGATCTGCACCAGAGAATCGGCAATCTCCATGGCCAGCTCGATGACCTGAGGGTCAAGCGGTGGCTTCGTAGCATCCCTGGATTGCGCATTGAGCGAGGCGAGTGTCGACAAGACCATGAGAGGCATATGATGAAGAAGCATATCCTCTTCCTTCAGATTGAAGCGCGCAAGTACGAACTTAGCCAACTTTACCCTCTTTAGTCCCTCATCACAGCTCGTTTTGCTTGAGTCTAATGCCGAGGTGACCAAGTGCATCAGCTTACCCCATATTAAGCCACTATCGACACCATCAAAGAAAGCGCTCGCGCTTCTCAGGACTTCATCGGCTTGTTCTCTCGACGAGCTTTCGCTATATGACTGGACGCTCTGCAGCGCGGGCAAAAAGATCTCGGGCACTATGAGACCACCGACTTCCCAGCGATCCATCAATGATAAGCACACTCGGAAGGGGCGTGCACGCTCGGTGGGGGTCTTGCTAGGTCGTCTGATCAATTTCAAGACGCTGCTGGTCAAGGCTTCCAGACCATAGCGCGAGAAGAAGGCTGCATGCTGCGACGCGGGATCTTGCGCTTCGCTATGCCTGTCCTGGGTGGGAGAAATAACCTCCTCGTTGCTTTCAGAGGTAGTTGGTTCCGGGCCAAGGAACCATGCCCAGAGTCTGCGGTTGAGGCTCATGTCTCTCCGTGACACGACTCCAGCAGCTGCAGTCACTAGTCGTTCAAGGTCTCCTTTACCTACCCGCTCCTGTAAGACGGGAGAGTCCAGAGGCAGGTGACTGACGAGCAAGTCGAGAAAGCCTCGTTGGATGAGCAATTGGGGATCAAGAAGGCCAGACTCGAAGCACCGGATCAGGAGGCCAGGCTCGGGTGATATGGCTGCTTCTGCTTCCGCTGACAGTCTGTTTATCGGCGTGGAAGGTTCAGAAGGCGACACTGAACGGCGTCGTGAGAGGCCGAACTTGGGCAGGCGCCTCACAAGAAAGGCAAGTGCGCCCTGCCTTCGCGACGCATTTGTGATTGTGGCTAGGAAGAAGCACTGCCAGAAATGCGATGATCCGCTGCCGCTGCTGACCTCACTGGAGGGGTCCTCGATGGCTTTGCGCAGCTTGTCCAGCGCCGAGAACATGCGCTCAAAGTCCTCGCTCGTTTCATCCTCCAAGCCGGGTAACAGTGCTAGAATTGTCGCCTTCAATGCTGGCCGAAGCGCTTGCGCGTCCAGCTTGAGTATGTGGTTCTCGAATATGGAGAGGAAGAGCGGTCGGACAGAGAGGGATGCAAAGGAGGGCACCGAGGCGAGGCCTGGGAAGTAAATGCTGAGGTCACGCGCGAGGGCATCTTTCTAGGCTGGTCAGCTCTGCGAGTTATTGTAGGCGGCCACAAGCATACTCCAATGGTCGCGAATATGTAGGCATACACTTCGAGGGCCTTCTGGTGGACGCCCGAGGGCAATGCTGGATTGAGGCACTGCGCTAATCGCAATGCGACTTTGTCGCTATGTGGTACTACAGGTATCTCGGCGGGATGCGCTTGGAGAGCCTACACTACAACCATGAGCGCAATGCCAAGTAGTATAATGGGTGACATTGACCTTCAGCAGCCTTCCCAGGAACGAAATGTAGTCGGCCCATTCCTGCTGAGCAGTGTCCCAGAGGGCGAGGGCGCGCTCAACGCCAGCCGCATATCGTCGGAAGCCCTTGTCCTTCTTGTACAGAGCTACATGAAGTCAGTACATGCTTGCTATACTGACTCATATCTACGTACAGTCTTCGGCGGCATTGCGCGTGGCTCGCGGCACAGGACTGGAGCGGCCGGACCCTGGTGGTGAGAAGAGCTGCAGGTTAGCAGAGGGATCAGCGGACATGCTGTGTCTGGCGAGCGATGAAGTGTCCGTGTATCGGTGGCAGCGTAGTGGACATTCTGTTCATAACAAGTCACGGTGCCATTGTCTGCTGCCTGCGCGTTGGACTCGCCGATAGAGACACGAATGCTTCGGCTAATCAACGGCCCTAGCGCGCTCCATCGTCATCACATGCCAGTGACGCGACCGCTCTAACACTACGATAAACTTATTAGTTCTCTTTCTATTCCTCTCCCTTCACAGACGATGCATAACCCTGCTCCAGTAAGGATCTTGTACAGCACGCTTTAGGCGCAAGATTGCTAACATTCACACAGACCGAGCCACCTCCCCCACCACCTTCATCAGACCACCACCACCACTATGCTCCCCACGACCCTCCACCGCCCGACTACCCTCCTCCCTCCTACGACGATGCCACACGCTCAGGGACCGTCCCGCTGCTCGTTGGCGCCCCACCAGACTACGGCGCCTTCCGCGCCTACACCGAGCCCGACGAGTCCTCGATAGCCAGCAGCGAGGTCGAGTCCACAGGCAGGACACTGCCAGAGTGGGTTGGCCAGGCGCTCGTCGTCGTCATGTTCGTGAGCATCATATACGGCTTCTGGACAGTCATCAACGCGCCTGACACGGACCCGTATCATGGCGTTCCTGGCTATCCTGGGTGAAGGCATGCGGTATTCCAATACCCCACATACTGGCAACACCGGATTGGATAGCTGCGGCTTCGAGGTTGTACGACACTTGCATTGGTTCTCCGGCATCAGCTCATCGAAGGGGAGGAACTATGGCGTCGGTCGTACTGTTGAGAGCTTCGGCTGTGAGCTGTTTCACTACTGGGGGACAAGGCATGACTGAGAGGAGAGCGCATACGTGCGCCAACCATCTTCGTCCTTTATGGCCGTTTTTCACGTAGCCGTCGATTGCCATATATACTCCAGATCTGAAGTGCTTGGCACTCGGAAACGCAACACACCTCGACATGGCCACCACGAACACGAAGAATCGACGAACGGCCTACAAGAACCAATCAACACAGATCGGACCCATCCATGTGCCTTCTGGCCCCCATGCGCTGACCGCATTCAGAGAAGATAAACGAGGGGAGACGGAAGGCTCGCTTCTTCACCGACCCATCATTGGGCGACAATCCTCAGCCTTGCGGTTCAGCCCGTCAGGCTGTGACAGAATACGCATATAGCCTGCAAACACTCCCCTCTTTGTCTCTCATCGCAAACATGGTTTTCGTGCTCAGGATCTCGGTCCTCGCTACCCTGCTGTCAATTACCTGCGCTCAAGACCTCTCTTCGATAGCAGGTATCATACCAGGAGTTTCTTCACTACTCGGTCAAGCTTCTTCCCTACTTAATGCACCCCAATCCGCTCTTAGTTCTGCAGCGCCCGTGGCGTCTGCGTCTGTGGTCGCCGGTCTTCCAAGCGCGTTATCGTCGCTCAATGGCGGTCCGAGTGTAACACCTTCTCAACTCGCATCTACAGCCTCATTGACGAGCAATCCCACGGAGCTACAAACAACTCTCGCAACCTCGACTACTACCACCCAGTCTTCGCCAAGCGCGAGCGATGAACCGGCTGCGGACACTGGTCTGTCCACTGGAGCAAAAGCAGCCATCGGTGTTGTCGTCCCAATTGCGGCTCTACTACTTGCCGGCTTGCTGTTCGTGCTATGGCGTAGGAAGAGACGAGCAGCATCAGCCCCAGCTTCAGCTGGAACAGCAAACGCCGATGAATACGTTTCGCCTATGACGCACTCTGGCCTCATGGTACCGGCATACGAAAACTCCCACGATCCGTCGAAGCCTGAGTTGGACAGTACGACAACAGCCGTCTCGCCATCAGCTACCACGTCTCCACCGCCAATGTACCCACATCACCAACCATCGAACACATACCAGTCCGCCCCGCACGAGTTGAATGCTAGTCAAACGAGCGCATACCAACCTCGTGCGCATGAGCTTGCGATGCCTGGCAACCTGCCCCCAAGGCAGCCTTCGGAGCTCAGCAGTTTACACACATCGCCGGCGGACGCCACCCACGCAACACCCGCAGATGTCGGTCCAGCAATCGTAGTGCCGACACCATATAGGGAGGAAGAGAATCGGATTGAGCAGTTGAGAGCGCAAAGGGCTGCAATCGCAAGGGAGAGGGAGCGCAAGGAGGAAATTGACAGGATGAGGGCGGAAGAAGAGCGACTGGACAGAGCAATTGCCGAGCTCGAGAGTAGACGCTATTGAGGCTATGTGCGATGGTCTCCTGTATGTCCTCGATATTTCGAGTTGAAGCAGTTTCATGCTCTTCTTTAACGTCCAACAATTATATCTCAGCGTCTAGACCGCACGTTCATCTTTCACCAGGGGAGTAAGCTGTTGAGTCCTGATTCCATCCAATATTGACATTCTGTCCCTGCAGGAAATGCGTAGTGATGAACAAGAAATCCAGCTCGTAACGCTGCAATTTACGATTACATGCATATATGCTTACAATCACACACCCGTGCTCGCGTTTGCCGTCTCCCAAACAGTCAATATGCATCGCTCGGATATAATCGGCCTATGCCGCTAGACCCTTAACCTCCCAAGACGGCACACTAACACACCTCTACGATGGAATCATCAACGCTGATCATCGGTGCCGGCACTTGGGGCTGCTCGATTGCGCTGGAGTTGGCGAGAAGGGGTCACACGGATGTTACGGTGCTAGATGGGGGCAAGTTTCCGTCGGTGATTGCGGCGGGGAACGATTTGAATAAGATTGCTGAGGAAGGTGAGTTGTGCGGAGTTTTGGTTGGAGTTGTTTTGGTATGATGGGGGCGAGTG
>Ga0210040_10010025_pt1 | contig 10936 bp, 7 predicted proteins | sample CryGeyCG12114_NA_FD_185462 | JGI IMG/M metagenome (GOLD analysis project Ga0210040, IMG submission 185462) | Groundwater microbial communities from aquifer - Crystal Geyser CG19_WC_8/21/14_NA (SPAdes) (version 2) | ecosystem: Environmental > Aquatic > Deep subsurface > Groundwater | place: USA... | reverse complement strand
CCGGCCGCAGGAGCTGGCCCGGCGGCTGGCCGCCCTCTAGTCCTGGAGGGCGGGGCAAGTCCCGACCGCCGTGGCCCTCTCCCGGGCGGTCACAGCGCGCCGGCAAGGCTGGAGCGCACCATGGCCTCGATCGTCCGTCGTGCGCGCCAGCCTGTCGCCGAGGTGAAGGCGTCGGCGCACGCGACCACGACGGCGGGGTCCCCCGGACGGCGCGGTCCGCGCAGCGGCTCCACATCGACGCCGGACACCGACCGCAGCGCGTCCACCACCTCCAGGACCGACGTGCCGGTTCCGGTGCCGATGTTGAAGACCGCGAAGCCGGCCCCGCGGGTCCGCGCCAGAGCCAGCACGTGCGCGTCGGCGACGTCCTGCACGTGGACGTAGTCGCGGATGCAGGTCCCGTCGGGGGTCGGGTAGTCGTCTCCGAAGACGGTCGGCGGCAGGCCCGCGCGCAGGCGCCCGACGAGGATCGAGACGAGGTTCGTCCGGGACGTGTCGGCCAGCTGCGGGCACGCGGCACCGGCCACGTTGAAGTAGCGCAGCGCGGTCACGTCGACGCGGCCGGCCGCCGCCGCCCAGCGCAGCAGGTCCTCGCCCGCGAGCTTGCTCGCGCCGTACGGGTTGACGGGTCGGGTGGGGTCCGTCTCCTGGACGGGTGCGGTGCCCGTCTCCCCGTACACGGCCGCGGACGAGGAGAAGACGAGGTTCCGCACGCCCGCGACCTCCATGGACGTCAGCACGTGGGTCGTCTGCCCGACGTTCTGGTGGTAGTAGCGGGCGGGGTCCGCGACCGACTCCTCGACGCGCTTGAGCGCCGACAGGTGCACGACGGCGTCCACGTCGTGCCGGGTCATGAAGGCGGCGACGGTCGGTACCGTGCACGGGTCCGAGAGGTCCGCCCGGAGCATCGGGACGTCCCCGACCCGCGCCGCGACCCCGCTGGAGAGGTCGTCCACCACGACGACCGCGGTCCCCGCGTCCCGCAGCGCGTGGACGATGTGCGAGCCGATGTAGCCGGCGCCGCCGGTGACGAGAACGGGCACTGCTCCCCCTGACCCCGTGAGCGAGGCGCGACGCCCGCAGGACACCAACGGCCGGGGCCCGCGAAAACTATCACCCGCCGCGGGTGACCCGGGCTGCCCGCGACGCGTGTGCCGGGGGCACGGCCTCCGGCATCGTGTGGCGTGCAGGCGCGACGGCCGCGCGAGCGCCTCTGTCCGACGTGGGCCGGGGGCTGTCGTTCGAACACGTGTTCGACTATGCTGCCGCCATGCCCGACAGCGGCGCCACGATCCTGCACGCCGACCTCGACGCCTTCTACGCGTCGGTCGAACAGCTGCTGGACCCCGCGCTGCGCGGCCGGCCGGTCGCCGTCGGTGGTGGGCCGAGCGGCGGCGTCGTCCTCGCGGCCTCCTACGAGGCCAAGGCCTTCGGGGTGCAGGGCGGCATGCCCGGGTGGCGCGCCGCCAGGCTGTGCCCGGAGCTCACGTTCGTCCGTGGTCACTTCGGGGAGTACCAGCGGCTCGGCGACGCCGTGATGGCGGTCCTTCGCGACGTCACGCCGCTCGTCGAGCGGATCTCGATCGACGAGGCCTTCCTCGACGTCTCGGGGGCGACGCACCTGTTCGGTCCGCCGGCGCGCATCGGGGCGATGGTGCGTGCCCGCGTGCGGGCCGACGTCGGTCTGCCCATCTCCGTCGGGGCAGCCCGCACCAAGCACCTCGCCAAGATCGCGTCGCAGGTGGCGAAGCCCGACGGACTGGTCGTCGTGCAGCCCGGGTCCGAGCGGGCGTTCCTCGACCCGCTCCCCGTCGCGTTGATCTGGGGCGTCGGTCCGGTCAACCGGCAGCGGCTGGCCGACCGGGGGATCCGCACCATCGGCGACCTCGCGCGGACACCGTCGTCCGCCGTGGAGCGGATCCTGGGCCACGCCGTCGGCCACAAGCTCAGCGCGATGGCCCACGACGAGGACCCGCGCCGCGTCGCGACGGCGCACCGTGCCGGGTCGGTCGGCGCCCAGTCGGCGCTGAGCGCGCGCCCGCCCGAGCGGGAGGGCGTCCGCGCCGTGCTGGCCCACCTTGCCGACCGGATCTCCCGGCGGATGCGCGCCAAGGACCGTGCCGGGCGCACGGTCACCGTCCGCGTCCGGTTCGCCGGGATGCGGTCGGTGACCCGGTCGCGCACCCTGGCGCAGCCGGTGGCGACCACGCTCACGCTCACCGAGGTCGCCGAACGACTGGTCTGGTCGGCGATCGGGGACTCGCCCGGCCGGCCGGAGGTCACCCTGCTCGGGGTGTCCGTCTCGAGCCTCACCGAGCAGCGCACGATCCAGCTCGAGCTCGACCTGGCGCCGGACGACCCGTGGCGTCCCGGGTCCGCGACGGGGTCAGCCCGGCGGGCGGTGGACGGCTCGGTGGACGCGATCCGCACGCGCTTCGGCAGCGACGCGGTGGGCTACCTGCCGGCCGTGATGGGCGCCGCCTCCGCGGTGCCGGACGAGTTCCGCGAGCTGGCCGAGCACGACCTGTAGGGCGGACCCCGGGAGGGTGCCGCCCGCGCTCCGAGGCCGGCGGCCGGTGGGCTCGAGCGGCGGCGACCGTCGCCCGGTCGGCTTGGGCGGCGCCGACCGTCGGCCGGTCGGCTTGGGCGGCGCCGACCGTCGCCCGGTGGGCTCAGGCGGCGCCGACCGTCGCCCGCGGTCGGGACGGGCCGGTGTGCGGGCGGGCTCGGCGGGTGGGCAGCAGGTCGAGGGTGACGACGACGGCCGCGCCGCGCTGGTCGAGCACGATGCCGGCCACGTCGGCGCCGAGCCGGGCGTCGAGCGCGGCGAGCAGCTTGCCCCGGGCGACGCCGGACACGTCCAGCACCGCCCGGACGTGCGGGTCCAGGTTGGTCGGCCCCGGGGGCGCCGCGAGGTGCTCCGAGGTGGCCTCGGCGGCTCGGCGTGCCTCCGGCGCCCTCGTGACCGCCACGGTGACGCAGTCGGGGCCCGTGTAGAGGACCTCGACGGTCGCGTCACCGCGGTGCAGGACCGCGTGGCCGCGACGGCCCTGCGTGCTGGGTACTGCCGTCGTGCGACGAGCTGAGGTGGTCATGGCTCCATTGCACCGCCGCCGTCGCGCCGGACGCCGGGACCAAGGTCACGGTGCCGACGACATCCCGCCGTCGGCGCCTCGCATCGTCGCCCCGGCGGCCGGCCACCACGCTGCGCACCAGGTGAGGCCCGGGCGCGCGGGCCGCTCAGTGCGCCGTCGACGGCGTCCGACGCCGGTTCTCGCCGAGCTCGTGCAGGTCCCGGGCGGCGCCGACCACGAGCGGGTCCGGTGTGCCGACGACGGCCGCGTTCTTGTCGGCGTAGTCGAACCGCGCCAGGACGTGGCGCATCGCCTCCAGTCGCGCCCGCTTCTTGTCGTTGCTCTTCACCACGGTCCACGGGGCGTGGTCCGTGTCGGTCTCGGCGAACATGTCGACCTTCGCCTCGGTGTAGGCATCCCAGCGGTCGAGGGACTCCAGATCCATCGGCGACAGCTTCCACTGGCGCACGGGGTCGATCTGGCGGATGAGGAAGCGCGTGCGCTGCTCGGCCTGCGACACGGAGAACCAGAACTTGACCAGATGGATGCCGGAGCTGACGAGCATGCGCTCGAGCTCGGGGGCCTGCCGCATGAACCGGTGGTACTCGTCCGGGGTGGCGAACCCCATGACCTGCTCCACACCGGCGCGGTTGTACCAGGAGCGGTCGAACATGACGATCTCGCCCGCGGCGGGCAGGTGGGCCACGTACCGCTGGAAGTACCACTGGGTGCTCTCGCGCTCGGTGGGCTTCTCGAGCGCCACGGTCCTCGCCCCGCGCGGGTTGAGGTGCTCCGTGAAGCGCTTGATGGTGCCGCCCTTGCCGGCGGCGTCCCGGCCCTCGAAGAGGATGACGAGCTTCTCACCGCTCGCCTTGACCCAGTTCTGCAGCTTGAGCAGCTCGATCTGCAGCGCCCGCTTCGCGACGTCGTACTCCCGGCGGCTCATCCGCTCGTGGTAGGGGTAGCCCTCGCGCCACGTGTCCACGATGGTGCCGTCGGGGCGCAGCAGCACCGGCTCGCCCTCCTCGTCGATGGCCACGCGGAACTCCGCCAGCGTGTCCTTGAGGTCCGCCGGCAGCTCGCCGTGGATCGCCCCGGCGCGGGCGATCTCGGCTGCCCGGGACAGCTCGGCGGTCAGGCGCGGGACGTGGGCCCCGTCCTGCGAGGACGGGACCTCCCGGTCGGCGACCGCGGCCTCGTTCCGTGCGACGTCGTCGCCGTCACTTGTCGACATCCTGCCTCCTGGCTCACGTCCGGCGCGACGAACCTACGGGTGTGCGGGTCCCGGCGCAGCCGCTGGGCGCCGCCGGCATCCGGCCGCGTCGTCCGCCGACGGGCTCGGCCCGGCTCCTGCCGCGGTGCGGCGTGGGTACCGCGCCGCACCGCGGCGGCCACGGCGCTCCTCGTGCTCCCGGCGGCGTGCCGCCTACGCTGCCTCGATGACCGGACGTCCGCCGCGGGGCTCGACGGCCCGGCCTGTCGTGCTCTCGCTGCCGTTCAGCGGCCGGTGGCTGGCACAGAACAGCCCGGCCGCGCGGGTCCCCAGTCATGGGACCGACGTGCTGGGGGAGCGCTACGCCATCGACTTCGTCGGGGTGGACCACCGGCGCCGGACCGCGGACCGCCGCGACTGGCGGACCGTGCTCGCCAGCGAGTCCCCCGAACGCTTCCTCGGCTACGGGCGGCCGATCCTGGCGCCGGCCGACGGCGTCGTCGTGCGCGTGCACGACGGCGAGGACGACCACGCGGGGCGGCGCTCACAGCTGACTCTCGTGCCGTACGCGCTGGGGCAGCGCGCGCGGCTCCGGGAGGGAGTCGCTGCCGTCGCCGGGAACCACGTCGTCATCGCGCTGCCCGACGGCGGCGCGTTCGTCGCCCTCGCGCACCTGCGAGCCGGCTCCCTGCGCGTCGCCCCGGGCACGGTCGTGGCGGCGGGGCAACCCGTGGCGGACTGCGGCAACTCGGGCAACTCCACGCAGCCCCACCTCCACGTGCAGGTGATGGACAGCGTGGACCTGTCCGTCGCCCGCGGACTGCCGCTCGCGTTCAGGCGGTTCCGCGAGCGGCCGCGGGCCGCCCGGCGATCGGAGGTCAGGGAGCTCGGGGTCCCGGGGGAGGGGGCGGTGGTCGAACCGCTGGCCGATCCATCCACGTCACCATCCGTGGCCGGCTGAGGTCCGGCGGCAGAGCGGCCGGCGAGCAGAGCGGTCGGCCGGCAGAGCGGTCGGCGGGCGGAGCGGTCGGCCGGCAGAGCGGTCGGCGGGCGGAGCGGTCGGCGGGCGGAGCGGTCGGCGGGCGGAGCGGTCGGGCGGACCGGTGAGCGCAGTTCTCACCGGTCCGCCCGACCGCCGTCCGGCTCAGCCGACGGGCACCGGGTCGGTGTCCGCCGTGGCCAACCCGTAGCGGAAGAGGAACGCCGCCATCGCCTGGCGCGAGATGGCGAGCGCCGGGCCGAACGACCCGTCGGCGTACCCGTCCGCGATGTCCGACTCGTCGAGCCAGGCGATCGCCTCGGCGAACGGGTGGCCGGCGCCGACGTCCGTGAACGCCGGCGTGCCGGCGGGCGCGTCCCCGGCCAGGCGGTGCAGGAACGCCGCCATGGCCTGTCGGCTCACGGGCAGGGTGGCTCCGAAGGTGCCGTCCTCGTAGCCGCCAGCGAGACGGTTCTCGGCCATCCACTCGATCTCGACGTAGAAGTCGTCACCGGGTGCGACGTCGTCGAACGTCTGCGTGCCCTCGTCCGGGACCCAGTCGGCACCGGCGTACCGGTACATGAACGCGGCCATCGCCTGTCGGCTCATCGCGGAGGCCGGGTAGAACAGCGTCTGCCCGCCCGCCGTCGTGCCGTTCGACAGGCCCGCGTCCGCGAGCCACTGGATCTCGGTGTGGAACGCCTGGCCCGGCACCACGTCGGCGAACGCCTCGGCGAAGGCCTCGTCGCTGGTCCCGACGTCGGTGACCCAGTCGACCTCGCCCACGCGGATGCCGCGGCTGCCGGTGCCGAGGTAGACCCGCCCGAACACGCGTGAGTCACCCGACAGCGCGCGCAGGTCGCCGAACTGGTGCTCGTCGTCGTTGATCCGGGTCCAGTGGGCCCCACCGTCCAGGGACCGGTACATGCCGTAGGCCGGGGCCTGCGCCGTCCCCGTGGAGGTGTCGGCGATGACGCCCATGGCGTACAGCGCCGGCACGGACCCGTCGCCCACGCCGCGCCCGACGCCGACCTGCTGGAAGGCGCTGTCGGTACCCGGGCTCACCTTGGTGGTCTGCCACGTGCCCGAGGACGCCGTGTACGTCAGGTGCACCAGGCCGGCGGCCGGGTCGTTGGACGCGAGCCACAGGCTGCGGGGGTTGACCACGTCGACCTGGATCTTGTTGGCGCCCTGGCCGTGGCCGCTGGTGTTCCAGTTGGCGTTCGGGATCCCGACACCCTCCGGGGTCACCTGCCGGAAGGTCGCACCGGCGTCCTCGCTGACGTAGAGGACCGAGCCGCCGGTCTCGCCCCGGGCCGGGCTCCGGAAGCCGTAGAACACCCCGGGCTCGACCTTGTCGGAGAAGATCTTGACGTTCCCGGTGGTGACCGGTGCGCCCGCGGCGTCGAGGAACGTGCTGCGCTCCCAGGCGGTGCGGTCGCCGTACTTGACGACCTGGCGCACCTCGCTGGCGCCCTGGGGACGTCCCTCGTGGGAGCCCACCGCGGCGCTGGCGGGGCCCTGCGACACGTCGGTGTAGAAGGTGTCCGCGATCGCCTGACCGGCGACCGACCACACGACGGTGTCGGCGTCGGCGCTGATCGCGATCCAGCCGGCGCTGTTCGTCCCGGTCGGCTCGCGGGACGCGTCGGCCGGCACCGCCATCGGCGTGGCCGTCTGTCCCTCGTCGAAGGAGATGACACCGGCGCTGATGTTCGTGTTCTGGTAGTTGCCCGACGGCGTCAGCACCATGACGTCCTGCTCGAGCCCGGCGTAGTCCAGGTTCTGGGTGTTCATCCAGCGCTCGTAGTAGCCCGGCATGAGGGCCATCTGGACGTTGCCCTCGGCGTCGAGGTCGTAGCGCGGGTTGCCCTCGGCGTCGAACGGCGGGTCGAGGTACCTCACCCGGTTCGCGGGCGACTCCGCGTTCACGAGCGAGTTCGGCGGGGAGACGCTGACGTCCTCGCCCCAGCTCATCGAACCCCAGTCGGCGTAGGTGCTGTACAGGTGGTCCTCGGTCTGGGACGGGCTGTAGAGGTTCCAGATGACGGTCTCCTCCAGGCCGTCGTTCCAGAACCCCCACACCACCTGGTTCTCCTCGGTGAGCGGCTCGTCGGCCACCGTGAGGTTCTTGGTCATCCACAACCCGTTGCCGGTCGTGAACAGCGCCATGTCACTGTCGTACGGGTTGATCTGGATGTTGAACGCCCAGTGGACGGCGGCGCCCCAGCCGTTGTTCTTGTCGATGTAGCCCACGCCGCGCAGGTCCTTGATGCCGACGACCTCGCTGTGGACGACCTCCCAGTCGACCCCGTAGTTGGCCGTGTACCAGACGACCTCCTCGGAGTAGTTCGCGTGCCGGTGGAAGCTCGAGGCCAGCATGACGCCGGGCCGCTGGGCGTCGACGGCCACGCCGCCGATGCCGCCGCGCTGCATGACCTGGCCGTTGGCGATGTCGTTCTCGGTCAGGGCGGGATACTCGGCGGTGTAGACGTTGTCGGGGGTGATGTCCTGCGACGTGCCCGCGGCGAGGTCGAACCGGTAGACCCGGCCGTCCTGGGCGAAGTTGGAGTTGGAGCCGACCCCGTTCATGTTGCTGAGGTTGAACTCCGCGTAGGCGACGACGAGCGCGCCGGACCAGTCGAAGGCGAAGTGCTCGGCGACGAACCCGCCGTACTGCCGGTCCGGACGTCCCTGCGGCTGGCCCGCCAGCTCGGTCAACGTGACACCACCGTCCTGCGAGACGAACAGCGACCCGTACGGACGGTGCTGCATCGGGTTGTCCTCGGACGCGGCCGGCGCGTCCTGGGTGACGGTCCCCGTCGTGCCGACGATGATCCGCGTCGAGTTCCCGGCCGCGTCCACCGGGCTGTGGGGATCGACGGTGACGAAGGTGGGACGGAAGTCGGCCGCGAGGTCGGCGGCGTCCGTCACGCGCGTGAAGCTCTCGCCGGCATCGGTGCTCTTCCACAGCCCGGCCGTCTGGCTGGCGAAGTAGACGATGTCGTTGTTCTTGGGGTCGATGGCCAGCCGCTCACCGGTGCTGCGGTTGGACTGCTCGTTGCCGTTGATGGTCGTCGGGATGGGGAAGCGCGCCCAGGTGTCGCCGTAGTCGTCCGACCGGTAGATGGCGGCGTTGGCGGCATTGCCGCCGGCTGCCATGTAGACCCGTCCCTTCTGGACGGGGTCCGGCATGATGCTCAGCACGAAGGTGGCCCCGCGTCCGGGTCCCCGGGGGTCACCCGGGGTGAACGGGTCGCTGTGGTTGGTGGCGTCGTCGTTGAGACCGACCCAGTAGTCCCGGCCGAAGTCGTAGCGGTACGCGCCACCGATGTCGGTCTTGGCGTACAGGACGTCTTCCTCGATCTGCGAGAAGACGGACCCCGTGACGTATCCGCTGCCGCCGATCTTGGCGGAGCCCTCCCAGTTGTAGTCGCCGCTCTCGGAGTTCGCCACGACGTGGACCGCGAAGGTCTCCTCGTCGCTGACGAAACCCGCCTTGGCGGCGATCACGCGGACGAAGACGGTGCCGGCCGCCCGCGGCGTGACGACGACGTCGCCGTCCTGCACCGCGACCGTCGCCTTGTCGGTGCTCGTGGTGACGACCGTGATCCCGGCATCGGCCGGATCGACGGTCACCGGGACCGTCGTCGGCGAGACCGGGAGCAGGCCCGGGTAGATGTCCAGCGTCTGGTCGGGGATCTCCGCCACGGTGATCGGCGGCGCGTCCGCGCCGGCCGGTGCGGGCGCCGCGACAGCCGCGGCCCCCGGGATCAGTACGAACGACAACGCCGCCGAGACGACTGCTGCCGCGTACCCGCGTGCTGTTCTGATGGCCACATATCCCCCTTGATCGGGCCGGGTCGTGGTAACCGCTGGAAGCGCTCCCACACTGAGGACGACGTCCTCGTCGGACGTCACACTTCATCACGGAGCGCCCGCCGTCAACCCGCGCCGACGCCGACGACCGTCCGCCTGACACGACGTGGACAGACCCCCCCCGGTCGTGTCCTGGCCGCACGCCGACACCGCGCCCGTCCCTGCTCGGCCGCGCCTTCGTGGTGGTCGCCGTCGTGGAGGGGCTCACCCAAGGTGAGCCTGCTGACCGGGATGTACCCCGAGCACGTGTCCGGGACGACGGAGATGGGTGGGTGGCCGTGCGGGCGCCTGCACGGGGCGGCGCTCATCGGTGTACGTCGCCACGGCGCTGCTCGTCGCGAGGGTGCAGCGGTGGTCGCCGTGGGCACCTCGGCGGGCTGTTCATCAGGTGTTGGCGGCCCGGCAACCTCGGGTCCCTACCATTGCGGGGCTGCCGCACACGACCCCCACGGCGACGCGGGGCCGGCTCCGCCGCCGCTGCTCGCCACCACTGCCTGCCACCACTGAAGGGACCGCAGATGTCCATGATGGAGTCGTTCATGCCGCACCCGGAGCGCGACGAGACGATCGCCGCGGCCGACCCGGGAAACGGAGCACCCGCACCGGCACCCGGCTTCGGCATCGAGGGCGAGGACCCCGACCGCGCGCAGTCGCAGGAGCAGGACCAGGAGGAGGCGCAGGCCGGCCCGGTCGCCGACGCACCGGACGACGACGTGCCGTTCCGGACGCCCGATCCGCGCGACGTCCACCGCCCGTAGCGTGAGGGCGGTTCACCGGTCCATGGGTCCTTGCGGTCGCCGCCCGGTTTGCGACGGGCAGGGCGTGGTATCCGATGACCCGGTCGCGAGGAGGACAGACGTGAGCCGTGGATCGCGAGACGCCGCATCGCGGGCGGCCGGTGTCGGGCGTGGTCCGCGCCCCGGTCCGCCGCGATGACGGCGGGGGAGCCGACCGCGGCGCGGGTCGCCGTCGCGGTGATCACCCACAACCGCAGGACCGAGATCCTCACGGCACTGCAGCGACTGCGCGAGCTGCCGGAGCGGCCACGCGTGGTGGTGGTCGACAACGGGTCCGGCGACGGGACGGCCGACGCCATCCGGGCGGAGCACCCGTGGGCCGAGCTCGTCGCCAGCCCGGAGAACCTCGGTGCCGTCGGACGCAACGTCGCCGTCGACCTGCTCGACACCCCGTACGTCGCCTTCTGCGACGACGACACCTGGTGGGAGCCCGGGTCGCTGCGCCGCGCCGCGGAGGTGCTCGACGCCCATCCACGGGTCGCCGTCCTCACCGCCAGGATCCTCGTGGAGCCGGGCGGCACGGAGGACCCGATCGTCGCCGAGCTGCGGCACTCGTCGGTCGTGGGGGCCCCAGGGCTGCCCGGCCCGGCGCTCGGCAGCTTCCTCGCGGGCGCCTCCGTCGTGCGCCGCGAGGCGTTCCTCCAGGTCGGCGGCTTCCACCCGCGCCTGTGGCTGGGCGGTGAGGAGGAGCTGCTCGCCGCGGACCTGGCCGCCGCGGGATGGGAGCTGTGCTACCTCGAGGACCTCACCGTGCACCACCACCCGTCCCGGGCCCGCGACCCGCACCGGCGGCGCCGGGACGGGATCCGCAACACGCTGTGGTTCACCTGGCTGCGGCGCCCGGTGGCCCCCATGCTGCGCCGGACGTGGGAGGTCGTGCGGGGCCTGCCGTGCGACCGGGTCTCCGCTGCGGGAGTGGCGCTGGCCGTGCGTGGCCTGCCCTGGGTGGTGCGCGAGCGCCGCCCACTGCCCGAGCACGCCGAGCGGCGGTTCC
>Ga0210040_10010024_pt1 | contig 10936 bp, 5 predicted proteins | sample CryGeyCG12114_NA_FD_185462 | JGI IMG/M metagenome (GOLD analysis project Ga0210040, IMG submission 185462) | Groundwater microbial communities from aquifer - Crystal Geyser CG19_WC_8/21/14_NA (SPAdes) (version 2) | ecosystem: Environmental > Aquatic > Deep subsurface > Groundwater | place: USA... | reverse complement strand
AGCAGAACAGGCTGCTTATGTGTATGAGCAAAACATTGCGCAGATATTAATGGTTTATTATGCATTTTACGTATCTGATATTAATGGAAGCATTCCATATACTGAAGCATTTCAGGCAAGATATGGCGGAACGCTGACCCCTAAATATGATTCACAGGATTCTTTGTTTGCCTTATTTGATCAGCAATTAAAGGATGCTGTGACTACTTTAAAAACTCCGCAATCTATAACCCAGAATTCCTATGAAAATAACGATCAGTTTTTTAAAGGAGATGAAACAAAATGGATAAAGGCAGCTAATGCATTGCGTTTAAGAATTGCTATGAGAATGACAAAGGTAGACCTTAACCGTGTTAAGACTATTGCAACCGATGTTTTGGCAACTCCTTCTGATCTTATGGCTTCAAATGATGATAGTTGGGTGCTTATTACCATAGCCTCAGGTTTCGGTTCTGGTGGCAACTGGTCAGCTGCTGGCCTCAGAGCACCTAAGCCTTCTTTAAACTTTATGGTTACTCAATCAGATCCACGTCTCAGATTATTTTATTCCAAAAACCGTCAAGGGCAGTACGTAGGAAGTTATACGAATCCTGATAGTGTAGCTGCTCATGCTGCATTATATGCCAAAGGCGATACCGCTATCTCTCCGATTCAATATAGGTTGTTTGATGCTACTGATGTAGATTTAGATGATAATGCTGGTTCTAACTCAGGTCAAAATTTTTATCCTGTACTTACTTATGCAGATCAGTGTTTTATTAGAGCAGAACTTGCTGCAAGAGGATTAACTACCGAAGACGCAGCCGATTTATATAAAAAAGGAATAACTGCATCTATAGAGTTTTATAATACCCGTGCGGGCGCTGCTAATATTGAGAGTTATTCGGCAGTTACACCTGCTGAAATTACTGCTTATCTTGCTATGCCTGCTATTGCTTACGATCCAACGAAGGCCCTTGATCAGATTGCATGTCAGGCCTACCTCGATTATTATAAAAATCCTAACGAAGCATGGGCTTTATACAAGCGAACTGGTATGCCTAACACAACTACAGTTTTACCCTTGTCTCTTTTAACTTCTGATGGTACGATAAATACAATACCACGCCGCGCTCCGCTGGGATTGTTAGAAGTTAATACTATAAACTACGAAAATAGAAAAGCTGCTTATGATCAAATGGCTGCAGATCCAGGTTTTGGCAGCGATCCTAATGATGCTTTTGGGCGTGTATGGTGGGATAGGCCTTAAAAATTTTTAAATGTCTCTTAATCTCCTGCAATAGTTGCAGGAGGTTAAGAGACATTTAAAACATTATTGTAGCTTTATAACAGTATCTGTAGAAGTACGGCATTATTGGGTGATCAAAGTTCATTTACTGTTTTTTCATTAATAGAATCTATAAAAAATTGTTGAGCTCATTTACATATAACCGGTTATTTAGCGTACTTTTTTTATGCTTCATAACAATATTTGTATTTGCGCAGACTGGTAAAAATTCTTTCCATAGATTCAGTAAGATTTCTTCTTTCGCATTAATTAATGTAAAACAGGAAAAAAGTGCCAGAATCATTGCTAATGATAAGCCTCTTTCTTTATTTGTTTTTTTATCACCAGAATGTCCTCTGTGTCAGAATTATACAAGAACCTTGAAGCAGCTCAGAGAAAAATACAAGAAACAGGTTAATTGTTACGGTGTTATTCCTGGTAACGCTTATACAATAAAAGAGGTTGCTGATTTTAAAAATAAGTATACTATCAATTTTGATTTGTTTATTGACACCAAACAAAATCTTACCCATTATTTAAATGCAACGGTTACGCCTCAAGTTGTTTTAATTAATAATAAAGGTAGTTTGGTGTACACCGGCGCTATAGATGATTGGGTACAAGCAATTGGTAAGAAAAGACTACAGGTATCTCAACATTATGTGAATGATGCTATTGAACAAAGTCTGCAGCCGGCAATAGTAAAAATTAAAGCAACCAATGCAATCGGATGTAAGATTAATGATTACTGATATGAAGAATGTGTTATTTCTGTTACTTTTCTTTAGTGTAGCATCATTAAGTGCACAGGAAATAACTTATAACAAAGACATTGCTTCCATCATTCAAACAAAGTGTGCACCTTGTCATCATCCAGGTGGGGGAGGACCTTTTTCATTATTGTCTTATCAAGACGTAACAAAAAGAGCTTCTTTTATAAAAGATGTTGTTAAAAGTCGTTATATGCCTCCTTGGAGAGCAGATAACAAATATGTTCATTTTGCAAATGACAGGTCTTTATCACAAAAGCAAATTAGCCTGATCGTAAAATGGATTGATAATAAAACACCTCTGGGAAAAGAAATAAGAACCACAAAGCCTGCGCCTGATTTTGTAGAAGCTACCAAATACGGCAGAAAGCCTGATATGATGTTAAAAATGGCAGATAGCTTTATAGTTAAAGGTGATAATGCCGAACGTTTTATCATTTTTAAAATACCTTTTGAACTACACGATTCTGCTAATATTGAGGCCATTGAGTTTTATAGCAACAATAAAAAGCTTATTCATCATGCTAATTATGAGGTGCATGAAGTAGCAGATACTTCCATTGATCTTTATAAAACTGCTGCAAGTATAGACCTCGAAGAAGATCGCAGTAAATTTGACCAATACAAGCCTTATCGCAAAACCATCACTTACTATGGCGGGTGGATACCGGGTACTACCTACGAGTATTATCCAAAAGAATTTGGATGGGTAATGCCAAAGAGGGGTGTTATATTGTTAAATATACATTTTGCGCCTACTGCAGTTGATGAACAAAGTATTTCAGGTGTTAATCTTTTTTTTAAAAAAACACCTATAACAAGGCCTGTTAAGGTAATTAGTTTTGGGTCAGGTGGTATTGGTGAAAAGCAAATAACGCCCTCTTTTTATATAAAAGCTAATGAAAAAAAGACTTTTACTTTAGATGTGTCAAACCCTGGTGAGGATCTGTCTGTTATGTATGTATGGCCACATATGCATTATATAGGTAAAGAATTTACGGCTTTTATTATCAAACCCGGAGGTGACACTGTAAAGATGGTACACATTCCTGAATGGGATTTTCGATGGCAGGAAATTTACCGGTTTAAAAAGCTGGTAAGGGTACCTAAAGGATCAGTATTGCATATTGAAGGAACGTATGATAATACCGCTCAAAATCCGGCTAATCCGCGCAATCCTCCACAGACGGTCTGGTCAGTTGGAAGCATGCGCTCAACAGATGAAATGATGACGTTGATGATGGTATTCCTGCCATATAAAGAAGGCGATGAAAAAATCAGCATTGAATAATGGAAAATCTAAGAAGTAATACAGTTAACGAGTGTTGCATAGTAATGATAAACCAGTGAATTAAATATGTACTTAGATAAGTAAATATACATAAGGCATGTTTTACACGCAATATTTCAAAATCCAGTAATCTTACCATTTTTATTTTTTTTACAGCTAATAATTTCGATGGTAACTCTGGTTGTGTCCCTCTTCAACTTTCTTATAATTTACAGCAAAAGAATGATTAAGTTTAGTTCAAATAAAGACCAAATATGTTGTTGGTAATCAAAAAAATAAAAATTAGATGAAGTTGTTTTTGCCTGTAATGCTTGTAATATTTTTTACAACAAATGCATTTGTATTATTTGGGCAGCCTTCAAAGGCATCTTTATTTACAATAATAAGTGAGAATGAAACTGGAATTACTTTTTTAAATTCTATAGAAGAAAATGATTCTTTGCACGTTATGCGTTATGAGTATCTCTACAATGGAGGGGGTATAGGTATAGGAGATTTTAATAATGATGGATTGAATGATATTTTCTTTTCTGGAAATACTACAGCCAACAAGCTGTTTATAAATAAAGGCAATTTTAAGTTTGTCGATGTTACCAGTCTTGCTAAAGTTAGCGGCAATGGTACCTGGAGCACCGGAGTAAGTATTGCCGATGTGAATGGTGATGGTTTGATGGACATTTATGTATGTCATTCCGGTAAATTTGATGATCCTCAAAAGTTGAGTAACGAGTTGTTTATTAACCAGGGATTAAAAGACGGAGTTCCTTTTTTTAAAAATTTAGCGGCTGAATATGGATTAGACGCACCGGGAACTCAAACTACACAAGCTGCTTTTTTTGATTATGATAAAGACGGAGACCTTGATATGTTTTTGCTCAATCATTCAAATCATACCTATAGTCCGTTTTTAAATACCGGAAAAATACGTGCGACACCTGATTTTAATTTTGGTAACCGTTTATTTAGAAATGATCGTAATGCTAAAGGAAATATGCATTTTACCGATGTTACTTTACAGGCAGGTATAGTAAATAATGCTTTGAATTTTGGATTAAGCATTACAATAAGCGACATAAACCAGGATGGATGGCCGGATATATATACAACCAGTGATTATACCGAAAAGGACTGTTATTATGTAAATAACAGGAATGGGACTTTTACAGAATCATTATCTGCATCATTTGCACATATTTCCAAATATGCTATGGGAGCAGACATTGCAGATTATAATAATGATACAAGGCCGGATGTTTTTACGCTCGATATGTTACCCGAAGATAACCATCGTCAAAAACTTTTAAAGGGTACTGATGAATATGACCAGTATCATTTATTGCTCGATAGTGGCTACTATCATCAGCAAATGAGAAATATGCTGCAATTAAATCAGGGAACGGATGAAAAAGGAAATGTGCGGTTTAGTGAAGTAGGACAAATGGCAGGTGTTTCAAATACCGACTGGAGCTGGTCTGGTTTATTAGCAGATTTTGATAATGATGGCTGGAAAGATCTCTTTGTTAGCAATGGTTACCTGCGTGATTTTACGGATCTCGATTTTTTAAAATATACAGTTGCAGACGCTAAAGCAGCAGCCATCAAACAGGGAAATTTTAATTTTCAAACCTTTGATCTGGTTAAGAAAATGCCCTCAAATAAACTAAGTAATTATCTTTTTAAAAATAATCATAACCTTACTTTTTCTGATAAAACCATTGATTGGGGCATTAACCGGCCTTCGGTTTCCAATGCAGCGGCCTATGCTGATTTAGATAATGACGGTGACCTTGATTTAATTGTTTGCAACAATAATGAACCGGCTCAGGTATATAAAAATAATGCTAGTGAAATGAAGCTAAATCATTATATAAAGCTTCGTTTTCAGGGAGATAAACTAAACACAAAAGCTTATGGAACAAAAGTAACTTTAATAACAAACACAGGCCGGCAATATCTTGAATTATATCCTGTAAGAAGTTATCAATCTTCCGTTTCTCAGGAATTGGTATTTGGTTTTGCACTAAAGGATTCTATAACGAAAATACTTGTTAAATGGCCTGATAGCAAAGAGAAACTGCTGGAAAATGTAAAAGCAGATCAAACACTTACATTAAATCAATCGGAAGCTTTCAAAAAAAACACGGAACTACCCGTTAAGCCAAAATCAATATTTACAGATGTAACGGCAACATCTGGCATAGCCTTTAAACATATAGAGAATGATTTTATTGATTTTAAAGATGAAGTTCTTTTGCCGTACCAGCTTTCAAAACAAGGACCTGCATTAGCAAAGGCAGATGTGAACGGCGATGGTCTGGAAGATGTTTTTATTGGTGGTGCTATAGGCCAGGCAGGCAAATTATACCTGCAAACTAAAGATGATAAATTTTTTGTTTCTCCATCACAGGCCTGGACATTAGATTCAGTAAGCGAAGATGTGAATGCAGCATTCTTTGACGCAGATGGTGATGGAGATATGGATTTATATGTTGTTAGTGGGGGTAATGAATACGGAGATCAGTCACCTGAATATGCAGACCGGTTATATATAAATGATGGTAAAGGTGATTTTACTAAAATAGATGCTTTACCGGCTATGTTAAGCAATAAACAGGCAATTGCTGCCGGTGATTTTGACAATGATGGCGACATAGATTTATTTATAGGCGGAAGAGGTATGCCCGGTTCGTTTCCTTTGCCATCAGCAAGTTATGTTTTGCGAAATGATACCAAAAATGGTGTTCCTCATTTTACTGATGTTACAGCCGAGGTTTGTGCTACATTGCAAAAACCCGGAATGGTTACTATAGCACAATGGGTTGATGTTAATAATGATCATTATCCTGAATTGGTAATAGCCGGAGATTGGATGCCGGTAATGTTGTTTAAAAATAATAAAGGAAAGTTAGAAGATATTTCTTCAAAATCGGGATTGAATAACCTTAGTGGAATGTGGTCTTCGCTGGCAGCAACAGATGTTGATGGGGATGGAGATATAGACTTTATATTAGGCAATTGCGGATACAACGATCAGTTTGCTAAAACGAATAAAGATCAGCCTCTTCAATTGTATGTAAATGATTTTGATAATAATGGTACAATTGATCCCATTATGTGTTATTATATACAGGGAAAAAGTTATCCTATGGCATCAAGAGATGAATTGCTTGACCAGATTGTTTCACTCAAGAAAAAGTACGTGAGGTACAAGGATTACTCGGATGCTACCATCAATGAAATTTTTAGTAAAGAAAAAATTAGCCAGGCGCAGATACTTCGTTGTGATCAGTTGGCATCGGGTATTTTAGTTAATGATGGAAATAATAATTTTTCTTTTAAACCCTTTCCACATGAAGCGCAAATATCTAAAGTCTTTGCTTTTGCTACAGATGATTTTGACAATGATGGAAAAAAAGATATTTTGTTAAGTGGTAATTTTTATCCTTACCGCGTACAATTAGGACGTTCAGATGCTAGCCTTGGGCTTTTATTGAAAGGCAATGCTGATGGAACATTTTCTTCCATCGATCCTTCTGTTTCCGGAGTTTATATTGACGGAGATGTCAGGGCAATGATTCAGATAAAAAATAAAGCAGGAGAAAATTTAATTGTCGTTGCTAAAAATAATGATGCAGTGCAGGTTTTAAAAGTTAAAAGAAAATGAAGAAAGTAATTTTTATACTATTTTTATTTATATGTAATTTTTCCTATTCAAAGGGAAAAGCATGGGAAAACGATGCTTTTCCCTTGCACAGGGCACAAAAGGCATTAACAGATGTAATGGTATATGATATATTTTCTCCCCCTGTCGCCAGCCGTGTATATGCTTATACTAATATTGCAGCTTATGAAGTATTGACAACAAAAAATGGTAATTATCAGTCTTTTTATAAACAATTAAACGCCTTTCCTGATATACCTGGTGCTCGCGATAAAATCTGCTCTTCTTTAGCAGGAGTTTATGCTTTTTTGATTACAGGTAAAAACCTCGTTTTTTCAGAAGCTATTTTTCAGGATTCTATAAACAGTATTTTACAATGGTACAAAGACAAAAAAATTGATAAGCAGGAGTATGAGTCATCATTGAAATATGGAGAACAGGTAGCAACAGCTATTATAAAATATGCTGAAAAAGACAATTATAAAGAGACACGAAGTATACGACGATATAATTTTTTAAAGCAGGAAGGTAAATGGATGCCAACTCCTCCTGTTTACATGGCCGCAATCGAACCTTATTGGAACAAGATAAGACCATTTGTACTTGATTCCTGTAGCCAGTTTCGTCCTGATGCAGCACTTCCTTTCAGCAAAGATACAGGCAGTTTGTTTTATAAGCAGGCTTTTGAAGTGTACAATACAGGTATAAATTTGTCAACTAAGCAAAAATCAATAGCCAGTTTTTGGGATTGCAATCCTTTTGCCGTAACCACTGAAGGTCATTTGAATTATGCCATTAAAAAAATATCTCCTAATGGTCATTGGATGTCGATTGCCGGTATTGTTTGCCGAAAATCAAATGCAGATATAATGAAAGCTGCTGCAGCTTATTCACTTATGTCTATTGCTTTGTTTGATGGATTTATCGTTTGCTGGGACGAAAAATACCGAAGTAATGTTATTCGTCCTGAAACATATATCAACAAATACATGGATGAAAGCTGGCGGCCATTATTGCAAACACCCCCATTTCCTGAGTACAGCAGTGGGCATAGTGTAATTTCTACAGCAGCAGCAGTAGTACTTACTCAGTTATTTGGAGATCAGTTTGCCTTTGATGATGATACAGAGGTAGAATTTGGATTGCCTGTTAAACATTTCTCTTCTTTTTTAAATGCAAGTAATGAGGCTGCTATTTCAAGATTATATGGTGGAATACACTATAGGGCAGCGATTGTAAACGGACAGAAGCAAGGCAGAGATGTGGGAAAGTGGATTATACAAAAAATTCACTTGATGTAGTAAAAACTACACTCAATATAAACTTTATTATAATAACATGAATAAAACTAATGGGTCTAATTTTATTTTATTAGCTATTTTTTTGGCCTTATCAAACATAGCTTTTTCTCAAAAAACCTTCTACTTTACTAAAGGGTTGTTGATAAATGGCCTGCATCATTATGGCAGGGAAGCTCTTTATTCAGATAGTTTGGCTTACAGGTTATACAACCAAACTTTAAAGAAACCGGTAGCAGGCGCAACATTCGATAATAACAACAGTGGTGATGCAATTACCTGGAAAGAAATAAGTGCTGATAGTGCAAACAGGTTTAGAAACAGGGGTTTTGGCAGAGGAGGTTATTTGTATTTAACATACAATTCGTCAAAAGAGGAAAATGTTTTACTGAATATACAAGGTAATAGCGCAGTATATGTAAATGGTGTTTTGCATGCAGGTGATCCATATGGTTCGGGCTGGTTATACATACCCATTAAATTGAGGAAGGGAGAGAACGAATTGTATGTACGTACTTACTGGCAAACCGTTGCATCCATTGTTTTTCCTGAAAAGCCCGTAGCAATCAGTACTGCAGATTCCACATTGCCATCTATAGTTGTAAATAAACAAAGCGGGGTATTGCAAGGTGCAGTTGTTGTAATTAATGCAGGTTCGCAGGAGTTAAGGCATTACCAGATTAAATCTGAAATATTAGGTAAAACAGTTGTAACAGATATACCTGCAATACCTGCATTAGCAACAAGAAAAGTCATTTTTAATCTGGACGCAGGTTCTGTATCACAAATTGGTAAATATGATTGCCATCTCACATTGCTTAATAACAATAAAGAGATTGATGAAAAGAAAGTTGTATTGGAAGCTGTTGATTCAACCAAACAATACAGCAGCACTTTTGTAAGCAATATCGATGGTAGCCTGCAGTATTATGCAGTAACACCTCAATTAAATGGCGGTGGTAATAACCAGGCGTTATTTTTATCAGTACATGGAGCAGGTGTTGAGGCGATAGGGCAGGCAAAAGCATACAAGCCGAAAGATTGGGGAACATTGGTAGCTGCAACCAATCGTCGGCCCCGGGGCTTTAACTGGGAAGATTGGGGTCGCCTTGATGCACTGGAAGTATTGAATATTGCAAAACAAAAGTTCAGACCTGACCCTAAGCATATTTATCTGACCGGCCACTCTATGGGAGGTCATGGTACATGGTTTCTCGGAGCCACTTATCCTGATAAATGGGCTGCTATTGCACCTTGTTCAGGTTATCCTACTTTAAAAGAATATGGTTCTGCTGATGGAAAAATTCCGGATAGCAGCAAGAGTACTGCTGAACAAATGTTGTTGCGGGCAGGTAACCAGAGTGATGTATTAAACTTGTCAAATAATTATAAACCTTTCGGCATTTATGTTCTTCATGGCGACTCAGATAAAGTTGTGTCTGTTGATTATGCAAGGCAAATGAAAAAGGTATTGGCAGCATTTCACAGCGATTATAGTTACTATGAATACCCTGGAGGCGAACATTGGTTTGGCGATCAAAGTGTTGACTGGAAACCTTTATTTGATTTTTTTAAATGGCACAAGCGTTTAGAGGATAGCGCTGTAAATGAAATTGATTTTACAACATCAAGTCCTGGTATCTCTTCTACCTATCGTTGGGCTTCTGTTATACAGCAAATCCATCCTTTGAAATATAGCAAAATCCGGTTACACAGAAATAATAAAACAAGTCAAATTACAGGTTCTACCGAAAATGTAAAGTTACTTACTCTATCATTAAATGATTTGGCCCCAAATACTTCGGTCAGCATTATGCTCGATAGTGCAAAGCCTGTTCTTTATACCCCAAAAACATCAAATGACACTGTATGTCTTGCTAAAAGAACGGGTGAATGGGTTCTTACAAATAAACCCGGCAATAATCAAAAAGGTCCGTTCCGTTACGGAACTTTTAAGGAGGCTTTTAATAATAAAATGGTATTTATTTATAGTACAACGGGTACAAAAGAAGAAAATGAAAGCAGTTATAATAAAGCGAAGTTTGATGCTGAAAGCTGGTACTATAGAGGAAACGGTGCAGTGGATATGATTGCTGATAAAGATTATGTTCCTGCTAAATATGCAGGCAGAAATGTTATAATATATGGTAACGCGTCAACAAACTCGGCCTGGAAAATCTTATTAAAAAATTGCCCGATACAGGTTAGCCGAAATGCAATAAAAGCAGATAATAAAGAATGGAGCGGAGATGATTTAGCTGCTTATTTTGTATGGCCAAAAAGTGATGGAGTAACCTCTGTGGGTGTTGTCGCAGGTACCGGCATTGAAGGAGTAAATGCTGCTTTTGCTAACCAATATTTTGCTGGCGGAAGTGGATTTGCAGATTTTATGATTTTTCGCTTAAGCGCGCTTCAATCAGGAGCAAGCGATATTAAAATGAGCGGATTCTTTGATAATGAATGGAAGCTAAACCAAGATGAAATGGTAATTAGAAAGTAACAAATATATAAGATAATAAAAGCACGAGGAATTATCGTTTATACCGTTTTAATGAATAGTTTAAGCGGTATAATTTGCAAAACAGTTATTGCACCTCAGCTTTTGGGTAGGAGCTTAATTCTCTTAAGCTAAAGTAGATTGGTTAACAG
>Ga0210040_10010022_pt1 | contig 10937 bp, 7 predicted proteins | sample CryGeyCG12114_NA_FD_185462 | JGI IMG/M metagenome (GOLD analysis project Ga0210040, IMG submission 185462) | Groundwater microbial communities from aquifer - Crystal Geyser CG19_WC_8/21/14_NA (SPAdes) (version 2) | ecosystem: Environmental > Aquatic > Deep subsurface > Groundwater | place: USA... | reverse complement strand
TGGCGGGTTGGCAGAAAGCCTACGCCACGCCGGTAGGGGAGAAGCTGGTGCGCGAAATGGTGCGCAAGGACGTCAACCACCCATCTATCTTGTTCTGGAGCAATGGCAACGAGGGCGGCACCAACAAGGAACTGGACGATGATTTTGCCAAGTACGATCTGTCCCAGCGCCCCGTCATTCACGCCCACCATCGTCCCGGCAACCAGTTCAACGGCATCGACACGAATCACTACGAGGACTACTACAGCACCCAGAAGATCCTGACCGACTCGCTGATCTACATGCCTACCGAGTTCCTGCACAGCCAGGACGACGGCGGGGGCGGCACCGCCCTCCACGATTTCTGGGAGCTGCACTGGAAGTCGGCGCGCTCCGGAGGTGGCTTTTTATGGGCGCTGGTGGATGAAGGCATCGTGCGCACCGATCAGCGCAATATCATTGACGTGAACGGCGTGAATGCGCCCGACGGCGTGGTAGGCCCGCACCGCGAAAAGGAGGGTAGCTTTTACGCCATCCGGAAGATTTTCTCGCCGATTAAAATCAACCTGAAGGCCCTACCTACCAAGTTCAATGGTACCGTGGAAGTGGAAAATCGCTACCATTTCACCAATCTCAACCAGTGCTTTTTTCAGTGGGAGCTGGTGAACTACCGCAAGCCCAGCGAGGTCTTTACCGGCTATACGGTGGGCGAGAAGAGCCGCGTGACGAGCCCCGGTGTAGCGCCGCTGGCTACCGGCAAGTTGAAGCTCAAGCTACCCAAAAATTGGCAGCAGCACGATGCGCTCGTCCTTTCGGCCTACGACCCGCAGAAGAACCTGGTGCAGCAGTGGACCTGGGCCACAACCGGCAACCCGCAACTGCTCGACGGCCTACTGACGCTGCAAGACCCGCAGCAAACGCAGACCACCGAAACCGATAGCACGCTCACGTTGCAAGGGGGCGGCACCACCATCACCTTCAGTAAAACCAACGGCAAGCTCACGGGCCTCAAAGCCAACAGTGGCGACAAGCTTTCCTTTGGCAACGGGCCAGTGCTGGTAGCCGGCACCGCCCGATTCCTAAGCCTCACGCACCACGCCGACGCCGACGGCGACGGGCAGGTAGTAGAAGCGCACTACCAGGGCGATTTGAAAACGGTGCGGTGGAAACTCTACGGCAGCGGCTGGCTTCAGCTCGATTACGAATATGCCCTACCCCCCGGCGATTATCCCTTCACTGGCATCAGCTTCACCTACCCCGAAAACTACGTGCTGGGGGCCAAATGGCTGGGCCAAGGTCCCTACCGGGTATGGAAAAACCGTTTGCAAGGCACGAGCCTCAACGTGTGGGAAAACGCCTACAACGATACTAAAACTGGCGCTTCGCCCTGGACCTACCCCGAGTTTAAGGGTTACTTCGCCGACGTGGCGTGGCTGGAAATGAACACGGTGGAAGGGAAATTCCTGGTGGCCAGTCCCGATCCAGGGTTGTTCGTGCGCCTGTTCGATTTCTACGGCTTGTCGGGAGTGAAGCCGTTTCCGGCGCTGCCAGTCGGCAACCTGTCCTTTCTGGACGCTATTCCGCCGCTAGGCACTAAGCTGGCTTTGAATATCGACAGCAATACCCCGCACCTAGGCCCTGCCAGCGAGCTGAATCACGTGAATGGCGCCCCTACCAAGCGCACGCTCTACTTCTTCTTTGGCCTGCCCAAGCCCACGGGTAAGGAGCAGCCCTACACCGTGCCCGCAAAGAACGATCTGTTCTAGGTAAGAGGGTGGGTAACAACGAAAACGGCCTTCCTTATGATAAGGAAGGCCGTTTCTTGTAGCGGGAACGAGAGTTGAACTCGTGACCTCAGGGTTATGAATCCTGTGCTCTAACCAACTGAGCTACCCCGCCGGGTTTTTGGTGGCGCAAAGGTAGGCACAAGATTTGGAGTGACGCAACCGTTTGCCGAAAAAAATCTTGTGTATATTGACGCTTTCACTGCCATTCCGGTGAGAGACGTTTCATTTAGTGCCCCTTATATGCCGCTTTCTATTGCTCGCTCCAAGCATCGGTTTACCATCGAATACCCGATTAATGCTTCGCCCAAAATCCTTTATCCCTACCTGGCATCTGCCTCAGGCTTAAGTCACTGGTTTTGCCAAGCCGTTAATGTTGACTCCAAACACCACTATGATTTCATTTGGGACAATCAGCACCACTACGCCGAGCTGACTTCGTACCGCACCAACCGGTCGGCACGCTTCGTTTTCCTAGACGATAACCGCCAGCCTACTACCGATGCTAACTACCTGGATTTCTGTATTGATGCTTCCGAGCTAACCCAGGAAGTGTTTTTGCGCGTAGTCGACTACTCCGAAGAAACAGACGAGATAGAGTTGCAGGAAATGTGGGATAGCCTGGTGCAGAAGCTGCGGGAACAGGTAGGCGGCTAACTAATGTTATGCAAGGGCCAGGGTAGCGCGCACCAAATCTGCCGTACTTTCGTTGCCCTTTTGGCTTCCTTATTCCGGTGCCGGGCTTGGCCTAGCGTATGAAAAAACTTGATAAACTGATTCTAAAAGCCTTCGCGGGGCCGTTCTTCCTCACTTTCGCGGTCGTTGAGTTCATCTTCCTGACGCAGTACATGCTCAAGTACATGGATGATATCATCGGCAAGGACTTGGGCATCGGCCTGATTATGCAGCTGCTGTTCTTCTTCAGCGTGCTGATGGTGCCCATCTCGCTGCCGCTGGCCGTGCTGCTATCCTCGCTGATGACTTTCGGCACCCTGGGCGAGCACCACGAGCTGACGGCCATTAAGACGTCAGGTATCTCGCTCACGCGTATTTTGCGGCCGGTGCTGCTGGTGAGTATCGTGCTGGCCGTGGGCGCCTTTTGGTACAACGAGAAGATAGTGCCCAAGGCCAACCTAAAGGCTTATAGCCTGCTCTGGGACGTGCGGCAGCAGAAGCTGGCGCTTGATATTCGGGAGAATATCTTCTACACCGGCATTCCCGGCTATACCATCAAGGTCAATAAAAAGCTGGGCAAGGATGGCGACATCCTGAAAGGGGTCATGATTTATGACCACACTGGCGGTGCGGGCAACTCGCGTATGATCTTGGCCGACTCGGGGCGGATGTTTACGCGCTTTGGCGGGCAGTATCTGGCGCTGGAGCTGTTTCGGGGCCGCAGCTACGTGGAGAACCCCAACGACCGCGACCGGGCCGGGGCTAGCTTCATCCGGCAAGGGTTTGCCCGCAACCTGATTACCTTTTCGCTGGCGTCGTTCAGCCTCGACCGCACCAAGGAAGAGTTATTCAACGACAACAAGATGATGAAGAATATCCCGCAGCTCATCGCCTACAGCGATTCGTTGCACAACCGGCTGAGCTTGGAACGGCGCCTGCTGGTCACGCAGCTGAATCCCTACTACACCTTTGCCCGCTTCGATACCACGGGCCAGGCTGCCAACCGGCGGGTGGCTACCTGGCAAGTGGCGCCTACCCGCCTACCTACCCTCACCCCTGATATGGTGGAGCAGGCCACCAACCGCGCCCGTAATGTGCGCGCCTTCCTTAGTGGCAACGTCGAACGCCTCACCAACTTAGCAAAAGATACCAGCGGCTACCGTATCGAAATTTATCGTAAGTACACCCAGTCGGCGGCTATTCTGCTCATGTTCCTGATTGGGGCGCCGCTGGGAGCCATCATTAAAAAAGGCGGCTTGGGTGTGCCACTGCTGATTGCCATTATCTTCTTCATTATTTACTACGTCTTTTCCATCATGGGCGAGAAATACTCGCGCGAGATGTTGATGCCGGTTTCACTCGGCATGTGGTCGGCTACCCTGATTTTGCTGCCGGTAGGGCTGTTCTTTCTCAACCAGGCCCGCCACGACTCCGGTCTGCTCGACTTAAATTTCTGGCGTAAAATCCCTACCTCCCTGCGCTGGCCGCTGCGCGGCTACCGCCGCACGACGTAGGGAGTAGGGAAGGGGCGTATCGCAGTTGCAAATAGCGCTTGGCCCTACTCTTACGGTGGTGCTCCACTGAAACGAAACGTTTTGGTGCGCGGCATTAAAACGTATTATTTCCAAGCATCTGCCGATATAAACGCTTATCTTTGCGGCCGGCCTAACGTATGGCCGGTTACTTTTTTCTTTTTTTACCTTAAATCAAAGACGGGGAAACCTATCTGCCGATGAAACTCACTACCGAAGACAAGCAGGCCATTTTTGAGAAAAATAGCCTGCAGCACACCAACACCGACACGGGTTCGGCTGAATCACAGATTGCGCTGTTTACGCACCGTATCAACCACCTCACCGAGCACTTGAAAGTGAACAAAAAAGACTTCTCAACCCGCCTGGGCTTGTTGAAGTTGGTAGGTAAGCGCCGCCGGATGCTGAACTACTTGCAGCACCGCGAAATCAACCGCTACCGCTCGATTATCAAGGAACTCGGCATCCGTAAGTAAGCTGATTCCGGAAGAGTAGGGAGCCCTCCTGGAGGGTTCCCTACTCTTTTTTTTGCCTAGCGGGAGCCGATAGGAAGGAGAAAAGAAAAAGTGAGACAAAGTCGAGCTTTTGTGTGTTTCTACCTATGCAAGCTCCTTCCTTGCTTCTACCCACTCATGTCTACAAACTGCTAAAATGCCCAATTACCACGCTGTTACGAAGTCTATTACCCTGCCGGATGGTCGGCAAATTACGATTGAAACGGGCAAGCTCGCCAAGTTTGCCGACGGCGCAGTAGTCGTGCGCCTCGGCGATGCCATGCTGCTGGCTACGGTGGTATCGCAGCCGAGCCAGCGCGAAGGCGTTGATTTCCTGCCGCTGTCGGTTGATTATCAGGAGAAATTTGGCGGTGCCGGTAATATTCCCGGCTCGTTCCAGCGCCGCGAAGGCCGCTTGTCGGACTACGAAATCCTGGTGTGCCGCATCGTGGACCGTATCCTGCGGCCGATGTTCCCAAAGGATTATCACTACGAGGTGCAGGTAATGATTTCGCTGATTTCGGCTGATAAGGAAGTGCAGCCCGACGCGCTAGCTGCCCTGGCCGCTTCGGCTGCCCTGTCGATTTCCGACATTCCATTTGCCGGTCCGATTTCGGAAGTACGGGTGGCCCGCATTGATGGCAAGCTGCAGATCAACCCCAAAACTGCTGACATTGCTCGCGCCGACATCGACCTGATTGTGGGTGCTACCGCCGATTCCGTGGCGATGGTGGAAGGCGAGATGAATGAGGTAAGCGAAGAGGAAATGGTAGAAGCCATTGCCTACGCCCACGAAGCCATTAAAGAGCAGGTGCGCGTGCAGCAGGAGCTGGCGACCGAAATCCAGAAGTCGCACACTAAGCGCGAATACCCCCGCTACGACGAAAACGAGGACCTGAAGAAGCGCATCAGTGAGGCAGTCTACCAGAAAGCCTACGAAGTAGCCAAATCGGGTAATACCAGCAAGTCGGGCCGCAAAGAGGCGTTTGGCGCCATCAAGAAGCCTTTGCTGGAAGAACTGGTGTCGGAGAATCCGGCACTGGACCATAAAATGTTCAGCCGCTACTACGCTTCGGCCGAGAAGAAGGCCATTCGGGACATGATGATCAAGGAGCGCACGCGCCTCGACGGTCGTCAGCTAACGGAAATCCGGCCCATCTGGAGTGAGGTGAACTACCTGCCTGGTGCCCACGGCTCGGCCCTGTTCACTCGTGGTGAAACCCAGTCGCTGACCACCGTCGCGCTCGGCACCAAGCTGGATGAGCAGATCATTGATACGGCCATGTTCTCGGGCTATAGCAAGTTCATGCTGCACTACAACTTTCCGGCCTTCTCGACTGGTGAGGTGAAGCCTAATCGCGGCCCCGGCCGTCGCGAAATCGGCCACGGCAACCTAGCCATGCGTTCGTTGAAGAAAGTGCTGCCCGCAGAGGAGGAAAACCCCTACACCATCCGCGTGGTGTCGGATATCTTGGAGTCGAACGGCTCGTCGTCGATGGCGACGGTTTGCGCCGGCTCAATGGCCCTGATGGACGCTGGTATCAAAACCCGCGCTGCCGTATCGGGCATTGCCATGGGCCTAGTGCAAGACAAGGAAACCGGCGAATACGCCGTGCTGTCCGACATCCTGGGCGACGAGGACCACCTCGGCGACATGGACTTCAAAGTAACCGGCACCGAAAAAGGCATTGTAGCTTGCCAGATGGACATCAAAATCCAGGGCTTGAGCAGTGAGATTATGACTGCCGCGCTGCACCAGGCCCGCGAAGGTCGGTTGCACATCCTGGGCGAGATGGCCAAGACCATCAGCGCCCCGGCTGCCGAGCTAAAGCCGCATACGCCTCGCTCGCACAAGATGCTCATTGATAAGGAGTACATCGGTGCCATTATCGGGCCGGGCGGTAAGGTTATCCAGCAAATCCAGAAGGACACCAACGCCACGGTTATCATCGAGGAGAAGGACGAGAAAGGCCACGTAAGCATTTATGCCGCCAACCAAGAGGATATGCAGGGTGCCATCGACCGGATTCGGGCCATTGCGGCCACCCCGGAAGTAGGCGAAACCTACAAAGGTAAAGTGCGCTCCATTCAGCCTTACGGGGCATTTGTGGAGATTATGCCGGGCAAAGACGGACTGCTGCACATCTCGGAAGTAGCCCACGAGCGCCTCGCTTCGCTGGAAGGTGTATTGGAGGTAGGGCAAGAAATCGACGTGAAGCTGCTCGATATCGACAAAAAGACCGGCAAATACCGGCTTTCCCGCAAGGTTCTGCTGCCAAAGCCCGAACGGGCTGAAGCAAGCAACGGCAGCGCCTCGGCATAAGTTGACGAACTTTTGCAGGTACCGGTACGTTGGTTATTAATGGCCGGTACCCGCAAAAGGACGAATCACGGTCTATATACTTTTAGAAATACCATTCTTTAGCGCCCGCAATGAGACAGCTAAAAATCAGCAAGCAGATTACCAACCGCGAAAGCCAGTCGCTGGATAAATACCTCCAGGAGATTGGCAAGGTCGATCTGCTCACACCCGATGAGGAGGTGACGCTGGCGCAACGCATCAAGGAAGGCGACCAGCAAGCGCTGGAAAAGCTGACCAAGGCTAACTTGCGTTTCGTCGTGTCGGTGGCCAAGCAGTACCAGAACCAGGGTTTATCATTGGGTGATTTGATCAACGAGGGCAACCTCGGCTTGATTAAGGCAGCCAAGCGCTTCGACGAAACTCGCGGCTTTAAGTTTATCTCCTACGCCGTTTGGTGGATTCGCCAGAGCATTCTGCAAGCCTTGGCCGAGCAGTCGCGCATTGTGCGTCTACCCCTGAACCGGGTAGGTTCCCTGAACAAGATCAGCAAATCATTCTCTGAGCTGGAGCAAAAATTTGAGCGGGAGCCCTCGCCCGAAGAAATTGCCGAAGTACTGGAGTTGACAACTTCCGAAGTAGTGGACACCCTGAAAATTTCGGGTCGCCATGTGTCGGTAGATGCGCCATTTGTGCAAGGTGAAGAAAACCGTCTACTCGATGTCCTCGAAAACGAGGACGAGGAGTCGCCGGATACGGGCCTCATGAACGACTCGCTTCGCAAAGAGGTGCAGCGCGCTCTAAGCACGCTCACCAAGCGCGAAGCCGACGTCATTACGCTCTACTTCGGCCTCAACGGTGAGCATTCGCTCACGCTGGAGGAAATCGGGGAGAAGTTCAACCTGACCCGCGAGCGGGTAAGGCAGATCAAAGAGAAGGCTATTCGCCGTCTGCGCCACACGTCTCGCTCTAAAGCCCTAAAACCCTACCTGGGGTAGGCTTTTTACGCACTGTTTTCGAAAACCCCAGCCCATGCGTTGGGGTTTTTGCTTAACAACAGGTGTGTAGCGGGGAGGCACGTTACCATTTTGCTCGGCTTGATCCGTGTGAAAAGGCATCTTACACGCACGCTTCCCGCAACAACTCCTATTTTTGCATTTTATACGTCATTTCGCTTTTACCAGCACATGGATACTACACCCGTAGAACACGTTAAGTGTCTGATTATTGGCTCGGGGCCAGCCGGTTATACGGCAGCTATTTACGCGGCCCGTGCCAACATGAGTCCCGTTATGTACCAGGGTTTGCAGCCCGGCGGGCAATTGACCATCACCAACGACGTCGAAAATTTTCCTGGTTATCCCGACGGCATAATGGGCCCGGAGATGATGGAGGATCTGAAAAAACAGGCCGAGCGCTTTGGCTCTGACATCCGCTATGGCTTAGCCACTGCCGTTGATTTCTCGGGCCATCCGCACCGCGTAACCATTGACGAGAACAAGGAAATTACGGCGGACTCCATCATTATTGCGACTGGTGCTTCAGCCAAATGGCTGGGCCTAGAGTCGGAAGCCCGTTTGAACGGGTCGGGCGTATCGGCGTGCGCCGTATGCGACGGATTCTTCTACCGGGGGCAGGACGTGGTTATTGTGGGCGCCGGCGATACGGCCGCGGAGGAAGCTTCCTACCTAGCCAACCTGTGCTCGAAAGTGTACATGCTGGTGCGGAAAGGGGAGATGCGCGCCTCTCGGATTATGCAGCAGCGCGTACTCGATAATCCGAAGATTGAGGTGCTGTTTGACACCGTGACCGACGAGGTACTGGGTGAGCACGCCGTAGAAGCTGTGCGAGTGAAAAACGTACTCACACACGAGTGCCGCGATATTGAGGCAAAGGGCTTCTTTGTGGCTATTGGGCATGAGCCCAATTCCAAAATATTTCAGCCCTACCTGCACCACGATGAGCAGGGCTACTTAAAGACAATTCCGGGTACTAGCAAGACCAATGTCGACGGCATATTTGCCTGCGGCGACGTGCAGGATTTCACGTATCGGCAGGCCGTTACGGCTGCCGGCACTGGCTGCATGGCGGCTCTCGATGCTGAGCGCTACCTCACCATGATGGGCGTTCATTAAGCGGTGAAATAAGGAGCCAGTGCGTGTAACGTGCTGCTTGCTCGATTTCTGCAAGCAGTGCGTTACACGCACTGGCTCAGCACCTTATTGGTTCACTAAATCACCCTTTATCCTTGCTAGATTTCGTAAAATATTGCCTGCTGCTGTGGGGTATGTGGGTGCTGGTAGCGGTAGCACCCGGTACTGCACAGGCACAAGGCCGCAAAAAGCCGGCTCCAAAAGCAAAGGCTGGCGCTACTAATCAGCGAAAAGACTTCTTTCGGATTAAGTCGCCTACTATTAAGTACGTGCGGCCCGATACTACAGTATTGATCAAAACCGAGGACTTGCCCGACGACAATTCCGAGGCGTCGAAGTCCATCTTCTTTAACCCGGCCAAGAAGCTGTCGATGGTGAACGAAGATACCACATCCCTGAACGAGGGCGAACAGCAGATTGTAGAGATGTCGGAAGAAGTGCTTATTGATAGCTCGTGGGTGAAAGTGGCGGGGTATTATGCCATTTGGGACACGCACACGATTAACCCCTACCGGGTGGATGGGCGCCGTTTGAAGGATACGCTGGATTTGCACCTCACGGACGAACCCCGGCAGCGCTATGCCAAGATGCCCCTTGCTGAAACGCCGATTACCTCCAACTTCGGCTTCCGGGGTAGCCGCTGGCACTACGGCACCGATCTGGACCTGGAAACTGGCGACTCGGTGCGGGCCGCTTTTGACGGGGTGGTGCGCATCTCGAAGTGGGATGGCGGCGGCTACGGCAACTACTTGCTAGTGCGCCACTACAACGGAGTAGAAACCTTGTATGGCCACCTAAGCAAGCCGCTGGTAACGACTGGCACTTTTGTGAAAGCTGGCCAAGTAATTGGCTTGGGAGGTAGCACTGGGCGCAGCACGGGCTCGCACCTGCACTATGAGGTGCGCTATGAGGGTAACCCCATCGACCCCATTAAAATGTATGACTTTCCGGACTATAAACTCTGGACGGACAACTTTCAGATTACGTCGGCGCTATTTAATTATTACAGCCGGGCCGCGCGAAGTCGCTCGTCGTCTAGCAGTAGTAGTCGTGCCAAGCCGTCGGCGGCGCGGCGCACAGTCACACACCGCATTCGGTCGGGCGATACGCTGTCGGAAATTGCCGAAAAGTATGGCGTGTCGCAGTCACAGTTGCGGCGCTTGAATGGCAACGTGAGAGTTTTGCACCCTGGCAAAACATTGCGGATTAAATAAACGGTTAGATAGGTGAAGGCTAAATGGTTATTTGTTCTGTCTAGTACACGATTGAACAAATAATTATTTAGCCTTCAATCATTTAGCTTTCAACTGTTAAAACGTATGAAACTGGATATCCTAGCTATTGCTGCCCATCCCGATGACGTGGAAATGTCTTGTGCCGGCACGCTGTTGGCTGCCACGGCAGTAGGAAAAAAAATTGGTATTGTGGACCTCACGCGCGGGGAGTTGGGCACGCGCGGTACGCCCGAGATTCGGGCCGAGGAGGCCGCCGCCGCCAGCCAGATACTGGGCGTGACGGTGCGCGAGAACCTGGGCCTACCCGATGGCTTCTTTCGCAACGACCGGGAGCATCAGCTGCCCATTATGGCCGCCCTGCGCCGCCACCGGCCCGATGTGGTGCTCTGCAATGCTATCCACGACCGTCACCCCGACCACGGCCGCGCCGCCCAGCTTATTACCGACGCGTGCTTTCTATCGGGTCTGCGCATGATTGAAACACTGGATGAGGCCGGCCAGCCCCAGGCTGCGTGGCGACCCCGGCACGTGTACCACTTCATTCAGGACCGTCCCATTGTGCCGGACTTTGTGGTGGACATTACGCCCTACTGGCAGAAAAAGTGGGAATCCATCAACGCCTATCAGACGCAGTTTTTCGGGGATAGTAGCCCTGACCCCGTGACCTACCTCTCCACGCCCGAGTTCGTGGAGTTTATGAAGGCCCGCGCCCGCGAGTTCGGCCATATGATTGGGGTAGAGTTTGGCGAAGGCTTCACCAAGCAGCGGACATTGGGCGTGCGGGAG
>Ga0210040_10010021_pt1 | contig 10938 bp, 10 predicted proteins | sample CryGeyCG12114_NA_FD_185462 | JGI IMG/M metagenome (GOLD analysis project Ga0210040, IMG submission 185462) | Groundwater microbial communities from aquifer - Crystal Geyser CG19_WC_8/21/14_NA (SPAdes) (version 2) | ecosystem: Environmental > Aquatic > Deep subsurface > Groundwater | place: USA... | reverse complement strand
AAAGGCGTTTTCGGCCGTCGTCGAGCGTGCACGCATCCTTTTGTCCAGGGTGGTCGCCGCGCATTGCCACCCGACTGCCCGGCCCGCGTCACTCCCGGAGGGCGGCGTGCGACGCGGCCGCCTCGCGACAGGCATCGCGGTCGCACTGGCGTTGTCACTCCCCGCCACGGCCTGGGCGCAGACCACGGTCACGTCCGTGGCGCCGAACACGGGCCCAACGGCCGGAGGCACGGTCGTCGACATCACGGGCACGAACTTCACGGGTGCGACCGCCGTAACCTTCGGCGGTGCCGCCGCGACCGGCTTCATCCTCAACAGCGCGACGCAGATCACCGCCACGACACCCGCTGGAACGGCTGGAGCGCAGACCGTGTCGGTGACCACGACCGGCGGGACCGGCAGCCTCTCGAACGGTTACACCTATGTCTCGGCCCCGGCGGCGCCGGTCGTGACCACTCCCGCGAACGGCAGCATTGTGAGAACGGCCACGCCCACGATCTCCGGATCTGCGTCCGCAAATGCGACGATCACGGTTTATATCGACGGGTCCGCTGTCGGCACGACGACCGCGACGTCCGGCGGATCCTTTTCGCTGACTGTGCCGACCGCGCTGGCTCAAGGGTCGCATACCGCACTGGCGACCGCGACGACTGCGGGCGGCACGTCGGCCAGTTCCAACACGAACACTTTCACAGTCGATACTTTGGCGCCCGGCGCCCCGGTGATCAACACTCCGGCGAACGGCTCGGCGGTGACCACCACACAGCGGCCGGTCATCTCCGGCACCGCTGAAGGGAACTCGACCGTCCGGGTGACGATCGACGGCGCCGTCGTAGGAACCACGGCTGCAACTGCTGGGGGCACCTTTAGTTTCACGCCGCCGAGCAATCTCGCTCCGGGAAGCCACACGGTTTCGACGACAGCCACGGATTTGGCTGGCAATGTATCGCCGCCATCATCCACAAACACCTTTACCATCGCGACACCCGTCGCGAACAATCAGAGCGTAACCACGGCGACTAACACGGCGATCGCGACCCCACTCACCGCGTCCAACGCGCCCGCCAGCTATACGGTGACAAGCGCCCCTACGCAGGGAACGCTCTCGGGCACGGCGCCGAACCTTACCTATACACCGAGTGCAGGCTACAGCGGACCCGATAGCTTCACCTTCACCGCGAGCAACGGTGCAGGAACTTCTGCGCCAGCAACGATCAGCATCACCGTCAATGCGCCCGTACCGATGGCGAACGGCCAGTCGATCTCGACAGCCTTCAACACGCCCACAGCCATTACGCTGACCGCTTCAAACACCCCAACCGGCTACACGGTCAACACGCCCCCGGCGCACGGCACGCTCGACGGCCCGGCCCCGAACCTGACCTACACGCCGGTGGCCGGCTATGCGGGGACGGACAGCTTCCAGTTCACGGCCACCAATAGCGGCGGGACCTCGGCACCAGCGACTGTCAACGTGACGATTGGCGCTCCGTCTATTGCCATCGCGCCGGCCACCTTGCCCAACCCCCAAATCGGCGTGGCCTACAGCCAGACTGTGACCGCGTCAGGCGGAACCGCGCCCTACACCTACGCCGTGACCGCGGGTGCATTGCCGGGGGGCCTTATGCTGTCTCCGGCAGGCGTGCTGTCCGGCACCCCGACGGCTGGCGGTACGTTCAATTTCACCATCACCGCAACCGACAGCTCGAGCGGCGCAGGTGCGCCGTTCAGCGGGTCTCGCGCTTACAGTCTGACTGCGCAGGCGCCAGCGCTGGTTCTATCGCCAACAGCCAACACCTCCAGCGCAACGGCCCTGCCCGACGCGACTGGCGGCCAGCTTTACTCGGAGACGATCACCACCAGTGGCGGCACGATGCCCTATACCTATGCGATCGTAGCTGGCGCCCTGCCGTCGGGGATGTCGCTCTCCAGCAGCGGCGTGATTTCGGGCACGCCGACTGCATCCGGCACCTTCTCGTTCCGGCTCCGCTCAACGGACAGCTCGACCGGAGCCGGGGCACCGATCAGCGTCGATGGCATCTACTCGATCGCCGTAGCCCCCCCGACGCTGACGCTCGCCCCTGCCAGCCTGCCCAACGCCACCGTGGCCGCCCCATACAGTCAGGTGATCAGCACGTCGGGCGGCACTGCACCCTACACGTACGCCGTGACCGGAGGCGCCCTTCCAGCCGGGCTGACGCTCGCTGGCGACGGAACGCTTTCGGGCTCCCCCAACGCCGGCGGTACGTTCAACTTCACAGTCACGGCCACAGATGCGACGGCGGCCGGCAACGGAGGTCCGTACACGGCCAGCCGCCCCTACAGCTTGACGGTGACCGCACCCACGATCGCCATTGTGCCGTCGACCCTGCCGGACGGTCAGGCGGGAATTGCCTACAGCCAAACGATCACGGCTTCCGGCGGCACGGCGCCCTACACTTATGCCGTGAACGCAGGCGCCCTGCCTGCGGGCCTGACACTTTCTCCAGCAGGCGTTCTATCCGGCAGACCAACCGCCGGTGGCACTTTCAGCTTCACCGTGACCGCGGCCGACTCTAGCACGGGGACCGGGCCTTATTCAGGATCCCGGGCCTACAGCATCAACATCGCGGCCCCGACTGTCACTGTTTCCCCCGCCAGCCTGCCCCAAGCGACCGGCGGCACCGCCTACTCGGTAACGATCACCGCGGGGGGAGGAATCGCTCCCTACAGCTTCGCGGTTAGTGCCGGCACGCTACCACCCGGGCTTTCTTTGTCCACAACGGGTTTGTTGAGTGGCACTCCGACCGTGGCAGGCAGATTCGATTTCACCGTTTCCGCTACCGACTCGAGCACCGGCTCGGGCCCGTTCTCGACGACCGCGGCCTACAGCCTTGTGGTTGCCGACAACACTCCGCCCGTTTTCACGAGCTTTCCCGCCGACATCACAGTCGAGGTGAACTACCCTGCCTCGAGCGCAAGCGTGAGCTATCCCGAGCCCACCGCAACCGACGACCTTCCGGGCGTCGCGCTGACAAGGACAGCCGGCCCGGCGTCCGGTTCGAGCTTTCCACTTGGTACAACGACCGTCACATATGAGGCGCGCGATGCAGCCGGTAACGTCGTCAGCAGTAGCTTTGCCGTGACCGTCAGGCAAAGCAACGCCGCGCGCCTGACTGTGGCAGTCAAAACCACTACGGACGGAAGCTTCGGTTTTACCTCGTCCGCGCCAGGGCTGAATGGGCTGACCGTAATGACCTCGGCCGGCTCCGGGCAGAGTACCGGGATCGATCTGCCCGCAGGCTCCTACCAGCTCACCGCAGATGATTTCAGCGGCGCCGGCATCGCAGTTACCTCCATTGTTTGCGACGACACTGACAGTCGCGGAGATCCGCGCAGCAGATCCGCCAGCCTCAATCTCGAGACGGGCGAATTCGTTACCTGCACGTTCAGTTTCGTCAACTCACGGGAACAGACCAGCGGGCTGATCGAAGACTTCATCGCTAATCGTGCCGACCTTATCCTGGCCAACCAGCCTGATACGCGGCGCCGCATCGATCGGTTGAACGGCCAATCGGCAGGCGGCGGTGATCTCGGCTCCGTGCTGATGAGCTATCTGCCCGGCGTCGTCGAACGCGCGCCCGCCTCCGTGTCCACCAGCCTCGGTGCCATCGATGCGGGTCTAGGTTCAGCCAAGGCCAATCCGCTCGACATCTGGTTTGAAGGCACGTTCGCAACAATCAGCACAAGCCAGGGTGACGGCGAATTTGGCCTCGCAACGCTCGGAGCAGATTATGTGCTCAGCCCCGACCTGCTGGTTGGCGGCTTTGTGCAGTTCGATCGCATAACGCAAGGTGATCGAGGTCTCGCCGGCAATGTTTCCGGATCCGGCTGGCTGGCTGGCCCTTATGCGACTGCCCGACTCGATGAAAACCTGTATCTTGATGTGCTCGCGGGCTTCGGGCGGTCTGACAACCGTGTCGATCCATTCGGCACCTATGAGGACGCGTTTTCGGCCACGCGGTGGCTGCTCAGCGCCTCCCTGCAGGGCGATTGGAAGTGGGAGGAGTGGACGTTCGCCCCGCGAGCCAGGCTCAGCTATTTCGGGGAAAGCACGGATGCCTATACGGACTCTCTAGGCATCCAGATTCCCTCTGTCGCTGTGGGCGTCGGGCAGTTGGCGGTGGGGCCGGCCATCTCCTACCGTTTCGTCGGTCCGGGCGATATAACGATCGACCTTGGATTGCGACTGGAAGGAATAGCTCAGCTCGGCACTGGGCTGACGGTTCGCGATGTGCACGGCCGCGTTGAGGGCAGCGTCGATTTTGGCCTGTCAAGCGGTGCTCGCTTCGGGGTATCCGCCGTTGTCGATGGACTGGGGTCCACCCAACAGCAGTCCTTTGGAGCAAAGGCACGACTTTCAGTGGCCTTGGACTGAACCGTGGCACGGGGAAAATTAGCGGAGTTCAGAGTGACGAAAAGCTCTGAGCGACGCCTTACCGTTGCCATCAACTCGAAACCGTTGAACCCACTTTCGGCGCGCTGCCTACTCAAGCCATCTTCCTTCGCTTTCGAGTCCGCTTGAACCACACGCTCGCCAGCGCCTTGGCCTTGCCGACACAGTGGGTCGTGGCGAACGCGTTGGCCTCGCTGTCCAAGATCACAGCGCGGCCGGTGATGGCCTCGGTCAACGCCTCGGGCTCCACCTCCTCCCGGTATTCCGGATCGGTCATGAGCAGGGAGGCCGCAGCGATCTGGTTGCCAGTGATCGGCGCAAGGTCGGCTTTAGCGAGAACGTCGAGGATCTGGCGAGCCTTCAGCGCGCCGAACTTGTCGATCATGGATCGCAGCGCCACGACGGCGATGGTTTCGCGCGGCTTGCTCTTGCCGCCTGCGCCGGGGTAGCGGAGCAGCTTCACCCCTGCCCGCTCACAAACCTGCTGAACAGTGAGCGCCTCCGGATCACCGGCCGCAATGCCGGCGTGCAGCAGCTCCAGCGCGTTGACGTTTTTCCGGTCCCGGTTGATCGCGACGAAGTTTTGCGCCTCAGCTTCCGTTCCCGCAATGGGGATCACCACGGCCGGCACGAACTCAACGGCCGGGTGCCGCTTGGCCGCCTCAAGCCGATGTTGCCCGTCGGTGCAGTTGAACCGGCCCTCGGCGCCGGGCGCAACGACCAAGGCGCCAAAGCTCGACCAGCTAAACCACGTCAGGATCCGCTCAACTCGAGCACCATCGAGTTCGCGCTGGTAAGCGACGTCGACGTCGATCAGGTCCTTCGCGATCCAGTCCAGAATGGGCGGCTCGCCGGGATTGCGGAATTCCGGAGTGACTTCTGCAATGTCGGTCATGCTGCCACCGGAGGCGGCTGGGGCAGCCCTTCAGTGTCCATCAGTTCATGTCGGCGGCCAAATTCATCGCAGTCGCTAACCAGGATAAGCTCATCGTAGGTGAGGTCCTTCAGCATTGCCTGAACTTGAAGCGCCATGACTTCGATCTCTGCGTCAGCCGTCTCGAAAAACGCTCTCAGGTCGAAGGTGGTCGGGAGATCGGTCATTGCGGCGCCCCCTGAGTTGCGTGCTCGTAGAGTTGCTGCAATTCCGCCTCGTACGTCTTGATGGGCGTCCCTTTCACGAGGGGCTGGCCACCCCGATCAAGGCCCACCGGAGTGACGTCGTGGAGCTCGCAGGCCTTGCGGTACGCCTTGACGAAGGCCGCCCGATCTACCCATGTTTTGAGGCAGATATGCCCGACCAGCTCCGGATCGCTGAGCTGACCGATGTAGACGTAGTAGGGTGGACCGGCTGTCGTGCCGTCGTGGATCTCCTCCAGGACGTAGCTGGTCACCCGCCAACCATCGCCTCGCCAGAGTTCGACCTCGCCTTCCAGCAGGAAGTTACCGTTCTCGTTCCTGACCTCGTCGTCGTCAAAGTCGTCGTTCATGTTCCCGTCCCTTCAATGAGTGGTCGCCGTGTCTCGCGTCCATTCTGTCCACCCGACGCCGTCACCGGGCTCGATCATGCCGTGGGGAACTGCGCAGCCAGGATTGCCGGGCATCGGCCCCCATTCCTCGCTGGACCAAAGCTTTCTCGTGCGAGCTGCGGATAAGCGCTTGCTCCAGTCCGCATCGACCGACATCACCGCCTCCGAGTAGGCGTCGAAGCGGCGCTTCTGGATAAACCGCACCATGTGGATGGGCCGGTAGTCAGGGTTTTGACGGCAGTAGGTTCTGAAGCCGGGGATCGCCTGGATCAACCGTTGCCGATCTTCTTCATCCAGTTTTTTCCACGCGCTGAAGGTCTCGGCTTTGGACATGTTGGGGTCGGTCGGGTAGAGCCCCCATGCCTGCTCGAAAGCCTCCGGGTATGTGTTTTTCTTCCTCGGCGACTTCGGCGGGTCCGGAACCGCAGGTTCGGACAAAGAGCCGTTAGGTTCTTCCTCTTTCTTCTCTGTATTCTGAGCTTCTGAGCTTCTGAGCTTCTGAGCTTCTGAGCTTCTGAGCTTCTGAGCTTCTGAGCTTCTGAGCTTGGTTGCACGCCCGTTGAACGCCCGTTTAGCGCGCGTTGATCGCCAGCGTTGTTTTTGCTGCGTTTTTCGGCCGAGGCGTTTCCCGCCTTGATTTGCTGCTCCTGCATTTTTGCTCGGGACCTGAACGCATTTTCCACGCGCTCATTCCAAAGGCCGCAGGCAAGCCGGACGATCTTTCCGTCCGAGATCAGCTGCTCAAGCGCCTTCAGAAAGGCCCTTTTATCGGCGCCGCAGAGCCTCGCCAACCTGTCATCCGGAAGGTCCAGTGCCCGCCCGCGAGCGTACATTTCCATGAGCAACATGGTGTAGACGCCGATCTCGTGCGCCCGCATGCCGCGCACGCCGCCGATGAAGTAGTCTTGGTACCATTGGGACATAAGGGAGCACGCACCCAGAGAAGTCTGGGACGTAATCAGCGGGAAAAGTGGCGGCCGGGGAGACTGGCATCAGACGCCACTCCGTACATCCGCATAGCCAGCCTTTGCCGCGTTCCGGACGGCGGAATACTGAAGATCGACGAACAGTTCGACAGTTTGAATTCGGCCGTTTCGCTGCTTTGCAATTTCCACCTCGGCCTTGTGGATGCACGCTGCTAGGTCGGCTTCACGTTCGAGCTGCCGGTTAAAGCTCTCAGGCTTCTCCCGCTGGAGGTAATAGGCTTCTCGATACAGGAACATGATGGTGTCAGCGTCTTGCTCGATTGCGCCACTGTCTCGCAGGTCGGCCAAGGTGGGCCGCTTATTGTCCCGCCCTTCCACGGCCCGGTTGAGCTGGGACAAGAGCAGCACGGCCAGATTGTATTCCCGCGCCAGTTCCTTCAGGCCGTCGGTGATCTCCCCGATTTCGTTGACCCGGTTCCCCGCCTAGCGAGACGACGGCCGGACCTTGCTCAAGTGGTCAACAATGACCAGGTCGAGGGTGAACCCAGGCGTTTCAAGACGCACCCGATGGCGAGAAGGGAACGCCGGAGTACCGGGCGGCGGAACAAGCCGAGTTGGCGGAACACGACGCCATCGACCGCCTGGTTCGCACTATGCCGGCCGGCCAAGCCGATCTGGCGGCGCTTAAGGCGCATCTCGACTGGTACGTTGTGGAAGAGGAGCAGCGCCGGGACATAACGCCCGAGCTTTTCGCCCTGCACGCGATCTTGACGCTGGCGGCCAGCGCAGAGTGCCGAGAAACGACCACCGAAGATGAAGAGGCCGTAGCGGAGCTGATTACCAAGCTTCGCGCCGCAAAAGCGAACGGCGATCCCGAGAAATACATTGCGATGTTCACAGTTGCCGAAGCGCACCGAGCGGCTTCCACCCTTACCGCTCTCCAGGCCAAAGCCGCAGAACTGAAGGCCGCACTGGAGCCGTTTGCCGCGGTCGTCAAAGCAATTGACGCGGACAGTTTCCCAAACGACTTCATCGTCCACGCGACGAAGAATGGCAGCGGCGACCATATCTACACTCTGACGGCTTGGGACTTCCGCCGTGCCGCAGCTCTCTGCACCGTCGTAGGTGGGCAATGACGAACGTCATCCACTTTCCGCGCCGGCCGGATCAGCGCTTTATCGAGATCGACGGCGGCGTCATACGATCAGCGACCAAGACTACAAGGGTCGGCACCGTCGATCTCCCTTACGAGGCAGGCACATTCCGGTTCTTCGTCACGCTGATCGAAGCAGACGGAAGTGAAATCTGCTTGTGGGAAGGAGGCGATTACGAAGAGGCAATTTGGGAAGCCGAAACGTTTCGGAGACCTCTTAGCATAACCGCCGAGGTGTTGGACCGCGTTGCGGGGTGGCCGCAATGACACTGGACATGACCAAGTTTGCGAAAGTTGCCGCGCTTATCAGCAACGGTGCGACGGCAGGAGAACGAACTGCAGCCCGAAATCGCGCAACAGCTATGGCCAAGAAGGCCGGTATGACGCTCAAGCAGGCGAAGGCCACACTGCACAGCACACCCCCACCAAAGCCGACCGATATCTTCGCCGGCTTCGAAGACTGGATGGAGGAGAAGCAACCCGGTTACAAAGACCAGGAACAGAAAAAGCGTTCGGAAAGAGAACAAAGGAAAGCCGCTAGACGGCGGGAGCTTTTAGTCAAGTTCGGATCGTTGAAGGCGATCTTTGATCCCACTCCGTGGGAGAAGGCGCTTATGGGTGCGGTCACTCCCTTTGCAGAATGGGACACCTACGTCGATCCCTCTGACACGCTGAGGCGTTTCGTGACCTCGCTGGGAGCCTATCAGGACTTCAAGAGCGTCAAAGAGGCCCCTCCCGTCGTGCGGCAAGCTGTGGCGGATGAAGTCCTAATCGCCGACGTGATGAACCTTTTTGCCAGGGACATAGTGCCGGGGCGAAGTCGACCTAAAGAAACCATTTCGAGAATCAAGCGCATTCTGAGCTGGTGGGCCGATCCCGCTGCATCCATGCGCTATCTGGAGAAGAACGGCGCCGCGGAGGAGATGACCGGGCACGTCTCTGATGTCCGAACGGCCACATGCAAAGCCTACGTCGCTTTTGTGGGAGCTCAGCGCTCGGCTTCCATGGACCTCGAACTGATGCGAGCAGCCATAAATCACGCCCACCGGGAGCAGATGCTGGACCGGGCGGTGCCTGTTGCCTTGCCGCCGAAGTCGCTGCCGCGGGAGCGATGGCTCACTCGCGAGGAAGTGGCTTTGCTCATGCGCCTCGCTTGGCGCGGTCGCCGGGAGCAGGACGGGAAGGAAGATGGATGGGCTATGCGCCAGCATCTCGCTCGCTGGATGCTGATGGCGTATTACACCGGCACTCGCAAAGCCGCGATCCTCAACGCCTCTTTCGTGCGTGAAATCGGACGGGGCTTCATCGATCTTGATGCCGGCCTTTGGTATCGCCGCGGCGAAGGCACCCGCGCGACGAAGAAGCGGCAGCCGCCAGTGCCCCTGCCTGGCCCGCTCCTTGCCCACCTACGCCGCTGGCAGAAGAACGGGCAGCGTTACGTCGTGGAGTACCGGGGCAAACCGATTGATCGAATCGACAAAGCCTTTCGTCAGCTAGTGTTGGACAGCAGGCTTGAGGGGGAGATTGTGCCGCATACGTTCCGACACACCGCGATCACTTGGGGCATGCAGCGCGGAATGGATCCTTGGGACGCGGCTGGCTACTTTGGGCTCAACCTGCAAACGCTGCTTGACACTTACGGCCATCATCACCCGAACCACCTCCGGGAGGCTGCTGACAAGACGGCAAGGCCCAAAGCGCACCGACAGAGTTCCGACAGCATCAGCGGAACAAAGAGAGATTTTGGCTGACGATTAACGCCGGAACAGCTTAGTACGCGGGGCTCCCTGCTTTGGGGGTCTACTTCGGGAGCAGGGGGTCGAGTGTTCGAATCACTCTACTCCGACCAACAAAAAACCGGACCTCGCGAGAGGTCCGGTTTTCTTTTTTCGGAAAACGAGTTCCGTCCCGGCTCAAGCGCGCGGCTTAGCGCGACAGCGGCACGTTGGCGCGCAACAAGCCGTTCGCCTCGTCGCGAATGGCAAAGTCGATAGCGACCGCGCCGCCCGAAAGCGTAAAGGTGATGTTCGCGCTGCCGCGCTGTCCCTTTTGGCGATATTCACGGCCAAGGGTGAACGCCACGCCGTTCCCGCTCTTTTGGCCAGCAACGGTGCCGAGACCGGTGCCTGAGGCGACAAAGGTGCCGCGCTCATCGGAATAGCTGATGGTGCCGCTGAGGGGCAGGCTTTCGCCGCCGATGACACACCGGCCGGTGTAGCGGAAGCGCTGCTCACCCGACTGCAAACGAAGGCGGCAGGACACGTCCTCAGCGGTCTTGCCGCCCCGCAGCTCGCCTTCGCCAGTGTAGCTGCCGACATATTTCTGCAGAAAGGCCGTTTCCGTCGGCCCGGCAAAGCTCTGCGATACCGGCGCCGCAAATGCGACACTCATGCCCAAAGCCATTCCAAGCAGGGGACGAATAGATTTCTTCATAAAGTAAGCTCCGGCCAGCATGAATGTTTTCACAGCGCATAACCGCTGCCTCGGTGACAGGTTGCATGACTCTGTGCCAGCTTTAGGGCGGCAAACAGCGTCAACGAAAAAGAAAACCGGAGGACCTCGATCCTCCGGCTCAACCCATCCTGCAACAGGATGGTGAAACGTCAGCGCCGCGGTGCCATTTCCGTGGCTCAGGCCTTGCGGCGGCCCAGCATGGCCCAACCGCCGGTCACGGTTGCAGCGGCAAAGGCCATCTTGACGATATCCCAGACGATAAACGGCTGCACGGCCTTGCTGAAAGCGGAGCCGACGACGTTGGCGGGATCAAGAAAAGCCGCACCGCTCGCCATCGCCATCAGCCAGCCGAACCCCAGGGTGAAGTTCACAACGTCCGCCGCAACCATCACCGCGAACAGCACGAGGAAATTGCGCGAAGCACCGCGATCGGCTGCCCAGCCA
>Ga0210040_10010020_pt1 | contig 10939 bp, 9 predicted proteins | sample CryGeyCG12114_NA_FD_185462 | JGI IMG/M metagenome (GOLD analysis project Ga0210040, IMG submission 185462) | Groundwater microbial communities from aquifer - Crystal Geyser CG19_WC_8/21/14_NA (SPAdes) (version 2) | ecosystem: Environmental > Aquatic > Deep subsurface > Groundwater | place: USA... | reverse complement strand
AAGTTCTCGAGATGATTCTCGGGCTTGCAGACCACCATGATCCCATCTTTCAGCTCGCAAAGTTGATGAAGGCGGGTGGAGATCGGCTGGCTCTTCGTGCCGGTACCGAGTTCTTTGCTGGTGACCACAAGAATCAGTCTGACTTGGCTGTCTCCCTTGATAAAAGAATCGACGATGTTGGCGTCCTTAGTGTTCCAGTCGCCGATCGATCCTGCCTCAATAATGCGCTGTTGAACATGATACCCTGCCGCTTGAAGGCCCCTCGTTGTCCGAGTTCGAACGGAGGAAAGCTCCTCTCCCTTGCCATCCGGAGCGATCCAGAGAAAAGCGATGTGGCGCCTGGACTCTCCGACGATGGCTGGCTTCCTGTCGGGGAACAGGACAGGATTCTGTGTGAATGTGAACTCGTCGATAGCTGGAAACCGCATCCAATTTTCACTTCCATCGCCCTGATCACCATTAGCAGCTAACCTTAAAGCTCGTCAGTTTGCACTTACCTCTCCGACCTGTGCGGCAGCAACCCTGTCGAGGAGACTGCTAGTTGTGCGGCGAATCTTGTGGTCCCCACCATCCTTCAGATACTGGCGTAACTTCTTGAGCAGTACTGGTTTGAGATGGCCGCAGCGGATCAGGGCTTGCTCCTTCTCTACATATAGCATCTCCAAGGGGATCAATGCGCCTCGATCGTCTACGGCCACTGGCCAAGTGCTGTGTTGTAAAGGAGTACCGCCGCGAATGACTGTCAATACGTTAGCAATACATAACATGCTTTGAGATAAGAGACGAACCTTGTTCGAAGTAGTCTGCAACGGTGTACCTGGTGCCACCGATGGAGAACTTGGTGTCGTCTCCGGCGAATTTGATATCCTTGATCTGGAAGCGACGTCCGCGTGCGATGTGTGCTGCGTCTAGGAGTTCGGGCGCCCCTTGAGCATTCTGGCCGTGAGGGAGGTACGCACATCGTACATGAAGACCACGAAGCTTGTGCCTGAGCATCGGAAGCTGATCCACGTTTCTCTTGGCAGTGCCGTCATTCACCCCAAAGACAAAAGTGTTGTTCTCTACCGTGGGAGTCCGACCGAGGATATCCACGACCACATCATTGAGAGGCTTGGTAGGAATGACAGGCACGAGGTCGTAATCGAAGTGAATGGCTTGAGCTCCTGCGTCGAGAGATAAGCGATTGCGTAAACGCAGCCCGTAGTTGCGTGGAAGCCTAGGAACGTCTTTTTCGCTATTCATCTGAACGTCCACTTCATCGTCAGTGGACGATTCGATGCAAGCAGGGCTGAAGAACTCGCTGGTAATCTCGTACTCGCCATTGTCCTGCTGGATGGTTGCGAGTGTTCGAATCAGCACGTCGAGGCTCTCCCAATAGTGGCTCGTGGTTTCCGTATACTCAATTCGACAGCGAATAGGGTCTTGGACGTTTCCACCAGGGTGGGTTTTAGTGACCCCAGCGACAGCCGATTGAAGGCCAGCCAGATTGGATCTGACTTGGTCTTGATGTTTCAAGTTGCGGCAAGGAATGATGATGTGATCTACGTTTGTACCAATTCGTGTGTCGAGCGCGAACGAGTTTCCTAAACTTGGCTGTAAGAATGCCCGTAATGCTTTGCGCCTCAGCTTGCGACTCCTGACTGCTTCCCAGTTTGTCGTACCCTGACTGAGGCTTTCGACATGTACTGCAATGATGTACAGTTCGGGACGCTTAGCAAATTGGACTGTCACTCGACCGAGAGCACACTTCGAATTCAGCTTGGCGACCTTGACGGCTTGGCTGGTGTTCGCAGTTACATTAGCGGGAGTGATGCCCGTGGCTGCAACAGCGGGAATGGATGCAGGAGTACGTTCTTTGACAGCATCGCGTACCGACTTCAAGCTCTGGACGCTTGTGGCAGTGGTAGCTGCAGTCGTAGTGGTGGTTGTTGTATTCTGCGTGGCAGTAGTTGCTGACGATGTAGAAGAAGGCGGTCCCATTCTCCGATTCCAGCTCTTGTTCCGAGGAGGTCGACCCATGTTGAGGAATCGACAGACTTCGCAAGTAAACACTGGTCAAAGAAGAGGTGTTGCTCAGCGCGGTCACTGTGCTGTGGTGCTGAGGTCAAGCCAGATTCTGCTTCTTACTTATGCGGTCTCAGTCTCGTTCCCTGCTTGCTACCATCACCAGACTGATAGGTCACGACTTGAATGACCTTCTTCGCTTGACGCCCGCGAGGCCGTGCAAACTTCTCGCAAAACCGCCTTATGATCAATATTGGACGACGTGGGAAGTCACGTTCGCATGTGCATCGTCATCAGCGGGAGTAGCAAACTGAAACGCTCGTTATGCGAAGGAAGCAGCACGTGCGGAGCGTGGCTTGCTGTTGCGTAGGAGGTTCAGAGGTTTCGACAGGCCCCTACAATGGGGTATGAGAGTCTTGGAGAGAAGATGTGAATATCACGTAAGAGAAACGTCTTGTGGGGGAGTGAGGTCAGAAGGAAGCCACGAACCTGATCGCCGAGCCCGGAGACGGGAAGGAAGTAACTACGTTCTTACATCTGCCGCCATAAGCCACAAACTCAAACGTAGTGCGCAGAACTCACTATGATACACATTACTGCTCTTTCGGGTATCTTCTACATCTCACAAGTACCACTTACATCTACAATCCTCTCCACCTCTTCACAGACTCTCCCCAATCCACTCCCACCACCCCTCCACGCTCCCCTTCTCGCCCTGCCCCACAACATTCGCGCCCACAACCGCCACCGTCGTCCCAATTTCCTGCATCTGGCTGAACTCAAACGCGCCCTCGCCGCCCTCACCAAGCCACTCCTTCTCCTCATCCACCTCGTCTTCGCCCCCAGTCAGCGCCGCACCCGCGTCTCTCAGCGCCTTCGCGCGGCTCGTGCGCACATCTGTAATCGCCTTTTCGAGCTGGTGCTTGACGAGGTTGGCGGGTAGAGCGGTGAACAAGTCCATTTTATTCGCTGCGATGAGGACGGGGATTTCATTGGGTCCCTTGCTTGTTTTCGCGCTTGTGTAGCGCTTCTGCAGACTCAGGAGCACATCGTGGAGATACTCTGCTGCCTCGTTTAGGCCTGCTTCTTCGGCAATGGCGGCTGCGTCGACCACGAATATGATGCCCCGTATGTTCTTGGGGTCCGCGAGCTGCGCGGTCGCATAGTGCCGCAGTTTGCCGTGCCCGGGCGTGTCAAGCAGGAGGAAGCGGCGCGAGCGCTCGAAGGCTGGGTCGCCGGGGGAGCGGTAGTGTGAGGAGGCTGGGATGTGTGGGCTTGGGAGGAGGGCTTCGACTGTGAGGGGTTGCGTGGAGGTGTGTGTTTGGGTGATGGAGTTGCGCTCGGTCTGGGTTGGTTAGATCGTAGTCCTTGTATGTGGCTTACCAGAACGTGTTCAAGTATAAAAATGTCTTCGGAGAGGTTGCAAGAACATACCAGTGTGGTGAATGCCGTCTTTCCGCCTCCACTTGGCCCGACGAGCAGGAAGGTGGGTAGCGTCGCTGTCGCAGCTGCTTTCCTGTACAGGAAGCTATGCAGCAGTACTGGCAGTCCCAGGGCGACGATTAATGTGATGATGATGGTGGTGAGGTTTGGCGAAAAGGCGGCAGTAAGCCAGCTATCCTCGTCGTACCACGCCATGGCTGCTCGCCAGTGGCTCTCCTGCACACAAATGAAGCCCGAGTGTGCAAAAGACGCCGCCGATATTGTTAGTAAACAAAGAATTGATGCGACATGTATATTCGGGCAGGGGACGCGTCGAGGGTTGTTCGGTGCTTAGCGATGACGTGACATTTCTCTGGCGGCACTTGCAGTTCGTTCCCGCCAGAGTTCTCGCGTGGGCCACACGCCATGAGTCGCGCCGCCATCGATCATCCACGCCCGACCCGCGGGGCAGACGGGAACTAGTTGGGGCCGTTGAGCTTCCTCTGACCTCACCTGCTCGCCGGCCCCATCGTCCCCTGCGATGATCATAAAGATACCGTGTCTTTTCCAATACGAAGTGCAGTAGTCGTTTCAAGAGACGATATGCGAAGAGCTGCAAGCGCTGGGTTCACGGCAAAGTTCGAGTCGCAAAGGCTGGCGCAATATGGCCATGACTCGCGGAACATCACAGCATCCGGGTGCGCACTACGGTAAAAGAGAAGGGGCCGCCTGCATTTGGACAACTATCACAAGCTTTTAGGGGAGGCTATATAATCATACAATAGACATGGGGGCCGCCATTCGTTATCCATCCTTGCATTCATATCCTGCCCGTCTCTTCCACATGCGCAATATGCCCCACCAGCAGCCGGCCATCCTGGTGCCGCTCTCCCTTCCTCGTCCCGGCCGACCCGCTCGCAGAAGGAACTCAAGAAAATCCGTGGCCATGACCCATTACTCATACAATCATCATGTGCCGTAGCCTACCAAGCCCGCGATGACAGTTGCATGTCGATGCAGGCCGGGTAAGCGACAGCATGAAAGAGAAGAGTATGACCGGCGATCCGTATCTTTTTAACCCATATGCACCATGCGCAATGCACACGCACCCATGAGCCGTTGTAGTAGCTTGCCCGAGCTCCCAACACCGATTTTCGCATCCCCGTGATGCGTAAAGTGGACCATCATAAAACAGGACATAAGAAACCAACGCCGTGAACACATGAGAGAGAGAAGGAGATGGGTCGTGCATGCGGGTCATACAGGTCATGACTAGGACGAGCCGCTTGGTGCAGGATTAGATATGCTGTGTGATGATGATAACGACAAAGACGAGCACAAGGGAAGTAAAGCAGTGAACGAGAACGGGCCGCCGCATCGCATCGCAGAGCCTGCAGTCGTGTCGTGTGTTGCATGGTCGGCGAGTTCCACAGGCTGGGTGTTGAGGGAACGCATTCCAAATGCAGTAATACGCTAAGCGTTTCACTGCGGGCGGCGATGCTTAACAGAGCGGTCATATAGGCGCTCTGTTACGCGCTCGTCCCACAACAGCGCTTGATCCTGGTGATCTTGCGTTGTTATGCTGCGCGCGATACCGTCCGTGCGTGGTTCGTCGCCTGAGTCGTGGCAGAGGTGCGGGGGCCGATTCGCGTTCGGAAGGATTAAGATACAGGAGGTGAAACAAAGCCGCCGTAGACCGAAAATGCTTGGGTAAGGTTATTCGAAAGTGTCGTCGTGATTTGGAATGATGGTGTGTACTGAAGGTGCCAGCTCAGCTGTCGCATGGTGCTTGAAGGCTGAGGGTGTCGAGTCCGTCTCGACCGGTGGGTGAAGGCTGGGAAATAAGCGTTGTTATGCTCAGTACCCAGTATGGGCATGCACATCTGGATAATATCCACGACTGCTCTCCATGCCTTGGAACCTGCCACACCCACCGACCTGCCAGCCTGCGGCGATGGCTGCAGGGCCCGGGAACTCCTCCTTCACCGCCCGCCGCTCTGGAAGCGGAAGAGTACCCTCGGCTTTGGAAGGCAAGCCATCGTAAAGGGCAGTCGGATAGTACTGATAGTCGCGGGGTGCATCCATCATCTTCGAGTCTTCGTCGTCAACCATATGTTGATCGCCCACTAGCCCCTCGACAGGGCCTCCGCTCAGCGAGCTTGCAGAGCTGACTGAGTGGCTTCCAACGGGGCTTGGGTCGAGCGAATACGTGTTGCCCCGATACATGCCGCCTCCCATTGCCGTAGATCCGCCACCAGAGATGCCATTTCCATAAGAGTATGTAGCTCCACCACGAGAACCCAAGCCATTGTGACCAGGTCCACCAAAGCCTGAGCTTCCAGGGCCTCTTGTTGTAGCGTTGTGCGGGCCTTCGTTCGAGTAATGACTCGGTGACCTTCCACGGACCACGACTGGATGTGACAGTTTGGCAGCAACCTTGACCCAGCGGGCATCATTATCCCGCGGATTTTGAACGTTCGCCCAGAGTTCGACGATGAGATGGTAGTACTGCTGCTGAGCTCTACGCTTCCCGTTGTTGGCTGTCGCAGATTTGAACTGTATGCGCTCGAAGGCATGTTGCGAGTTGCTATTTGCATGGCTCGTAGGCGAGTATTGCTGCGACGAGTCGCTCTCGGTCTGAAGTGGAAGCTGCGGACCTGGGGCAGCCGAAGACTGGTGGAAGTTGCTCATACCATATGCACTGTGGTCGTGGCTCTTGCCAGGTGCGGTGGGTGCTAGAAGCTCTTTCTTCATGGGAAGCTGAGGCCCCTTGTCTCGCTTTGGTGTATGCTGTATGAGCTCTATCGTCTTACCTGTAGATCCGTCAATTGCTGCAGCAAGCGATACAGCCATAGACTGGATCTGTTCTGGCGCTTTGCCGTTGCCTTGATCGAGATATAGTCTTGCATTCGGTGTCCATGGAGCCAGCCCGAACGAGACGTTGACTGCGAAGTAATTCCTTCGATAGCACGTCCAGACGTTGTCGGGGGAGAGAAAGAAACCCTTCTCGATTTTCGCATCGATACTCGGCACTATAGTCACGCCGTCGCTGGTGATCGTCGCGTAGTTTTCCTGTGCATTGAATGGTGGTGATTCACTCGCGGCAGTGTGAGTTGGGTATGCGGCCCCGCCAGTTGTGTACTGGTTGTAGTTGGTCATACTTGTTGATACAACACTCCTGGGTGTGTCGGACTGTGAGTGATATCCTCGAGAGATGTCAGGATAGCGAGGTGACAATGTGTGTGGGTGTCTATGCAGGCCAGGCGTCGCAGTGGTATAGTTATCTCTAGCCGACGCACCCATGGACGGTGACACGGAGTTGCCCAGCCCTGGTGATCTGGTCGGAGGTAACATGGCCGACGACGAAGCATCAGTTCTATAGCGTTGCTGTCAGCTGTCATGCATACTCGTCGGGTTCTACACGCACGAATGCGCCACAATGGCAACTTACAGGCTAGACATTCGTCGATTCTGGGACATGCTGTAACCACTACCGAAGGTTGGGTAGGTGTTTGTTAAGGGATAGTGACAAGGGTAGGAGGTGGCTACGCTTGGAGAGAAGGTCGAGTAAGAGTATGCCAGCGCCGACGAGGCGTTTGAACTGGGCGAGGTGGAGATGGAGCCAGACGAGTCAGAGAGGGCCGTCCCAGCTTGGAAGCTGTAGACACCAGTTAGTCAAATCAGCAAAACAATGCTAATCGGCCAAAGTGATGCCAACGACAGTGATGTGTAACCAGGAGATAGGGTATCACGATATAAGTTGTCAATCAGGCCAGGGACGGTACGGCATTACCGCTAGCTCGTCGTGTGATCAATGTGACAGACCAGCGTGTTGGGACAACCAGATGCGCCATGCATCTGGAACGTGTGCGACAACAGGTCTGGTCAAGGACGTCGACGACGTGTTTGTTTCGGAGGTAGGGGAGGCCAGAGCTTGGGCAGCACCAGGCGAAGAGGCGTTGGGGGATGCACGCTGGGGGTGGCAGGGCCAGGCAGCACGACGGAGCCTGCCATGCCTGGCCGGGATAGCAAGGACCAATGAGAGAGAAGACTTACGCTGGGTCGGGACGAGAAGCGCCGTAGGAATTCAGAGGAATACCGGTCGCTCTGTGAGCTAGGGTCCCGTCGCGCCTTAGCTGCTCGGGAACGCCAGCTGCAGAATAGCTATGATGTGCATGAGCACCAAGGTGATCGATGCATTCCTGCTCCGAAGAGAAGGGGTTGTCCGATCCCAGCTGCAGAGGAGGGTGAAGTACTGCTTATCCTGCACGTCAGCCAATCAATCTGAGCCAGACATTGTGCTGTTGAACAAGACGTGTGACAAAAACGGACAACGTGCACCGGTGGACGATTGGAAGGAAGTGAGAAGGCGCGCGTGCGACGCCGTGGTACAAGTGGCTCCGCGATCGGGTGGCTCTGCAGAGCTGGCGTGCAAGAGCGCACTACAGCAGTTGGGGGAAAACAGTGGACCCACAGTGTGTAGCGGTAAACACAGAAAAAGCAGAGCGAGCGTGCGCTGGTCGTGTTGTGATGCAATATAAGAGCAATTGCGGGAGGAATGTTGGTTTTGTGGAAGAATGCGGAGAAGGGCGCCAGTTTACGGCTAGAGTGTGCAGCGCTGAAGGCGCGAACGATTGAGGGTTTGTGCTCTCGCAGGACATGGGGATGTAAATGTGTTTAAGGCTGACTTACCTTGATTCATTATTGCAGCAGTCGCAGCAACGCCGGTCTGGTATTGCCCGTCGCGGCCTGCAGACACTACGTCCCGTTCGAGAGACCAAATCTCACGCCGCGCACAGCTGCTCCGCGCTGCGAATCCGACACTCTGGGAAGGAGCGTAACGGCGCCGGCAGTGGCGAGCGTCTTCGCTGCTGACAGAGATTCGTTGCCGCTGTCAGTATAGCTTGTCCACGCAGCCTTGCGGGCGAGTCAGCGCTTCCTGAGGGCCGTTGCGAATAGTAGGCGGTTGTATGCTTCGGGATGCCGGTCCAAGCGCGCAAGGGTGGCAGAAACGGGATGGTGAAGACCGTCGACACTCGTCTAATGCCGTTGTTGGCTCGCTTCAGGGCAATCTGGGGCGGTTTAGCCGGCACAGGGGCGCGATCCTCGATTAGCTGCCGCTGCGAGTCGCTGGTGGCTGCAATCCGTTAATGCTGGTGCTCGGCGGCCTGAGGATGTGCGGCTGTTGCGAGCAGGCACTGCAATGCGTACTTTAACCAGCAGATTGGGTACGCGATGCGCACTCGTTCTCACCACACCGATAACTCAGCACCCGGGCCTGTCGCAAGCTTAGTCAATGGTCTTGTTGCAGCGGAAATGAGGAGGGCGGACTGACGGTTTTGGAGTTTGAAGGATTGAAGAATCCGCAATGCAGCGTGCGTTGATGTCACCTGTTGCGGCTGCGCGACACCTTAAACCCTGGGGTTGAGTAGCTCGTCTACGCGGACTACCAGGCCGACAGGTGCGCTTTGCTTCTTCCCGCAGTCTCCACAGATCTCGAATCTCGAGCACAGACAGGTACGCGGTTGGTCCCTGCAATCTCTAGCTGCGACGTAGGCGGTGTGGGTGTAGTCGCTGTCGCAGCTTTACTGCGACCTGTCAGTTTTCGATATCAAGCAAGGTACTATGTCGCAATCTGGGTGGAGCTTACAGGGTTGTGATGCAGTCTGCCAAAAGAAATGATGTGGCGTTTAGTGATTTTCGATCGTGGCTGCTTCAACGAGGATGCTGACCTGTCGCGAAAGTTCAGGATCTGCGTAGAGGCCGGGCTCACGGATCTGGTCGACAGGCGCCCTCTGCTGCCTTGCGCTGGGCTTCTTATTGTATAAGAAGTGGTACCAGCTTGGGTCAAGGGCACGGACGAGAAGGAGCAATAACAGAGCGTATTGTGGACAGTGTTCAACTCTGACTCGAGTTTCGTGTGGTTCAAAAGAGTGAAGGCTTGAAGCATATATGCACCGTGCCTCTGTCCAATTTGACTTCTTGCTGTCGGACAGTTGCACAAGCTTGCCGGGGTCCGACAGACCCGTGATGTTTTGATTTCGAGGCTGTCTGGTAGGCTACCAGATCTAATCTTTGGACAATGAAAAGGGTAGGTGAAGTGCAATTGAGAGGCTCTGGTGACGACTGAGGCCGAAAGAGATGATGCGATCCAAGGATGCAGGATCAGCGGTCGAATGAGGGCAAGCATACAGTGGGCGAGCAGTAGAAGTACAGTTGACGGCTCATAACGCTATTGCTCAATACAGGGTAGGGTGGGCTGGGGATCTCATCGGGTTGTTTGGCTGAAAGGAGAAGTGCCTACCAAGCAAGTATAGGCTCAGAAGTTTGTTAGGATGCTGGATCAAGATTCAGCCCCAAAGCAAATGATCCGTATCGCCCTGCTCAGACCATGGCCGTTTTCTAGCACCACGGTAGCATTGGCAAGCTGCAGCAGCGAACCTTTCCCAAAGCAGCGCCTCTATATCTCCGAGAAGTCAGGGAGGGAAGCCTTGCCCCAGTGCCCAGGCTCGCATCTTTCTCGAATAGTTGCTGGACCACGGTGAGCATCGCATTCCTTGCACCGGAAGTATGGGGTCTTTTGCCCGCGGGGGCTATGACCCACCGTCTGGGGGAAGAGGATTGGCTCGCCAGGCAGAGGCATCACAGTCCCGTGCAGCTGCGATGCAGGAACATTGGCCACGACACACTCTCGAATGGGGGGCCGACTCGACACGGCAGGACATGACCCAGACTGCCGGTACCCTCATGTTTCATCTCGATCAGCCGCCCAAGAATAACCCATGAAGCGAACAGATGATCAGAGTTTGCTCTCTTGCCACGGCCGCTGTGGATTGGGTCGTCAGTCCCCGCGGCGTCCAGTCAGCACTCGAGCGTGGGCGGGCCAAGAGCAGGCTGAGGGAGAGCGCCACGGGCCGGCAGCCGCTGGCAGACGACAGGTCGTCCCGCGGGTGAACAGTGAAAGAGGGAAACTAAAGGGCCGGCAGAAATTAGGCTCGAGGGCCGTTACCTGTCACAGAGCGACGGCGACGGCGCTACTTGGCTCTGACGGCGGCGGTTGAATGCCTGGAGACTACGGAGGGACCGCCACGCAGACACAGAGGCGCCACTGGCCGACTCTCGCTGGGGACGGGCAGTCGTGGTGCGGGCAGCGGCGGGCGATGGTTGCATCGGCTGGGGTGTTTTGGTTAGAGGCCTTCACTGCGCCATGATCCGGGCTTGCCCACGACTGCGACCCGACAGCGTGGTTCACTGCGCAATGCTCCGAAAGCAGGCAGGCCATGATGCCAGCCAGCGCAGGCGCTGCAGGGCGTCGCATTCACTCAGCGGCTGCCGTCAGAGCGCGCCATACCGGGCATGGCGCGGCGGGCGTCTGCTCCGACTGGGAGTGGTGTGGGTGAGGGTGAGGGTGAACGGTGAACGGTGAAGACAAGAGCAAAGACAGCAGCAAATGGTGGGGGCATGATGATGGGGCGCTGACCCGCCGAACGACCCCCTTGCGTGTGCACAGGAT
>Ga0210040_10010019_pt1 | contig 10939 bp, 6 predicted proteins | sample CryGeyCG12114_NA_FD_185462 | JGI IMG/M metagenome (GOLD analysis project Ga0210040, IMG submission 185462) | Groundwater microbial communities from aquifer - Crystal Geyser CG19_WC_8/21/14_NA (SPAdes) (version 2) | ecosystem: Environmental > Aquatic > Deep subsurface > Groundwater | place: USA... | reverse complement strand
CAGGAACTTTATCTGAACCAACCCGTTTCGTTGTAAAAAGCCGCTGAAACTCCATAACCAAGCTGCATTAAAGCGTAAAAATAAGCTGCCGGAAACACCAGGCCACGAAAACATTTTAGCGGATATGGGCTTTTGAAAAAGTTTTTACGGCATGGCTAAAAAAGATAGGACATAAAAAAACGCTGTCGTTTAAGACAGCGTTTTTTAGGCTTCGAAGGTTTTATTATTTCAAGCCACCACCGTTGCCGGAAGTTGTACCGGAACCGTTAGTAGATCCTGAGCTATTTGTATTTGTGTCGCTGCTTTTCGATTTTGTTTTGGTACTCTTTGACTTTGTTTTTGTTTTGGTACCATTAGCCGATTGCGTATTCGTTTCGTTACCAGTTACGCCGGATGTATTAGTAGTTGTACCGCTGGCACTGTTCATATTGTCTGTACCTGTACCGTTCGTGGTCGTGTTTGCAGAACCGGCACTTCCGTTTGCATCCGTTGTACCAGTAGTAGTACCTGTACCTGATGTACCTGTACCTGATGTACCCATACCGTTAGCATTGTTGTTACCGGAATTGTTCATGGTGCTGTCTGCCCATTTGCCGGTACCGTTCCGCATGCTGTCGCGGCCCATCGTGCCATTATTCATCGTACCGTTGTTCATGGTTGCGTTACCGTTGATACCTGTGTTGCCGGAACGCGGACGTGACGTATCAGAACCCCAGGCATTGCTGCCTGTTGTGTTGTTGATTGTACCGGTACCATTCGTAGAATTGTTCAGCGTGCCATTGTTCATGCTGTTTGTTGCACTCGTGTCAGACATGCTCTGCGTCGTGTTGGCATTGTTCCAATCAGATGCGTTGCTGGTAGTGTCCGTAGTTGTTGTGCCTGTAGTTGTATTACCGGTTGTTTGCTTGCGGGACGTACTTTTAGTAGTCGTTGTTTTTTTAGTTCCCGTTGTTGTGCGGTTACCGGTTGTTTGGGCATTAGAGGCTGCGGTTAAGCCGGCCAGTATAAATGCTGTTAAGATTACCTTTTTCATAAAATTATTTTTTCAAAAGTTTGCTGTGAACCCTACTTATGCAAAAGCATTGCCACGATTGGAAACTATGAAAAAGAAATTCTAAATAAGATTTTATAAGTTAATGTTTTAACATAATGCCTAAGCATTATTCAACAAGCTGAACAATACTTTTTTAAAATATATTTGTAGATGATTTTCAGCAAATAATAATTTTTTGGTACAAAAAACAGCACGGCTAAATTCAAAAGGGAAAACGTATCAGAAAGGCACTTATACCCAATGCCCCAGTTTAAAAAATGGAAAATAGGTGTATGGGATTTTGAAAAAGTTTGTTTACTGAATACTGGTAAATCAGTTTCATCATCGCGCAACAGCTTGAGATGACCGAAGATTGACTTATAATAGAATTTGAAACGATGTAAGTTGTAAAAAGTAAAAAGCCGCTGCAATGCAGCGGCTTTTTACTTTAATTTTAAAAATTTAGAAATCGCCGGGCATTTGTTTTTTCTGCTTGTTTTTAGCCAGGCTTGGGTCCATCGCAATGGCACGATCGCACAGCGACTGGCCTTTTGCTTTGTCTCCTTTTTGCTGGTAGCTCATGCCAATCATGTATAAAGCAGTAGCATTTTCTTTATCCAGTGCCAGCAACTGATCCCAATAGCCAATGGCATCATCCCACTTTTTAGCATCGTAGCAAGCTTCGGCAATCATCCCTAAAATATTCGGATCGCTGGGGCGGCGCTGCAATACTTCTTTCAATGTTTCCAATCCTTTATCGGTTTCACCGGCATTTATATAGGCAATGCCCAGGTTTTCCAAATACTCATTGTCGCGTTTGTAGCCTTTTTCAGCGGCTTCCAGCATATATTTCAAAGCAGCGTTATCGTCGTGCATGCCATAATACATCAGCGCCATTTCATAAATCCAGCGCGATTCTGTAGGTTTTAAGGCAATTGCTTTTTGAAAAGCGGGAGCGGCAGCTTTATAATTCAGCATATCGGCATAACTGCGCGCTATATAATAAGGTATCTCAGCATTTTGCGGATCTTCTCCGGCGGCTTCGTTTAAATACGTGATCGCATCGCCATACGATTCCTGCTCGTATGCCGCTTTGCCCATATAGTACGCAACTTTCTGAGACGGGTCTGCTTTTTTCAAGGCCTTTGCATATTTCACCGCATCCGGATACTGGCGCATGTTAAACGAAATATCCATCAATTGCTTATACGTAGTTGCTGAGGGCGCACCTAATTTTTCCAGCTCCAGGTATTTGTCGCGCGCCTGCGGGTACCGACGGAGTGCGACTAAAACATCGGCCAGTTCCTGCACAATTTGTTTATCCCCTTTATTATAGGAATAAGCTTTATCCAACGCTTTAAACGATTCCATTACGCGGCCTTTGGCTTTTTCGGCCATGCCTTTTTGCAAATAAACCGCGGCACTGTCGGTTTGTGAAAAACAGGTGCCTGTAAAAATGGTAAATAAGAAGGTGGTGAAAAGAATACGCATAGGATACTCATTTATGATGCTTTCAAAAATAAACGTTTACCTCAAAAATTCAAATGAACCAGCATCAGGCAAAAACGAAAAATATGTTATTGTATTGTTACCGCAATACAAGCCCGGCGAGCGGCGGCAGGTTTATACTCAATGTTGATTTCCCATCTTTTTTATCCGTTACTGTTTGCCGGATGTCCGGATTGTAAACCGTACCGCTGCCCCAGTATTTTGTTGCATCCGAGTTGAATATTTCTTCTGTAAACAGCTTTCCCTGTAGTTCAATCTCCCAGTTGTAGCGCGGCACAGGCGTGAGGTTTAAAATTACCAACAGGTCGTCGGCTTCTTCTTTTCCTTTGCGTTTATACACCAGTACGGTTTCATCCAGATGGGTCAGGTCCACCCATTCGAAACCATGTATGTTAAATTGATTGATATAAAGTGCGGGAAACTTTTTCAAAAGCCCATTCAGATCGGCTACGCATTGCTGCACACCTTCGTGCCCCGGATATTGCAGCAGCGACCAGTCCAGTTCGCTTTTATAATTCCATTCGGAGGTCTGCCCGAATTCATTACCCATAAAAAGCAACCGGCCGCCGGGATGCGTCCACATATAGGTGTACAGCGCACGCAGGTTTGCAAATTTCTGCCAGTCGTCGCCGGGCATTTTATAAAGCATCGGGCTTTTGCCATGCACCACTTCATCATGGCTCAGCGGCAGCATAAAGTTTTCATCATAATAATACATCATGCTGAATGAAAACTTGTTCTGGTAATGCCTCCGGTAGATTGGATCGAATTTAAAATAATCCAGCGTGTCATGCATCCAGCCCATCATCCATTTCATGCCAAAACCCAGGCCGCCGCTAAATGTAGGCTTTGTAATGCCCGGCCAGTCGGTAGCTTCTTCCGCAATGGTTTGCACATCCGGGAAATCGCGGTATATGGTTTCATTTAAATCTTTGATGAATGCAATCGCTTCCAGGTTGCCGTTGCCGCCAAATTCGTTTGGCTCCCACTCGCCTTCTTCGCGCGAGTAATTTAGTTTCAGCATACTGGACACGGCATCTACCCGGATGCCGTCAATATGAAATAAATCAAACCAAAAACGGGCACTGCTGATAAGAAAGGATTTTACTTCACCGCGTTTGTAGTTGAATATATAAGAATTCCAGTCGGGGTGAAAGCCTTTGCGCATGTCGGCGTATTCATAGGTGTGCGTTCCGTCAAACATATACAAACCATGCGCATCGTAAGGAAAATGCGAAGGCACCCAGTCGAGCAACACACCAATGCCGGCCTGGTGCAGTTTGTCAATCAGAAACATAAGGCCTTCCGGCTCACCAAAGCGGGATGTAGGTGCAAAATAGCCGGTGCATTGATACCCCCAGCTTCCATCAAACGGATGTTCCATTACGGGCATAAACTCAACGTGCGTAAATCCCATCTTTTGAATGTACGGCACCAGCAGTTCTGCAATTTGTTCGTAGGTATTATAACGTTCTTCATCATTTCGGTCGGGGCGCATCCAGCTTGCCAGGTGCAGTTCGTAAACACTCCAGGGTGCCTCCAACGCATTATGCTCTTTCCGAATCTGCATCCAAGCATCATCCTTCCATTCGTAATTAAATGTCCATATAACAGAGGAAGTTGCCGGGCGCCGTTCCCAGTAATTGGCAAACGGATCACCTTTTTCGGTAACCCGGTTTTCAAAGCCTACAATATTGTATTTGTACAAGTCGCCCTGTTTTATACCGGGAATAAAACCTTCCCAGATGCCGCTTTTGTCCCAGCGTGGTTCCAGCAGGTGCGTATCACGGTTCCAGTTATTAAAATTGCCAACTACGGAAACCTTGCTTGCATTTGGCGCCCAAACGGTGAAATGAAATCCTTCTTTACCTAAAACCGTCACAGGTTTTGAACCAAACTTTTTATAAAGCGCATAGTTGGTACCGGCCTGAAAAGTTTTGATATCGTCATCATAAAGCAGTGAATAATTCCAGACAGGCTTTGTCGTGTCAACAAAATTCTTGTCCTCGTAACGCTCCGCATTGTCCGGTGCTTTTGGATGAACGGTTGCTATATCTGTTTGGTTGGAATTACTTTCGCTTAAAGTCGTGCTGTTTGTTCCTGGATTCATACGTAATTGTTAAAACTTCCGTTAATGTAGCGGACATATATTTACTAAAGTTAAATTTAGTAAGCGCTGTTATAAAAATAAAGTTTTACAATTGCGTAGCTTCCTGAACCTGCCCACAAAAACCAACCTGTTTTATGAGAAAACAATTATCCATCCTGCTTTTTTGTGCGTTCTTTTACCAGTTTGCAGCTGCGCAACAAAGTACTATTAAAGGCGTGATTACCGACACTGCCGAACACAAGCCAGCCATTAACGCCGTTATTGCACTTTCCCGCGTGGCCGACAGTGCGCTTGTGGCATTTACCCGCACCGACAAAGAAGGCCGTTTTCAACTTTCTCAAATCCCCATAGGCAAGTACAGCCTGCTGGTAACCTTTCCCAAATTTGCCGACTTTTCCGATGAAATTAATGTGAAAGACCCGGAGCATGATTTAGGAAATATTGCCGTAACAAATAAGGGCACCTTGATGAAAGAAGTAGTGGTGCGCAGTTCGGCAGCCATCCGCATTAAAGGCGACACTACCGAATTTACGGCAGACAGTTTTGTTGTAAAAGACGGCGCTACGGTAGAAGACCTGTTAAAAAAATTCCCGGGCTTTTCGGTAAACAGCAAAGGTGAAATAACGGCACAGGGCAAAAAAGTGGATAAAATACTGGTGGATGGCGAAGAGTTTTTTGGTGATGACCCGACAATGGCCACGCAAAACTTAGGTGCCAAAGCCGTAGATAAAGTACAGATGTACGATACCAAAAGCGATCAGCAAAACCTAACCGGCGCTACGACGGGCAATGAAGGCAAAACCATCAATATCAAATTAAAAGAGAACAGCAAAAAAGGAGCGTTCGGAAAGCTGACGGCGGGCACCGACTTTCAAAAATATTACGATTCACGGGCCTTGTATAACCGCTTTAAGGGAAAACAAAAAGTATCCTTCTATGCCACGCGCAGCAATACATCCACCGGCAGCCTTGACTGGAACGACCGGCAGAAACTGGGTATAGAGAACGATTGGGAATACGATGAGCTGGGCGGCTATTATTACAGCTTTAACGAAGGAGATGAATTTGATAACTGGAGCGTGCGCGGCCTGCCCAACTCTTATACGGCTGGTGCCTTGTACATCAACAAATGGGCAGAAGACAAACAGAGCGTTAACTTATCGTACCGGTACAACCGGCTGCGCACCGATAATCAATCGTCTACATATATACAGAACATCCTCCCTACTACCGTCAACTACCGCAATAAGTTTACAACAAGCCGGGGCCTGAACTGGCAGCATGCGGTGAACGGAAAATGGGAATGGAAACTAGATTCGCTGGCGTCGCTTAAATTCACCACGGCTGGTACATATAAGGAAACCGACCTAGATGCGGACGTGAACAGCCAGTTTTTAAACAGCAACAAAGAACTGATTAATAACAGCGATCAGGAACGCACGGGCCATACGGAGCGCACGAAATGGGATAACAGCCTTGTGTATAAACAGCTGTTTAAAAAGAAAGACCGCCAGCTGATGGCAACCTTCCGGTATGGTTTGACCGAAGATTACCAAAACAACCTTAACAAAACAACGACGCAATTTTACCAGAACAATGCGGTTGATTCTACTGATATAATCGATCAGATGCGCAAGTTTGATGGGGCTTCGCAAAGCATGGGCGGCAAGATCACGTACACCGAACCCCTTACAAAAAAATTCTGGATGGTGCTGGATTATGCCCATAACCGGAATAATTCCACATCGCTCCGCAACACGTTTTCGAAATCGAACAATGGTAAATATGAATCGGCTGTTCCGCTGTACAGTAATAATTTTGACCTGGACGCGGTTTCGAACAGCGGAACGGTGTTGTTTCGCGTGGTACAAACAAAAGTGAAAGCCATGATTGGCTCTGGTTTATCATCGGTACGGTTGGACCTGCATAACCTCGATACCAAACAACGCAATAACTATGACTTCCTGAACTTTACGCCGCAGGCCAATTTCAGCTATTCGCCCAAGGCGCAGACAAACATCAACATTGGTTATAGAGGTACTACAAGGCAGCCAACCATTGACCAGTTACAGCCCATACGCATCAACGATGATCCCTTGTACGAGTTTCAGGGAAACCCCGATCTGAAGGTTGGTTTCAATCACAGCATCAACCTGAATTTTAACCAATTCAAGCTGCTGAAGCAACGGTATATGTACCTGGGAAGTTCATTTAATTTGCAGGACAATGCCATTACCAACCTAACGACGATTGACACCTTGTTGGGAAAGCAGATTTACAAACCGGTGAATGTAGATGGCAATACGAACTGGAACTTTTGGGGTGGTTGGTATAAACAAGGTGGGCCTAAAAAGTGGAACTATGGCCTGAACCTTAACGGCAATGGTGGTGTAAATAATTCGTTTGTGCAGCAGGCATCCGGCATTGTAAAAAACAGAACAACTTATACAAGCTTTGGCGGAGGACCAGAAGCACGGTATGAGGAAGAAGAAAAAAAGAGCATTTCCATACGGCCGCAAATTTCATACAATACCTCTAACTCCTCGATTCAGGCAGGTATTGAAAATAATTATTTTACCTATGGGGGAAATCTGAGTGGATTTTATATGCTTCCCTGGAAACTTGAATTGTCATCCGATGTTGATTTCGATTTCCGGCAAAAGCTTCCGGCCTTCCCTACGGCACAGAACTTCACAATCTGGAATGCCTACCTTGCCAAAAAGATCTTCAAGAAAAAAACCGGCAAATTGATCTTTGAGGCGCATGACCTTTTAAATCAAAACCGCGGCTTCAACCGGTTTGTACAAACCAACTTTATACAGGAAGAACGCTACAACCGCATCAGCCGTTATTTTATGCTTCGTTTTGAATGGACGTTTAATAAAATGCCTGGCCAACAAACTAAATAAACCATCATGAAAAAACTTTTTCTAATCCCCATACTCTTTGCTGCCACTTTTGCGCAGGCGCAAACCCAGTTTTACAATAAAGTAAAGATTGAATTTCAGAAAACATCCTATGTACACGCTTATATGAAAGATGTGGAGCCTGATTGGTACGAACGAGCAAAAGAATGGGCGCCGAAAGAACTGGTTTCCTTCCACGATTTTATCGGTGATAATGCAAAGTCCATTTATAAACCCGGTCGTGAAACAGATCCGCCAAAAAACCTTTTCATGCCGATGTCGAACAAGAACATCGTGTATAACGATTATACCACCGGAACCACGATTGCCCAAAAACCCGTGTTTGAAGAAACGTTTTTAATGCAGGACAGCATTCCAAAAATCAAATGGCAACTCACGGCCGACACACGCACCATCGCAGGTTTTGATTGCCGTAAAGCCGTAGGCATACTGGATGATAGCGTTGGCGTAATTGCGTATTACACCGATGAACTCATGATACAGGGCGGACCCGAAGGCATTACCGGCTTGCCCGGAATGATTTTAGGCTTAAGCGTTCCCCGGTTGCACGCGGTATGGCTGGCCACAAAAGTAGAAGTGTTTGATGTGAACATGAGCGCTGTAACGCCTGCTACAAAAGGCAAGAAAGTAAATCGCGCTACGATGATGCAATCGCTCGATAAAGTGCTGCGCCAATGGGGCACCTACGGCGGGCGCATGATTACAATGTTCGAAATTTAAACAGGTACACCTGCATGCAACATGGGGTTTTGAAAATGTTTATAAACTTTTTCAAAACCCCATGTTGCTTTAGCCGCAAACACATTACCGGCAGCCTGCAAACCATATTCCTTCATGGCTGTATAAACACTTGAACTCATTTATTTTCAGGCCATCAAAACCCTGGCAGCTTAAGAGATTGCCGTAATTACCGTAAACCCGTTTCCTTAAATCAGCCGCATGCAGTTCATAATCGACGGTAACCACCCGTGAAGTGATGCGCTTGTTTGTTAGAATCTATACCTGTTTCGGCAGTGCAAGTTTACTCAAGCAGCAATAGTATTTCACAATACCAATGATTGCAGAAAACAACTTATGGAAGCCCGATCGGTCAAAGTTTTTCAAAACCTCATATGGCTCCCTGTTATTTACAGGCCCACACATTACTATATGTTGCTGCTACGCTTTTGTTATCAATAGTGTAGCTTGTAAGGTTGCGGTTGCTGTCGAAAAGGTGATTGGAATAATGATTAACAAGGTAAGTACCATCGCCATTAAATGCCGAACTGATGCGTATGTTCACCGGCATGAGGTCGGGAACCCAGCCCATAAATTCGGCAAGATACAGCGTGCTGCTGCCGTAATCAACTCCAAAGGCATCCGGATAAAACTGACCAGACGCTTTTACGTTTGTATCGTACGTGTAGGTGATTGCAGGCGTTGCCGAACCATCATCGAGTATTTGCGTTACGTTGCCATAATTGTCATACCTGATGTAAGCAATGAAATCGTCTGATTTAATGGTGGTGTCTTCTTCGGGATCATAAAGCGTTTCACCAACCCGTGCATAACCTGACAACCGGTTTCCCGAATAACTAAACGTCATGGAGGGAAAGTTAAATTTGAAGCCTTTATCCGGTGCGTTTCCCCGCGTAAGTTTGTCCAGTTTGCCATTTTTAAAAGATGCTGTCATAAAGGTATCGGCAATGCTCTCTTCGTATAAGAAGTAAACAACGTTGCCGTTATAACGCACCTTCAGGGCTACACTGTCGAACCGGGCTACGGTATAAGCAGAGGCCACAATGCGATCTGGCTTTTTCGTATCCCTGTTCAGCTCTTTCAGAAAAAGCAGCCCACCGCCCGGTTCAATCGATTTTATAAGATCGCAGTTTTGTTTTAGCTGGGGAATTTCAATATAATCTTCCAGCTTTTGACAACCGGACATACTGAAAAAAAATAAGGCAGAAAGTAAGGCAGAACTGATTTTCATATAACTTTTTTATAGGTGAAAGTGGTAAAACACAGGCCTGATTGGGTGAAGAACCTCTTATAAATTTAATAAATAATTTAAATTAAATTATAAACTATTTTTTTGTTCTTGTTACTGTTTTGCAAATGGCTTCTAAAATACTATATCAGCATAAAGATTATTGTTATGAACACCGTATTGACAATGGTAAACGATCGCAAACAATTGCGCTTTCCGGCTTTGGTATTCTCCCGAACGGTGATTATAATGCTATGAAACTTCATAGTAAGCTGGCCATGAGAACTATATAAAAGCCTCTTATATCAGCATTGTTATGCAACAGGGTAAGCACATGGGGTTTTGAAAAAGTTTCAAACTTTTTCAAAACCCCATGTTGTTATAATAACCGGCTTTATTTTAGCAGTTCAAATACGAAGCTTTGCTTTGGCTGTATCGTAAAATCTTTTAATGGCAGCACTTCACCGGTAATGCTGTTTTTCATTCTTGCAAAACCGGTAGTGCGTTCTAAAAATCGGTTTATGTTTACCGTCATTTCTTTAGCACCTGTATGGCTTACCACCATCACCGTTTGCGCCGGATGATAGCGAAAGTAAACATACAAGCCGTTTTCGGGAACATATTGCATCAGCTTGCCTTCCGTTATAGCTGTTGACGTTTTGCGATAGTTGGCCAATGTAGCAATATAATTCCAGGCATGTTGTTCGGCAGGCGTTCGGTTTTCCGGTTTAAATTTATTAGTGCTGTCGCCAGCCCAGCCGCCTTGAAAATCGCGCCGCACTTCCGCATCGGTTGGATTTCTGAAATTCTTCATTAAAATTTCGGTACCGTAGTAAAGCTGTGGAATACCACGCAGGGTAAGCAGCCAGTTTATAGCCATCTTAAACTTTGCCGTATCCTCGCCAAGTACGGAAAACATACGGTCCAGATCATGATTGTCCAGATAAATACAGTTGCGTGATGCGTCTTTATAAAGAACATCCTGTGCCAGCGTATTGTACACCCGGTTAACCCCGCCCGACCAGTCGAACGCCTGGTTTAATCCATCCAGCATGGCAACGGTCAACGGCTGATCGGTGATGCCCTGCGTGTTGTGCTTATGCGGTATGTTCGTAAGATTGTTCTGCGCAAAGTAAGCGGCATTCAGCGGCAACGTAACAAGTGTTTCGCCAAAAACAGAAAGCTTCGGAAACTCGCGCTCCAGCGCGGTGTTCATGTTGTTTAAAAACGTCGGATCATTATAAAAATAGGTATCTACACGCCAGCCATCCACACCAAATTCTTCCGTGGCCCAAATGGCATATTGTATTAGAAATGTAGCTACAAACGGATTGCGTTGGTTCAGGTCGGCAAGAAAGGGGGTGAACCATCCCGATACGGAAACCTCCCGGTCG
>Ga0210040_10010018_pt1 | contig 10940 bp, 5 predicted proteins | sample CryGeyCG12114_NA_FD_185462 | JGI IMG/M metagenome (GOLD analysis project Ga0210040, IMG submission 185462) | Groundwater microbial communities from aquifer - Crystal Geyser CG19_WC_8/21/14_NA (SPAdes) (version 2) | ecosystem: Environmental > Aquatic > Deep subsurface > Groundwater | place: USA... | reverse complement strand
TAGTTAGTTAGTAAGTTAGCGTTTCCCAGTGTAGCAAGGAAATCCCGATTTCGTTCCACTCACGACTTTCTCTCATCAATGTGTACTACTGTGGGGAATATAAAGAGATTTGCATAGACTGCTACCCTGGACTGATGATTACCATATGAGAAATTCCCTGTAGAAAACCGCAAATAATAAACAGAGGAAACTAGAGATTGTCATCACTATGAAATGATTCCATCAATGGTAAGTTAGTTATAGTTGGTATATTATGTACTCCTAACCATGAATATAGTGCGGTGTGAATGGAATCATGAGTTTATAGCCGTAGCATGACAGTAAAAACACATCTATACACAATGATAATCATATTGGCCATGATAATAAAACAAACAGCAGATGGAGTTTCAACAACAAACCGGGATTGTCATTTTATTTGCCTATGTCCCATTTGAGATGCACTGGGATTGCACACTAAGGAAGTTTTTGGCAATCTAATTGTAAATGTATGCTTTGATATGGAAAGGAAACTGTAAATATGTCGTTTTTTCTTCAGGATATTGGATTAAAGAGAGGAAATTTGTGCATGTATTTGAAAAGTGAACAACTTATTTACCAATTACCGGCATGTATTGACAATGGGAAAAGAAATGGAACTGCTTGAAGCCAATTGTCTTCCATCCTTTCTTTTTTTATTTCTTATTGGATCCATTTAAACTTGTGCCCTGTGGACTAACAAAGTGAACTGCTAGAGTTCCTGTGCACCCTATAAGAAACAATACGAGTTTTCACATTTACACACATAGGACACTTATTCACTCACCCGGCAGTCAGTCAGTCAAGTTCTTATGTAATAATACCGCACTTTTCATTTATATGCCTGAGAAGATCTTTTATTTTCGTCCCAGCAGCCCAAATGAGCCAATATTTTTGTTCACACAAAGCAATTGCATGAAATGCGGTACTTACTTTTGCCAGCTTTAAAAGTTCAAGTACGCTTCTCATTCATACTCTTTGCAAAAGGGGATTTAGACATGAGAAAAGTTCAAGTCAACGATCCATGATAGAGTTTTTGAATTTTTCCAGTCTCCCCTTGTGACAAACTACGATTCCTTATTTTTTGCATTACTGACTACTAGATCTTTAGTATCTGGAGAGTTCATAGCGAAAAAAAGTTTATTCCCCCGTCTTTAGAGTTCAACCGAGCGACAAATGGAACAAACTAAGGTTCCAAAAATGCATTTAATAAACTAACTACAGTCTTAATTCCAAAGCAGCTCTGTCTAAAGTTTGCATGTATTTTGCATGTTATAAAATTCACTACAATTTCGGAGCAGACTTGGCAAAAACTCAAAAAAATTTGCCTCAGGAAAAGAGTTTTAAATGCTCCATTATTTATGAATTCCCGGATACTTTTTTATGGGACTAAAAAGTGGAAAAAATAGGGGCAAAGTGTCTGCATTCGACACATTGCTACACAATATATGAATGCACACACTCCATATGCACTATATTTGGTAAAGGAATTTTCAAGCAGCTTTGCTCCTCATCTAATAAATTTTCTCACACTGGGTCTTATTCTCGCTTGACTCAAATAAATGGATTAAAGTTGAGTTGCCTACACGAAAAAATTTCTCATGTAGGGAACACTACTACAAAGGATTATCTCTTAATTGAACAATTTTTCACGGAATGGGAATTTCCCTTTTAAACACTCGTTTACATAAGATACGTGACGTGAGTTTCTAGTGACATTTCGCAACATCATCATCATGAATTTTTGTCCAGCTCACTTTCCCAGCCAGTTCCTGTCTATGTTCCCGGAATCTGTCAGGTTTAACAATTTTTCTTCACCGTAACTAACGTGTCGCAGACCCGTGTCCTTCACAGTTCGTTTCCAAAATCATTTCAAGGAGGAAAGGAAACGACTATGGCACATATTTCTTTCAAATGTCCCTGTATCTAAGGTATGCTACATACTACTACTGACTAACTAACTAACTATATTTCTCTGTAGGATTCGCTTATAGCGTGCTTATAAATCATGCTTTCACACAGGAAAGTAGGAAAAAATGTATTCCCTAGTCTAGCTAACTAAAGTCAATACTTGGATTTCCAATTCACATCAATATTATGTAACATGTATTGATAATACAGAGCAGCTTTAACATGTTCTTTGCTTTCTACTTTTAGGAATGATTTTCAGCCTCTTCAAGATTGCTTTTTTTTGTAAAAACCGGGAAAACAAAAGGCGTATTTTAAGCCACCTATATGTAGCGTCGTGTGAGGTGAGCTTTAGTTTGTCAATGTCATAACCGTGTAAACTTTCAACCTGCTCAATGTGACTGTAATCCACATAATTTTTCATAATGCGAGACATGTTAGGAAAAAGAGCACGCACACAAAACTCCGTAAATTTGTAGCCAAGAAAGTCTCCGGTAGTAATGTGAAAAAACTTTCTTACTTAGTTTCTTCAACACAGTTTGGCCTAGAATAGTAAAAAGTTAGTTGGCGAATATAAATTGGAATTTACGGGAACAGAGTACGAGTTTTGAGAATGATGGAGTGAACAAACTTCCAGTTTATTGCTTTTTTCATTTGATAAATACATTGAGTACAAAAGAGCTAAAAAAAAGAACCTAGTGTCTAGTACATAGCACAAAGGGAACAAGAAGATTATAACGGTAATGCATAGATTTGTACGCACACAATAATCCTACACATTGTTGAGACTATTTACACTAGCTATAGCTAACTTTTAGAATTCTATAGTAATTATTATTGCTATAAGAGTCCGGCACCTGTAAGTAATGAGAGGATTCGTCCTTTGTGAATTTTTGCGGTATCCCAGTCTGTGACCAAAGTTTCCCCTGGCCGAGGTAAACTTGCTTCAGCTAATACGGAGGCTACATGGGGATTGCTGCGAATATTGCATACAAATTATCATTAGTTTCCATATCCTATTTCAGAGTATAGCTAGAAAAATGTAACATTATATAGGCGATAGGTCTATTGCAAAATACAGGCAGTTCATGTGTTGTTTGCAATATCTTTTTTTGCATTGACTTATCAGAGATGGAGTTTAATAGGAAATTTACTTGTGCTTTGAAAGACATTATATAAATTCTGCACTTTTGGATCGATTTTCATTCCTATTTCCCATTGATTGGGATAGAATAGATTTTCGGTTTCATCGGTACTCAAAGAGACTGGATGATGTTTACACACCAACACTTACTTGTAGAAATGGTTGCGCATATGTGGAGGAAGAGATTCGTCGAATGCGGAGGCTTGTTCCACCACAGGACTTCGGATCAAAGGGAATCCCCGGTCCCCGCCATTATTATTTTGATGAGGTGGTTGGAAGCCACTGTGTGCTATTTCATTCGACGAGTGAAATTGCGTATATGGGAACGGGCCTGGACCTACGAATTACCAATGCCGCAAAAAACTTGCTGGTATTAAACAAACTATTATTCAAAATTGTCTGCGTTGATGCATCTAAGGTTGATTTTAACGAGAAATTCAATGGTGAACATATTTTGGAAATTCTAAAAGAAATGAATCATCGATACCGATTAGAGTGCACAGAATTACTTACGTGGCGGGGCCATCATTATAAATGCCGGTTGATTATTGAATCGCTGTGGGGGCGGGGAATTGTGAGGACGGTTATTATTATGTTGTCCAAACACACGTGCCACGCTAAATGTAGAAGACGGCTCCATATGATCCCGATTCGGGGACGTTGACAACGACGGATCTGATCTTTGGATAGGATAAGCTTTAGAGCCCAGGTGGAAATATGAGGCTGCTAATCCTTCATAGCCTTTAGGGATGAAACGTGGAAGTTCTCTACGGATTTTCAAGTTAAAAAAATGTGTTTCAGTACAAATTGTTGGGATGAAAAGTGAGTATTGTAGTATTATGAATGGAGTGCGAAAAGATTTACACGGACCTCGATTATGATGATGAAATTTCAGTTTAATAACTAAAGTGGATGAGATATATATGAAAAAGTAACAAACGTAGGATTTATATTGGCACGCAATTTTTATTAAAGTACAGACATATTGTACAAGAAAAATATAAATAAAATAAATAATAAACTTTCACGGCTCCGTTTAAATCAGATAGCGGCAAAACCAGAGGGAATCACACGGGGTAGTTGACTAGATTGACATGAAAATTGATCAATTGATACAATACGGCATCAATAACAATTTCCTAATGTTTTTAATTCAAAACTAATTTCTAATCTTGTGGAATTTCATCAAAAATATTATTGTAAAATCAGTGCAGCATTCATCCCTGAATCACTGTCATATGGTGGTTTGTACTTACTCACTCTAAATCTAAAATTAAAAAACTTTTGGTTACGCAGCATGCATACTCCTTTGAAATATTACATATTGCCTCAATATTCACAATTTTCACTAACTTTCGAAATCATTCTCATACAAGTTGGCTGTTACAGACATTGTACACGGCATGCCTCACATTTACAAATGATATAACTCTCCTCCTGTTACGCAAAAAGGTAATCACAGATGAAAAGGAAAACTTACAAGTAATATCGGGGATTCAACTTAGATTTGCCAGATTCTTTGTTGCCCTCATCACTCCGTTTCACAAGAACTGGTCCATGGGCTGAAAAGAGATGAAAAACTATATCACTCACATTATTCTACATCCGTCCTTTTCATATATACGAGCATTTCAATCCCCTTTAGTGAACAAAAAAGTGATTCCCAAATAATACGAGCACTAGTTAGTTACATATATAACTCTCAATATAATTCTTTCATCCACTATATGGCTACAGCCACTTTTCAAAACCCATTTCATCTTCTTTCAAAAACTTGCAGCCCAAAATAAAATTTTTTTAACCAAAATTACCTGTGGGCACGAAAAATCCACCGCTGAAAACGGGCAATCCAGAAGCCACAATGCCGTCAATTTTTTGAAGCTCTTCTAAACTCGTCTCCCTATGGAATGATTGACTACCATCGCCATTCACAGTTCTGACAACATTTTGTGCGGCACACAAAACAAGCAGGGAGAAAATTACACCTGAGAGCAAAAGTGGGGATGACTCCATGACGCTAGACGGGAATTAAGGATGATGATCAACAAAGGAACACTGATCAAGAATGAGACACAAGGGCACTGTCACTTGCTAGTTTTATATATACTCCCATCCCATATAGTGGCTTTTGTTGTTACAATAACTCGCTCACTTTGTTTTCTTTTGGACGACCTTCGTCCACCAGCGGCAATATGGTTTGCTATAGTTAGTTAGTTAGCAACCAATCACACTAATATGGATCCCATGTGGTCCATATAGGTAGTCAATAATAGGAAGTGAGCATTCATAAATATTGAACAATTTATTGGACACATTTTATTGTGATATTTTGGCACACCCCACAGATTTGCATAGTTAGCAATGATATCACTCACTGGACAATCCATATGTAATATTTACATCACATATTCTATTATGCAATGATTGCTATTATTGATTTTTTGAAATGTATACAATACACTAACTATTTGGATTGCTTGTCACCATTTTTTCGTTTTAATTGTCTTCACTTTTTAGCCCACATTTTTCAGTTGGTATTTACACTGTAGATAGTGATTATCGCACGATGGCTCTGTAACGAAGAGCACATACAAACTGACAAGTTTTAGACGGTTCAATATACTAAAAAAGTTGCTGAAAAAAGATGTTGTAGTGAGTTAGTTAGTTAGGCTCTGAGTACATGTATGCACATAGTTATAAGTAAGCGACACTTTTTTGCAGGCAAAGTATACAAGTTATAGTTAGTTAGTTACTAACTACTGTTCATAGCTGATACCCATAAAAGGTTTAACATGGTACGTAAGGTAGGAGACTTTTTTCTGCTAGTAATGCTATTATCGTCAAGTTTTATATATGTGTGCATCAGATTAGGTTTGTGACACGATGAACCAATAAGGTAGAGATGTGGATTTCGGGAGTAAATGGTTGATTATATTACAAACTGCTTTTTACTGGCCATGGATTTTGTTAATTTTGGATTGAAAATGTAATTTACGCATTGCTAATCCAACAGAAAGTTTTCAAATGTGAATTACAATATTCTGGTTAGTTATTAGCGGCAATGAATTGGTATTAGGAACTAAATGTGTGCAATTTTACACGCAACTGGTAACGAAACCACTTTTGGTTTTTTTTAAATGTTTGGTTAGGACCAACATTGCATAGGTGGGACAAAAGAATGCACATTTGTGCATGCATGCGTGAAATAAAGAGTTTACAGCAAGCTCACATGTTTGATGACCAAATGGGCGCATTTTGTCTGCGTTGCACATTCATACAGTTTATGTGCGAATCTAATACAAGCAGGGAAATCTGCATCTTTTAGATACAGCGGCATTGCATCTACATAGGTCAGGTTTTAAAAGAAATCTAGAAAAAATTCACTGCAAAAAAACTTTAAAACCACTGTTAATTTGCGTATTATAGCAAAAAATCAAAACCCTGCTCCTCTCATTTTCTGAAATGAATCGAAGGATGAAAATGGTGGTTTTAAGGCTAGTTAGCAATAGATTCGCAATTTGAGTAAATCAGTAACAATCATCATACATAATACATAATGGTGACTGACTGACTGACTGACTGAGAAAATCCAGACACGTACAGAATTCATTATGCTGCACAGTAGGAGCCAGTGATAATGATTTTAATGACTGATGATTACCATCGCCAAAGAATGAGAAAAACGTAAAAATAGGTAGGATGTTGAGAAAATGTTTCAACACAGCACCACATGTATATGATTACTACAAGAAGATCATTATGTCTGTAAGTGAGCTAAATAAGGTAAACATCTAATTAATTAGTAAACACCTGGAATTACTTCACAATAATGAATATTATTCGTGCTGTGATCATAAGTTACTAGTCACATATATCTTAATGCAAGGTTTACACTTCTAGTTAGCTAGTCACTATATCCAATAATATATGAATGCAAATACAATAAATCAATGGTTTGTTATAAATTCGCATCGCATTATCGTAATAGCAACCCTCACTTTTGTGATCGACAGATTCGTATGATGAGGAAATAATGAATGCCCATTAATCGCATTCACATTTTGCTTTTCTTCTGCATATCATTAATGACTGTGGCTCTAACATTAACATTGACTCAATGTTAAGTATGCCCAATAAGAGTTTTCACACTTGCACTTGAAATCATGGTAGCTATTGTGCACACTTTCAAGTCCCATAATGATCCTTATAAACATTAAATTTAGAATTTTATTGTCATTTAGTCTACCGTAATGGCGACCCTGCTCCATTATACTTTTCAATAATCATTAGCTAAAAAATGCATGGATTCTCATTGAAACTATCCAACATTTTTTTCTGCAGTTTCTAAATATTTCCTTCCCTTTTTTTCTGGATAGATGAGACTCTAATGTTGAAATGCATAAAAAACGCAATGAAATTGCACACACACACGGAAGTATGAGGTTTAAACGCATGCTAAAACGGTCACTAACTAAATTATGGCAAGTCATGAAAACTTTCCACAATATCTTCTTCCTGTGGATTATTTATTGAACCCATCAACGAAGGAAGTTATTATTGATGTATGTATCAATATAAAGGAATTCTGGATACCTGTATAATCTAAAAATGATTCAGCATTGATAACCAACTAACTTACTAACTAGACGATCAGATCAGAAAATAAATAAATAGCTGAGCAATTCTTATTGATCTCCTGCTGACATGTCAATCGGCAACTTTTTTTTTGCACATAACTAAACAATAAACACAACTAAAAGTAAGTTAGTGTTGATTGAATTGAATGAGCTACACCAATGCTAATATTATCCACGTCAACTGTTAGTTACATAGTTAGTTAGCTATGGTGAGTGAGTGATGATGGCTCAAAATTTTCTCAATGTTATTTCCATGAATTATTGGTGCCTTTAAAGGTTACTTCTAATACTTCATAATATTGTGTATTATTATTATTACATTGGTCAGTATTTTTGTATTAGCTGACAACCCGTGTTTGCTCTTAAGACTGATTTAGCATATGGATTTTTTTAAATTCTTAACTTGAACAGTTTAATATGGGATATTGTACACTCATTAACTAACTAAGTGCTTATTACATGACTAACCTTAAATGGTTTATGATGACACGTTTTCCATGTCCATTATTTGTAACAACACATAAATCTATTAATGTTATTATTACAACTGATAGTTATCCCCCTCATTGACTCAAGGGCGAACCAACATTGAATTAAATTGAACATTTATTATGTGTAAGTTAACGAAAGTGTCAAAAATAAAGCGTGCCTCTCATATTGTACATGTAATAGGGATTTGTTGAACAACAAATTGTAATCATAGTTAGTTGTGCTCCCATTTTTTATTTATTTCCTTCCGTTCTGTCAACCTTCCTTGTTGTTATTTATTATGTGACCATTATTTAGTTTACCTGGGGAGAGTAATAACACTTTAACTCATGTAGTTGGTTAGTTAGTTAGTATGCTCTAGTTAACTCGTGCATTAAATCTTCTAAAACTAGAGAGTTGCGGAATGCACGGCAACGAAATAAGTACATGTCCTTTTTTGTGCATATTAAATGGGGGATTCAAGATTTTCTAATTTGACGCATTTTTAGATGTACCACCAAAACAAGTGTCACAAATGCGCTAGTAAAATGCAAGGATAACTTTTCTACAGGTGGTACATTTTCACCACTCAAGGATCATGCTATATAACACTTTATGAGTTTTACCAAGTCTCCAACAGCTTTACTAATCTTTTTATATTTTTGTGTAACATTTGCAACTTGAAATTGTGCATGGGATGGGAGTGGGCCAAAAAAACTAATAAGATAGTTTGATGGCCATCTTCGTAATTTTCAATCCCTTGTATAGAGAGATATTTGTCATCATGTACTACATAACATAAGTGGGCAGTATTATGATCGCACTAAAAAAATAATGCCAATTTTATTATAGCAAATCCGCAAAGTGAGACAGTTTTGCATGCATGTCATTACGCATTATCATGATTCAGTAAGTGAACAGCAGGGCTGTCTGGAATCCAAATATTGAGACATTGACTGACTTGGTAAACAAAAAGTTCCATGTTTTGTTGACAAGTTCTTTTAGTTAGTTAGAGTCTGTCAGTCTACAGCCAGGGTCAAGTCACAAACTAACTACAAAAACCATGTGTTGTTTCATATAGCATGTACTTTTATTGGTATCATACCAAACACAATGTTGGTAGACCATTTTTTCACGCACGCACGCATTGTTCTGGTGACATTCTCAAAGTAAACATGTGGTGAACAAATCGATTGTTGAACAATAAATTATGCTGGTATAGCCCGTGGTCAATATTTAAGGTGTTGAGTCATCCTTGAATTCGTATGAGTGAGTTTCCAGTCGTTTGGGAAAATTTTATGAAAATTATTTCATGGACAATTCATTAATTTATTGGCACAGTGACCTACAGTTTTCATTGCAGATATTTTACTTTATTTTCATATTTACGGGTATGTGTAACATGCAATGCAAAACTAGTTGGAGTCAATTGGAGTTCATTTCTTCACATTTTGAGATAACATCTGATCTGTATCAATGCCAAAATGACGACAGCTATGACGGCTCATATATTTAGAGTACAGCCATTTTCCACGGTCGAGTTCCTCATGATTTAAATGAGCACAGTGCATATGCATAAATGTACATAAATAATTAATTACCCATGTAGTTAGTTAGTTACTTACTTACTGCGCGTAATCAAATAGTGCGTACGTGCTTCTACATACATATATTGAGGAAAGAATAGAACTTAACCTAAAACTAGGGGTGAAGAAATGCCTAAAATGGGTTCCTTAATTGGTGACCAATATTAATAATAATAAATGGTTGACAATATCACAGGATTTACGGTGACCTGCGTGGCTCTATAACAACACCTCAGTTTTGTGCATTTCCTCACTCATTCTATTTAATTAGATTCTTTGGGTGACATTTTGCATTAGCTTCACACGACGACACAACCCATTTATCTTCTGGTGCCATGTTGGGATCCATTGTAGATACAGACTGTTGATTCAACGTAATAGAAAATGACAAGTTTTCTTGGCGTGTCCACCAATCCATGCGTACATGCCCACAACATTCAAAGACTGTGCAGACGAACTGTCCAACTTTCCCATCATTGTAGCTATAATAGTAACGATGAGAAATGGACAGAAACTGGGAACCATGCAGGTTAGTTTGTTAGTTAGTCAGATAAGGGGAATTATTAGGTAGCCTATATTCCCGCTTGAAATGTACAGCTTTGACAACCGATAGGTGGTTGGTGGGTAAATCTATTTATTAATTAGCTCATTTGGCAGGGTTTCTATCAAATCCATTCATCATAATAAACTGAAAGTAGGATTTATTGTATACTATTGACAGGCAAAAATTGGGCTACGCAGAATGATATTATGCCTATATTTATTGGGATTCACAATGTGAGTGCGTTACATATTATGCAAATTTTTTTGAAAATTTCTGGCCCAAAAATGTAAGCCTCTTTAGGAAAGTAAGCTGATTAAATAAATTTTGCTCTCCCTTTTTTCAATGAAGCTTTAACAAGTCATTGAGATTGCTATTGTGTACATGTACAAATTTGTGATCGTTAGTTAGCTTGTAGCCAGTAAGAAAGGGATATGATGACTGACGGGATTTCAATGCTATACCTCTCCTAAAATAGAGAATGAAATTCGACATTGTGAGTTGTCAGTTTACATGATAATTTGTGTGCATGGTGTATTCGAGATGAAACTGTGATAAACATGAATGTGGTTTCTCGATTCACCGTTCAACAATCTCATTATAATGACTGATGCATTATCCTCTGCCTAACTTGAATG
>Ga0210040_10010016_pt1 | contig 10941 bp, 10 predicted proteins | sample CryGeyCG12114_NA_FD_185462 | JGI IMG/M metagenome (GOLD analysis project Ga0210040, IMG submission 185462) | Groundwater microbial communities from aquifer - Crystal Geyser CG19_WC_8/21/14_NA (SPAdes) (version 2) | ecosystem: Environmental > Aquatic > Deep subsurface > Groundwater | place: USA... | reverse complement strand
TTCATGTCAGGTACTGAGTGAGATCGCGCTTGAGGAATCGCCCGTGGGTCTTCGACCCGACGTAGCCGGTCTCGTCGACCAGGACCGTCCCGCGGGACATCACCCAGTCGACGTGGCCGTCGATCTCGTAGCCCTCCCAGGCGGAGTAGTCCATGTTCATGTGGTGGCTGCGCCCGAGTCCGATGGAGGTGTGGCCCTGCGGGTCGTAGACCACCAGGTCGGCGTCCGCGCCGGGCTGGATCACGCCCTTGCGCCCGTACAGCCCGAACATCCGCGCCGGGGTCGTGGCGATCAGCTCGACCCAGCGCGAGAGGGTGATCTCGCCGGTGACGACGCCCTGGTAGAGCAGGTCGACCCGGTGCTCGATGGAGCCGATGCCGTTGGGGATGGCGCGGAAGTCGCCGCGGCCCAGGTCCTTCTGACCCCTCATGCAGAAGGGGCAGTGGTCGGTCGAGACCGTCTGCAGGTCGTTCGTCCGCAGCGCGCGCCACATGGCGTCCTGGTGCCCGTCGGCGCGGGAGCGCAGCGGCGTCGAGCAGACCCACTTGGCGCCCTCGAAGTCGCCCCACTCCTCGCTGCGCGCGCCGAGCTGGTCCTCGAGCGACAGGTACAGGTACTGCGGGCAGGTCTCGCCGAAGACGTTCTGGCCGCGGTCACGGGCGGCGGCGAGCTGCTCGACCGCCTGCTTGGCGCTGACGTGGACGACGTAGAGCGGGGCCCCGGTCAGGTCGGCCAGCATGATCGCGCGGTGCGTGGCCTCCTCCTCCAGCTGCCAGGCACGGGCGAGCCCGTGGTAGTAGGGCGTCGTCTTCCCGGCCTGGTAGAGCTGCTCGGCGAGCACGTCGATGGCCGGGCCGTTCTCGGCGTGCATCATCGTCAGCAGGCCGGTCTCGGCCGACTTCTGCATCGCCCTGAGGATCTGCGCGTCGTCGGAGTAGAAGACGCCGGGGTACGCCATGAAGAGCTTGAAGCTCGTGATGCCCTCGTCGACCAGCGAATCCATCGCCTTGAGCGAGTACTCGTCGACCCCCCCGATGATCTGGTGGAAGCCGTAGTCGACCGCACACTGGCCGGCCGCCTTCTCGTGCCACGCGGCCAGGCCCTCCTCGACCCGCTCACCCGTGCGCTGGATGGCGAAGTCGATGATGCTCGTCGTCCCGCCCCAGGCCGCCGCGCGCGTCCCGGTCTCGAACGTGTCCGACGCCTCGGTGCCGCCGAACGGCATCTGCATGTGGGTGTGCGCGTCGATGCCGCCGGGGATGACGTACTTCCCGGTCGCGTCGACCACCGCGTCGACCGAGCCCGCCAGGTCGTGCCCGAGCAGCTGCGAGCCCGGCGCGAGGACGGCGACGATGGTCTCGCCGTCGACGAGGACGTCGGCGGCGGCGATCCCGGTCGCGTTCACGACCGTCCCGCCGGTGATCAGCGTGGTGCTCACAGACGTCCCCCGAGTGCGGCAGTACGTGCCCTGAGCTTGTCGAAGGGCCCGGAACGGGTTGACTCCACCCGCTGGATGACGGAAAGACGTCGACCTCTTCGAGGCCCTTCGACAGGCTCGGGGAACGTCTTCGGGAGCGTGCTGGTCGTCACGGCTTCACCGTGCTCGTGTACGACTCGGGCCGGCGGTCGCGGTAGAACTGCCAGGCGTTGCGGACCTCGCGGACCATGTCGAGGTCGAGGTCGCGGACGACGACCTCCTCGGACTCCTGCGAGCCCATCGGCCCGACGAGGTTGCCCTGCGGGTCGACGAACTGGCTGGAGCCGTAGAACGACACGGCCAGGTCGCCGTACTCGTTGTCCTCGCGGCCCACCCGGTTGGGAGCGGCGACGAAGTAGCCGTTCGCCGCGGCGGCCGCCGGCTGCTCGATCTCCCACAGCCGGTTGGACAGGCCGGGCTTGGTGGCGTTCGGGTTGAAGACGATCTGCGCGCCGTTCAGCCCGAGCTCGCGCCAGCCCTCGGGGAAGTGCCGGTCGTAGCAGATGTAGACCCCGACCGGGCCGACCGCGGTCTGGAAGACCGGGTAGCCGAGGTTGCCGGGGCGGAAGTAGAACTTCTCCCAGAACTTCTCGAGGTGCGGGATGTGGTGCTTGCGGTACTTGCCGAGGATCGTCCCGTCGGCGTCGACCACCACGGCGGTGTTGTAGTAGACGCCCGGCTGCTCCTCCTCGTAGATCGGGAGCACCATGACCATCCCGAGCTCGGCCGCCAGTGCCGCGAAGCGCTGGACGACCGGGCCGTCGGCCGGCTCGGCGTAGTCGTAGTACTTCGCGTCCTCCGTGATGCCGAAGTAGGGCCCGTAGAAGAGCTCCTGGAAGCAGATGATCTGCACGCCGTCAGCGGCCGCCTCCCGGGCGAAGCGCTCGTGGAGGTCGAGCATCGACTCCTTGTCGCCCGTCCAGGTCGTCTGGGTGATCGCTGCCCGAACCTTCGTCACGTCCCACATCTCCGTCTCGTCGATGAGTTCCCCTCTCGGGGTGAGGATTGAACATCACCGGAGTTCCGGTCTCGTGTCAACGCGTGACGCGCAGGTGACGTGGGGGCGTCGCTACGCTGCGGCCGTGTCGGTGGGGGTGTCGGTGGGGGTGTCTGCGGCGGCGGTCGAGGACGGGGCGGACCCGGACGAGGTCCTGCAGTCTCGTGCGGACCGGCCGGTCGTCCGCCACGGCGACCAGGTCCGGCACCCGCGCCACCCGTGGTCGGGGTCGGTGCAGGCCCTGCTCGCCCATCTCGCCGAGACCGGGTTCGCGGAGTCGCCGCGACCGGGAGGTCTCAGTGCCGACCACGACGACGTCAGCTACATCGAGGGCCTCTCCGGCGACGAGGCGTGCACGATGGTGCAGACCGACTCGGCGGTCGCGGAGGTGGCCCAGCTGCTCCGGCGCTACCACGACGCCGTGGAGGGCTGGCAGCCCGAGGAGGAGCCGGTCTGGTTCGACGGGCGCGTCGGCACCGGCAGCCGTCCCGGCGAGCTGGTCTGCCACGGCGACCCGGGTCCGTGGAACCTCGTGTGGAACCTCCATCGGCCGGTCGGACGGCAGCTCGTCGGGCTGATCGACTGGGAGTACGCCTCGGTGGGCACCCGGCTGACCGACATCGGCTACGCGCTGCACTACCTCGCGCCGCTGCGTGACCGCAGCTACTGGCACGGGGTGCTCGGCATGGCCCGCAAGCCGCGCCGGCGGCACCGGATGGCCGTGTTCGCGGAGGCGTACGGGGTCCGCCTCGACGAGGACCTGGTCGAGGCCGTCGTCGCCGCTCAGCAGGCTGGCGTGCAGATGATGATCGACCTCGCCGCGCTCGGCCGGCCGCGTCAGGTCCAGCTGATCGCCGAGGGCGAGCTCGAGCGCGAGCGCCGCGCCGTCGACTGGACCGAGCGGCACCGCCACAAGTTCAGCCGCGCCGGCGCGACCGTCCCGGTCGACGCCTGAGCGCTCGTCCGAGCGTCAGGGCGTGCATCCCCTGGGATCGGGAGACCTCCTCTCGCCACGGTGGCTTCAGGTCCTTCAGGTTCCATGGCTTCCCCGTTTCCAGGCCGGATTCCCCACTCGGAGGTGATTCGTGCGCGTCCCTGACCGGCCAACGCGGACACGCAGTCGTCACATCCCTGGTATGCAACGGATATCCCAGAGGTCTAACTTCTCGGTGTGCAGTGGTCTGACCAGTCCGGTTCATCGAGCCGTCGTCGCTATCTCCTCCTGGCTGAGGCGCTGCTGGTCGCCGTCGCGCGGGGGGAGTACCGGCCCGGTGACCGGCTGCCAGCCGAGCGGGAGCTGGCCGCGGCCAACGGCGTCTCCCGTGCGACGGCCAGGGAGGCGCTGCTCGCGCTGGAGCTGATCGGGGCGGTCGAGGTCAAGCACGGTGACGGCGCATACGTCACCGGCACTCAGCCGCGCATCGGCGGGTACGCGGGGTCCCCGCTCGACGTGCCGCCGCAGGAGCTCATCGAGACCCGGAGCGTCCTCGAGCCGATGGTCGCCGGACGTGCGGCGATGCGGGTGACGCCGGGGGTGATGGTTGGTCTCGAACGTGACCTTGAGGAAGCTGCACAGCTGGTGAAGGTTCCGGACCAGCTGCCCCGGTTCGTCTCGCTCGGCCTCCAGTTCCACGCGGACCTGGCGGTCGCGAGCGGCAACAGCGTGCTGGCGGGCATCGTGGCGCAACTCGTCGACGTCGAGACGCACCCGCTCTGGGCGCTCGTCAACCAGCAGGCGGTCAGCTCTGAGGAGGCTCGTCGCGGTCAGATCGCCGAGCACCGGGCGATCGTCGATCGGATCGTCGCCGGGGACGTTCCCGGCGCCGAGCAGGCCATGAGACAACACCTGCTCGGACTTGAGACCGCCATCTTTCTACCTGGTCAGGTCGTTGCTTCGACGACGGCCAGCCGCACCGACGAGACCACGAGGACCTCCTGATGTCTCCTGCTGAAGACCTAGATGTGGCGGCTCGGTCGCCGAAGCCGGTCTGGTGGGGCAGTCGACCGATATCGGCAGCCCAGTCCGAGGCCTGGGTGGCCAAGGCCCGCGCACGAGCCAAGGAGATGCTGGCGCTCGCCGGCCGAGTGGCGAACCCGTCCCCCGTGCTACCGAGCCGCGACACTGACTCCGTCGAGTGGGCTTTCGGAAACTTCATGCTGGCCTGGCTCGACCCCGCGCCTTCGCCCCGGTTGGTGCACCACCTGCCGGACGCCGCGTTCTTCCTTCAGTTGCTGAAGCGGACCTACGCTCCTACCCTGCGGCGCCGACCTGACCTCGCCGTCCTGCTGGACGACGACAGCCGGCCGGAGATGTCGTTGACCAACGACGTGCTGCAGATCCAGCTGCACGACCTGGGTGCGCGGTACAGCATGATCCGCCATCACGCGTTGATGCTGTTCTACGCCGCTCTGTGGCTCGACGAGCCGCAGCGATCACAGTGGCTGAACCTGTACGACGAGCTCGTCGTACAGGTCGACACGTCAGAGCGGGGCCGCCCCGACCTCGACGAGCTGCGGCGCATCGAATCCGACGCGTTCAAGGACTTCGCCCGGCTGGCCTCCCAGACCCTCGCTCCGGCCAGTGCTCAGGAACTCCTCGACCACCCCACTGCGCTCGCCGACATCTTCGACTACCAGCTCTGTGCCGCCGTCGCCATCGGGCTCCTCTGGCGCGACTACCGATCTCTGCCCGACGCCGACCGCGAGGCCTGGCACCACGAGCACCTTTCGGAGCGCTACCTGCAGCTGGACTACCTGGAGAAAGAGTGGATGGAGACGACATGACGACGACCCCGACGACGGATGCCCTGCAGCTGGTCATCCGCAACGCCCGAATCAGCACGAACGACACCGCCCTGCACAACATCGGCGTGCGCAAAGGAGTGATCGTCGCGATCACCTCGAGGGAGGAGGATCTTGGCCCCGCCGAGGTCACTCTCGACGCCGCCGGCCGCTGGGTCATCCCGGGGGCCATCGACACCCACGCTCACATCAATCAGCGAGCGCCGGAGTTCGAGCACCTGCCCGGCCTGGGGGAGCAGGACAACTTCGCGGTCGAGAGCAGGGGAGCGCTAGCCGGTGGCTGCACCACCGCCCTCAACTACGCCCAGTTCGGCGCCGACTCCGTCGTCGACGCCTACCGCAAGGGGATGGCGGCGGCGGCCGATCAGTCGCAGATGAACGTCCTGTTCCACGGCTACCTGATGGACATGAACCACGTCACCGAGATCGCGCAGGCGGTCAGCGAGGGCGTCACCACGTTCAAGATATTCATGCCGTACCGGGGCGAGGAAGCGCGCAACCTCGGCGGCATCGGCAGCCTCAACCACGCTCAGATGCGAACCGCGTTCGCCGAGATCGTCGCGCACGGCGCCCAGGCTCTTGTGCACGCGGAAGACGGCGACATCGTCGACTCCTGCATGCACCACGAGTCGACCGCGGGCCTGACCTCCCTGGCCGGCTGGGAGCGTTCGCGCCCCACGATCGCCGAGGGCGACGCCGCCTGGACTGCCATGTACCTGGCCGAGGAGGCTGGTTGCCCGGTCTCGATCGTGCACGTCTCGAGCCTGGAAGCGATGCGCGCCCGACGTGCTGTCGGCTGGGCCGAGGCCGCGCTGGAGTCGTGCGTGCACTACATGGTGCTTTCCACCGCGTCCGGCATCGGCCCCGAGGGCAAGGTCGCCCCACCGCTACGCGACCCCGCTCTGGCCGAGGCGATCACTGCCGCCGTGCTGGCTGGCGAGATCGACTTCTTCGGCTCAGACCACAACGTGTGGCCGGCCGCCGCGAAGACCGAGTGGGAGAGCGCCAAGCCAGGTCTACCCGGCATCGGGCTGATGCTCCCGCTGCTGCTCACCCACCTGGTGCACGACCACGGGATGAGCATGGAGCGGCTCATCGAGCTCACGTCCCGCAACGCTGCCTTGCGCTTCGGCCTGCCGGGCAAAGGCTTCGTGGGCGTCGGCGCAGACGCCGACCTGGTCATCCTCGACGAGGGCTCCCGACCAGTCCGGGCCGCTGATCTGCACTCGGCCGTCGACTACTCCCCGTACGAGGGCATGGAGCTCAAGGCCTGGCCCTACGCCACGGTCTGCGGCGGGGCGCTCGTCTTCGAGGACGGCAAGTTTCCCAACCCGGACTTCCGCGGGGAGATGCTCAATCGTCGCTTCCTCCCCTGATCGAGACAGGTAGCGCGCCACACCCGCAAGCACGAAGAACACCACCAACTCGAGGAGAAACGCATGCCACGCTCGGTCATCCTGGACGTCGACACCGGAACTGATGACGCCATCGCCATCATGATGGCCGCCCTGCATCCGGCCATCGACCTGGTCGCCTGCACCACGGTCTGGGGAAACCGACCGGTCGCTGACACCACGGACAACACCTTGAGGGTCCTCGACTACATCGGGCACTCACGGGTTCCGGTCTACCGGGGGCTCGACCAGCCGTTCGGTCCCATTCAGGTGCCCGGGCCTCCGGTAGACGACCAGAGCGGGGGCAAGATGCATCCTGCCGCCCTCGACCTGCCCGAACCGACAAGCACCGTGCAGGACCAAGGCGCAGTGGAGTGGCTTGTCGAGACGCTCCGCAGCCGCACCCAGCCGGTCACTCTGGTTCCGGTCGGTCCGTTGACCAACATCGCCGCTGCCCTGACCCTTGACCCCCGGGTCGTCGACGCGGTCGAGGAACTAGTGATCATGGGCGGCGCTCACGCCTTCGGCAATGTGACGCCGTCGGCCGAGAGCAACATCTGGCACGACCCTGTGGCGGCAGACGTGGTGTTCAAGGCGGGGTTCGAGCGCGTGGTCCTGGTCCCGCTGGACGCCACCCACGACGCACTCGTCACGTCCGCCCAGGCTGACGAGCTCGCCGCCCTGGGAACTCCCGGAGCGCTGGCCACCGCAGGCTGCATCACGCAGCGCATCATCGCGCACGACGAGAGCCAGCCCCAGAAGATCGCCAGCAGCGCGCCGATCCACGACGCGCTGTGCATCGCCTACCTCATCGACCCGACCGTCATCCCTCTCGACCACTACCACGTCGGGATCGAGACCACCGGGCTGCAGACGTTCGGTCGCACGGTCATCGACGTCCGGCACCGCGGCTTCGAGAAGCCGAACGCGTGGGTCGCCCTCACGGCCGACGCTGACCGTTTCTACGGGCTGCTCACCGACAGCCTGCGCATCGCGCACTGATCACCCCATCGAGACAGAGGAACCCATGATCAGCAAGAAGTGGCTCTACGGAGCCGGCGGAATCGCCCTGGTGCTCAGCCTGAGTGCCTGCGGGTCGGACAGCAAGCCCGCCACGACCGCGGATTGTCCACAGGGAGCGATCACCTTGTCGGTTCTCCGGGCAGAGAACAACGGCCCCACCGACGAGCAGATGGCCACGTACAAGGCCGCCAACCCCTGCGTGAGCTTCAAGGTGGACCAGGTGCCGTTCGGTCAGCTCGCGTCCAAGATCAGCGTGCTCGGCCCGTCGGCCAACCCGCCGGACGTCATCGGCTATGACAGCCCCAACACCCAGTCCTACGCATCACAGGGGCTGCTGCTGCCGCTCGACAAGTATCTGCCAGCGGGCTGGAAGGACGACGTGGCCAAGGCCACGTTGGACGAGAACTCCTGGGACGGCCAGGTCTACTCCCCGGGAGAGGAGCAGGACGCCCTGGCGCTCTACTACAACAAGAAGCTGACTGACGCCGCTGGTATCAAACCGCCCACCAGTCTCGACAAGGCCTGGACCTGGGAGGAGGCTCAGGCCGCCTTCCTCAAGTGCCAGCAGGGCTCGGGCAACGACATCAAGGTCTACGGGCTCGCGCCCTCCCGCCTGGGCAACGGCACTCCCGGCGCCTCTTACCGCGATCTGCTGTTCCTTCGCAGCGCTGGCGACCCGACCGCCCCCGAGGACTCGACCGCATTCAAGACCTTCTGGGCGCTGTCGCGGGACGGCAAGCAGGTCGACGGCTGGCTGAACACCCCCGAGGCCGTTCAGGCCGCCACCTTCTACCAGAACATGTTCCAAGGGCCGGACCAGGTGACATCGAAGACCGGTCTGCCCAGCGCCCTGATCAACAACAAGGCTTGCTTCGACCTCGAGGTCAGCTCCAACACCGCCACGTTGAAGAAGGCGGGCGTGGACTTCGGCGTCAGCCCGATGCCGTACTTCAAGACCCCCATCGTGCACACCGGGGCCGTCACGGTGGGCGTCACCGCCCGCTCGAAGAACGCGGACGCCGCTGCGGCGTTCGTGGTGGCCATCAGCACCGGTGACGAGCTCGGGACCTGGGCGGAGAAGAACATCCGGATCCCGGTGCTGAAGTCCCAGGCCGACAAGAGCGTGATTCTCAAGAAGGCGCCGTACAACATCGCGGTCGAAGAGATCCAGCAGTGGGGCCAGCCGCGCCCGCCGTCCCCGCAGTTCACTCAGTACGACCAGTTCGTGACCGACGCCCTGCGTGACATCGCGTACGGCAAGGACCCGAAGGCGTCGCTCGACAAGGCGGTCTCGCAGATCCAACCGCTGCTCGGCCAGTAGCTCGACCACCAACTCCCGGAGGAGACATCTGATGGCATCTGGCGGAACCGCGCTTCCCCGCAAGGCCGCCAGGACCCGGGGCGAGGGCGTGCAGCCCTCGTCCCGGGGCACGGGTACCAGGGCGCGACGGCTCGGGCGGTCGTCGCTGCGCCACAACGCTCTGCCCGCCCTCGGCTTCCTCACACCGTTCCTGCTGCTCCTGCTGGTCTTCCAGTACGTGCCGCTGGTCGTCATGGCCAAGAACAGCCTGTACAGCTTCTCGCTCTTCAACCCAGACGCCGGCAAGTTCGTCGGCACCGACAATTTCGTCCGTGTCTTCACCGACGCCACGGCCCTGCAGTCGATGCTCGTGACGCTGCTCTTCACCATCGGACTGCTGATACTCGTCATCCCGCTGTCGTTCCTGCTCGCCGTGTACCTGAACGGCAAGCTGGCCGCCCGCGCCCTCATCCGGACGATGATCTTTCTACCGGTCGTCACGTCGGCCGTGGTCGTGGCGACGCTGTGGACTTTTCTGCTCAACCAGAGCGGCTTGATCAACTCTGCTCTGGGGGTCCTGGGGATTGCGCCGCTCGGTTTTCTCACCGACAGGAACGAGGCACTGCCGGCTCTGATCGTGATGAGTGTCTGGCAGCAGATCGGCTTGGCCGCCGTGCTGTTCCTCGGCGGTCTGCAGTCCATCCCTGCCGAGCTCCAGGAGGCGGCTTACACGGACGGTGCCGGACCGGTCAGCCGCTTGCGGTACCTGACGATCCCGCTGCTGTCACGCACGACGCTGTTCGTGGTGGTGATCATGACCGTGTTCGCCCTGCAGGCGTTCGCTCCTGCCTACATCATGACCGGCGGGGCCCCCGACGGCACCACGAACCTGATCATCTTCCAGATCTACCGGACGGCCTTCTACCTGCAGCAGCCGGGCTACGCCTCAGCCATGGCGGTCATCGTCCTGATCTTCGCCCTGCTGGTCAGCCTCGTCCAGATGAGGTTGCTCCGCACCCGTTGGAACTACTAGGAGTCCTGGTGACCGCAGTCACGAACCACTCACGCGGGCGCGGGCGACGACCGATGATCGGCTGGCGCCTGCTCTCGCTGGTCGTCGTCCTGGTCATCGTCGCCGTCTTCCTGCTGCCGTATCTGTGGATGGTCTCCTCCGGCCTCAAGACCCAGAACGACATCTTCAGCGACGTGGCGCCCTTCAGCTGGCGGGCGTTCGTGCCCGTGCACGGCACCCTCGACAACGTCGTCCGGCTGTTCACGGAGAAGTCGATCGGCCGGGCGCTGGTGAACTCGCTGATCGTGGCGGTGATCCAGGTTGCCGGTTCGCTGGTCGTGTGCAGCCTTGCTGCCTACGGGCTGACCCGGATCAAGTTCAAGGGCCGCGGCGTGGTCTTCGCCCTGATCCTCGCCACCTTCATGCTGCCGGCCGAGGCACTGGTCGTGCCGATGTACAGCGTGGTGGCCGACCTTGGCCTGCAGGACTCCCTGGTCGCCGTGGCGCTGCCGTGGGTGGCGAGCGTGTTCGGGCTCTTCCTGCTCAAGCAGAGCTTCGAGGAGATCCCCACCTCGTTGGACGAGGCCGCTCGGTTGGACGGTGCGGGACACCTTCGAATCTTCTGGTCGATCATCCTGCCCAACGTGAAGACGGCGCTTGCGACGCTGTGCCTCATCACCTTCATGTTCTCCTGGAACGCGTTCCTCTGGCCGCTCATCGTCGTGCAGACGCCGGAGAAGCAGGTCGTGCAGGTGGCCATTGCTCAGTCGGTGTCGGCCGGCGAGCTGCCCGACTGGGGCATGACCTTCGCGGGCGCCGCAGTGGCGACAGTCCCGCTGATCGTGCTGTTCCTCTTCCTGCAGCGCTTCTTCGTGCGCGGCCTCGCGACCTCGGGCCTACGGTGAGTGCAGGATCAGCAAGCTCTCATGGGCACAG